>Ga0209024_1000739_pt1 | contig 43463 bp, 39 predicted proteins | sample AutmiccommunBRH5_FD_187380 | JGI IMG/M metagenome (GOLD analysis project Ga0209024, IMG submission 187380) | Deep subsurface microbial communities from Mt. Terri, Switzerland - Autotrophic microbial communities BRH/5 (SPAdes) (version 2) | ecosystem: Environmental > Aquatic > Deep subsurface >... | reverse complement strand
GCCTCGAAGTTCACATGGCACCGCGCCGCTACCCGATCGCGACCTGCTCGCCGGGTTCCTCGGTGTCGCCGAGGGTGGGGAGGGCGGCCATCTCCATGATCTCGGCGAGGACGTGGAGGAGTTCCTCGTCGTCTGGCTTCGCCATGTCCGGGATGTGGTAGCCACCAAAGGCATCGACGACCTGCTTGTGGTCGTCGATCACGTAGTCGGGGATCATCGGCACGCCGAGGGCATCGAGTTTCTCGTGGTGCTTCTCCAGCGGCTTGATGAAGTAGTCAGTGACGTACTTGTCCAGGTCGTGCCGCTTCATGTCCCAGCGACGGATGCCGACGCCCGACCAGACGTAGATGGTGTGGCCGGCGTCCTTGAGCTGCTGGAAGACGTGCTCCGTGTGGTTGCGGAGCTTGCCGTTCCACATGATCAGGGTGTTGTCGACGTCGAAGAAGACGTTGAGTGAGCGCCCACCACTACTGGCGTTGGGTCGCCCCTCGTTCTCATCAGTCACGGTGGTCTCCACCCTTCAGGCCGGAAAGCCTCGTGCTATTGGTGCTTCGCGAGGAAGTCACCGACGAGTTCGTTGAAGCGCTGTGGCTGCTCAAAGTAAACCGAGTGGCCAGCGCCCGGCACCTCCACATACTGCGCGTTCGGGAGTTCATCGGCCAGCGCCTTGATCAGCGGGGGCGGCGTGACGCCGTCGTCCGATCCCACGAGGCAGAGCGTCGGCACCTCGCACGCGCGCACCTGGTCGAGCGTCGGCGCACCCGGGGCGAGGACCGGCGAGCCCTCGCGAGGCGGGTTCAGCCCCTGGATCTGGCGGTAGAGGAACGTCATCGCGGGGTTCGCCTCCTGGTAGTGGTCGGCGAGCGCGCGATGCACGAGGGGTGTCGTGACGGCGGGCTGCATCGAGCGGGCGCGCTCCTGCTGCTCGGGCCAGTCGAAGAACCCCCACGTGTCCGCCATGACCAGCGCTCGTACGCGCTCCGGGTGACGCACGGCGTACCCGAGCGACGCCCGCCCACCCATCGACTGCGCGACGATGGCGAACCGCTCCAGCCCGCCCCCGGCAGAGAGATGGTCGACGAGCGCTTCGAGGTCATCGATGAAGCGCGCGACGCCCTCGCCGGTGGTGTCGAGCGAGCGCCCGAAGCCGCGGTGGTCGATCGCGATACAGCGGTAGGTCTGGCGGAAGACCGGGACCTGCTGCCACCACGACATGTGGTTCCCGCCCGCGCCGTGCATGAAGAAGACGACGGGTTTGCCGGACTCATTCGCCGCGTCGCTGTCCTCGTAGAACAGTTCGATGCCGTTGATCTGGGCGGTGGGCATTAACGCTTCCTTCCGCGCGAGCCGCGCGACGCTGTGGCTTCCTCGAGCGCGACGAGGCGATCCTCGAGCTTCTGGTTGGCGGACTGCAGTTCTTCGACCTGCTTCTTGAGGGCGTTCAGCTCCTCGGGCTTCTTCTGCGCTTCGCCGATGCGGCGGACCGCCACCTTGCTCATGCGCTTCAGGCGGCCGTCCAGCGCCCGGCGGGCAGCGGCGTTGAGCGCACCGATCGAAGCAGGCTCCGCGATCGTCTGCAGCGCCGACACCGCCGAAAGCTGCACCCGCAGCCACCGGTCGTCGAGCAACTCCTCGAGGCGCTCGCGCACCCTCGCGCGGTCGGGGGCTTCGAGCCAACGGTGGAGCGCCCCGAGTGCGATGACGGCGTTGCGACGCGCGTTCTGGTGGACGCCCCATTGCGTGTGGTCGAGCAGCAACGGTAGCGCGGCCGCCTCGCGCGTCGCGGCGAGGCCGGAGAGTGCCGCCGCCGTGATCACGTCGTTGTGCGCGGGTCGCCCGAGGACCCCGGTCAGCGTCTCGACGACGTCTAGCTGCAGCGTCTTGCCGAGGGCGGACGCGGCCGCCGACTGAACGTAGTAGGACTTGTCGCCGTCCCCCTCGAGGAGGCGGGTGAGCGCGGCGGCTGCCTCCGCGTCACGGAAGTTCCCGAGGTTCTGCGCGGCGGCACGGCGCACGTACTGGTCGCGTTCGCGCGTGCCGGCGATGAGGGCGTCACGGGCCGCCTCGCTCTTCACGTCGCCGAGCCCGTGCGCAGCGCCCGCTCGGACGTGGTGGTACTCGCGCGTGTTCAGCAGCGTCTTGCGGAGCGCCTCGATGGCTCCCGGTGACCCCAGCTTCCCGAGGGCGCGTGCTGCCTCGATGCGTCCGACAGCCTCCGGGTTCTTCAGGAGGTTCGCCTTCAGCGCCTTCTCGCCCGGCTTGTAGTCCAGCGTCTTGAGGACGCGGTTGGCGGGGTCGATCGAGATGAATTCAGGCTCCGAGGGCAGCGTGAAGACGAATGCCTCGTGCCCATCGCGCACCTCCACGGTGCGGCGGTCGAGCTTGTCGTTCACCCAGAACCCGATCTCCATCGGCACCTCGTAGATCGAGGTGAGGTTCTCGTCGGCCTTCTGCGTCTGCTCCAGGGTGACCGTGGCCTGCCGCTTCTCGGCGTCCCAGGCGGTCGTCGCCTTGAACTCGGGGTGGCCGCCCTTCCACACCCACTGCGCGAAGAACCCGTCGAGGTTGTAGCCCGTGGCCTCCTCGATCGCGCGCTGCAGGTCGGGGGTGAGCACCTCGGACTCGCGGTGCTTCGAGACGTAGTGGTTGATCGCCTTCCACCACAGCTCATCGCCGAGGCGGTTGCGGAGCATGTCGAGGACGACCGAACCCTTCTCGTAGAGGTGCCGGTCGAAGATGTCGATGGGGTCGGTGTAGATGTTCTGCACGAGGGGACGGCGGTAGTCGCCCGAGTCCTCTTCGAGGTAGATGTGCGCGTTCTGCGTGACGGCGACGCGGAAAGCGTCGTGCCCGCGGTGATGCTCGACGAACAGCGCGTCGAAGTACGTCGCGAAGGACTCATTCAGCCAGCCATGCGACCACTCGCGGCAGGTCAGCAGGTCGCCGAACCACTGGTGGGCTAGCTCGTGCGCGGTGATCGAGTCCGCGACTTCCTCGAAGTCCCCGTGCGCCCGCTCATCGTGGAGCAGCGTGTCGGTCATCGTCGTGGCGGAGGTGTTCTCCATGCCGCCGAAGATGAAGTCGTGGATGGCGACCGTCGCGTACTTCGACCACGGGTAGTCGACGCCGATCTTGTCCGAGAAGAACGTCACCATGTCCGGCGTGCGCCCAAACGCCCGCACGAGGTCCTCGGACGACCCGGGCTGGCCGTAGTACTGCACGGGAACGCCGCCGGCATCCTCGGACACCTCGTCGAACTCACCGGCGCAGAGGGTGATGAGGTAGGCGGGGTGCGGCAGGTCCTGCTTCCAGTGGAAGACCTTCGCCTTGCGACGCTTGTCTTCCTTCACCGAGTCGAGGTAGCCGTTCGAGACGGCCGTCCACGTCGCGGGAACCGTCACGATCATCTCGCTGGTGCACTTCTCGCCGGGGAAGTCGAAGCACGGAAAGTAGTGCGCGGAGTCCTCGGCCTGGCCCTGCGTCCAGATCTGCTCGGGGCGGTTCGGGTAGCCCTCGTCCGGGGCGTTGAAGTAGAGCCCCCGCCGAGGGGTGGCGGTGTAGGCGACGGTGACGGTGGTCGACTGCCCGGGCTTCCTCGCGCGGCCCAGGTCCACCTGCAGCGTGCGGTCGCCGTTGGTGAACTTCAGCGGCTTGCCCGCCTCGTCGGTGACGGCGGTGACATCGAGGTCGAACGCGTCGAAGATCGCCTCGCGCACGTTCGTCGCGCGAGGCGAGAACGTGAGGGACGCGAGGCCCTTCACCTGCCGCTTCTTCAGGTCGAACGAGAGCTCGAGCCGGAGGTGCTCCATCTTGAGGGGCCGGTTGCGCCCCCAGACAGGACGGTCGCCGGGCAGCGCGAACGCGACGCGGTCCGCGGCGCTCATGCCCTCGACCCATCCGAGTCCGTGACACAGCTCAGACCCGGACGCCAACACCTCAAGCTCGGTCATGCACGCAACTCCCCTGTGGCATCTCTGCCGCATGTGCCGCCCCGCGGAATGCCCGCCAGACTAACAGGACGGCGAGCGCGAGTAGTGCACACCGCGCGGGATGCCTCAGGCAGTCTGGTCGAGGTACTCGACGACCATCGCCAGCAGGCGATCCGCAGCGGCGCGCATTGTGGCTTCGCGGTCACCCTCGAAGATGTGGCGCTCGGCGACCTCGTGGCCGTCGGGGCCGACGAGGGCGAGACAGTAGAGGCCACCCGGACGGTCGGGATTGTTTGTCGGCGAGGCGATGCCACTCTCCGCGACGGCGAGGTCTACCTCCAGCGCCTCGCGGGCGCCGCGCGCCATCGCGAGCACCGTCTCCTCGTGCACGGAGCCGTGCTCGGCGATCGTGTCAGGCGAGACGCGTAGCCAATCCGTCTTCGGCTTCCGCCCGTACGCAGCCACCCCACCGACGAAGACCTTCGAGGCACCCGGCACGGCGACGAGCAGGTAGCCGGTCAGGCCCCCCGTCGTCGACTCGGCAGTCGCGAGACGTAGCCCTCGCTCGGTCATGCGTCGGATAACGTCGGCAGCGACGGGGGACGATGTGGTCACGGGAACCCTCGATCCTGCTCTCCGCGAGCCTGTCCGGCCGGGTCACTCTAGGCCGGGAATCCCTCGGCCTGTTTGAGGCCCTTGATCTGCCCGATGTGATCGAGGTCGTGGATCCGTCCGAGGACGAACCATTGGCGAACGTTCAGCTCGCCGAACCGGGAGTGTTCGACCGTGCGAGTCGGATCGGTACGGCCTGAGACGTAGAGCAGCGTCTCAGCCAGTTCGTGCGACGACTCGACGAGGGCGTCCCGTACCTCGGACAGCACGGCCTTCGGGTCGGGGTCGAGGTAGCCGGAAGGAAGCTTCGTCGCCTCCTGGCCTTCGAGGAGTGCGTGGTTCAACTGGATGATGTTCTCGGTCCACTGGAGGACGTGCTGGGCGATCTCCACGATGCTCCAGGCGTCCTCACCCTCGCCCGAGGGTGGGCGCCACGCGGCCTGCTCGGGTGTGACGCCCTCGAACAGCTGGATGAGCTGGGCGCGCTGCTCGAGCAGGCGGGGCCAGTACTCGATCGGTGTGTACTTCTCCGCCTGCGCGAGGATGTATGAGCGCACCTTCGCCCAGTCGTCGCGCTCTTTGCCGGTTGGGATCGCATCGGACATCGCTATCGCCCGGTCACGCGCTTCGTGGCAGCGCCGAAACGAACCTTGTGGTCGGGGCCACCTCGGAGGAGGAGGTCGGCCTGCTGCTCGACGGCGAGGGCGTTGCCACCCGTGACCGCGGTGTTGATCGTGCGCTTCGACCACTCGAGGGCGAGCGGGGAGGACGCGGCGATCTGGCCGGCGACTTCGTCGACGGTGGCCGCGAAGTCGTCGGCAGGCACGGTGCGGTTCACGAGGCCAATGCGAGCGGCCTCCTCGGCGTCCACGACGCGGCCAGTAAAGATGAGTTCCTTCGCCAACGGGCCGCCGACGAGCGACGGCAGGGCGTGCGCCCCCACGACGAGCCCGTACTCGGAGCCGGGGAAGCGGAATCGCGCCCGGTCCGAGGCGATGCGGATGTCGGTGGAACAGGCGAGGAGCGCGCCCGCGCCGTAGGCCGGGCCGTCGATCGCGGCAAGCGTCGGCTTCGTCGCCGAACCGACCGCGGCGGCGGCGTACGCGGACGGGTTGAAGCGGTGCTGGCCCGCCTCGTAGGCCGCGTTCGCCTCGGCCATGTCGGCACCGGCGCAGAACGCGCCGTCCGTGCCCTCGATCACGATGCAGACCGCGTTGTCGTCCAACTCGAGTTGCTGGATCGCAGCTAGCACCTGGCCCGACATCTCCTCGTTCAGCGCGTTGCGCTTGTCGGCTCGGTTCAGGCGCAGCCGCCCGATGCCGTTCGCCACGGACACGACGACGAGGGGTTCGGACATACGCTTCTCCTAGCGGCTCACTGCGAGGCCCGAGGATACCCGGGATGGTCGGAATCCGCTGGTGGCTCTCGGTTCGGTCACAGGCTGCGCCAGAAGGCGAGCAACTCGCGGCTCAGTTCGTCGGCCATCATCGGGACTTCATGCCCCGCGCCCGTAATGGTGACCTTCCGAGCATCGAGCTGCTGCACCAACTCGTCGCACACCGCCTCGAACGCCTCGTGGTGACCGCCGGAGACGACTAGCACCGACAGCCCGTGAGACGACAGACGAGCGAGCGGCGGTTCAGCCTCCCAGGCGGGCCGCCCGTGCCGTAGCAGCGGAACGCGCTTCACGAAGGCATCCATCATCTCGCTGGGAACCTCGTCAGTCGGCACACCGACGACTGCGAAGAACGCCTCCAGGAACTCGCGATCGCTCAAACCGGTTTGCGCCGATAGATCGTTCATTCGTGCGAGCAGGGCGGCAACTTCCGAGTCCGCGGAACGAATCGCAAAGGCAGGAGGCTCGATGACCGTGAGCGACAGCACGGACTCAGGGCGTTCTGCCGCAGCAAACAGTGTCGCGAGCGCGCCGTACGAGTGGCCGACGAGGTGCGCTGGCTCATCGAGCAGATCGACTAAGTCACTCGCGTCCTTCAGATAGTCTTCTCCGTGGCCATTCGGTGAACCGCCATAGCCGCTCCGGTTCACGACGACTACCCGGTATCCCTCGTCCGCCAGCGGGCGAAGCCCCAGCCAAGCCTCGGGGCCGAGGTCGAGGGAGCCGTGGACGAGCACGACTGAGGTGCCCTGGCCCCACACTTCTGTGTCGAGCTGCGCCATGATCGAATCCTCGCTGGGTACCGCCCGTGCTCGCCCACCTACCAACCACGCAAAGAGAGCCGCGTCTCGCGCTGTCGCCAAGACGCGGCTCCGACGCGGCGAGTCTGTTGACGCGGGTAGGGATAGGTCCTAGAGGATCGCGCCGGCGGAACGCATCTCCGCGATCTGGTCATCGGTATACCCGATGCCCTTCAGGATGTCCTCGTTGTGCTTGCCGAGCACGGGCGGCGGGCCCTGCGGAGTCGGGTTCGAGACGCTCATCTTCCACGGCGGCGCCTGCATGCGCATCGGGCCGACGAGTTCGTGCTCCAGCTCCACGACGTAGCCGTTGGCCTGCACGACCGGGTGGTCGATGAGCTCCTGCGTGAAGAGGATCGGCGCGACCGGGACGCCTCCGTCGGTCAGGATTTGCTCCCACTCGTCGTTGGTCTTCGTGAGGAAGAGCGCCTCGACTTTCGCGCGGAGCTCCTGGTCGATGCGCATCTGCTCCGGGTCGGCGGCGTTGTAGGTCGGCTCGTCGCGGTTGTGCTCGAAGCCCAGCGTCGCGCGCACCTTCCCCCGCAGGCTCGCCGAGAGCGCTCCGATAGCGAGCGCGCCGTCCTTCGTGAGGAAGCATCGGTAGTAGACGTTCCCGCTGCCGCCACGCCCGAGGATCGTGTCACGCTCCTTGAGGAAGTCGGCGTAGGGCATGCCGCTGTCGCGGGCGCTCTGGAGCGCCGCGAGGAGGTTCGCGCGCTGCTCGCCGTTGCCGGCGGGGATGTCATCGAATGCGCTCATGGACATCGTGAGGGCGTTGATCAGCAGCGACGTCTCGACCTTCTGGCCGACGCCGGTGCGCTCCTTGTAGAACAGCCCGGCGAGGACGCCCGCGCAGATCGCGTACGCCGTCGTGGTGTCCGCATGCGCCGGCGGGACGAGCGGCGTGCCGTTCTCGTCCACCTTGCCGACCGTGGAGGTCACGCCCGAGGCAGCCTGCACCACGATGTCGTAGCCGGGGCGGTTCCCCCAGGCGCCCTCACGACCGAAGGCGGTACTGTCCATGTAGACGAGGTCCGGCTTGATCGCCTTCAGCGTGTCGTAGTCGATGCCGAGGCGAGCGGAGACGTCCGGGCGGTAGTTGATGACCACCACGTCCATGTCCTTGACCAGCTTGTGGATCGCATCGCGCGACTGCGGGTGCGCGAGGTCGAGCGCGAACGACTTCTTGCCGCGGTTCAGCCCCAGGAAGGTCACGGACTCCTTCGGGATGAACTGGCCGTTGAGGCGCCAGGGTTCGCCCTCGATCGGCTCGACCTTGATCACGTCAGCGCCGAGGTCGGAGAGCATCTGGCAGCCCATGGGGCCGGCGATGATCTGGGTGAACTCGAGGAGCTTGATGCCGTCCAGCGGTCCGGTGGCCATGCAGAGAGAACCTTCCCGTATGCGTCAGGTTGCGGCGCGGATGGTAAGCGCCAACCGAGGATTGAGTCAGCCCCCATCGAGGCGGGCGCGAGTGAAGCGGAGCGTGCGACCGGGGTCAGCGCACCCTAGTTGATGACGCCCGCCTCCCGCAGCGCGGCGATCTCGTCGGCGCTGTACCCCGCTGAGGCGATGATGCCCTCCGTGTCCGCACCGAGGATCGGCGACGGCCCCTGGATCGCGAGCGGTGTCGCCGACATGCGGAGCATCGGCGCGATCTGCTTCTGCGGCCCGGAGAGTGGGTGCTCCAACGAGACGATCATGTCGTTCTCGATCGCCTGTGGGTCCTCCACGGCCTCTTCGACGAAGTTCACGGGCCCCACCGGGACGCCAGCCTTCTCGAAGATGCTGAGCCACTCCTCCGTGTCCTTCTCCTTGAGTTGAGCCTCGACGCCGGAGACAGCCTGCTGGCACATCTCGAGGTAGGCGGGATCCTGCGGGTTGTAGTTGGGATCCGCCATGCCCAGGAACTCGGTAGGGATCGCTCCTCGCACCTTCGCCCAGAGTGTGGGCGAGAGCGCGCCGATGGCGATCGCGCCGTCACGAGTGCTGTACGTGCGGTAGTAGATGTTGCCGACGCGGGCGAGCTGCCCCATCTGGTACGCGGCGAGGATGTCCGACCACGGGGCGCGCTCCTCGCGGAGCTCCTTCACCCGCTCCATCTTCTGGTACTTCACCTGGTCCGCCAGCGGGAGATCCATACCCGAGGTGCCCTGCACGGCCAGTGCGGTCTGCAGCAGGTTCGTCTCGATCAGCTGTCCTTCGCCGGTGCGCTCTCGGTGGTAGAGGGCAGCGCAGACGCCCCAGGCGATCGCCACACCCGTGGTGTAGTCGGCGATGGCCGTCGAGGTGATCACCCCGGGCGCTCCGGTGTCGGTGAGTTTGCCCTCGGCGCCCATGAGGCCAGACACGGCCTGCGCGATGATGTCGTAGCCGGGGCGATGTGCCCACGGGCCCTTGCGGCCCCAGGCGGTGTTGTCCACGTAGATCAGGTTCGGCTTGATCGCCTTGAGGCGTTCGTAGTCGATGCCCAGCTTCGCGGGGACGTCAGGCCGGTAGTTGCAGATCACAATGTCCATCGTCGGGACGAGCTTGTGGACGATGGCCTGAGCCTCGGGCTCCTGTAGCTTCAGGACCAGGGACTTCTTGCCGCGATTCAGAGACTGGAACGTCTTGGACTCGCCGGGCATGAACTGGTTGAACAAGCGCCACGGTTCGCCCTCGGGCGGTTCGACCTTGATTACCTCGGCGCCCATGTCGGCGAGATGCTGAGCGCCGAACGGCCCGGCGATGATCTGCGTGAATTCCAGGACGCGGATGCCCTCAAGCACTCCCGGCATGGTGTCCCCTCCCCTGCGCAACGAGTGACGTTTCGTTCGACGTGATCGCGGAGGCACCCCGAATGCCGTCCGTCGCGCGCGAATCGTAGTCAGACGCGCAACGCTTTCCAAGCACGCAGACAACCTGTATGTGATCGTGGGTTCCCCTCGGGCCGTTGTTCACGTCCGAGGGCGAACGTACGCTTGCGCTCCCATGACGAACGATTCGTCCGACGACAGCGCATCGGCCTTCCCCCCCACCGCCATCGAGGCGCTCCTCGCGCCGGCGGTCGGTCGACTCGCGCCCAACACCTCGCTCTCCCCCCTGCCCTACGACCTGAACGCCGGCGTCCCGGATCGCGCGACGCTTCCGGCCACCGGCCTGCTCGAGGCGATGCGACGCGCGCTGGAGTCCGACGCGGCGGCGGCCCTCACCTACGGCGGACAACAGGGCTACGAACCCCTCCGCGCGTGGATCGCCAACCGCGAGGCGCAAGAGGGCGGCATCGATGTCACCTCGGCGCACGTCACGCTTACCTCGGGCAGCGCGCACGGCATCGACAACATCGCGGCGACGTTCATCGGCGAGGGCGACATCGTGGTCGTCGGCGCGCCGACCTACCCCGGCGCGATCCGCACCTTCCGCGCCCGTGGCGCGACGATCGTGGAGTCGCCGCAGGACGACGACGGGATGATCCCGTCCGCCCTGGCGCGCGTGCTCGACACGCGCCGGATGACGGGCAAGCAGGCGAAGCTCCTCTACCTTCAGCCGAATTATGACAACCCGAGCGGCGCCACGCTCACCCTCGAACGCCGCGAAGCAATCGTCGCGCTCGCCCGTCAGCATGGGGTGCTGATCGTGGAGGACGACGCGTACACCGGCATCGACCTCGACGGCCCGCCGCCGCCCTCGATGTTCGCGCTCGCCCGAGGGCGCGGCGTGATGCGCGTGGGGACATTCTCCAAGACCGTCGCGACCGGCCTCCGCGTGGCGTGGATCACCTCGCAACCAGAGATCATCCAGAAGCTCGTCTTCATGCGCTTCGATAACGGTTCCTCGCCACTGCTCCACCGGATCGTCCACGAGTTCCTCGAGTCCGGTGAATACGGCCCCCACGTCGAGGCGCTCCAGGCCCTCTACCGAGAGCGCCGAGACGCGAGCGCGAACGCGCTCCGCGAGTTCTGCGAGCCATACGTCACGTTCCGCAGCCCCCACGGCGGGTTCTTCCACTGGCTGAAGCTGGGCAAGGGCCTCGAAGCTCGCGCGGTGGCCGCCGCCGCCGCCGAGGAAGGCGTCGCGGTCACCCCGGGCACGGGCTACTTCGCGACGGAGGACAGCGCGCTCCTCGGCGGTACGGATCGCATCCGCCTCGTGTTCTCCGCGCTGCCGCCCGAGGAACTCCGCGAGGCGATCGCCAGATTTGGGCGGGCCCTGGAGAAAGCGGCTGGTGCCGGCTAGCAGCGTCCCCGAAACCCGGCGGTAACACTTCTGCACGTTCGTGCGTTATCTGTCAGACAGGCCCTCTCAGATTCACGTTCATAGGGAAATCCCGTTGAAGGTGACACCAACTAGACATATCGTTTCGCGATTACGGCCGGAATACCTGAGAGGCGTGTTCCGGCTCAAGCATCCGTAATCCACTGGAGACACCCGTGACTGCGCAGCGCACCCTTGCCCAGGACCTCGCCGACCAATGGTCGCAGTTCGACCTGGACGAGTTGGCTAGCGACGCCGTCAAGATTGTCACCGCCGGGACGCCGACGGACTGGGGCCTGCCGGCCGACGTGCAGTCCGTGGTCACCCCGATCACTCTCGGCGGTGGTATCCCCGACCCCGACTCCCTGCCTCGCCAGGCGCTGATCGAGGCAATGGCGCGTGCCGTCGACGTGATCGACGACACGCCGCTCCGCTACGGCGGCGCGTTCGGCTTCGAGCCGCTCCGCGAGTTCCTCGCCCAGCGCTACACGCGCGACCGTGGCTTCCCCGTGACCGCCGATCACTTCCTGCTCACCAACGGCAGCGCGGGCGCCATCGACCAGGTCGCCGCGGCGCTCATCTCGGCGGGTGACGTCGTGATCTCAGAGGCGCCCACGTTCTCCGGTTCGATCCGCACGTTCCGCGGCCACCTCGCGGAGATCCAGACCGTCCCCATGGACGACAACGGCATGGTCGTCGACGAACTCGAACCCCTCATCGAGCGCCTCCAGCTCGAGGGGAAGAACGTCAAGATCATCTACACGATCTCATCGTTCCATAACCCGATGGGCGTCACGCTCGCTGCCGAGCGCCGCGAGAAGCTCCTCCGCATCGCCGCGGAGCGCGGCATCTTCGTCGTGGACGACGACGCCTACGGCGACCTCTGGTTCCAGGAGGCCGCCCGCCCCGAGTCGCTCTCAGCGATGTCGGAGTGCAACGGCGTGATCACGGTCGGGACGTTCTCGAAGATCGTGGCGACCGGCCTGCGGGTCGGCTGGATCCACACCACCCCGGACATCCTCGACCGGATCGTCCGCGTCCGCTTCGAGATGGGGAACTCGCCGCTCCTGCACGCGATGCTCTACGAGTTCGCGAAGGACGGCGGCCTGGACCGCCACATCAACCACGTCCGCAAGATCTACGAGCGCAAGGCCGACATCCTCGCCAGCGCGCTCCGTGAGTACTGCGAGCCATACCTCACCTTCCGCAAGCCCAACGGCGGCTTCTTCCTCTGGGTCGACCTCGCCGAGGGACTTGCCGGTGGCGCGGTCTCCCGCGCGGCCGTCGAGGAGGGCCTGCTGGCTCCCGCCGGGCTGTCGTTCTTCCCGGATCGCAAGGACACTGGCGACCACATCCGCCTGGCCTACTCGTGGGTGCCGGAGGAAGACCTCCGCGAGGCCGCTCGCCGGCTCGCCCGCGCCTGCGAGAAGGTGGCGAACGGCAGCGCCCGCTAGCCCTCGACGCGAGTCCCGAGCCTGTGCCCGACCGCCCGAGGCCCTGACCCTCGGGCGTATCATCCCAGCGCGCCCTACCCGCACGCACCGCTGGAGGATGAGCCATGCCTGCACGTCGAGTACCTCGAGCGTTCAGCCTGCCGTGGGGCAAGGGAATGGTGGTCGAAGAGGCCGCCATCGACGAGGGCCTGCATGCGCCTTCGATCCAACTCCTCCACTACGAGCTGGGAGAAAAGCAGGGCCAGTACGCCATCCGCTTTGCGGCGTACGATGACGATGACCGGATCGAACAGCGCCCACTCATCGTGAACGAACGTGAGCTGGCCCGGCTCCGTTCAGAACTCGAACTCTCTCCCCGGCTGAAAGCGCTCCTGAAGCGCCTCGTCGAGGGGTAACCCCACCCCATATCGCCGCCCAACGAAAGCAGACCCATGCGCCGCATCCTGATCGCCTCACTGATCGCCGCCATCCTCGCCGTCCCGATGCTGCTGGCCCCGTCCACGGCATCGGCCGACCTTGGCGGTCTCGACCAGGAGGAGATCGCAGCGATCGAGGCGATCAACGAGATCCGCGTTGCCCTCGGCCTGGCGCCACTGAAGCTCTCCCCGATCCTGACGGAGGCCGCCGAGTGGATGGCGGAGGACATGGCCGACCACGACACGATTGACCACACGGACTCCCTGAACCGAGCCTGGGACATCCGGATTCGCGAAGGCTTCGGGTACGCGCCGAACGCCTTCATTCGGGAGAATCTCGTCGTCGGGACAAGCCTTGAGCGCGGGGAGGCAGCAGTCGCCGAGTGGCAGAACTCGCCTCCCCACCGGGACAACAATGAGGCGAGCGATGTCACGGTCGCAGGGATCGCGCGCGTCCATGCTCCGGACACCCGGTACCAGTGGTTCTGGGTGCTCAACCTCGGCAGCCACGAGGATTCCGGCACCGTCTCGATCGCCCAGTTCCAGCAGGTGCCCGTGACCGGAGACCCTCCCGTCGGTACCGGGGAGGGGACCTTCGCCGTCGACTTCCCTTCGACCGGCGTGAACCTCACGTCGTGGAACGGCGGGACGCTCGCCGACATGGCCGAGGGCGCTCGCATCGGTGGCGCTCGCAGCATCTTCATCACGGTGGACGGCCGCTGGGTGAGTTACAGCATCGCCGGCCCCGCGTTCGTGAATGCGACGTTCGCCTCGCGGTTCCCCGGTGGCGAGGTGCCCTCCGGCACCGTGCTCCTGATCGTGAAGTAGCCACGCCGAGGGCGGGCTGCCCGGCTGCTAGTCGAGGACGACCGCTCCCGGGTTCGGGCCCGGGAGCCCCACCACACTCCCCGTCACCTGCCCGTCGAGACACAACCGCACGATGGCTTCCGCCACGTCCACCTGCGTCGGGCGGCGGTAGCCATCGAGCGCGTGCCGTCCGAGGACGGCGTCGAGCACGTCGCCCGCGGCAATCCTCGTGATCGGCCCCGGGGCCACGGCGTTCAGCGTGACGCCGTGCTGCGCCTCGTGCCGCGCGAGCGTGCGCACCAACCAGTGCCGCGCGGCCTTGCCGAGTGCGTAGTCGATCGGGCCGACCTCGGGCGGGACGGCCCACTGCTCAGCGTCGTAGCCACCGACCGTCACGATGCGTCCCCAGCCCGCCTCGCGCATCGCGGGGAGCGTGCCGCGGATCAGCAGGAACACCCCGTCGATCTCCTCGGCCATCGCTTCGCGCCAGGCCTCGGGCGTGATCTCCTCGATGGGGCGTGGGATCCAGCGACCACCCGCCGAGGCGATGACGATGCCGGGCGTACCAAGTTCGCTCGATGCGCGGGCGACGAGTTCCTCGACGACCGCAGGTTCAGAGGCGTCCCCACCAACGACGATGGCGCGGCGGCCGAGCGCTCGGATCTGGGCCGCGACTTCCTCGGCGGTGTCGAGCGAGCGATGAGTGTCCAGCGCGACATCTGCGCCCTCCCGCGCGAGCGCGAGCGCAGTCGCACGCCCGACGCCCTTCCCGGCCGCTCCAGTCACGAGAGCGACACGTCCCAGGAGCGGGGGCAGCGGGAGATCGCGCGAGGATGCGTCAGCAGAGGTCATGGGCCGTATCGTATGCGCGCATCTGGACGAGAGCAGCGGCGGGGCGAGGCATGAGCGACATCGAGCGGCTTCGGGCAGACCTCGAAGCAGCGCGCCGGGAACTCCTCGCGTCGTTCGAGGGCGTCACCGCCGAGGAGTTCGCTCGCGTCCCAGAGGCCTCGGACAGTGCTCCGGATCACCGGCGATGGTCGATCCGAGACGTGCTCTGGCACGTCGGACTGGTCGAGGACTGGATCCGTCGCACGGTGGACCAGGCGATCGGCGACCGCACGCCGGCGCCCTACGCCCACCGAGATCGGCCCGCGATCACGGAGACGCCCGAGTACCTCGGAGAATGGCTGGAGCAGTGCCGCCGCCCGCTGCTGGCGCTGATGCGACGGCTGCCCGACGATGCCCTCGACCGGGTGTTCACACTCTCGGACGGCAATCAACGCATGGTGCGGCCCATGCTGGAGCACGTAGCGCACCATGATCGCGAGCATGCCGCGCAGATCGGCGCGCTCCGGGGGATCCGCCCAGACTAGCCACGAGGAGTCCCGCGATGGGAATCAAGAAGCGCCCCGAGGGCACGATGCCGTGGATGCCCGGCTTCCGCTACGGAGCCTTGCTCCCCGCGCTGTCAGTGAACCTCCTCGTGGCGGACACACAGCGTTCCGCCGACTTCTACCGCGACGTGTTTGAGGCCGAAGTGCACTATCAGGACATCGACTTCGCCGCGGTGCGATTCGGCCCTGCCGAAGTGATGCTCCACGCCGACCACACGCACGAGGGCCATCCGTGGGTGGCCGATGACCTCGCGGCCGGCACCCCGCGCGGGGTCGGGGCGCAGTTCCGGATCCTCGGCATCGACCCGGACGAGCTGCACGAGCGCGCCCTCGCGCACGGCGCGCTCGTGGTCTCGCCACCCGCGAGCAAGGGCCACGGCTGGCGCGAGGTGCTGGTCCGCGACCCGGACGGCTACGAGTGGGCCTGCGGCGTCCTCGTCGGCGCCGCGAAGGGCCCCCACCCGTCCGTGCCGGCACCTGCAGCCCCGCCCGCCCCATGAGCAAGGACTGGCGCACGGAGGTCGAGCGGTACCGCGAGGGCATCGAGTTCGAGTGGACGCTCCGAGGCCACCCGTTCCGATTCGCCTCGACGTGGGGGTTGTTCTCGCCTCGTGAGGTCGATGCCGGCACCGTGATGCTCATCGAGGAGATCGCGGTGCCGCGCGACGCTGACTGCTTCGACCTCGGATGTGGATACGGGCCGATCGGCCTCACGCTCGCGACCCTCGCGCCCGAGGGGCAGACGACGATGGTCGACCGCGACTACCTCGCGGTGGAGTACGCGAACCGCAACGCCGAGGCGAACGGCGTCCGCAACGCCCGCGCGCTGCTTTCGAACGGCTTCGACGAGGTGCCCGAGGCGGCCCGGTTCGACCTCGTCGCGACGAACCTCCCGGCGAAGGTCGGCAACGAGATGACGAGCATCCTCTTCGCGGACGCGCACGACCGGATGAAGCCGGGCGGCGAGTTCTGGCTGGTGACGCTGTCGGGGATGCGGAAGTACATCCAACGCACGCTGGAGGAGACGTTCGGCAACTACGAGAAGGTGCGCCAGGGGCGCCAGCACACCGTGCATCGCGCCGTGCGCAACGACTCAGGGGACTGATCGGCGTCGTCGCGCTCCTGGTCCTTTCGCCCGCGCACAACCATCGGACGCCATTCAGGCAGTGCGCGAGTCTCAACTACCCCCCATACTGCCCGAATGGCCCTGACCACGGACCAGTCCGCCTCGTACCCGTCTCTCCGCGGCAAGCGCGCGCTGATCCTCGGCGGATCGCGCGGGATTGGCCGTGCGATCGCCCTGCGCCTCGCGCGCGAGGGCTGCGACCTCGTGGTGAACTACGCACGATCGGCGGAAGCCGCCGAGGAGACCGCAGCGCAGGCCCGCCTCTGCGGCGTGCAGGCGACGGTCGTCCAGGGCGACGTGGGCCACGAGGAAGAACTGGCGGCTGTATTCAACTCGATCGAGGCGGACGGGGCAGGCCTCGACATCCTCGTGAACAACGCCGCGCGAGGGCTGGAGCGACCGCGCCCGGCCATCGACCAGAAGCCGAAGCACCTGCACCGCACCATGGACGTGAACGTGTTCGGACCGTGGCAGGCGGCGCAACTGGCCGCGCCGCTCATGGAAGCCCGTGGGGGCGGCGCAATCGTGAACCTGCTCTCCCCGGGTTCACGCCACTACATGCCGGACTATTCCGCCGTCGGCGTCTCGAAGGCCGCGCTGGAGTCCCTCACGATGTACCTCGCGGTCGAGCTCGCACCTCACGGGATCCGCGTGAACGGCGTCTCCGCCGGCTGGGTCGAGGGCTCCGAGGGCGAACACTCCTACCGCTCCGACGTGAGCGACCGCGTGCGCGGACACGTCCCCGCAGGGCGCAACGTCGCGCCCGAGGATCTCGCCGCGGCCGTGGCGTGGGTGTGCTCTGACGAAGCGCCGATGCTCGTGGGGCAGGTCATCCACCTCGACGGTGGGTTCGGCGCTGGCTCGTGGCGCGCCGTGCTCGGAAACTAGCCGCCGATCGGCAGGCGCTTCTGAGGTTCAGTGTCTCGTGGATGAGTTATGTCAGCAGACCAAGAACTGCTGCGAGTCGCTGCGCGTGCGAACACGTCCAGAAACCGAAGAGGGCACAGCAGTTCGTGGTGGGAGGGCGATCCTCTGTGAGAGGAGGTTGACCGGGTTCGCCGCCGCCGAGGTAGCGGGGTCGGCTCGTTTGACGGGCGACGACGAACCCAGTGCTTGGTGAGGATCGGACCGCTGTTGCCAGTGGTCTGTCCCTCCTCGCAAGGTACAACGAGGGACCCCCTACACCGTTCGTCCGATCCCCTCGATCGGCACTCTTTTCATGGTTTCGATAGGTGCGAGGCGGGCGCGGGTTCGTTCCTGTTTCTGACGCTCGCGCTTATGTCCTTAGCGCAGTTCAGACATCGCGGCGTCTAGGTCCAGGGGACGGCGACCCAGGGGGAATCTCAGCGAGGGATCGGGGCAAACTTGTCGCTCTCGCAGCGTTTCTACGAGCATCGAGGTCTCAGAACGGGATAGACGCCCCATGGTTCCCGCCAACGCCACCAGAGGCCGCTGACCCCATCCGGGTAGCGGGAGGTAGATCCGCCTGGATCCGCTCGATCGGGCCCAGCCTTTCACCACGTCGCTCCACCTCACGCGAGACGCACCGGTGACGTAGTAGATCTGCCCCACCGCCACCTCTCCGTCGAGGGCGAGACGGACCGCCTCGGCCACGTCGGAGAGCGCAACAGGCTCCACCTCGACGTGCCGGTAGCGGAAGAGCGGCACGACCGGCGAGCGGTCCACGAGGCGCCGGTGCAGCTCCCACGGGGTGCTCCCCCGCCCCACGACGACCGGCAGCCGCATGACGACCCACTCGAGCCCTGACTGCCGCACGGCGAGCTCCACGCCCCACCGAGCCACGAGGTAGCGCGAGTACGCCTCCTCGGACGCGGCGACGTGGCTCAGGGCCACGACGCGCCGCACGCCAGCCGCCCGTGCCGCGATGAGGGCGTGCTGCACCGCTTCGAGTTCGTTCGTGACGATGTCGTCGGCGTCCGTGCCCGGCTGGTCCGCAGTGTCCGCGGCGTAGACGAGCGAGGTGACACCTCGCATCGCCTCGTCGACTCCTCGCCCCGTGACGAGGTCACCGACGACCGCCTCGACGCCCTGGTCGCGGAGGCGGAGCGCGTCGAACTCGGCGCGCACGAACGCTCGGAGGCGAGGGCGTGGCTGCGCGCTCGGTGGCGCGGCGAGCAGCCTCTGCACGACGGCAGCGCCGACGGTGCCCGCGGCGCCGACGACGAGGATCATCGTGGGGTCTCGCTGCGCTCGACTGTCGCTGGTCGGCCTACCTCGTGATCGCGCCCTGGTCGGCCTGGGTCACGAGCTTGGCGTACTTCGCGAACACGCCGTGCTCGTAGCGGGGCGGCAGTGCCTTGCGGGCGGCGAGCCGTCTCTGCACCTCGGCGGGGTCGACCTCGAGGTTGAGCTCCCGCTTCTCGATGTCGATCACGATGATGTCGCCCTCCTGCACCGCGCCGATGGGGCCGCCGACGGCAGCCTCGGGCGCGACGTGGCCGGCCATCAGGCCGCGCGTGGCGCCGGAGAAGCGGCCGTCCGTCAGGAGCGCGACCGACTCGCCGAGGCCCTCGCCAACGATCGCGGCGGTGACGAGGAGCATCTCGCGCATGCCGGGGCCACCCACGGGGCCCTCGTTGCGGATCACGACGACATCGTTCTCTTTGATCTCGTGGCGCAGGACAGCCGCCATGGCGTCCTCCTCGCGCTCGAAGACGCGCGCCGGGCCGCGGTGGTGCAGGCGCTCGTGGCCGGCGACTTTGATCACGCAGCCGTTCGGCGCGAGCGAACCCTTGAGGATCACCAGGCCGCCCGTGGCCTTCAGGGCCTTCTCGACCGGGAGGATGACGTCCTGCCCGGGTGCCTCGACGGCCGTTTCCGCGATCTCGGCGATGGTCTTGCCGGTCACGGTCATGGCGTTGCCGTGCAGCTTGCCCGCCTCAAGCAGGCGCTTCGCGAGGAGCGGCGTGCCGCCGGCGCGGTCCATGTCGAGGGCCACGTAGCGGCCACCCGGCCGCATGTCGCCGATCAGCGGCGTGGCGTCCGAGATCTTGTTGAAGTCGTCGATCTCCAGCGGGACGCCCGCCTCGGCAGCAATGGCGAGCGCGTGGAGCACGATGTTCGTCGAGCCGCCGGTCGAGGCGGCGCAGATGATGGCGTTCTCGATCGCCTCGCGCGTGATGATGTCGCGCGGCTTCACCCCTCGCGCGAGCACGTCCATGACGAGCTTGCCCGCCTCGACGCCCACGTCGTCCTTGCGTGCGTCGGTCGCGCCGACGGTGGCCGATCCCATCGGCGAGATGCCCATGAACTCGAGCGCAGTCGCCATGGTGTTGGCCGTGTACTGCGCGCCACAGGCGCCAGCTCCCGGGCAGGCGGCCTGCTCGAGGGCGTGCAACCGCTCGTCCGAGAGGTTGCCCGCGGCGTGCGCGCCGACGCCCTCGAACACGTCCTGGATCGTGACGTCCTTGCCCTCCCAGGTGCCGGGGGCGATGGAGCCGGAGTAGAGCACGAGGCCCGGGATGTTCAGCCGCGCGAGTGCCATCGCGCCCGCGGGGATCGTCTTGTCGCACCCGACGATGACGACCGCCGCGTCGAACGAGTAGCCGATCGCGCAGAGCTCAACTGAGTCCGCGATCAGCTCGCGCGAGATGAGGGAGGCCTTCATGCCCTCGGTGCCCATCGAGATGCCGTCCGAGATGGAGATCGTGTTCACCTCCATCGGCGTCCCGCCGGCCTGGCGGATGCCCTCCATCACGCGCTGCGCGAGGGCGCGCTGCGAGAAGTTGCAGGGCATGGTGCCGATCCACTCGTGGGCGACCATCACGAGCGGCTTCTTGAGATCCTCGGCCTCGTAGCCGACCGAGTGGAAGTACGAGCGTGCTGCGGCCCGATCCGGGCCATCCACGAGTGTGCGGCTGCGGTGCCGCATGTCGAATGCGTCTGCCATCGAGGAACTCCTGCCGACTCCGAGTGAGGAATCCCGATGGTACTGCGACCGCTCCGGTCGAGCGACGCGCTCAAGCAACGAGCGGTCGAGTAGCCAGCGGTCAGGGCGCCTCGATGCGGGCGATGAAGTAGTCGAGCCACTCAGAGTTCGCGATGCGCCCTCCGAAGGGGAACGTGACGGACGTGAAGTAGCGCCCGCCGATGAGCATCTCGCCGTCCTCGGTGGCGGCGCTATCGAGGATGATGGGGCCAAGCCGATCCACGCGTCCCGCCTCGTCGACGTACATGATGTTTGTCGCCTCGCCGTCAAGGGTGAACCGCGCCACGTAGGCTCTGCCCTCTGGCTCAGGATTCCAGGTTCCGGTTGCGGAGATCGTGGGCAGTGCGCCATCGAGTCCCTGCACCTCAACGGTGCTGTAGAGCGTTCCCCCGACCAGCACAGTCCCGCCCGCCTCGAGCGTGACGGTGCTGGCATCGTCGAGGAGGCTCCCACCCCAGTGTTTGCTCCAGATGAGGGATCCCTCGTCACTCACCCGCAACGCGAAGGCGTCGCTCACCATGTTCTCGTTTACGTACTCGTGGCAGCAGCCGACAGGATCGATGGTTCCGCCACCGAAGTCCGTCGGCTCTGAGAAACGTCCTACTGCAAACGCGCTGCCATCTGGAAGGACTTCGATGTCCCTGACCGAGGCATGACCGCTTCCGGCGAAGGGAAGACGCCACACCGGCTCGCCCTCAGGGGACAGGGCGCCGATGCCGAACTCACGCGTCTCCGGCGGGCTCACCGACGAAGCATTGTTGTATCCAAAGAGCACCCCGCTGGAGGAGCGGTCCAGGGTCAATACACCGAGGCCTTCGATCGACGTTACCCATCGCGGATCGCCCTCAGGCGAGAGGCGCGCAAGGAAGCGAGGGTAGGGAACACCCCCGTCGACGGAGAACTCGCCGATCGTGCCCGATCCCTCGAAACTCCCCGACCAGGCGATGTCGCCGTCATCAAAGAGTTCGAGTTGCCCACCTTGGTCGCGGCCGATGCCCCCGTAGGTGTGTAGCCAGTCAGGCGACCCGTCAGAGCGGTATCGAGCGAGGAAGATGTCGCGTTCGTCGGCTGCCGGCTCCGAGCCGCGACCAAGGTCAGCGCCGTCCCCGTACATACCGCTCACGAGGATCGCTCCATCGGGTGTGACGGCCACGTCACCGATGCCCTCATCTCCGACGCTGGCCAGGAGGCGGCTCCACTGAAATGCTCCCGAGGCGTCGTACCTCGCGACCACTCCATCGTACGAACCACCTACCGGCTCGGGCCCACCGCCGACGTCGACCTCGTACTCACCGGGTGGAGCTTCGAAGTAGGAAATGGTCATCGCGATGACGATGCTTCCATCCTCTGCGACAGCAACAGCTGGTAGTCCGTTACTCGTCGATGGCGCCTGCAGCCCCCTCGCCCACAACCGACCGCTCGACGCGAACGACACGTTCCCCGCCAATGGATCCACGGTCGCCGCGGGCGTCACCTCCGAGGGCGTCGCACTCGCCTCGGGCATCCCCGCGGGCACCTCGGAGATCACGCCGGAGAGGCGGTCGAGCGCGAACCAGGCGAGGGCCGCCGCGACGACCAGGGCGGCCGCGAGGCCGAGGAAGCGCGCGAGCGCGAGCAGGCCACCACGGGTGAAGCGGACACCGGGAACGGGGACGCCATCCCACGCCGCGAGCGCCTGGCGGTCGGTGACGCCGACCTTCGTGAGCATGTTCGAGACGTGGTAGCGGACGGTGTTCACGCTGATGCCGAGACGCTCGGCGATCTCGGCGTTCGTCAGGCCAGAGCGCACGCCGTCGAGCACGCTCCACTCGGCGGGCGTGAGGACATCGGGGTGGGGTGGGCGGCCTCGGCGCGTCATGCGCTCAGGCCATGGCACTCAGGGGCGGAATTGCCCGTCCGAGGGTGACACCAACGAGGGGTCAGGGCGCTTCGATGCGGGCGATGAACGCATCGTCGATGCGGTTCGTGAGGATGCGGCCTCCGAAGTCGAACGCGAGTCGGTCGCCAAAGCGGCCGCTGATGATGACGTCCTCGCTGCCGTCCTCGCGAACGACCGGAATCAGTACCCCTACTCGACTCGCCTGGTTGCCGGCACTCGGCACCGTGACGCCCGCGGGAATCCCATCGGTAGCCGAGGGTTCCTCGGGGAATGGAACGTCGGACAACAGGTTGCCCGCCGAATCGAGCCGGGCGAGGTAGGACGTGCCCGAGATCAGGATGTCGCCATCCTCGGCGAGTGCAAGGGCATGCACGCCGTCCGACGGTCGCTCGCGAGGCAAGCCGGTCGTCCGGCTCATGAGATGCGTCCCATCCGGAGCGAACCGGGCCACGTAGCCATCCATCGGACCCTCGGCCCACGGCGCAGCGAAGCCGTCCGCGATGAGCGGGTCTCCGCCGAGGGAGACCTGCCCCTCGAACCGGCCACCAATCACGATGCTGCCGTCCTCATCGACTGCGATCGAGGCCACGGACAATGGGACGAGCTTGCCGTCGCGGGCGCCGGGGACAGGGATGCGCTGCATCTCGTCGCCACTCGGCGAGAGCCGGACCAGCGCACGCAGCGAGTACCCGCCGCGGCGCTCAACGGACTCCGAGAGCGCAACCCATATCTCACGCGTGGCTGGGTCGAGCACGGCCGCAGTCGCGGCCATAGCACCCAGGGGGATCGCCCACGCGACATCGCCATTTGCCTCGAGCCGCACCGCGAGGGCGTGACGCCCCGGGGTAGCGGACTCGATCGTCGTGGTTCCCACGTCGATCGCGGTGGCACTCGTCGAGACAAACACGACGACCCCGCCATCGGGCAGCTCCACAAGCGATCCAGCGGACTCGTCCGACTCCGTGGCGAACGTCTGCAACCACTGGAGCGAGCCCGTGCCATCGAGCCGAGCGACGAACGCATCGCGGCCACGCCCACCGGCGACGCTGATGGCGCCCCCGCCGAGGTCGAAGCCATCCTCGAACGTGCCTGAGACAAAGATGTCGCCATCCGAGGCCGCGGCGACGGAACCGCTGAAGTCATCGTGCGGCCCCCCGAATGAGCGTCCCCACTCCGGGGTGCCATCCGGCTTAAACCGCGCGAGTACGAGGTCAAACTGGCCACCGTGGAACTCCAACGGGACACCTGCGGGGTTGGGACGGAAGTCCGGGTAGTTCCAGGCTCCGTTCGGCTGAGAGCCCATCCCGTTCGTGAGCACGATGAGGTCGCCATTGCTCGCGACTGCCACCGCAGGTGATGCCTGAATGTGCGTTCCGACGAGGAGGGCCCGCGCCCACTCACTCCCCGCCGAAGCGAACGGCTCCTCGCGCCCGCGCACGGACCGAGGGGTTGCCTCGGCCTCGGCCGTCGCACTCGGCGCCGGTGTCGCCGACGCGACGACATCCGGCGCGCCGTCCCCACGCCCGACCTCGATCGCCACGATGCCGAGGGCGACCACGAGGCCGACGAGGGGCGCGGCGAGCGGGACGTAACGCGTCATGCGCGCAGGCTACGCCGTTTGCGCGCGACTAGTGCAGCCCGCGCCCTAGCGGCTGAGGATGCCCGCAAGCGTGGCGAGGACGCCGGGGCGGAGGCGGTGGTAGGCCCAGGAAGCGCGGCGTTCGCGCTCGAGGAGGCCGGCGTCGAGCATCACCTGCAGGTGGTGGCTGCGGTCACGCGTGCGAGTGTAGGTGCGGGGCGGGGTTGCCCTCGAACGGTGCGTGGGGAGCGAGGCAGGGTGGGGTGGGGGCACGGACTGTGGTCAGGGTGCCTCGATGCGGGCGATGAAGTAGTCGAGCCAGTCCGGGTTGGCGATCCTCCCGCCGAACGGGAACGTGACGGTGAAAAAGTAGCGCCCTCCTACGAGCATCTCGCCGTCCTCGGTGGCTGCGCTGTCCACGAAGATCGGGCCGATTCGGTCGACACGCCCAGCCTCGTCGACATACATGAGCTCACTCGCTTCCCCATCCAGAGTGAATCGCGCGACGTAGGCCTTGCCCTCAGGCTCCGGCATCCAACTCCCGGCGGCGGAGACCGCGGGTAGGGCATCATCGAGCCCCTGGACATCGAACGTGCTGTAGAGCGTCCCCCCAACCAGCGCGGTTCCGCCCGCCTCGATCGTGACGGAACTTGCGTCGTCGAGCAGGTTCCCACCCCAGTGCTTGCTCCACATCAGCGAGCCGGTGGACGCGACCCGCAGAGCGAAGGCGTCGCTGACCATGTTCTCGTTGGTGTACTTGTGGCAGCAGCCAGCAGGCTCGGTGATGCCGTCACCGAAGTCAGTAGGCTCGGAGAACCGCCCGACCACAAACGAACTGCCATCAGGAAGGGCTTCGATATCGGCGACAGAGGCATGACCGGTTCCGGAAAAGGGATGACGCCATACCGTGCTCCCGTCATAGGACAGGGCACCAACGCCGAACTCAAGGTCCTCGGGCGGGGTCGGTGGCGACCCGTTGTTGTATCCGAACACGACCAGTCCGGCGGCGTGATTCAGGGTGAACACTCCACGCCCAGCCACGGGAGTCACCCACCTCGGATCGCCAGCGGGAGATAGGCGCGCGATGAATCCCGGGTACGGGACAGCAGCCTCCACGGGGAAGTCTCCAACGTTGCCCGACCCCTCGAAGCTCCCAGACCAGGCGATGTCGCCATTGTCGAAGAGACCGAGCTGCCCGCCGCCGTCGCGGCCAATGCCCCCGTAGGTGTGCAGCCAATCGAGTGTTCCATCGGAGCGGTATCGAGCGAGAAAGATGTCCCGTTCGTCGGCCGCTGGCTCCGGGCCACGTCCGAGGTCAGCGCCGTCACCGTACGTCCCGCTCACGAGGATGGCGCCGCCACCAGTCAAGGCGACATCACCAATGCCCTCATCACCGTTACTCGCGAAGAGGCGGCTCCAGAGCAGGGCTCCTGAGTCGTCGTACTTGGCGATCAGTCCGTCCCAAGAACCTCCCCCCGTCGCAGGTCCGCCGCCCACGTCCACCTGATACGCACCCGGTGGGGCCTCGAAGTAGGAGACCGTCATCCCCACGATGATGCTGCCGTCGTCGGCGATAGCCATCTTCGGCGGGCCGTTGCTCGTCGATGGCGCCTGCATTCCTCGCGCCCAATGACGGCCATCCGAGGCGAATTGGATGTCGCGGGCCAACGGATCAACGGTCGCGGCCGGCGGCGCGCCTGCCCCGGAGCCCGCACTCGGCGTCAGAGTGCCCTCGGCGAAGGATGCGACTGCCTCGGGCTCCCCGCCCTCGCGGCCGACCTCGATCGCGACGATGCCGAGGGCGATCACGAGGCCGACGAGGGGTGCGGCGAGCGGCATGTAGCGCGTCATGCGCGCAGCCTACGCGAACAAGGACTACTACTCGTCTACCGGTCCACGTATCGATCCTCATCGATATTGACAATCGTGGATATGGAATGGACACTCGATATCGAAGTTCATCGATACAGGAGGTCCCTTTGGACAATTCACCTTCTAGCGACCAGTTGCCCATCGCCGTGATCGGCGGCGGCCCCGTGGGGCTGGCGGCGGGCGTGCACCTTGCGAAGCAGGGGCAGCCGTTCGTCATCCTCGAGGGCGGACCGAGCGTGGGCTCGGCGATTCGGGAGTGGGGGCACGTGCGCGTGTTCTCACCGTGGCGGTACTGCATCGATCCGGGGGCTCGGGCGCTCCTCGATGCGTCGGGGTGGAACGCGCCGGACGATGACGCGCTGCCCACGGGCCGCGAGCTCGTCGAGGGGTACCTGCGGCCGCTGGCGGCGCATCCGTCGATTGCGCCGCACCTGCGCCTGAACGCGCGTGTCGCGAGTGTCGGGCGGCTCGGGATCGATAAGGTGCGGACGGACGGGCGCGAGGAGCGTCCCTTCGAGCTCCAACTCGAGGACGGCAGTGTCATTCTCGCGCGGGCCGTGATCGATGCCTCGGGCACGTGGTCGCAGCCGAACCCGGCGGGCGCGGACGGCCGCCGAGGCGTCGGCGAGGACGCGTTCGCCGAGCGGATCGCGTACGGCATCCCCGATGTGAGGGGAACTCATGCCTCCCGGTACGCGGGCAAGCGTGTGCTCGTGGTGGGCAGCGGCCACTCGGCGATCAACAACGTCCTGGACCTCCTCGCGCTGCGCGAGACCGCGCCGGGCACCACGGTCAGCTGGGCGATGCGCCGGGCGAGCACTGAGGGCATCTACGGCGGCGAGGAGGCGGATGAGCTGCCCGCCCGTGGAGCCCTTGGGCGTCGCGCCCGCGAGGCCGTCGAGTCGGGACAACTCACGATCGTCGCGCCGTTCCGGATTCGGCGGTTCGCCGCCTCACAGTCGGGCGCGGGGGTCGTCGTCGCGGGCGACCGCCGCGGCGAGCCGTACGAGGTCGAAGTGGACGAGGTGATCGTCGCCACGGGCTTCCGCCCCGACCTCGAGATGCTGCGGGAGGTGCGCCTCTCGGTGGACCCGATCCTCGAGGCATCCTCGACGCTCGCGCCGTTGATCGACCCGAACGTGCACAGCTGCGGCTCGGTGCCGCCGCACGGAGCCATGGAGTTACTGCACCCGGAGCCCAACTTCTTCGTGATCGGCATGAAGAGCTACGGCAGAGCGCCCACGTTCCTCATGGCGACGGGGTTCGAGCAGGCTCGCTCGGTGGCGGCATACCTCGCAGGTGACTTCGAGGCAGCGCGGCGCGTCGAGCTGATCCTGCCCGAGACCGGCGTGTGCGGTGGAGTCTCGTCGGACTCAGCGGAGGCAGAAGCCGGAGCCTCGTGCTGCGGCACGGGCGCGGCGAGCACGAGTGCGAGCGTCGGGGCGCAGCCGCTCACCCTCGCCTCGGTGGGCAGCGCGCCGGCTGCATCCGGCTGCTGCGGCGGCCCCGCCCCGGCGGGGACGGACGCCTGCTGCGTCCAGGACGCGGACGCGAAGGCGGCCGGCGACGCGGGCTGTGGTTGCGGAGCGGCTACGCCAGCGGAGACGGCCACGACCGCCGCACGCTAGCCCTCGGCGCATCGCACACGACAAGACGGGGGCTCACGCCCCCGTCTTGCTACGTCTGTTCGAGCGAGCAGGCTACTCGGCGAGGATGGTCGCGAGACGCCCGAGGACGCCCGGTCGCAAGCGGTAATACGCCCAGGAGCCTCGACGCTCACGTTCGAGCAGGCCGGCGTCCAGCATCACCTTCAGGTGGTGGCTGACCGTCGGCTGCGAGAGGTCAATCGTCGCGTTCATGTCGCAGACGCAGGTCCCCGTGGGGTCGCCCGCCGCGATCATCGAGAGCAGCCGCACGCGCGCCGGATCCGAGAGCGCCTTGAAGACGCGCGCAGCGACCTCCGCGTCCTCGGCCGAGATCGCAGCCTCGGTGAGTGGCGCGCAGCACGCGTCCAACTGCTCGATCAGCGGGATCTCGATGAGGGTCGAGGAAGGCGTGGGCTTGGTCACAGTCTTTGCCATGACCCGAGTATAACGCATATCGAACACCATCGATATTGACATCGGGCGATGCTCCCGTGATGCTGCCAGTATCGACAGTCATCGATGTTACGCGTCGCTCGAGTGCGCGACATCGCGAGGAGGAACACGCCATGGCCGACCAGCCCACCGCCCGTGAAGTCCAGCAGGCCGTCGTGGACCGCTACGGCGCGAAGGCGCGAAGCGTCCTCGAATCGATCGGCGTCGCGCCTGCCGCAGACGCCTGCTGCGCACCCGCCGAGGCCAGCACCCCCTCCACGACTCAGCCGATCGCCCTCACCACGATCGCCGGGAGCGCCGACGAGGCGTGCTGTGGTGACGACTGCTGTTCGACGGCATCCGACACCGCGTCGGCCGATCTGCCCGACGGGAAGCAGCAATACGGATCCGTCCTCTACCCCGGGGCGGACCTCTCCACCCTCCCCGAGAGCGTCGTCGCGGCCTCGGCGGGGTGCGGGAACCCCCTCGCGATCGCCGAACTGTCCGAGGGCGAGCGCGTGCTCGACCTGGGCTCCGGCGGCGGGATCGACTGCTTCCTCGCGGCGCAGCGCGTCGGCGCGACCGGCGAGGTGTGGGGCCTCGACATGACCCCCGACATGATCGCCCTCGCGCGGCACAACGCCGGCCAGGTCGGCGCGGAGAACGTGAAGTTCCGGCTGGGCGAGATGGAGGACATCCCGTTCGATGACGGGAAGTTCGACGCGATTATGTCCAACTGCGTGATCAACCTCTCGCACGACAAGGATCAGGTCTTCCGCGAAGCGTTCCGCGTCCTGAAGTCCGGTGGCCGCCTCCGCGTCTCCGACATGGTCTGGGTGGGCGAAGCCCCCGAGGCGACGCGCGAGCAGCTTGAGTCGTGGGCCGGCTGCATCGCGGGCGCCCTGACCGTGGACGACTACCTCGACGCGATCCGCGGCGCGGGCTTCGTCGACGTCCGCGCGGACTACGAGGGCGAGCCGGGCCAGGTGACGAGCGCCTCCGTGTTCGCCGTGAAGCCGTAGCGAACCCCTCGACCACCGCGAGCGCAACGCTCTGGCGGAGACGAACGTGGCACAACGGACGCGGGGATGGCTGGTCGCTTGGTGGCCTGCGATCCTCCTCGGCCTCGCGACGATCGGGGCGTATGGCACGGCGTACTACGCGATCGGCGTGCTGATCCCGGTCATCGCCGCGGACACGGGCTGGGGCACCGGGGCGCTCTCGGGCGGGTTCGCGATCGGCACCATCATCTCGGGCGGCGTCTCGCTGACCTCGGGCCGACTGTTCGACCGTCGAGGTTCGCGGCTCGTGTTGCTGCCGGGGCTGGCGGTGGGTGCTTGCGCGCTCCTCGCGGCGTCGTGGGCGGAGTCGTCGCTCCAGTTCGTCGTGGCGTGGGCGCTCGGTGCGGCCGCCATCGGCGGGACGTCCTACTACAACATCACCATGCCGATGCTCTCGCGCCTCTACTCGGACCGGCGGGCGACGGCCCTCTCGATCCTCACGCTCTTCGGTGCGGTCGCCAGCACGATCTTCTACCCGCTCACCGGCTTCATGACGGAGGAGTGGGGCTGGCGCGGGGCGCTCCGCGGCCTCGTCGTCGTGATGGTGCTGCTGATGCTCCCGGCCGCCGCCCGAGTGAGCGCTCCACCGGCACGCGCCGTCGCGGGCGCTGCCCGTTCGAGCCTTCGCGAGGCGCTCGCCGACCCGGCAGTCACACGCGCACTGCTGATGTTCATGCTGATGGCGGTGGGATCCTCGGCGCTGCTGCTGCACCAGGTGGCGGCGATGCAGGCGGCCGGGCTCACGCTCGCACTCGCCTCGGGCATGGCGGGGGCGCGAGGGCTCTTCCAGCTGTTCGGACGACTGATGCTCGCGCCGCTAATCGCGCGGTTCGGACTGCCTCGGACGATCGGGATCTGCTATGTCGCGGCGGCGACCTCCAGCGTGGCGCTGCTGGCCGCGCAAGGCGGCGTCTCCGCGCTCGTCCTCGTCGCGTACTTCTCCGCGATCGGGGGGATGTCGCTGGGCCTGCTCTCACCCCTCAACGGGCTCTTCCAGGCCGAGGTCTACGGGGACCGCCACCTGGGGACGCTCACAGGCCTCGCGACGGTGCTCGGAAGCTTCTCATCGGCGATCGGGGCATGGCTGGCCGGGGTGATGGCGGATCAGACCGGCTCGTACTCAGTGTCGATCGCCGCCGTCATCCTGCTGCAGGTGCTGGCCTTCGGCGTCCTCGCATGGCAGCAGCAGGCGATGGGTCGTCGAGGTGGGGCGGACGTACGTCCCGAACCGGAAGTGACTCCCGCCTCGTAGCGTGCGCTATGGAGGAGACCTATCATCCGGGCGCACCCAGCGCGACGACGGCTCCTACGCCACGCACGGCCAGCCGCCTCGAGGGTGACGGCACCATCGAGAGGACCCTTCTGAGATGTACTCCAAGATCCTGTTGCCGCTAGACGGCTCCGACCTGTCGCGCGAGGCGATTAGCCACGCGAAGGAGTTGGCACTGGCGATCAAGGCGCCGATCGCGCTGGTCCAGGTCATCGACTCCGAGGAGCAGCTGATCTCGCAGTCCTCGGGCATCACCATCGAGCCGATGGCGATGGGCGAGGTCACGGTGGACGCGGCTCGTGCTGCCGTCGCTGCGCAGCGCGAAGCGGCCACGAAGAACCTCGAGGCTGCCAAGGCCGACCTCGTCGCCGCGGGCATCGAGGTCGAGATCGTGATCCGTGAGGGGCACCCCGGGGACGAGATCGTCGAGGCGGTCGAGGCCGTCGGCGCTGACGCCGTCGTCATCGCCACGCACGGCCGCACCGGTTTCCGTCGCGCCATCCTCGGTTCGGTCGCGGACCACGTGGCGCGCCACACGCCGACGGCGTCCGTCATCCTGATCAAGCCGGTCAAGGACAAGAAGTAGCCCGACCGCGACCGAACTCTGTCTTTCGACGAGAAGGGCATTCGACGAGAAGGGCGCCCGTTGGGCGCCCTTCTGCTTGGCCTATTGGCGGTTGTGCCTAGTCGTCCTCGGCGTCGATCGGCGGCACCTCGAGGTCTTTCGAGTGGCCGTTCCCGCCGGGGCAGAAGTGCCCCTGGCCTTCGTACTCGAGGGCTTGGTGGCAGAGCGGGCAGAGCGGGCGGCCGCCTGCGACGGTCTGCTCGATCACCTTGATCACCTGCAGGGCGTTGTCCCGCGCGATCTCCATGCGGAACGCAGGCGAGTCGCCCCGTTCGAGTGCGGTCTGGTCGTCGGCGAGGAGCACCACGCGCTCGTTGTCGGTGTCGTAGTCCAGTCCGAGCCGCGCGACCTGCATATCGACCTGCGCGTGCTGGGGGAAGTTCCCCACCGTCTCCGGCTCGCCAGCCGCCGGCTGGCCGCGCTGCCTCGAACGCTCGGCAAGCAGCTGCGAGAACAGGCGTCCGAGTTGCGCGAGCTGCTCCTTCTCGAGCCAGAGCGCGGCGTACGAGTCACCCGAGCGGGCGCGGACGCGGAACGTGCGCTGACCGGGCTGCCCGATCGCTTCCGCATCAACCGCGTCGACGAGGCCGAAGTCGATCATCGGGATCCTGTCTCTTCTGTCCGACCTCCCGCGACTCGTAGGACTCGGGAGTCCGCGACTGGCTTGAAGGGCGTCAGCGCTCGTGGAGGGCACCCTCGCCGCTCGTCGGGCGGAGATGCGCGGCGAGCGTAGGCGGCGATGAAATCGTGGGTCAACGACGACGCAATCGGGCGGGCGTACGCTCTCGCTCTCGCTCCCAATACCGATGGAATGGATCGCACGATGAGCGACCTCACGCAGCTAACGATCGCCGAGGCGTCCGACCTGATGGAGCGCGGCGAACTATCGGCAGTCGATCTGACCGAGGCACACCTCGACCGCATCGATGCGACCGATACAGCCGTCAACGCCTTCGTCCTCGTGATGGCGGACTCGGCGCGTGTGGAGGCTTCGGCCTCGACGGCGCGTGCTGCCGCGCGTGCGCGTTTCGGTCCGCTCGATGGCATCCCAATCGCGGTGAAGGACCTGTATGACACCGCAGGCGCGGTCACGACGGGCGGCACCGGCGGCTATCGCGACCGGGTGCCCGAGGTCGACTCGACCGCCGTCGCGCACCTCCGCGCGGCGGGCGCGGTGATCATCGGCAAGACGAACACGCACGAGCTGGCGTTCGGCGGGACGACCAACAACATCCACTACGGGGCCACCCACAACCCGTGGAACCTTGAACGGGTGCCCGGTGGATCCTCGGGTGGATCGGGTGCGGCGCTTGCCGCGAGGCAGGCGATCGGTGCCCTGGGGACGGACACGGGCGGGTCGATCCGCATCCCCGCGACGTTCTGCGGCATCACCGGCCACAAGCCCACGTACGGCCTCGTCGGGCGGTCGGGCGTCATCCCGCTCTCCCACACGCTCGACCACGCCGGCCCGATGGCGCGGAGCGCGCTCGACTGCGCCCTCATGCTGAACGTCCTCCAGGGCTACGACCCGGACGACCTCGACAGCGTCGAGCGGCCGCGCGAGGACTTCACCGACGGGATCGAGCGCGGTGTGGAGGGGCTGCAGCTCGCCGTCGTCACCTCGATGCTCGCGGACCTCACCCCCGGGGTGGAGGCCAACTTCCAGGCCGCCCTCGACGTACTGCGCTCGCTCGGGGCGGAGATCCTCGAGGTCGACCCGATGCAGGGCCACTCGACGTGGCGTCAGCAGGTGGGCGGGATCATGCCCGTGGAGGCGTACGCGTACCACGAGGGACTGATGACCGCGGAACCGATGCTGATCGGTGGCCCCGTCCACCGCCGCATCTCGCTCGTCTTCGAGACGACACCGCAGCAGTACGCGCGCGCCCTCGACGTGCGGAAGCTGGTCGAGCGGCAGTACCAGCGCACGCTCGTCGAGGAGCGACTCGACGGCTACCTCGCTCCGACCTCGCCCATCGTGGCGTTCGCAACCGACCCGGACCAGGAGCGGGACGAGTCCCCGGCCTCGATCTTCCAGAACACGACCGTCTTCGACCTGTCGCATCAGCCCTCGATCAGTGTCCCGAACGGCCTCGACGCCGAGGGGCTCCCGACCGGCCTGATGATCAGCGGGGCGCTCTGGGACGACGCGCTCGTGCTGCGCATCGCGCACGCCTACCAGCAGGTGACGGACTGGCACACGAAAGCCCCCACCCTCTAGCCGCCTCCCGACCTACGATCCCGGCATGACCTCAGCTCCGGACGAACTGCCCGAGGCACCCGCGGCGCTCAACCTCGTGCGCGACGAACCGATGTCGCGCCACACCTACATGCGGCTCGGCGGGCCGGCGGCCTATTTCGGCACGCCGGAGACGCTCGAGGACCTCGACCGCATGGTGGACTGGGCGCACGAGGCCGGCCTCCCCGTGCGTGTCGCGGGCGGCGGCTCGAACGTGCTCATCGCCGATGAGGGCGTGCGCGCCCTCGTCGTCTCGTCGCGGCGCTGCTGCCGCTCCGTCGTGTTCGTGAGCGGGGAGTTCGAGGTGGAGGCGGGCGCCGGGGTGATGCTCCCGAGCCTCGCGAGGCAGGCGGCCGAGCGCGGCCTCGGAGGTTTGGAATTCGCGATCGGGATCCCCGGGTCGGTCGGTGGCGCGCTGCAGACGAACGCTGGCATCGGTGACGGACGCTGCGTCGGGGACCTCGTGCAGTCCGTGCAGGTGCTCCGCAACGGCCTCCGCCGCGTGCTCGAGCGGGACGAGATCAGGTTCGAGTACCGCACGACCTCCCTCCGCGGCTCGGGCGACATCGTGCTGTCGGCGCGCCTCGCGCTGACGCCGAACTCCCCCGAGGTGATCGAGGCTGAGATGCGGCGACTACTCGAGGCGCGACAGGCCTCGCAGCCCACGTCCGAGCCCAACGCCGGCTCGGTGTTCCGCAACCCGCCAGGTGATCACGCAGGACGGCTGATCGAGGCGGCGGGGTGCAAGGGACTGCGTATCGGCGGCGCTCAGGTGAGCACGCTGCACGCGAACTTCATCGTGCAGGACGGCAGCGCGAGCACCGAGGACGTGACCGACCTCATGGCCGAGGTGCAGCGGCGCGTGCTCGATCAGTTCGGGGTGAGGCTCATCCCGGAGATCGAGTGGTGGGGGCCCGACGAGGGAGCAGAACGGCCAGACGCGTTCCGGTAGGTCCGCCCCCTCTCCCGTTTTGGGGAGAGGGTTGGGGTGAAGGTCTTCCGGGCTGGGCGCGGCGCTTTCCTCGTGAGTGGCGACCCTCACCCCCGGCCCCTCTCCCGTAGCGGGAGAGGGGAGTCGGAAGCGGAGTCAGAGGCTGTCGTTACGCCTCGTCGACGGGGCGCACTCGGACGATCGTCCAGTGGCGGATGAGCGCGATGTCCGTGCCCTTCGAGTCGCGCACGACGCAGTCGAAGTTGGCGGCGTGGTGGCCCTTGCGGTCTTCGATGCTCAGCAGATGCGCGCCCGTCGTGATCGGCTGGTGGCCGTAGGCGGGCGCGAGGTGCTGGATGCGGCTGCGGAAGTGGATCGACTGCGGCATCGAGACGTTGTGACGCATGACGCGCTCGCCACGGCCGGCGATCCAGCCGGGGTGGAGGCGCGGCGGGTCGCCGAGGAAGTGGTCGTCGTACTCCGGGTGGCTCCGGCTCCAGTACTCCTCCAGGACCTCGGGCGTCGTCTCGTCCTCGCGCGGTCGCCAGTCGACGTCGACGGGGGTCTCGCCGAGGACGATCGGGGGGATGGGGTCGGGCGCGGGCTGGGCCTCCATGGTGCCGGGACGGACGTACTCGTCGATCCATGGCGCGTCGCCGAGGCCCACCGCGCCGACGACGCAGACCGTGCCCTCCTGGTTCGTCATCGTGAGGGAGTAGCCCTCAGGCGAGATGTCGCTGCCGGGCGTGAGTGCGATCGCGAGGCGGTCGCCGGGGTAGGTGGGCTGGCGGAAGAAGACATCGGCCCAACCGTGATCGAGCCATGAGTCGCCGAGCGCCTCGAGGATGGCGGGCGTCGCCCAGCCGTACACGGTCACGCCCCCAACGAGGGCGCCCTTGAAGCCGTACTTCTTCGCGATCTCGGTGGAGTGGATCGGATTGCCGATGTCCGGGCTGTCGTCGTTCGAGAGGAACGCGTCGATGGTCTGTTCAACTGCGGGCATGGGGAACCTCCCGGGTTCGTGTGCAAGGGCCGCGTCTGCTCGGCCGGACGCGAAACGGGGGCATAGTACGCCCGTGGTCGAGGGGTGAGGTGGAGCGGTTGGCGTCGGTCGCGATAATCGCCGGGTGACGGACCCCACCGAACCACGCCCCCGACAACCGTACGACGACCCCTCCAACGTCGAGGAGAGCGTTGCGGCGCTCGACCGGGTGCTGGAGGAGATGGAGGACGCCCTCCGCGGCCTCGGATCGAGCGCACGTTCCGCCTCGCAGGTCGACCCCACGCTCCGGCAGCTCCGCCGGCTGGGCGGCGACCTCCGCCGGCTGCGCGGCATGGCCGTCCCGACGTCGGTGCGCCGAGCAGCCGCCGAGGCCGAAGAGCGGATCAGCGAGGCGATCGACCTCGTCACGCCGGAGGGCGTACAGCGCGCCTCCCAGCGCGCGACGCGGCGCGCGTCCCGCTCGGCGATGACCACGACGGCGAACACGACGCGCGAGGCGGCACACCTCGTGGAGCTCGCACGCTTGAGCGTGGTACTGGCGGCGGGCGACCTCCGGCCGCAGGTGGTGCGCAACGTCGCGCGACTCAACCGGATGATCGACTACTGGCAGGCAGGGCTGTTCCGCGTGCTGTGGCTCATCGTCCCGCCCGAATCGCTCCTCCGCCGCTGGCGGTTCCAGGCTCTCGTCGTGTCGCGGTTCCTCACGGACATCGCGCTGCAGGCGCTCCTCTATGGCGCGCTGATCGCGACCGCGCGAGGCGGCGGGAGTGCCCTCGATGCTGCCGGGCTCGGGGTGGCGGTGCTGCTGCCGGGCGTCGCCCTCGGGCTGTACGGGGGCGCGATCGCGGACGCGCTGCCGAAGCGCGCCGCGCTGGCGCTCGCCTACCTCGGGATGGCGGCGGCGTGCTTTGCCGTGGCGTGGACGGGCGACGACAGCTTCTGGTCCCTGGCGACAGTGCTGTTCATCGTGCGCGCGCTCCACCAGGTGTCACAGCCCTCCGAGGCGTCGGCGGTGCCGCTCACCACGGACACCGCCGAGCTGGCGTCGGCGAACTCGATGATGTCGCTGGCCTCCTCGGCGGGAGAGGTGGTCGGCAAAGCGCTGCTCGCGCCGCTGCTCGTCCGTGCCTACGGCGTGACCTCGGTAATCACCGCGGCCGGCGCCCTGTTCCTGCTGGCCGCGACGCGCGTCTTCGACCTCGCATTCGAGGGCGAGCGCGAGCGCCTCGACGGGTCTGATGCGTCTGACGCGAGCACGGAGGCGCATCCCGCACCGGCGGAGACCGGAAGCGCGCTCCGCTGGCTGGCCGGCTCGCCGGACGTGCTGTGGATGCTCCTCCTCGCGGCGATCGCGAGCACCGTCGGCGTCGTGCTGGGGATCCTCGGGCCGGAGTACGTGAGCGCGGTCCTCGGCGTCGACCCCGCGAACGCGCTGTACGTGTTCCTCCCGGCTGCCCTCGGGCTGATCGCCGCGCTGGCGGCGGCGCCCCCGCTCATCCACCGGCTCGGCGAACGGCGGGTCGCGACGATCGGGTTCGCTGCAGCTTCCGTCGCGATCGCGGGCCTCGGGCTCGTCGACCTCTTCGCGCCCCTCGTCGACCCGCTGCTGGTGTGGCGGCCGGGCGGACTGACCGAGGAGGTCGCGGCGGCGGGGCTGTTCTCGCTACCCCTCGGCGTGGGGACCACCCTCGCGGCGGCCGCGACGCAGACCTACGTGGGGCGCTACGTTCCCGCGGAGATCCACGGGCGTGCGTTCGCGTTGCTCGGGGTGCTGAAGGACGGCCTCGCCGTCGTCCCGTTGCTCGCGTTCGGCTGGGCGGCCGGGGTGTTCGGGATCCGTGCGGTACTGGCCAGCGCGCCCCTCGCCCTCTTCTGGCTCGCCGCGGCGGTCGCATGGCTCTCGGCATGGTCGGCGCGGTCACATGATCGACAGTGACTCGGATGCGCCCTCCGAGGTGCGTGAGAGAATTGAGCGATGACGGACACGAACGTTGAGACCGAGTGGCAGTTCGAGGTCGAGGACCTCGAACAGGTGCGCGCATGGCTGGAGTCGCAGCCCGAGCACGCCCCACTACGGTTCAGCCTGATCAAGGACGCCGAGCAGGTCGATTCGTACTACGACACGGCCGACTGGCGACTGTTCTTCGCCGGCTACTCGCTGCGCCGCCGTCGCAAGGACGAGCGGTACGAGGCCACGCTGAAGTCGTTGGAGCGCGCCTCGGACGGCCCGATCTCGCGGCGCGAGATCAACGAGCACTCGGCCGCGGGTGAGATCCCCGCGCCGCACGGGACGGCCGGCCCGGTCTCGGACCGCGTCCGCACTATCGCCGGCCGCGCGCCCCTCGTGCGGCTGTTCGAGGTGCGCACGTGGCGCCGCTCCTACTCCGTCCGCCAGGGCGACGACAACCTCGCGCAGGTCGAGCTCGACGAGACCACGGTCGCGCCGCAGAGCGCGCCGGCCTCCACGTTCCGACGCGTCGAGGTGGAGATGACCGGCGGCACGCCCACGCCCGACATCGAGTCGTTCGTACAGGCGATGCGCTACACGAATGGGCTCACGCCCACGACGACATCCAAGTACGAGGCCGGGCTGCAGGCTGCCTCGCTAGACCCGACCAGCGTGCTGGACTTCGGGCCGCAGACGCGTGGCCCTCGCACGGGCGCAGCCAAGTACGCGTACGGGTGGCTGCGCGAGCAGTGGGCGGCGTTCCTGCGCCACGCTCCGGGCACCCGTATCGGCGAGGACATCGAGGCCCTCCACCAGATGCGCGTCGCGACGCGCCGGCTGCGCGCCAGCATCCGCGTCTTCGAGTCCGTGCTCCCGCCCACCTTCGAGGGCTACCGCTCCGAACTGCAGTGGGTGGGCCACGAGCTGGGCGCTGTGCGCGACCTGGACGTGCAGATCGAGGGGCTCGAACGGTTGCGCGCTGCCTCGTCGTGGGACGACGCCGCCGCCCTGCGCCCGCTGATCAAGGTCATCGAGCGCGAGCGCCGCACCGAGCGCGAGCGGCTGGTCGAACTCCTCGACAGTGACCGCTACGACCGCTTCGTGCAGTCGTTCTCCTCGGCGCTCCGCGAGGGGCCACCTCCGAAGACGGAGTCGCCCGAGATCCATCGCTACGCCGAGCCGATCCTGGCGCGCCGGTTCCGTCGGTTGCGCACGGATGGCAAGCGCCTCACGGATGCCTCACCCGCCGTCGAATACCACGAGCTCCGGATCCGCGGGAAGCGCCTGCGGTATTCGTTGGAGGTATTCGGCGAGCTCTACGGCCGCCCCGCCGAGCGCGCCACGGCCGCGTTGAAGGCACTGCAGGACATGCTCGGCGACCACCAGGACGCCGAGGTGGGCATCGAGCGGCTGCACGCGATCATCAGGGCGCACGGCCGCGAACTGCCGCCCGAAACCCTCGTCGCCGTTGGGCAACTGATCGAGCGGTACCGCCAGCAGGAAGGAGCACTGCGCGCCGATTTCCCGCGCGACTTCGAGCGTGTGCTCGACCGCTGGCGTCCCCTCGCCCGCGTCGCCGCCGAGGCAGCCCGGCCAAAGCCCGAACGTGAGCGTGCGGAGTCGCCAGTGTCCACGCCGAGCGCGCCAGCTACGGAGGTGGAGGCCCCGGGACCAACACCCGCTCCTACCGTTCACCCGTCCGAGAGTGCCGCGCCACCGCCGCGGCCAACGCCGCCTTCGCCCGCACCGCGGGATGATCCGAGTGACGCTGGAACAATGACGCGGATGCGCCAACTCTTTCACCGCGAATAGGGCGCCCGACGGCTTGGCGGGTACTCGAACCCCTCGCACGCAGTGCCAACTCAGTTCGTCGCAGGGTGTATATCTAGCGCGAAAGCGGCGACGAACACGGAATCCTTGACAGCGCGTGAGGCCTCGGACACGGCGATTGAACGATCCCTCCACGCACTGTTCGCTGCACGGGTATCGACGTGGCAGCAGCCGAGTCGGTCGGTTCGGTGCCTGATCTGGTAGAGGCTTGGGAGTGAAGCGGTGAAGACGGGCTGCTCTCCCTCGAAATTCTGCCAATATCATCCCCGTTGTTCCTGACAATTCCACGGATGGACTGTGCGTAGTTCGCATGCTTTCGTATTCTCTAGTGCGCTAGTCGATTCGAGTTCCGGTATCGACTTCATGCAGGGCGGCAACCCTCTAGTCGGAAAGAAGCAGCATGCCTCGTTTTAAGAAGCTCGACCCCTCAGAGGTCGTCGTGGGCCGTGGTCCCGCGAAGATCTCCCGAGAGCCCTATCTGAAAGCGCTCCAAAGCGCCGAAGCAGGCTCGATTGAACTCGAGCAAGAAGATCGGCCCGGTACCGTGAAGCGTCTTCTGCGCGAAGCGGCCCGTGATCTGGGCGTCAAGATTCGCTCGTCGTGGTCGGACGACACGCAGAGCGTCTTGGTGTGGAAGAAGTCCCCGGACAAGAAGCCGGCGGCAGCACGCCGCTAGTTTTTCGCTCCCGTACTCGGGATACCTGACGCGAATCGGCGGCCTTGTGGCCGCCGATTCCGTACCCGAGCAGTCCGCTACTCCAGCCGGTCGGCCTTCAGCATCGCGCGCAGTTCCTCGATCGGCCGGTCGAAGGACGCTTCGGGCTCGCGCAGATCGAGCGAACGTAGCGCCGCGAGGATCACCTCGGCCACCATCACCCGCATGTGGTCCTTGTCGTCGGCAGGAACGACGTACCACGGCGCCCACGGCCGCGAGGTCGTCGCGATCGCCGTCTGGTAGGCCTCGGTGTACTCGTCCCACCGATCGCGATCGCGGATGTCCGACTCGTGGAACTTCCAGTGCTTCTCCGGGTTCTCCAGCCTCGCGAGGAACCGGTCACGCTGCTCCTCCCACGACACATGGAGGAAGAACTTCACGATGGCGACGCCGCTCCGCGCGAGGTGCAGTTCGTGGTCGCGGATCGACTCCAGCCGTTCGTGCCAGAACTCGGTGGAAGCGGGCTCACCCGAGGCGGGCCCATCCGGGAGACGTTGAGCCTCGAGGAGTTCGGGATGCACGCGCGCGACCAGCACCTCCTCGTAGTACGAGCGGTTGAACACGCCGATGTGGCCGCGCTCGGGGAGGTGCATGGAGGTCCGCCAGAGGAAGTCGTGCTGCAGCTCGACGTCGCTCGGTGCGTGGAACGACTTCACCTGCACGCCCGCGGGGTCCGTCCGGCTGAACACGGCGCGGATCGTCCCATCCTTGCCGGCCGCATCCCGTCCCTGGAACACCGTCAGCAACGACCACCGATCATCGGCGTACAACTGCCGCTGGAGGTCGTCCAACTCCCCCGCGAGATCCTCCAACCGCTGCTCAAGTTTGCCCTCGGCGGGACGGTCGGGCACTACGTTGGGCCGGGAGCCGAGGTCAAAACTGCCGTCAAACGGCACGAGAGTGTGGTGATCCGGTGCTTGGAACATCTCGACCTTCCCTGAATAAGTAGGAGCGACAGTAGCGGCATGAGTCACGAGGGCGCGTCGCGACGGTACGGATTCCCCCGGTGGTTCGTGGTCCGCTGGACGACCTCCGCGCTCCTCGGGCGTCGTCGCGAACTCTGGCGCGACGGTCGCGAGCTCCTCCGGGCGATGCCCCCAACCGTCGAGGGGCGTGAGCATCTTCCCGAGGGGACGCGCTATGTGGTGGTGATAAACCATTACGAGCGGCCAGGCCTGGACGTGTGGTGGGCGGCGCTCGCCGTGAACTCCACGCTCGGCGCGCCGGACCTCCGCTGGATCATCACCAACCGCTTCTACCGCTACCGGCTGTTCGGCCGCATCCCCGTGCCGGCACGCCTCGTCGCGGCCGTGCTGGGCCTCGTGGCGCACACGTACGACTGCGTCTCGATCGAACGAAGGCCCGAGGGCATCGCCAAGCGAGCGGTCGCCCTGCGCCGGATGCGTCGGTTGCTCGACGCCGAGGAGCCTCAGCCACTCGGCAGCACGCCAGAGGCAGAGTTCGGCGGCGGGGTCGCCCTCGGCGATCCCTACCCATCGTCCGGCAAGGCGCTCGCCTGGCTGTCGCGCGGGGAGGTGCCGATCGTCCCGATCGGCATCGGCGACGACGGCGAGCGCATCGTCCTCCGGATCGGCGCACCGTTCGTCCTCGAGTGGCCGGGCGCACGCCAGGCCAGGGAGCGACGTGACGCCCTCGCCGCGCGCGTGATGCGCGAGATCGCGACCGTCCTGCCCGAGGCACAGCGCGGCGGTTGGGAGCCGGAGCGACGCACCGACCGTGAGGCGCACTCGTGACCCTGTTCGAGGATGACGTCCCTCGCGGACGGGTGCCGCTGCGGTCGCGGATTCCGTACTCGGCGTTCAGCCTGCCCAACAACGCGATCTCGCAGGCGTGGGGCCTCTGGCTCATCTACTTCTACGCACCGCCCTCGGACTCGGACGACCCCACGCGCATCCCGGAACTCTTCGGCCTCGACCCGCGCCTCCTCCTCGGGATCGTGCTCACGACGTCGCGCGTCCTCGAGGCGTTCGACGACCCCTTGATCGGCTACTGGAGCGACCGAACGCAATCACGCTGGGGGCGACGCATCCCGTTCATCGTGCTGGGGACGCCACTCTGGGGCGTGCTGTTCGCGCTGCTGTTCCTGCCGCCCGCAGGCGATGGCGCGATCAACCTGCTCTTCGTATTCGTGGTCGCGACGGCGTTCTACCTGCTGAGCAACCTCTCCGGCGCACCGATGGAGGCGCTGCTCCCGGCCCTCGCACGACGCAAGGACGACCGGCTCTCCGTCGCCTCATGGCAGGTGGTGTTCGGCGTCCTCGGTGCGGTCGTCGGGCTCTCGGTGTCCTCGCTGCTGCAGGGCGCGTACGGATTCGCGGTGATGGCGATCTCGATCGCGGTGATCGCAGTGAGCGTGCGGTTCATCGCGCTGATCGGCTGCTGGGAGTACGCGAAGCGGGACAACAAGCCGGCGAAGCCCGGCCTCCGCGCGACCCTCCGCGAGGTCCTCGCGAACCGGCAGTTCCTCTACTACCTGCCGTCGTTCGTCCTCTTCCAGGTGGCGCTGCATCTGCTGACGGCAGTGCTGCCGTTCTACGTCGACACGGTGTTCCTGGACGGCGCGATCTTCGGGTGGACCGCCGAGGACGACAGCGGCGTGTACACGTTCGTCCTCACGGCCTCGGTCATCCTCGGGATGCTGGCGGCGATCCCGTTCTTCCGAGGCCTCGCCAGGCGCCGGGACAAGGCGAGCGCGTTCCGGGCGGCCATGCTGGGGGCGGCGATCTACTACCCCGCGCTGTTCTTCGCCGGCTTCGTGCCGGGCATCCCGACGACCGTCCAAGCAGTGGCGTTTATCTTCCTCGCCGGTCTGCCGACCGCCGGGGTCTACCTGTTCCCGGCGATCATCACTGCGGACGTGGTGGACGAGGACGCTCAGCGGTCGGGCAGTCCCCGCGCGGCGATGTTCTACGGCACGCAGAACGCCCTCGAGAAGTTCGCCACGGCGCTCGCGCCTCTGATCTTCGCGCTCGTGCTGCTGGCAGGTGACTCATCTGAGAACCCGCTCGGCATCCGCCTCATTGGGCCGGTCGCCGGTGTGCTGACGCTCGCCGCCTTCCTCTCGTTCCGGCGCTACTCCCTCGAAGAGCAGGGCGAGGAATAGGCCACCGGTAGCGCTCTACTCGGCGGCGGCCTCCACGTTCGGATCTGGGTCGCGGAACCCGAGCATGATGTGACTGTTGTCGCAGAAGGGCTTGTTTCGCGAACCACCGCAGCGACAGAGCGATGCCCGAGTGGCGGTGTGGAGCAGCCCACCGGCCTCCGTCACTACCTCGAACTGGCCGCGTACGTAGTACGGCCCATTGCGTACGGCACGCACCGAGGTCGGATCGGCGGGCACCTCGTCGGGGACTCCGTCCGTCCGTCGGTACGCCAGCGCGCCGCTCGGGCAGCGCTGAACGACCCGTGCGATCTCGTCGGCGTCCGCACCCTCGAGGGTGATCCAGGGCCGACGGCGGGTATCGAAGGACCTCGGAGCGCCACGGAGGCACTCCGCGACGTGGATGCAGAGGGTTGGATCCCACGACACCACGATCCCCTCGCCTGCGTACTCCTTGCGGGTGCCAGGCATCAGAGCGCGTCCTGGTCGTGCGACCCGCCGAAGCCGGAGGGTGCGTGGGACCCGTCGCAGTACGGCTTCGAGCGCGAAGCGCCGCAACGGCAGAGCCTCGACGAGGTCGGCGTGACCTCCTCGCGTGCAACCGTCTCCAGTCGGAACTCGCCCTCAAACCGGTACGGACCGTCCTCGGAGACTACGACTCGAATCAGTGCCACCGGACTCCACCTCCGCCGCGTTCGGGGGCCAGTATGACATTCCAATGCCAACGCTGCGTTTCCAGCCCGGCGCTCACGGAGCGTAAGCAACACGCGTGATAGCCTGCCGAGACTCTAGATCGAGGGGTACACGGGCATGCTCTCGCGAGCGTTTGTCGTCCTGTTCATCGCCATGTTCGTGGCTATGGCGGGAGTGGGGATGGTGTCTCCGCTCCTCCCCGTCTACGTGCGCGACGAACTCGGTGGGCCCGCCATCGGCGTCGCCCTCTCGTTCTCCGGGCTCGCCATCGCGCAGATCATCTCAGCGCCGTTCGCCGGCTCGCTGGGTGACCGCCACGGGCTGAAGCCGTTCATCGTCCTCGGCTTCACGATCTACTCGATCGGTGCGTTCGGGTACCTGTTCGCGAACACCTGGGAACTCGTCGTCTTCTTCCGCGTGCTCTCCGGATTCGGCGCCGCCGGCGTGTTCCCGATGACCCTCGCGTATGTCGGCCGGCTTGCCCCCGCGAGCCGCGA
>Ga0209024_1000738_pt1 | contig 43481 bp, 35 predicted proteins | sample AutmiccommunBRH5_FD_187380 | JGI IMG/M metagenome (GOLD analysis project Ga0209024, IMG submission 187380) | Deep subsurface microbial communities from Mt. Terri, Switzerland - Autotrophic microbial communities BRH/5 (SPAdes) (version 2) | ecosystem: Environmental > Aquatic > Deep subsurface >... | reverse complement strand
CGCGCAAGCCCAAGGAGCAGCAGGAAGCAGCATAACGCACGCCGTGGAGGGGAGCCGCGTCGACGATGCGGCTCCCTCTGCCCCTCGCACTGAAGCGAGGCGCGGATGTAGGGGTTGTGCCTTCCTGGGGCGATGATTCTCATGCCGCCCGGAGGCGGCTCTGCGCCCAGACCTTGGCGAGCCACATCCGCTCCGATCGCAGCCTCCGCCGCATGCATGAACTGCGCGGACAATAAGCCGGGGATCGGCGGACAGGACCTCCCTCGAGACAACGATCGGGATGTTGACTGCGATCAACATCCCGATCCCCCCCTTTGATCGCCAAGAGCGTCATCGCCGGCGGCGGCAAGCGACAAGCCGCTCCCGCAAAGTTTCCTGGAAACATCCAAGGTGCGTCTAGAGCCCGCCGGTCAACCCGACATTGCGCGTCGGTGACTGTGCTCACTCCGGATACGACGCCGGCAGCCCACATTCTGCCGCGTTGAGTGCTCGTCCAGCCATAGCTCTCCGCTATCGGCCTCGGGCAGAACGACAAACTGGTGTTCCGTGGACAGAGTCGCCGTCCAACCGGCACATGCCGAGAGTGTCGCGGGCCTTGCGGACATTGCTATGGCCCTGCGGCCTGGATGCGATGCCGGTCTCGTGACGCACGGCGCCCGGTTCACCGTCGCCGGCTTCCTCGCCCTCGCTGCGGGGTATCATCTCTCCTACCTCTATAAATGCAGCGGTGCTCTGCTCGGCGACGACCTCCGAGCTGCCTTTGCCTTATCACCAGAGCAGTTGGGCCTCATCGGCGCAGCTCACTTCCTTCTCTTTTCACTCGTGCAGATCCCCGCCGGCGCACTGCTTGACCGCTACGGGGCCGGTCGCGTCCAGAGCGCTCTTCTGGTGATCGCCGCGATCGGCAGCGCCCTCTGCGCGTTGAGCGACAACTGGATCATGCTCCTGACAGGGCGCGCCCTTATCGGCGTCGGTGTCTCCGGGGCTCTGCTCGCGGGCTTAAGGTGGGTAGCGCAGTGCTGCCCTCCGCACCGCCTGGCTCTCGCAAACGGCCTCCTGGTGGCGCTTGGCACGATGGGGGCGGTCAGCTCCACGGTTCCGCTGGAATGGGTTCTTGATGCCGTCGGTTGGCGCGGCGTGTTCGGCGGCTTGGCTCTCGTGGCACTGCTGCTCGCGATCTGCGTCCACACGACAATCGAGGATCGGCCGCCTTCGAGCAGTCGGCGGATGCCGACAGCGAAGCTGAAGGCCGTGCTCTGCGACCGAATATTCCTGCGCGTCGCGCCACTTTCCGCCAGTTGTCTCGGAACGGCCTGGGCCTTTCAGAGCCTCTGGGCGGCACCCTGGCTGGCCGATGTCGAGCAGATGCCACGTCACCTGGTGGTGGGTCGCATGCTCATCATGGCCTGTGGGCTCGTCTGCGGCGCCCTTTTCCTCGGATTGGTGGCGCACCGCTTGCGCAGTGTGGGCGCCAGGACGATCGACGTGCTCGCCGGCGCCGCGCTGCTGTTCGTGATGCTTGAGGTGTCCATCCTCTTCCGCGTTGCCCCCCGACCTACGTCACCTGGGGCGCGATCGGCGCCTTCGGGAGCATCTCCGTCCTGAGTTTCACGGTGATGTCCGAGCGCTTTTGCGTGAACGGACTCGGATCTGCGAATGCGCTGCTTAACCTGATGCACATGCTGACGGCGTTCGGGATGCAGTGGGTCATGGGTGCCATCGTCGGGCAGTGGCAACCAGACGTCGGTGGCCATTATCCGGCGGCCGCCTATTTTGCAGGGCTCTCGATAGCGCTGACGGTGCAACTGGTGGCATTTGCATGGTTTGCGTTCCTGCCGGCGGTGTGGCCAAGTCGAGACGATCAACGAGTCCCGCGGCCGGCGATTTCTCCAGCTAATTCCGCGCTGAATCAGTAGCTGTAGAGGCGGTTGCGGACCGGGAAGTGTCCATCAAATGTGATTGGCACGCCGGCACCCGTGTCCGGATCAACCGCGTGAATATGGAGATGCGTTTCCGTCGTGTTGCCGGAGTTCCCAACCAGCCCCATCAGGTCGCCGACGCGCACGTCATCGCTTGGTGATACCCTGATGCTGCCGCGCTGAAGATGCGCCAGTTCGACCTGCGAGCCGCCGCATAAGAGCACAACATGGTTGCCCGCCGGGTTCTCGCGGTCAGCCTCCGGCGGCGGTAGATCCGGAAGCCCGTCCCCGGTCGACATGACGGAGCCATCACACGGCGCCACCACCTGCTTCCCGAAGATCTCGTAACTGTCCAGTTCGCGCGGAAGGATTCCCCCGGCGCGGAAGCCTGCGGGGCCGATGGCAGTGATATCGGCCGCAAAACGCTGCGCCTCATGGTTTGCATGACGATTGAGAAGCATGACGCCACCGCCCTGGCCGATGGTGAAGCGGCCGTCCCGGAGCGGAAACGCGAGGTCGGTTGTCCGTGCGGGCGGAAGAAGTCCGCTGACGACATAAGCCAGCGCGGCGCTGAACGCGACGAGGGAGAGAATGGTAGGGAAACGTGTCCGAAGGAACCCTGCGAACTGCGGTGGCGCCCACGGCCGCCGTGCATGGCGAACGAAAGAACGGATGACCGCCGCCGCAACGAGTCCGAGCAGCGCGAACCGCACGTAGAAGCCCGCGATGTCCCAGCGACCGACGAGCATGATCAACGCCACGAACATACAGCCGTCGGTCACCACGAGCAGCCAACTCAAAGCAGAAGGCTCGTTCAGCCGCCAAATCCGCCAAGCGTAGAACAGCGGCAGGCCAAGGCAGACGGCCAGCAGGATGATGACGAGAGCGATCATATGCTGCTTTCGAACTCAACGTCCTCATGCGCGCGTCGCCGCTTCCCGGCTGGTCGCACGATCCGCTGTGGGCGGGCTCTGCCGAGAGCGTCACGGGCTTCCCCATCTCCGCGCATTGCTCATGCTATGTGCCAGGTCGATCAGAGAGCGCGATCACTGGCCGCCTTGATAGTCATCCTCCGTCGCCATGGCGTCCGGCAACTCCCGATCAAGCGCCTCGCGATATCTCACGCAGCCACGTAGAAACTGAGGCCAAGCCGGGACGGCGAGATCGTGCGGGATAGCCTCCGGTAAAAGGCCCCAGAGCTGCGGATGATGCCAGCACAGGTCGTGACCGCTACTGTCGCGGTGAGCGCGGATCCCAGCGCGCAGCCGAACGACCTCCGAAACCAGTTCATCGCGCGACAGGTTGTCAAGATCGTCATCCATTTCGATCACCAACTCTGGCAGCATGACAGTGGAAGAACCGTGGCCGCACAAAACGGTTCGCAGCGGATCGTCGACAAAGAAAGCCGCGACAGGATGGTGAAGCCGAGGACGCCGTGCTGGGTCTACCATTTTCTGGAAAACGTTCTGGGCCGGGCCAAGAGGCAATGCCGCTGGGCTAGGTTCGTCGGCCCCGAGCATCCGAGCCCACCCAGCGACGCCCCAGGGCGTCGTTGGAGCCTCTGGGGCAGCAAAGATCATGACGACTGCCCAGATGGCCCTCGCCGACCGCTGCTACGCAACCTCGATCCTCAGCAATCCGTCCTCGCCCATCACGAGTAGCCGATTGTCGAGGGCGGGGTCGAGCAACTTCAGTTCATGGTCTTCGGCCGGTCGGCGCAGATGCCGGCCTCCCCGCTCCCGCTCTTCGACCCATCTGCGCGCCATCTCGACGGTCGCATGGTCGTAGAACTCCTGGATCATCCTGCGGCTCGTGCCCATCAGCTTGGCCAGGATGCCATCCTGACACCCGCGCCCCACGAGATCGGTCGCGTACAGGTGCCGCAAGGAATACTGACAGTAGTCCTTCGCCGTCGAATGCTCGAAACGGCATGCTTCCAGCAACTTTCCGAAGGAGTTCTTGACGTCCCCGGTCGGGGAGCCGGTAAAGCCGATGAACAGGGGGGTCGCCGGGTCAAGCTTGCCTCCCTGCGCGGCGGTGTGCCGCTTCCGGATTTCGCGAAGCCGATCCACGACCTCATCGTCTAGAAGCGCGACGTCGCGCGGGCCGGTCTTGCCTTTCGTGACGTGCACATAACGGCCTTCCATGTGAATGTCGGCCCAGGTGAGATCGTAGGCTTCGCCCGGACGCAGCCCGGTAAACCTGATAATAATGATGATATCGAGCAACACCGTGCGCTGATGCCGCTGCCTGTCGTCGGGAGCCGTATCGATACGTTCCTGCGCCACCCGACACATCCGGTCGTAGTCCGACGGGGCGAAAGCCCGCCTCCGGTTCTTCTTCTGCTTCATCGCCGGGACGGTCGGCACATCGGCCTTCTTCAGCCAACCCTTCGTCGCGGCATGATCCAGCAACTGCCGCAGCGCGATATTCTCCCGGTTCAACGTCTTGCCGGTCGGCTCCCCGTAGGTCTGCCGCTTGGCGAGGATGCGCTTGCCATGGCGATTGTAGGCTACCTGCTCGGACTGCCGAGGGCGGCTATGGTAGCTGCGCCGCCACTCCAGGTAGGCGGCGATATCGTTCTGGGTGACCGCATCAATCGTCCGGCCGAGTTCATCGCCGAAGAATGGGACGAAGAATCGCCGCACCACCGTCTCCTTGTTCGCGTAGTCCGAGTGCGACTCCACCGACTGCAGGAAGCTTTTGGCAGCGGTGGCGAACGAAGGCTTCCGCACCACCTTTTCGGCAGCACGATCCCCTTCACCGGCCTGGAAGCGGTTGTACAGGTCGACTGCACGCTGAATAGCGACTGGTAAAAGAGTGGTACGCATCGATCGACGCACTTGGCGTCGCCCGTACGTGAAATCGCAGTAGAACGTAGCACCGATCATGTCAGTGCGTCTGTACAACTTCAGCCCATCAAAAATTACATGTTTATCCATGATCACCATACTCAGTGCACAGAGCGATTTGAGCATGATACTCGAAGCCACCGCAGGCCGTCATTATTCGAAGAGCGAGCCGTGTTGTGCTAGATTTGTGCTGAAACTCGACGACTCTAAGCCTTTGATATAGCTGAATCGGAGATTTTCGGGCTGTGCGCGGAAACGCGAAAGGCGCCGGCCCGGCCGGGCTAGCGCCTTGAAATTGCTCCGAAAATCTGGAGCGGGAGAAGGGATTCGAACCCTCGACCCTCACGTTGGCAACGTGATGCTCTACCCCTGAGCTACTCCCGCGTCCGCGGCGCCGGTGTTCCCCGGCGTCGCGAGGGCCGGACTATACGCAGGCCGCGCGGCTTTGCAATATGCTTGAAAGCGGTCGGAGCGCGTTTTTTTCCAGCGGCCCCGGACACGGCCGAATCCGGCGGTCCGGAGCCCGCGCCACCGACTTCGGCAGCGAGGAGGGAGGCTCTTCATGTTGATGGATTCCCGCGGCGTCGCCTTCACGGCGGCGAATCAGGCGGCGGTCGACGCCTTCGACAAAACCGTCGAGGCCTATCTCCGCTTCGGCCGCGACACCGGCGATCGTTTGCGTCAGGTCGCCGCCGTCGATCCGGACATGCCGATGGCGCACGTGCTGCGCGGCTATTTCTTCCACCTGATGGGCAATGCCGCCCTGCAGCCCCGGGCGCGCCGCGCGTTGGAGACGGCCGAAGCCGCCAGCGCCAGGCTCCTGCCGCGCGAGCGCATGCACCTCGCCGCCCTCGCCGCCTGGTGTGACGGCGATCTGTGGCGCACCGTCGGCATCCTCGAGGAACTGCTGATCGACCATCCGCGCGACGTTCTCGCGCTGAAGATCGCCCATTTCATCCACTTCTACACGGGCGAGGTACAGCATCATCGCGACTCGGTGGCACGGGTCCTCTACGCCTGGGACGAGTCCGTCCCCGGCTACGGGTTCGTCCTGGGCATGCGCGCCTTCGGCCTCGAGGAGGCCGGCGAGTATCCCGAGGCGGAGCGGCTGGGGCGGATCGCGGTCGGGATCGCACCGGCCGACGCCTGGGCGGGCCACGCCGTCGCGCACGTGATGGAGATGCAGGGCCGCCACCGCGAGGGGATCGCCTGGATCGCGGCGCACGAGGCGGACTGGGAACAGGCGAACAATTTCGCTTACCACCTCTGGTGGCACCAGTCCCTGTACCATCTGGCGCTCGAGCAGCACGATGCGGTGCTCGACCTTTACGACAGGCGCGTGCGGGCCGACCTGTCGGACGACTATCTGGACATCGCCAACGCCACCTCGCTGCTGCTGCGGCTAGACATGCGCGGCGTCGACGTGGGCGACCGGTGGATCGAGCTGGCCGACAAGGCGCGCACGCGCATCCACGACCATATCTTCCCGTTCATCGACGCACATTTCATGATGCCCCTCGCCGCGACCGGCGACCGCGCCCGGTGCGAGGATTTCATGGTCTCGATGCGAGGCTGGGCGGACGCCCACCGCGAGGCGTCGATGAGCCCGATCGTGAACGAGGTCGGCCTTCCGCTTTCGGAGGCCGTCTATGCCTACGGAACCGGCGACTACGGCGCCGTGGTCGATCTGCTGATGCCGGTGCGCTACCGCATCCAGCGCGTCGGCGGCAGCCATGCGCAACGCGATGTGTTTCAGCAGATGCTGATAGAGTCGGCATTGCGGGCCGGGCGGGCGCCGATCGCGCGCGCCCTGCTGACCGAGCGCCGCGCGACCAAGCCGTTCAGCCCCGCCGCCTGGAAGAACTACGCCCGAGCGCTCGACAGCCTCGGCGACGCCGACGGTGCCGCCGAGGCGCGCCGCGAGGCCGAAGCCCTTCTCGCCGCCTGACCGCAGGAGACATTCGCATGCGCACCTACCCCGATGCCCGCGGTCTGCCGCTGACCGCCGTGGCCGCCTCCGCGGTGGCGGCGTACGACCGGGCCATAGACGCCTACCTCGCCAGTGCGGCGGATACCGGCGCGCGGGTCGAAGCGGTGATCCTGGCGGACCCGGGGATGCCGATGGCGCACTGTCTGGAAGGCTACCTCCTCATCCTCGCCGGCCTGCCCGACACACTCCGCCGCGCACCCGCCAGCCTGTCCGCCGCCCGGCGGCGCGCCGAGGCGGGGACGGCGCGCGAACGGGCGCACGTGGACGCCCTCGCCGCCTGGTGCGCCGGCGACATCCGCGGCACCATCGACCGTCTCGAGGCGATTCTGGTGGAGCACCCGCGGGACATCCTGGCGTTCCGGATCGCCCACTACCTGCATTTCTTCATCGGCGACCTCTTCCAGATGCGGGATTCCGCGGCGCGCGTCATCGCGCGCTGGGACGAGAGCGTCCCGGGATACGGCTATGTGCTCGGCTGCCGCGCCTTCGGGCTCGAGGAGACGGGCGATCTCGCGGCGGCCGAACGCGACGGCATGCGCGCGATCAAGATCAACGAGCACGACATCTGGGCGGGCCATGCGGTCGCGCACGTCTTCGAAACCGCCGGGCGGCCGCTCGAGGGCATCGCGTGGATAGACCGCTATCGCAGTGCCTGGGAGGGCCACGGGACGTTCGCGCGCCACCTGCTGTGGCACCGCTGCCTCTATTTCCTGGAGATGGAGAAGCACGATGCGGTCCTCGACCAGTACGACACGCTGGTCTGGACGGCATCCTCGGAGGACAATCTCGATGTCGCCAACGCCGCGTCGCTCCTGATGCGCTTGGAAATGCTCGGGGTCGACGTCGGGCGACGGTGGGAGGCGGTCGCCGAAGTGTCGGCCGGCCGTGTCGGGTTCCACAACCGGCCGTTCAACGACGCGCACATGATGCTGGCGATGGTCCATGGCAGCCGGCGCAATTCGGCGGCACGCATGCTGGAGGAGATGCGCCATTACGCCTCCACGGCCACGACGACGGTGGCACCGATCATGCGCGAGATCGGGGTGCCGCTGTGCGAGGCGATCACGGCGTATGCGGAAGGCGCATTCGGCCGCGCCGTCGATCTCATGATGCCGATCCGCTACCGTTGGTACGTGCTCGGCGGCAGCTGGGCGCAGCGTGACGTCTTTCAGCGCATGCTGATCGAAGCCGCCTTCGCCGCGGGCCGCCTGCCCCTGGCGCGCGCCCTCCTCGCCGAGCGCGTCGCCGTGATGCCGCGCAGCCTGCCGAGCTGGCGGCGTTACGCCACGGTCCTCGATGCTGCGGGCGACCCCGCCGCAGCCTCGGCGGCCAGACGCGAAGCGGATCGGCTGGCCGCCTAGGCCGTTCGGATCGTGACTATCAGATTGCGGAAGCCCCGGATTCCCGGCACTTTTGTGGCAATACGATGGCGGCGCACTGTTTGCAGGAGCGGACCATCGAACAAGGGCCATGCGAAGAGTGGCCGTCAAACAGGAGGCACAGAATGCAGTTCGGGAAGATCGCGGCGACGGCAGCAGCACTCGCCTTCACGGCCTTTACCGGCACGGCTCACGCCGGGCCAACGATCGACGCCATCAAGCAGCGCGGCGAGCTTCGCTGCGGCGTGAACACCGGCCTCGCCGGCTTCTCGATCGCCGACGGCCAGGGCAAGTGGACCGGCCTCGACGCCGACATGTGCCGCGTCATGGCGGCCGCCCTCCTCGGCGACGCGAACAAAGTGCAGTGGGTCCCCCTGTCGGCGCAGCAGCGGTTCACCGCGCTCCAGTCGGGCGAAATCGACATCCTGTCGCGGAACACGACCTGGACCCTCACCCGCGATGCGTCGCTCGGCCTCGTCTTCGCCGGCGTCACCTTCTACGACGGCCAGGGCTTCATGGTGCCCGCCAGCCTGGGCGTGAAGAGCGCCAAGGAACTCTCCGGCGCCGAGGTCTGCGTGCAGACCGGCACCACGACGGAACTGAACCTCGCCGACTATTTCCGCGCCAACGGCATGGAGTTCAAGCCGGTCGTCTTCGAATCCCTCGAGGAATCGAAGGTCGCCTTCTTCAACGGCCGCTGCCAGGTCTATACGACGGACGCATCCGGCCTCGCGTCGATCCGTGCCGTCGATGCATCGAAGCCAGAGGACTACGTCATCCTCCCCGAACTGATTTCCAAGGAGCCGCTGGGTCCGGTCGTTCGGCGCGGCGACGAGGAATGGTTCACGATCGCCAAGTGGGCGATCTATGCCACGCTCGAGGCCGAAGAAGCGGGCGTGACGTCCAAGAACGTCGACAAGATGAAGGCGGAGAGCAAGAATCCGACGGTTCAGCGCCTGCTGGGCACCTCCGGCGACATGGGCAAGCTGCTCGGCCTCGACCCCGACTGGGCCTATCGCATCATCAAGCAGGTCGGCAATTACGGCGAGATCTACAACCGGTCCGTCGGCCCCGAGACGCCGCTCAAGCTCGAGCGTGGCCTGAACGCGCTCTGGACCGACGGCGGCCTTATGTACGCCATGCCGATCCGCTGACGACATCGGCCGCGGCCTGACGGACGCACTCCGGCCGGCCGCGGCTCCGCGATCCGGAGGCCGCAGCAATGGCGACCCGCTCCGAGCCCCGCCTCCAGGCGATCGCGGCAAAGCCCGCATCGCCTGCGTGGTGGCGCAATCCCGACGTGCGCGCCGTCATCTATCAGGTGCTCGCGCTGCTTCTCGTGATTCTCATCGGGACCTATCTCGTCTCGATCACCATGCACAATCTCGAAGTCCGGGGCATTCGATCCGGCTTCGGCTATCTCGATCACGAAGCTGGATTCCGGGTCGGGGAGACCCTGATCTCCTACACGGCGGCGGACTCCTACGGCCGGGCGATCATCGTTGGCCTCCTCAACACCCTGCGCGTCTCCATCATCGCCATCGTCCTGGCCACGATCATCGGCACGGTCGTCGGCATCGCGCGCCTGTCGAAGAACTGGCTGCTGGCCAAGCTGGCCTCGGGCTACGTCGAACTCGTCCGCAACATCCCGCTCCTGCTTCAGCTGTTCTTCTGGTACTCGGCCATCACGGGCCTTCTGCCCGCGGTATCGGCGGCGGTGGAACTCCTGCCGGGCATCTATCTCAGCAAGAGCGGCCTGATGTATCCGGTGCCGGTGGAAAGCCCGGCGCACCTGTGGATGGCGAGCGCCTTCCTCGTCGCCGTCGTCGCGTCCGTCTTCTACACGCGGTGGGCGAACCGACGGCAGGAGACGACCGGGGTCCGGCCACCGGTCGTCCAGGTGGTCGCCCTCCTGATCGTCGGCCTCGTCGCCGCCGCCTGGCTCGCCGGCGGTGCCCCGACGGCCTTCGACGCACCGGCGAAGTCGCGCTTCACCTATACCGGCGGTGCGAGCATCTCCCCCGAATTCCTCGCGCTGCTGCTCGGCCTCACCATCTACACGGCCGGCTTCATCGCGGAGATCGTCCGCAGCGGCATCCTGGCGGTGCCATGGGGCCAGACCGAGGCCGCCTCCTCGCTCGGGCTGCGCCGCGGACTGGTGCTGCGTCTGGTCGTCCTGCCCCAGGCGCTGCGCGTCATCGTCCCGCCGATGACCAGCCAGTATCTGAACATCACCAAGAACAGTTCGCTCGCAGTCGCCATCGGCTATCCGGATCTCGTCTCCGTGACCAACACGACGCTGAACCAGACCGGTCAGGCGATCGAATGCATCAGCATCATGATGGGCATCTACCTGACCATCAGTCTCGCCATCTCGTTGACGATGAACTGGTACAACAAGCGCGTCGCGCTGGTGGAGCGCTGACATGAGCGAGACTCAGGCATTTGCCGAAACGCCCGTCGCCGAGCCTACGCGGGTCGATCTTACCCGGGACTGGGTCAGGCGCAGGCTGTTCGACGGTCCTTGGAACAGCCTGCTGACGATCCTGGCGATCGCCTTCCTCGTCTGGGCGGTGCCCCCTGCCCTGAACTGGTTCTTCTTCGACGCCGTCTGGAGCGGCGGCGACCCCGCGGCCTGCCGTGGCGCCGAGGGCGCCTGCTGGGCGATGGTGCACGACAAGTACCGGCTGATCCTGTTCGGGCGCTACCCGTACATGGAGCAGTGGCGTCCCTTCCTCGGCATGCTGGTGCTGATCGCCGCGGTCGCCGTCAGCTGTCGGCGGGCGAACTGGAAGCTGTGGCTGGCGGGGGTGTGGATCGCCGCCTTCGCCGTCTTCTTCGGGTTGATGTGGGGCGGCTTCCTCGGCATGACGCACGTCCGCTCCGAGCTCTGGGGCGGCCTGCCGCTGACGCTCCTACTCGCCATGGCCGGCATCGCCGCGGCCTTTCCACTGTCGATCGTCCTGGCGCTCGGCCGGCGCTCGAAGATGCCGGTCATTCGCGCGATCTGCGTCGTCTACATCGAGTTCATCCGCGGCGTACCGCTGATCTCGCTGCTCTTCATGGCGTCGTTCATGCTGCCGCTGTTCCTGCCGGAGGGCATCTCGATCGCTGCCCTGCTGCGGGCGCAGATCGCGATCATCCTGTTCAGCGCGGCCTATCTCGCGGAGGTCATCCGCGGCGGCCTGCAGGCGCTGCCGAACGGGCAGGTCGAGGCGGCCCAGGCGATCGGCCTCAGCTACTGGCAGACGCAGCGCATGATCGTCCTGCCACAGGCGATCCGGATGGTGATACCGCCGATCGTCAACACCTTCATCGGCCTCTTCAAGGACACGTCCCTCGTCGCGATCGTCAGTCTGACGGACCTGCTGCTCGCGATGCGGCAGGCGGTGGCCGACCCGGAATGGCGCGTCTACTTCGTCGAGGGCTATGTGTTCATCGCGATGATCTACTTCGTCTTCTGCTACTTCATGTCGAAGTACAGCCAGTATCTCGAGCGCGATCTCTACACCGGCAACCGTCGGAGCTGAAGGACACCACGACATGGCGAACGCTGCGATGCCCAGCCCGCTGCCCTCCGACGCGCCGATGGTCCAGCTGATCGGCGTGAACAAGTGGTACGGCCAGTTTCACGTCCTGCACGACATCGACCTGACCGTCGCCAGCGGCGAGCGCATCGTCATCTGCGGTCCGTCCGGCTCCGGCAAGTCCACCCTGATCCGCTGCATCAACCGGCTGGAGGAGCATCAGAAGGGCCGCATCATCGTCGATGGGACGGAGCTGACGAACGACCTGAAGAACATCGACCAGGTCCGGCGCGAGGTCGGCATGGTCTTCCAGTCGTTCAATCTGTTCCCGCACCTCACTGTCCTGGAGAACTGCACGCTCGGCCCGATCTGGGTGCGCAAGACGCCGAAGGCGGAAGCAGAGGCCGAGGCGATGAGCTACCTGGAACGCGTGCGCATTCCCGAGCAGGCCGCCAAGTATCCCGGCCAGCTCTCCGGCGGCCAGCAGCAGCGCGTCGCCATCGCGCGTGCCCTGTGCATGCAACCGAAAGTCATGCTCTTCGACGAGCCGACCTCCGCCCTCGACCCGGAGATGATCAAGGAGGTGCTCGAGGTGATGGTCGAACTGGCGCACACGGGCATGACGATGCTCTGCGTCACCCACGAGATGGGTTTTGCCCGAACCGTCGCCAACCGTGTCATTTTCATGGACAGGGGCCGGATCATCGAGCAGAACGAGCCGGAGGAGTTCTTCAACAACCCCCGCTCGGAGCGCACGAAGTTGTTTCTGAGCCAGATCCTCCATCACTGAGGGAGTGGCAGCGTGAAACTCGTCATGGCAGTCATCAAGCCGCACAAGCTCGATGCGGTGCGCGACGCACTCACCAATCTCGGTGTCCACGGCCTGACCGCCACCGAGGTGAAGGGCTTCGGCCGGCAGCGCGGCCATACCGAGGTCTATCGCGGTGCCGAGTACGCCGTCAGCTACCTTCCGAAGGTCAAGGTCGAGGTGGCCCTGTCCGACGACCTCGCCGAGCGTGCCGTCGAGGCGATCAAGCTGGCCGCACACACCGGACAGATCGGTGACGGCAAGATCTTCGTCTACGATCTGAACCACGTCGTCCGGATCCGGACCGGCGAGCGAGGCACCGACGCGCTTTAGAATGGCTGCGCCCTCCACGGCGCCGCCTTCGCTCCGCCGGTCGCGCCGCTGACCGGTCCCGGCCGCACGAATCCAGCCGAAGCGACCTCCCCCTTCTTCCTCGGGTCGAGCGCCTTTTGCCGCTGTCTCCGCTCGTGCGGCCTTTGCTGCGGGGGCGGATGGTCGCCTCTTGCACGGTCGTTCACTTCGGTCCGAACATTATTGCGCTCTCGCCGTTTACCCGCAGGGTAAGGCCCCGTTCCCCGCCTGGGGACCACTTCCCGAACTCAGAAGGTCCTGATGCCGAACTCCTCGAAGAACCTCGACGCACTCCTCCGCAGGCGGTTCGACAGCATTCTCAACGCATGGATCGCCGCCCAGTCTTCGGAAGGCGTGCTGCGCCGGGACCTGATGCGGGAGAGCGAGATCAGGCAGCAGTCGCGGGCCATCCTCGATGCGCTCGCGACCTCCGTATCGCGCGTCGACATCAACGAGCGGATCGATCTCGATGCCGATGAGTGGGCGGACCTCAAGCAGCTTCTGAAGGAAGCCACCGACCGGCGCGTCGAGCGCGGCTTCACGCCGTCCGAAATGGCGACCTTCATCCTGTCCCTGAAGCAGCCCTTCTTCGAGGGCCTCACCAACGAACTGGCCGACTCTCCGTCCGACCTCCTGAAGCAGGCATGGTCCATCAGCCGGATCCTCGACCAGTTGGGCCTCTACACCAACGAGGTCTACATCGCCGAGCGCGAGGAGATCATCCAGCGCCAGCAGACGGAGATGATGGAACTCTCCACGCCGGTGGTTCAGCTGTGGGACAAGATCCTCGCCCTGCCCCTGATCGGGACGCTCGACAGCGTCCGGGCGCAGATGGTCATGGAGAACCTTCTTCAGGCGATCGTCGAGCGTGGCGCCGAGTTCGCCATCGTCGACATCACCGGCGTGCCGACGGTCGACACGCTCGTCGCGCAGCACCTGCTGAAGACGGCGGCCGCAGTCCGTCTGATGGGAGCGCACTGCATCATCAGCGGCATCCGCCCCCAGATCGCGCAGACCATCGTCCATCTCGGCGTCGAACTGCCGCAGGTCGTGACGAAATCGGACATCCAGAGCGCCCTGGCGCACGCACTCCGCCAGATGCAGGCACAGACATACGCCCAGACGCAGCACGGTCCGCTGTTCGCCGAGCTGGGGCATCATCGTGGATGAGTTCGACCCCGGTGCGGGCGAAGTCCAGATCTTCGAGGTCCAGGACTGTCTGCTCGTCGCCATCCAGGAGGATCTCGACGACAGGGCCGTGCTCGACCTCCAGGACCGCCTGACGGAGCGGATCTCGAAGACCCACGCGCGCGGCGTGCTGATCGACATCTCGGCGCTGGACGTCGTCGACACCTTCATCGGCCGCATGCTCGGGAGCATCGCGCGCATGGCCGCGATCCTCGACGCGGCCTCAGTTCTGGTCGGCATGCGGCCGGCGGTCGCGATCACGCTCGTCGAACTCGGGATGCACCTGGACGAGGTACGGACGGCGTTGAACGTCGACCGCGGGCTGCGCCTGATCCGCGAGCAGATCGATGGCAGAGCGGCGGGCAATGGCCGATGAGCCCGGATTGCGCATCGAGATCCGCCGGCCGCAGGACATCGCTTCGGTGCGTCGCGCCGTCGGCAAGGCCATGGATTCCGTCGGCGCCTCGACGCTCCGCCGAACCCGGATCGTCACTGCGGCGAGCGAACTCGCCCGGAACGTCCTCGTCCACGGCGGTGGCGGGCGCGTAGAGATGCAGGTCGCCGGCCGGGAGGCGCCGAGGGGCAGCGGAGTGATCCTGACCTTCATCGACGAAGGCAAGGGGATCGCCGATATCGAGCTGGCGCTCCGGGACGGCTTCACGACCGGAACCGGTCTGGGAATGGGCCTGGGTGGCGCGAAGCGGCTGAGCGACGAGTTCAAGATCACGTCTGCTCCCGGTCAGGGAACCACGGTCAGGATCGCGAGTTGGCTCAGAAGACCCTAGTCGCCGTCGACGTCCGGGAGCGCAGCCAGGTGGCTGAAGCACGCAGGCGCGCCCTCCTCATGGCGAACGATATCGGCTTGTCGGAAGCCGACGCGGCGCGTGCCGCCCTCGTTGCGACGGAGGCGGCGACGAACCTTTTGCGGCATGCGGGCCAAGGTGAGATCCTGATCGCACCGCGCGCGGACGGCGATATCCGCTCCGTCACCATTGCAGCCCTCGACAGCGGCCCCGGGATGGCGAATCCGGCTGAGTGCATGGAAGACGGCTTCACGACGGGCGACGGACCCGGTGTCGGCCTCGGCACGATCCAGCGCCAGTCGGACATGTTCGAACTCTTCTCCCTCTCCGGGCAAGGCACGGTGGTCGTCGCAACGATCCACCCGCGCCATTCCATCGAGGCACCTGTCGCGCCCCAGCCCTTCCAGCCGCATGCCGGCGGGACGGTCTTCGGATGCTTCGCCGTTCCTGCGGCTGGAGAAACCGCATGCGGCGACGGCTGGGCAGTGCGCCGCAGCGCCGGCATCACCGACATCCTGGTGTGCGACGGCTTGGGACACGGCGCCAAGGCTGCCGAAGCGACCGATGCGGCATGCGTCACGTTCGCAGCGCAGACCGGCGTCGAATCCCTCGAAGAGAGCATGGAGCGAATCGACCGCGCGCTCCAAGGCACACGGGGTGCCGCTGTCGCGATCGCGTCGATCGACCATCGCAGATCGCTGCTGAGCTTCATGGGCGTCGGCAACATCTCCGGCTGGCTGCGATGGGACGGCGGCACCAGCCGCACGCTCTCGTACGAAGGTATCGTTGGGCGGAACACCGGGCGGGCGCGGGTGATCGAGTATCCCTACGAGGGTGAGCTTTTGGCCATCTTCGCTTCCGACGGCCTGGGCACCCGATGGGACCTCGGCAAGTATCGCGGCTTGGCGAGCCGCCATCCACTGACGATCGGGGCGGTCCTGTACCGCGATTTCCGGCGCAGGCGGGATGACTGTACCGTCTTCACGGCCCGCATCGCATGAAGATCCCGATCTTCCGAGCGACCCTGCGCACCGGTGCGGATGTCGTCCAGTCGCGCCAGTGGGCGCGGGCGGTGTCGGCGGGGCTCGGGCTCGCCGAGCAGGATCAGACGCGCATCGCGACCGCCGTATCGGAGATCGCACGTAACGCCGTCTCCTACGCAGGCGGCGGTCGCATCGAATTCGGCGTCGCGAACACGAAGACGCGTCCGGCCCTCGTCGTCCAGGTCTCGGACACGGGCCGGGGCATCGGGGACGTCGAGGCGGTGCTGGGCGGGCGCTACCAGTCGAAGACAGGGCTGGGCCTCGGCATTCCGGGAGCCCGGCGTCTGATGGACGAGTTCACACTCGAGACGGGCCCGTCGGGTACGACCGTCGTCATGGCGAAATGGATCGCCGGCAGCGACATGACGCACGACACCCTGAAGGTGAAGGCTCAGCAGGCAGCCGGCCGCCTCGCCCGGATGCGTCAGGCCGATCCGGTGGCCGAGGTCCAGCAGCAGAACCGGGAACTGCTCGAGAGCCTGCAGCAGTTGCGCGTCCGCGAGGAGGAACTCGTCACCGCGAACGAGAAGCTGCGGGCCAATCTCGACGAGAAAGAGGTGCTGCTCCGCGAGGTCCACCACAGGGTCAAGAACAACCTGCAGATCGTCAGCAGCCTCGTGTCGCTGCAGGGCGCCCGTGCCCGCAGTCCGGAGGCGAAGCATGAACTCGCCGCGCTGTCGGGGCGTATCCGGTCGCTCAGCCTGATCCACGACCATCTCTACCATGGCGAGAACGTCGCGCGGATCGAACTCGGAGAGTATGTCGGCGATCTCTGCCGCCGCATCCGCGACGTCTTCGCGGAACCGGATCCGCGGATCATGCTGACATACGACATGCCGCAGATCGTCATTCCCATCGATCTCGCGATCAACATCGGCCTCGTGGTCAACGAACTGGTCACCAACAGCTTCAAGCACGCCTTTCCCGACGGCCGGACGGGGACGATCAGCATCATCGGCGGCCTTGAAGGCCGGCGGCTCTCCATGAGCGTCCGCGACGACGGGATCGGCGCCGGCGCAATCCTGCGCGACCGGACCCGCCGTTCGCTGGGCACCACATTGGTCGAAACGATGGTGTCGCGCCTGAACGGCAAGATTGAAGTCGAGGGAACGGGCGGCACTGCGACGCATATCGAACTGGACCTGCCGGAGCCGGATGCGGCGGACGGTGGAATCGCGTGATTTGACGCGATCCTGCGGGCATGCTGTTCTTTCTGAATGGCCCGTCCGGGCCGCCGAATGCGGGGTGCGGGGGGTATGGAGTATTTTCTCCAGCAGCTCATCAACGGGCTGACGCTGGGAGCGATATACGGACTGATCGCCATCGGCTACACGATGGTCTACGGCATCATCGGGATGATCAACTTCGCCCACGGCGAGATCTTCATGATCGGTGCGTTCGTGTCGCTGATCTCCTTTCTCGTCCTGGGGACGATCGGCCTTACCTGGATCCCGCTCGCCCTGCTGATCGTGCTGATCACGGCGATGCTCTTCACGTCCATCTACGGCTGGGCGATCGAGCGCATCGCCTACCGGCCCTTGCGCGGATCGTTCCGCCTGGCACCGCTGATCTCGGCGATCGGCATGTCGATCTTCCTGCAGAACTACGTGCAGATCCTGCAGGGCGCACGTGTGAAGCCCTTGCAGCCCGTTATCACCGGCGGCTTCGTCGTCGCCGACTCCGGTGATTTCACGGTGGTGCTCAGCTACCTGCAGATCATCATCATGGCGACGACGCTGGCGCTGATGATCGGCTTCTGGGCGGTCATCACGCGCACGCCCTTCGGCCGCTCCCAGCGTGCCTGCCAGCAGGATCGGCTGATGGCCGGCCTCGTCGGCATCAATGTCGACCGAACCATCTCGCTCACCTTCGTCACCGGCGCCGCGCTCGCGGCGGTGGCCGGGCTGCTGGTCACCCTCTACTACGGCGTCATCGACTTCTTCATCGGCTTCCTCGCCGGGCTGAAGGCCTTTACGGCCGCGGTACTGGGCGGCATCGGCTCCCTGCCCGGCGCCATGTTGGGCGGATTGCTCATCGGCCTCATCGAGGCGTTCTGGGCCGCGTATTTCGACAGCGAATACAAGGATGTGGCGGCCTTTTCGATCCTCGTCCTCGTCCTGATCTTCAAGCCGACCGGTCTGCTGGGTCGGCCGGAGGTCGAGAAGGTCTGATGGCCGCGCATCCCGAGCCAGCGCCGCGCATCGACGTCGTCGCCGCACTGAAGGAGGCGGGGCTGGCGGCCCTCGTGGCGTTGGGTCTCGCCATTCCCCTCGTCGGCTTCCAGACGGTCGAGCGGATCGACGGCCTCGGCATCGACACCCGCTTCGGCTGGGTCGCCGTGGCGGTCGCCGCCGTCTTCGCCGGGCGGTTGCTGCTGATCTTCGTGCAGGGCTCCCGCCACTGGGGAAGCCGGCCGAAGCGGCGCTTCGTCCGGCTCGGCGAGAATACCAAATCGCATCTGCGCATCGTCGGCATGATCGGTCTGGCGTTCGGCCTGGCCATGCCGCTGCTGCCGTTCGCCGACCGCTACTATGTCGACCTCGGCACGACGGTGCTGATCTATGTGATGCTCGGCTGGGGCCTGAACATCGTGGTCGGCCTGGCCGGCCTGCTCGATCTCGGCTACGTCGCCTTCTACGCTATCGGGGCGTACAGCTTCGCCCTCTTCGCGATCCATTTCGACGTGTCCTTCTGGGCCGCCCTGCCCGTCGCCGGCATCCTCGCGGCGTTCCTGGGGGTGCTGCTGGGCTTCCCCGTCCTGCGCCTGCGCGGCGATTACCTCGCCATCGTCACCCTGGGTTTCGGCGAGATCATCCGCATCATCCTGCTCAACTGGTACGACTTCACCGGCGGGCCGAACGGCCTGTCAGGCATTCCCCGGCCCAGCTTCTTCGGACTGGAGTTCTCGCGCGGCGAAGGCGGCTTCGCCGCCACGTTCGGCCTCGACTATTCGCCGATGCACCGGCTGATCTTCCTCTACTACGTGATCCTGGTGCTGGCGCTGATCACCAACCTCTTCACCCTGCGCATTCGCCGCCTGCCGGTCGGCCGTGCCTGGGAGGCGCTGCGCGAGGACGAGATCGCCTGCCGGGCGCTCGGTATCAATCCCACGATCACCAAGCTCTCCGCGTTCGCGATCGGCGCCATGTTCGGCGGTTTCGCCGGGGCGTTCTTCGCCACGCGCCAGGGGTTCATCAGCCCGGAGAGTTTCACCTTCCTCGAATCGGCGCTCATCCTCGCCGTGGTGGTTCTCGGCGGCATGGGCAGCCAGACCGGGGTCGTCATCGCAGCCCTGTTCCTGGTGCTGCTGCCGGAGTTCGCGCGCGAACTGGCGCAGTTCCGCATGCTGCTGTTCGGCGGCGCGATGGTGCTGATCATGATCTGGCGGCCGCGCGGCCTGCTCGCGCATCGCGAGCCGACCGTGCGCCTCTCGGACGGACCGCCGGCAGCGGAGCAGTCCGCATGACCGATCCCCTGCTGAGGGTCGAACACCTCACCATGCGCTTCGGCGGTCTCGTCGCGGTCGACGACCTCGAGTTCGAGGCCGCGCCCGGCGAGATCACCGCGATCATCGGGCCGAACGGCGCCGGCAAGACCACGGTCTTCAACTGCCTGACCGGCTTCTACCCGCCGACCGTCGGCCGCCTCACCCTCAGCAACCCCCGCAAGGGCCGGTTCCTGCTGGAGCAGATGGATGGCGACCGCATCGCGCGCGAGGCGGGCGTCGCCAGGACCTTCCAGAACATCCGCCTGTTCTCGCGCATGTCCGTGCTGGAAAACCTGATGGTGGCGCAGCACACCGAACTGATGCGCGCGTCGGTCTTCTCGATCGCCGGACTGCTCGGCCTGCCGAGCTTCACCCGCGCCGAGCGGCAGGCGATCGAACTGTCGCGCTACTGGCTGCACCGGATGCGCCTCGAGGACCGCGCCGAATGGGAGGCCGGCAACCTGCCCTACGGCGCGCAGCGGCGCCTGGAGATCGCCCGGGCGATGTGCACCAAACCGGCGCTGCTCTGCCTCGACGAGCCCGCGGCCGGCCTCAATCCGCGCGAGTCGGCCGAGCTCAACGAGATCCTGCTCGACATCCGGCGCGACCATGGCGTCGGCATCCTGCTGATCGAGCACGACATGAGCGTCGTCATGGGCATATCCGACCATATCGTCGTGCTCGATTACGGCCGGAAGATCGCCGACGGCGCGCCGGAGGCGATCCGCAACGACCCAGCCGTCATCCGCGCCTATCTCGGCACCGACGAGGAGGAGGAGTTGCCCGAAGAGGTGGCGCAGGATCTGCCGCGAGGGATGCAGTGATGCTCGAACTGCGCGGCGTCCACACCTTCTACGGACACATCGAGGCGCTGAAGGGCATCGACCTCGACGTGCGCCAGGGCGAGATCGTCACGCTGATCGGCGCGAACGGCGCCGGCAAGTCGACCCTGCTGATGACCATCTGCGGCAATCCGCGCGCGGCGCGCGGCAGCATCCGCTTCGAAGGACGGGATATCACGCGGGAGGAGACGTTCACGATCGTGCGTCGCGGCATCGCCCAGTCGCCGGAAGGCCGCCGGATCTTCCCGCACATGACCGTGACCGAGAATCTTCAGCTCGGCGCCCTCACCGCGCCGCCCGAGCATTTCGACGCCGACCTGGAGCGCATCTTCGGCCTGTTCCCCCGTCTGCGTGAGCGCCGGATGCAGCGGGGCGGGACGCTGTCGGGCGGTGAGCAGCAGATGCTGGCCATCGGTCGCGCCCTGATGAGCCGCCCTCGCCTGCTCCTCCTCGACGAACCGTCGCTGGGACTGGCCCCGCTGATCGTTCGCCAGATCTTCGATGTCGTGCGCGAGATCAACCGCACAGAGGGCATGACCGTCTTCCTGGTCGAACAGAACGCCTTCCACGCCCTGCGCCTCGCCCACCGCGGTTATGTGATGGTCAACGGCTCGATCACGATGACCGGCACGGGGCGCGAACTGCTCGGCAACCCCGAGGTTCGCGCCGCCTATCTCGAAGGCGGGCATGCGCCGGAGCCGGTACGATGACCGATCTGTTCGGCGCCTCGCCCGGGGCCTATCTGGGCCTCGTCGTCGTCCTCATGGGCTTTGCTGCCTTCATGACGGGGCAGGCGGTCGCGGCGTCCTGGAAGCCGGTCTGGCAGCTCGGACCCTACGGTCTGCTGCTCGCCATGGCCGCACGCTTCCTGCTGTTCGCACTGTTCGACGGTGAGCTGCTGGCGCTGCCCGGCTTCCTGATTGACCTCGTGCTGATGGTCGCCATCGGGCTGTTTGCCTGGCGGATAACCCATGTCCGCAAGATCGTCTCGCAGTATCCCTGGCTCTATCGCCGCAAGGGCCTTCTCGGCTATCAGCCGGGTGCGACGTCCACCTCCGGCTGACGTTCCATCCACCATCCGTCCCGCCCGATATGGCGGCTTATGGCGGCTTTGCTTGCCGGTGGGCGCGCAGCCGATAATATGCGCCGGCTGCAGCGGGTCGCCCCGCCGTCCCGCGATCGTTTAAGGGGGAAGTATGTTCCATCGCCGCGTCACCGTTTTCGGAGGATCCGGCTTCATCGGCCGGTATCTCGTGAAGCGTCTCGCGGCCGAGGGCACCGTGGTCCGGGTTGCGGTGCGCCGCCCGGGCGATGCGGACTTCCTGAAGCCGCTCGGCGCCGTCGGTCAGATCGTGCCGGTCGCTGCCAACGTCCGCGACCCGGCCTCCGTCCGGGCTGCCGTGGCCGGCGTGGAGGCGGTCGTCAACCTCGTCGGCATCCTTCAGGAGGGCGGCAAGCAGACCTTTCAGGGCGTGCAGGCGGAAGGTGCCGCCAACGTCGCCGCTGCCGCACGCGAGGCCGGCGTCGCGCGGCTGGTGCAGATGTCCGCCATCGGCGCCGACGCCCGGTCGGCCTCGGAGTACGCCCGCACCAAGGCGGCCGGCGAAGAGGCGGTGCGCGCCGCCTTCCCCGAAGCGACGATCGTGCGGCCCAGCATCGTGATCGGCCCCGAAGACGATTTCTTCAACCGGTTCGGCCAAATGGCGCAGCTCTTCCCTGCCCTGCCGCTGATCGGCGGCGGCAAGACGCGCTTCCAGCCGGTGGTCGTGGGCGACGTCGCGGATGCGCTGATGAAGATCCTGCGCGACCCGGCGACCGCCGGACAGACCTACGAACTCGGCGGCCCGCAGATCTACAGCTTCCGCGAGCTGATGGAACTCATGCTGCAGATCGTCGAGCGCAAGCGGTGCCTGGTGCCGCTCTCCTTCGGGCTCGCGAACTTCCAGGCGCGCATCCTGGAAAAGCTGCCCAATGCGCCGCTGACGCGCGATCAGGTCAAGCTGCTGCAGAACGACAATGTCGTGAGCGGTACGCTGCCCGGGCTGACCGACCTCGGGGTGGCTCCGACCGCCATCGAGGTCATCCTGCCGACCTATCTCGAGCGCTTCCGCAAGGGCGGCCGGTTCGTCAGGTCGCGCCGCGGCCGCTGACGCTGACGGCGGCGCTCACGCCATCGTCAGGAACGCGAGCATCCCGAGACCGAGCACGATCCGGTACCAGCCGAACGGCGCGAAGCCGTAGCGGCCGACGAAGGCCAGTAGCGACCGCACGACGACCAGCCCGGCCACGAACGCCGCCGCAAATCCGACGGCGATCGTCAGCGTGCCGTCCATGCTCAGCGACTCGCGGTTCTTGTACAGGTCGTAGACGACCGCGCCGAGCATCGTCGGTATCGCCAGGAAGAAGGAAAACTCGGCGGCCGTCTTCCGATCGACGCCTAGCAGCAGTGCGCCGAGGATGGTCGCCCCCGACCGGGACACGCCCGGGATCATGGCGAGCGTCTGGACGAAGCCGATCCCGAGCGCCGTGCGCCGAGACATGCCTTCGACCGAGAAGATGCGCGGCGTCGGCAGATTGCGTTCGATCACCAGGATCGCGATACCGCCGAGGATCAGGCTCACGCACACGACGTAGGGCGAGAAGAGCACGCCTTTGATGAAGCCGTGGGCGAAGAAGCCGATCACTGCGGCCGGCAGGAATGCGATCAACACCGCTGCCACGAACTGCCTCGCCTCGGCCGACCGGCCGAGACTGGCGGCGATGTGCGCGAGCCGCGCGCCATAGACGAGACAGACGGCGAGCACCGCGCCCAGCTGGATCACGACCTCGAAGACGAAGCCCGGTGGCCCCTCGAAGCCGAGGAGTTCGCCGACGAGGATGAGGTGGCCGGTCGAGGAGACGGGAATAAATTCTGTCAGCCCTTCGACGATGCCGAGCAGAAGAGCCTCGGCCAGTTCGGTCAACGTCATGCAGCGCTTTGCTTGTCGAGGGGACGGGACTCGGGATTGAGCACGCCGAAGCTCTCGCGAAATGGACCGAACATTGCAAGTGAAAAGACGGGGACGTGCGACGTGTCGCACTCCTGCAATAGGCCCGATACGGGTATAATTTCCGCCCCTGATCTCGCATGCGCCATGCTGTGTGCCAAACAGCGGGCTTTGTCCGTGATATTGTGGCAGTTATGCGTCCCTATTTTGTCGATTATCCTTCGCGAGATCCGTGCAGGCCGTCATATTCCGCAGAGACAAGTCCGAGGATGGCATGGCTGAACGCATGCTGAAGTTCACGGACGTGCCGAAGGCCATGCCCGAGAAGCGGGAGCCCGAGGCGCGCCGGACCGACTTCAACGAGATCTATCAGGAGTTCGCCCGCGAGCAGGCTGCCGTGCAGGCCGCGCGATGCTCGCAATGCGGCGTGCCCTACTGTCAGATCCACTGCCCGCTGCACAACAACATCCCCGACTGGCTGCGCCTGACGGCGGAAGGCCGGCTCGAGGAGGCGTACGAGATCGCCGCCTCGACGAACAACATGCCCGAGGTCTGTGGCCGCATCTGCCCGCAGGATCGTCTCTGCGAGGGCAACTGCGTCATCGAGAAGGGCTTCGAATCGGTCACCATCGGCACGGTCGAGCGCTTCATCACCGAGACGGCCTGGGCCGAAGGCTGGGTGAAGCCGCCGCGGCCGCGCCGCGAGCGGCCGGAGTCGGTCGGCATCGTCGGCGCGGGCCCCGGGGGCCTCGCCGCCGCGGAACAGCTCCGCCGCAAGGGCTATCAGGTGCACGTCTACGACCGGCACGACCGCGTCGGCGGCCTGCTGATCTACGGCATCCCCGGCTTCAAGCTCGAAAAGGACGTGGTGCTGCGGCGCTGGCATCTGCTCGAGGAGGGCGGCGTCACCTTCCACCTGAACTTCGAGGTCGGCCGCGACGCCAGCCTGGAAGAGCTGCGCGAGCGTCACGACGCCATCCTGATCGCGACCGGCGTGTACAAGGCGCGCGAGCTGATGGCCCCCGGCGTCGGGCTCGGCAACGTCGTTCCGGCACTGGACTATCTCGTCGCCAGCAACCGCAAGGGCCTCGGCGACTCCGTCCCGGCCTTCGAGGACGGCTCGCTCGACGCGAACGGCAAGCGCGTGGTCGTCATCGGCGGCGGCGACACCGCCATGGACTGCGTGCGGACGGCCGTCCGTCAGGGCGCTACCTCGGTGAAGTGCCTCTACCGCCGCGACCGCGCCAACATGCCGGGCTCGCAGCGCGAGGTGCGCAATGCCGAGGAGGAAGGCGTCGAGTTCGTCTGGCTCTCCGCGCCGGAGGCCTTCGTCGGCGAGGACACCGTGGCCGGCGTGCGGGTCATCCGGATGCACCTCGGCATCGCCGACGCCACCGGCCGGCAGGTTCCCGTCCCGATCGAAGGTTCCGCTGCTACGATCGAGGCCGACCTCGTGATCAAGGCGCTCGGGTTCGATCCGGAGGACGTGCCGGCGCTCTTCGGTGCTCCCGAGCTGAAGGTGACCCGCTGGGGCACCATCCGGGCCGAACTGGCCACCGGCATGACCAGCCTCGACGGCGTCTTCGCCGCCGGCGACATCGTCCGCGGCGCCTCGCTCGTCGTATGGGCCATCCGCGACGGCCGCGACGCGGCCGAAGCCATCCACAGCTACATCCAGGCCAAGATCGGCGCCGCGCCGGTCAAGCTGGCCTCCTGACGGAGGTGACGATGGACCGCATGCCTTCCACCCCCAGCCTCTCTCCCGCGGACATCGCCGCCGAGGATTTCGTCGCCGAGTTCCGGGCGAACGCCGAACGGCTGGCCGCCGCCGGGCTCTACGACCCCGCGCAGGAGCGCGACGCCTGCGGCGTCGGCTTCATCGCAGCCCTCGACGGCAAGCCGAGCCGCGCCGTCGTGGCCAGCGCGCTGCTGGCGCTTAAGGCGATCTTCCATCGCGGCGCCGTCGACGCCGACGGCCGGACCGGCGACGGCGCCGGCATCCACGTGCAGATACCGCACGCGTTCTTCCGCCAGCACATCAAGCGCATCGGACACGAGCCGAAGGAGGACATCCTCGCGGTCGGCATGCTGTTCCTGCCGCGCACCGACATGGCGGGCCAGGAGCGCTGCCGCGTCATCGTCGAGAGCGAGATCCTGAAGTTCGGCTACACGATCTACGGCTGGCGGCAGGTCCCGGTGCACACCGAGGCGCTGGGCGAGAAGGCGAACGCCACGCGGCCCGAGATCGAGCAGATCATGATCGCGAACAGCCGCGGCGTGGACGCCGAGCAGTTCGAGATCGATCTGATGGTCATCCGGCGGCGGATCGAGAAGGCCGCCCTGGCCGCCGCCATCCCGGACTTCTACGTCTGCTCGCTGTCCAGCCGCTCGATCATCTACAAGAGCCTCTGCCTCGCCGAGCAGCTCACCGAATTCTACCCCGACCTGCTCGACGAGCGGTTCGTCTCGAACTTCGCCGTCTATCACCAGCGTTACTCGACCAACACCTTCCCGACATGGCGGCTGGCGCAGCCTTTCCGGGTGATCGCCCACAATGGCGAGATCAATACCCTGTCTGGCAACGTCAACTGGATGAAGAGCCACGAGCCGCGGCTCGCCAGCCCGAAGTTCGGCCAGCAGATCGAAGACCTGAAGCCGATCGTCCAGCTCGGCAGTTCGGATTCCGCGGCGCTCGACTCGGTGTTCGAGCTCGTCATCCGCGCCGGCCGCGACCTGCCGGCGGCCAAGGCCCTGCTGGTGCCGGAGGCCGCCGCGAACAACCAGCTCCTCTCCGACGAGGTGAAGGCGCTCTACAGCTACTTCAACGCGATCATGGAGCCGTGGGACGGCCCGGCCGCCCTCGCCGCCTATGACGGGCGCTGGGTGTTGGGCGGCATGGACCGCAACGGGCTGCGGCCGATGCGCTACAGCATCACCAAGGACGGCCTGCTGATCGCCGGCTCCGAAGCGGGCATGGTGCGCGTGCCCGAGGAGGACGTCGTCGAGAAGGGCCGGCTCGGGCCGGGGCAGATGATCGCCGTCGACCTCGTCGAGGGCCGGCTGTGGCGCGACACCGAGCTGAAGGAGATGCTCGCCAAGCGCCGCAACTACCGCAAGTGGATCAGGAACATCGTCCACCTGGAGAAGGTGGCGGGCCGCGACGTGGCGGAGACGGCCGAGCTCGAGCGCGAGGAGCTGCGCCGCCGGCAGCTGGCGGCCGGCTGGACGATCGAGGACCTGGAGACCGTGCTCCAGCCGATGGCCGAGGACGGCAAGGAGCCGGTCGGCTCGATGGGCGACGACGCGCCCGTCGCGGTGCTGTCGAGCCGCTATCGCGGCCTGCACCACTTCTTCAGGCAGAACTTCAGCCAGGTCACGAATCCGCCGATCGACTCGCTGCGCGAGCGCCACGTGATGTCGATCGCCACCCGACTCGGCAACCTCGGCAACATCCTCGAGGAGGACGAGGCGCAGTGCCGGCTGCTGCAGATCGAGTCGCCGGTCCTGACCAACGCGCAGTTCGACGCCATGCGCCGCTACATGGCGGACACCTGCGGCGACATCGACGCGACGTTCGACATCGGCGGCGGCGATCACGCGCTGCGCCAGGCGATCGAGCGGATCCAGCAGGAAGCCGAGGACGCCGTCCGCGGCGGCTGCTCCCACCTCGTCCTCTCGGACAAGGCGGTCGGCGCCGAACGTGCCGCGATCCCGACGATCCTCGCCTGCGGCGCGGTGCACACGCACCTCGTCCGGCAGAGCCTGCGTACCTTCACGTCGCTGAACGTCCGCACCGGCGTCTGTCTCGACGTGCACAATTTCGCGGTGCTGATCGGCGTCGGCGCCACCACCGTCAACGCCTATCTGGCGCAGGAATCGATTGCCGACAGGCATCGCCGCGGGCTGCTGGCGCCCCTCACCCTCGACCAGGCGGTGGCGCGCTACAAGAAGGCGGTCGACGACGGTCTGCTCAAGATCATGTCGAAGCTCGGCATCTCGGTGATCAGCTCCTACCGCGGCGGCTACAATTTCGAGGCGGTCGGCCTGTCCCGCGCGCTCGTCGCCGAGTTCTTCCCCGGCATGACCTCGCGGATCTCGGGCCTCGGCCTCGCCGGCATCCAGCAGAAAGTGCTGGAACTGCACGAGCGCGCCTGGGACGAGGAGACGGTCTCCCTGCCCGTCGGCGGCTTCTACAAGTTCCGGCAGAGCGGCGAACTGCACGCCTTCGAGGGCAACCTCATGCACACGCTGCAGACCGCCGTCGCGACCGACTCCTATTCCACCTACAAGCGCTATTCGGAAGCCGTCCGCAGGCTGCAGCCGATCCACCTGCGCGACCTGCTCGACTTCAGCTATCCGGCGGCAGGCGTGCCGCTGGAGGAAGTCGAATCGGTAACCGAGATCCGCAAGCGGCTGGTGGCACCGGGCATCTCGCTCGGCGCCCTCAGCCCGGAGGCGCACGAAACCCTCTCGATCGCCATGAACCGGATCGGCGCCAAGTCGGACTCCGGCGAAGGCGGCGAGGATCCGGCGCGCTACACGCCGCGCCCGAACGGCGACAACGCGTCGTCCGCGATCAAGCAGATCGCCTCCGGCCGCTTCGGCGTGACCGCCGAGTATCTGAACAACTGCTCCGAGATCGAGATCAAGGTCGCCCAGGGCGCCAAGCCAGGCGAAGGGGGTCAGCTGCCCGGCATCAAGGTCTCGGGCCTGATCGCCCGGCTACGGCACGCGACCCCCGGTGTCACGCTGATCTCGCCCCCGCCGCACCACGACATCTACTCGATCGAGGATCTGGCGCAGCTCATCTACGACCTGAAGCAGATCAACCCCGAGGCGCGCGTCTGCGTGAAGCTGGTCGCGCGCAGCGGCATCGGCACGATCGCCGCCGGCGTCGCCAAGGCGAAGGCGGACGTCATCCTCGTTTCCGGCCATTCGGGCGGTACCGGCGCCTCGCCGCAGTCCAGCATCAAGTATGTCGGCGTGCCCTGGGAAATGGGCGTTTCCGAGGTTCATCAAGTACTTATGATGAACCGCCTCAGGCATCGCATCAGGCTGCGGACGGACGGCGGCATCAAGACCGGCCGCGACGTCGTCATCGCCGCACTGCTCGGCGCCGAAGAGTATGGCATCGGCACCGCGTCCCTGGTCGCGATGGGCTGCATCATGGTGCGGCAGTGCCATTCCAACACCTGCCCGGTCGGCATTTGCACGCAGGATGAAAAGCTGCGCGCAAAGTTCGATGGGACGCCGGAAAAGGTCGTCAACCTGTTCTCCTTCGTCGCCGAGGAGGTGCGCGAGATCCTGGCGTCGCTGGGCGCGCGCTCGCTGGAGGAGATCGTCGGCCGCACGGAGCTGCTGAGCCAGGTCAGCCGCGGCGCCGCCCACCTCGACGACCTGGACTTCAACGGAATCCTGGTGAAGTCCGCGGTCACGAAGGACTACGGCAACACCTGCACGGTCGAACGCAACGAGGTGCCCGACACGCTCGACGCGCAGATGCTGCGTGATGCCGCACCGCTCTTCCAGCGGGGCGAGAAGATGCAGTTGGCCTACACGATCCGGAACACGCAGCGCGCCATCGGCACCCGCCTCTCCTCGGCGGTGACGCGCCGGTTCGGGATGACGGGGCTGCAGCCGGGCCACGTGACCCTGCGGCTGCGCGGCTCCGCCGGCCAGTCGCTCGGCGCCTTCGCCGTTCAGGGCATCCGCATCGAGGTGTTCGGCGACGCCAACGACTATGTCGGCAAGGGGCTGTCCGGCGGCTCGATCGTCGTGCGGCCCTCGACCGCCAGTCCGTTGGTCACTAACCTCAACACGATCATCGGCAACACCGTCCTTTACGGTGCCACGGCGGGCGAGTTGTTCGCCGCGGGGCAGGCCGGCGAGCGTTTCGCCGTGCGCAACTCCGGCGCCACGACCGTGGTCGAGGGCTGCGGCGCCAACGGCTGCGAGTACATGACCGGCGGCACGGCGGTGATCCTGGGATCCGTCGGCGACAATTTCGCCGCCGGCATGACGGGCGGCATGGCCTTCGTCTACGACCCCGGCGACACCATCGGCAAGCGCATCAATCCGGAATCGGTCGTCTGGCAGCGCATCGAGACGGAGCATTGGTCCGAGGTGCTGCGCGAGCTGATCCAGCAGCATATCCGGCACACCCAATCGCGCTTCGCCGAACAGCTTCTGGTCGATTGGCACCGGGAACGCGCGAACTTCTGGCAGATCGTCCCGAAGGAGATCCTGGCGAAGCTCGACCACCCGATCACCGCGCCCGGGCAGCCGGCGCTGAGAGCCTAGCGCGACGGTTGGGATCCGCCTCCATCTTCGTTATAAGGTAACGAGATTGGAGGGCCCGCATGGCTTGGTACACGAGGTGCCTGATCGGCGCGTTCGCGGCTTTGGCCGCCGCACCGCCGGCGTCGGCGCATCCGCATATCTGGATCGACGCGACGGTCGCGATCGTCGCCCGCGAAGGGGCGATCCACGAACTCGCCATGGTCTGGAAGTTCGACCCCCTGTTCAGCGGCATGGTCGCCGCCGACTTCGACACGAACCGGAACGGCAGTCTCGATCCCGACGAGATCGAGACCCTCGCCGCCCAGACCGTCCCGTCGATCGCCGAGTACGACTACTTCACGCATCTCCGCGTCGGCGACCGGGAGGTAAAGATCGAGTCGATCCGGGCCTTCCGGATCGAGGTGCACGGCAAGCTCCTCTACTACGGCTTCTCCATCCCGCTCGAATCGCCGGTCGATCCGCGGAAGACGGAACTGTCCTTCTCGCTCTTTGATCAAAGCTACTACACCGACGTCAGCACCGAGGCCGAGGGCTCCATCCGGCTGCTCGGCGACTGGCCCGCGGGGTGCGCGGTCGAGAAGGGCGAGGATCTGGGCAACCCGATCTATTTCGGCATGGTCTTCCCCGTCCGTCACGTCGTCAGGTGCGGATGATCGCGCGGCTTATTCTCCTGCTGCTGTTGCTGCTGGCGGCGCCCGTGACGTCCGCCATGGCGGCGAGCCCCTTCCCCTCCGCCGGATCGGGCGGCGAGCGGCCGTCGGCCGCAGCGGCCCCCACCGAGCCGCCCGGTCTCGTCTCGCGCTATCTCCTGCAGCTCCGTCAGGTCCAGGCGTCCCTGCATCGCCAGTTGGCGGGCGCCGCCGGCGATGTCGCGGCGACGGGCAGCAGCGCCGCCATGCTCGCGCTGATCGGCATCGGCTTCCTGTACGGCATCTTCCACGCCGCCGGCCCTGGCCACGGCAAGGTGGTGATCACGTCCTACCTGCTGGCGAACGTCGCCCAGGTGCGCCGCGGGATCCTGCTCGCCGCCACGGCATCGGCCGCCCAGGCCGTGACCGCCGTGGCGCTGGTCGGGGTGCTCGTCCTCGCCCTTGGCATGGCGCAGTTTCAGACGGTGCACAGCGTCTGGTACCTCGAAATGGCCAGTTACCTGCTTCTCCTGCTGGTCGGACTCGCCCTCCTGCGCAATCTCTGGCGCGGCGGCCATGCGCACGACCATGGCCACTGCGGACATGCTTGCGGGCACGCCCACCATCACCATCACCATCATCATCACGCACCGCCGGCCGCGGCCCGCGACGACAGGCGCGGGTTCCTCGCGATGGTCGCCGCCGTGGGCCTGCGGCCCTGCAGCGGCGCCGTGATCCTCCTGCTGTTCAGCGTGGCGCAGGGGGTCTTCCTGGCCGGCGTCGCCGGGACGATCGCGATGGCGGTCGGAACGGCCATCACCGTCTCCGTGCTCGCGATCCTCAGCGTGGGCGCGCGCGACCTGGCGCTGCGGATGGCCGGGAGCGGCGCCGGACTGGCGCGCGTCCACACCGTCCTCGCCGCATCCGGTGCCCTCGCCATCGCGCTGTTCGGTGCGGCCATGCTGGCTGCGGGTCTGACCGGCGGTCCCCAGCCCTTCTGAGGCGGAGAACGCCCGGACGGCCGCGCCTCAAGCCAGCTGGACCGTCGCCTCCAGCAGCCGCGCGGGGTCCGCGGCGGGGCCGACGAAGAACCGGAATTCACCGGGCTCCAGCACGGGCTCCATGTCGGGCCCGACCAGCGCCAGCTCGGCCACCGGCAGCATGATCCTGACGCGGCGCGCCTCTCCCGGCTCCAGCACCGCCCGCGCCAGGCCCTTCAGTTCCATGATCGGCCGCGCGATCGTGGCGACGCTGTCGCGCACGAAGAGCAGCACGGTCTCCTCTCCGGCGACCGGCCCCACGTTGCCGACCTCGACCTCGACGGCGACCGTGTCCCCGGCACGGAAGACGGGCGGCGACACCTGCAGATCGCTGTAGACGAACCGCGCATAGGACAGGCCGTGGCCGAAGGGAAACTGCGGCTCCACCGGCAGGTCGAGATACTTGCTGGTGTAGTGGTTGTCGGGATGGGCGGGCCGGCCGGTCGGACGTCGGGCGTGGAAGATCGGGATCTGCCCCCCGTCGGTCGGCCAGGATACCGGCAGCCGTCCCGTCGGATTCCAGGCGCCCGTCAGGATGTCCGCCAGGGCGTTGCCGGCCTCGTCCCCCGGAAACCACGTCGCGATCACCGCCGCGGCCTGCTCGAACAGCCATGGCAACGGTAGCGGCCTGCCCGAGACGAGCGCCACCACGACCGGCGTGCCCGCGGCCAGGACGGCGCGGGCCAGTTCTTCCTGCCGGTCCGGCAGTTCCAGCCGGCCGCGGCTCGCCGCCTCGCCGCTCAACGACGCCGTCTCGCCGATGCAGAGCAGGACGAGGTCCGCCCCGCGCGCCGCTGCCACGGCCTCCGCGATCCTGTCGTCGTCCGGCGCATCGCCCGGGATCAGCGGCAGCCCGGCCTCGTAGGTCAGGTCCCGGTCGGCCATCGCGATCCGCAACCCGTCCAGAAAGGTGATCGCCGCGTCGTGGTTGCCGGCGCCATACCAGGAGCCGAGCATGTCGCGCCGGGCATGCGCCAGCGGGCCAATCACGGCGATGCGGCGCACCGAGTCGGCAACCGGCAGGACGGCGTCGCGGTTGGTGAGGAGCACCATCGACCGGCATGCGGCTTCCCGCGCGAGGCCGCGATAGGCGACGCGCCAGCCCTCGGGCAGCGGAACGGCGCCGCGGCGGTAGGGATCGTCGAACAGGCCCAGCCGCTCCTTCAGCGCGAGGACCCGCCGCACGGCCGCGTCGATGTCCGCCATGTCGACCAGCCCGCGCTCCAGCGCCACCGGCAGGCCCCGCGCATACGCTCCCGACATCATGTCGATATCCACGCCGGCGCGCAGCGCCAGCGCCGCCGCTTCGGCCAGGTCGGCCGCGATGCCGTGCTGGATCAGCTCGCCGATGGCGCCGTAGTCGCTGATCATCGCCCCGTCGAAGCCCCAGCGCTCGCGCACCAGTTCGGTCAGCAGCGGCCGGTTCGCCGTCATCGGCACGCCGGCGATGTCGTTGAACGCCGGCATGATCGCCGGTACGCCGGCGGCGACCGCGGCGGCGAACGGCGGCAGATAGGTCTCGTGCAGCATCCGCTCCGAGACGTCGACCTGGGCGTAGTCGCGGCCGGCGAGCGGCGCGCCATAGGCGACGAGATGCTTCGCCTGGGCGGCGACGCTGTCTTCCGCCGTCAGATCGGGACCCTGGAAACCCTTCACCTTGGCTTCGGCAAAGCGGCTGGCCAGCCACGGGTCCTCGCCCGGCCCCTCGACGATCCGGCCCCAGCGCGGGTCGCGGCACACGTCGAGCATGGGTGCGAACGTCAGGGCCAGCCCATCCGCCGACGCCTCGATCGCCGCGGCGCGGGCGGTCCGTTCCCACAGGTCGGGATCGAACGCCGCGGCCTCGCCGAGCGGCACCGGGAAGATGGTGCGGTGCCCGTGCACCACGTCGAAGGTCATCAGCAGCGGGATGCCGAGTCGCGTCTGTTCCACCGCCAGGCGCTGCATGCCGCGCGTGGCCTCGCCGCCATAGAGGTTCAGGATGCTTCCCGCGGCTCCGGCGAGGATCTCCGACACGTAGTCGTCGGAGACGGTCGGGCCGGTGACGGCGAAGTCCGCCGACACCATGGTCAGCTGCCCCAGCTTCTCCGGCAGCGTCATCCTGGCCAGCAGCGCGTCGATGCGGCTTTCGGAAACGGAGGCCACGGGCACGCCCTCACGCATAGCGGCGCAGGCTCATGCGCCGGGCACGACTCCTAGCCCATGCGCGTCCCACCCGCCAGCGCGCGTTCCGAGGCACCAGCCTCTGGCTGTACCCTGTGGCGCGCGTCATGCTAGAAGCCCACGGTCCGGCGTCGGGCGGCCTCAATGCGTGGCCGGAGTCGCAAGGCCGGAGCGAAGCCGACACGCAGCCCCGAGGAGACGAGTCTTGACCCGTTACGCCATCCCCGCCTGGGAGCACACCAGCCTGCCCGTGGTCGGCAGCGACGAGCGTTTCCCGGTGCGCCGCATCTATTGCGTCGGCCGCAACTACGCCGCCCACGCTCGTGAGCTCGGCAACGACGAGCGCGACCCGCCCTTCTTCTTCATGAAGCCGGCCGATGCGATCGTCCAGGACGGCACGACCTTCTCCTACCCCGTCGCGACCGACAACCTGCACCACGAGGTCGAACTCGTCGTCGCACTGAAGTCGGGCGGCAAGGATATCCCGGCCGACAAGGCGCTCGACCATGTCTTCGGCTATGCCGTCGGCATCGACCTGACCCGCCGCGACATCCAGGACGTGGCGAAGAAGATGGCCCGCCCGTGGGATATGGCGAAGGGCTTCGACGCCTCGGCGCCGTGCGGGGCGCTGCGCCGCGCCACCGAGACCGGCCACCCCTCCTCCGCCCGGATCACGCTGAAGATCAACGGCGAGGTCCGTCAGGACGGCGACATCGACGCGATGATCTGGAACATCCCCGACACCATCGCCTACCTCTCCGGTCTGATCGAGCTGAAGCCCGGCGACCTGATCTTCACCGGCACGCCCGAAGGCGTCGGCCCGGTGAAGCGGGGCGACAAGCTGGAAGCGACCGTGGCGGGCCTCGGCGACCTCACCGTCTCCGTCGCCTGAACCACGCATTCCCGATGGTTTCGACCAGAATCGCGACATGGAACATCAATTCCGTGCGCATCCGGCTGGATATCATCGCCCGGCTGACGGCCAAGCGTCGGCCGGACGTGCTCTGCCTCCAGGAGATCAAGGTCGAGGACCACGGTTTCCCGGCGGACGCGCTCCGGCAGCTCGGCTACGAGCACCAGGTCGTCAGCGGCATGAAGGCCTATCACGGGGTGGCGATCCTCTCGCGGTTGCCGCTCCGTAACGCCGGGACGCTGAACTGGTGCGAACAGACCGATTGCCGTCACGTCTTCGCCGAACTGGCCGACGGGACGGCGATCCACAACTTCTACATCCCCGCGGGCGGCGACATTCCCGACCCCGTCGCCAATCCGAAGTTCGCCCACAAGCTCCGCTTCATGGACGAACTGACCGAGTGGATGGCGCGGCATCTCGATCCGGCGGCGAAGCGCGTGCTCGTCGGCGACCTCAACGTCGCGCCGCTGGAAACCGACGTCTGGTCGCACAAACAGCTGCTGAAAGTCGTCAGCCATACGCCGGTCGAGGTCGAGCGCTTCGGCCGGATGCAGACGGCCGGCGCCTGGCACGACGCGGTGCGGCATTTCGTGCCGCCCGACCAGAAGCTCTACACGTGGTGGAGCTACCGCGCGCGCGACTGGGCCGCCGCGGATCGCGGGCGGCGCCTCGACCATATCTGGGTGTCGCCGGCATTGAAGCCGTCCCTGCGCGCTGCCGAAGTGATCAGGGAAGCGCGCGGCTGGACTCTGCCGTCCGACCACGTCCCGGTTCTCTGCGACCTCGACCTGGATTTTTCGGCGGCAGCCTGACGTTCGGTGACGGCCCGGCTTTCGGCGGCGGCTTCGCCCCGCCGTGAGGCCGGCCACAGCACCGCGAACCGGTCAGAGTTCGCGCAGGATCTCTTCGCGCTTCGCCTGGAGCTCGCTGCTGCTGATCAGGCCTTCCTCATGGGCGATCTGCAGTCGCCGCAGCCGATCCAGGACCAGCGAGTTCTCCCAGCGCTTGTGCTGAGACGCGTCGCCGCCGGCCGATTCGCCGAAGCCCGGCATGCGCGGCGGCGGCGGCACGGACGGACGACCGGCGGCGACGGGAACGGGCATCGACGACGGCGGTCCCGGCGGTCGCACCGTCGTCTGGGTCGTGACCGGCGGATACACCGGACGGCCCTGGTGCGGGACCGGCGTCGTGTGCTCCACGGCGGCCGGCGCGGCGGCTTGCGACGGCTGCTGCTCCACGCTCGGAGTCGCCGCGGCGCCCTCCTCGGCGTCGGCATCCGCGGGCGGATGCTCCAGCGGCTGGGTCCGGTACGGGCGGGCATAGACCGTCCCGCGCGCCCCCGTCGGCCGCAGTCCCGTCGGCCTGTCGGTCATCCACTGCGCCCGCAGGAATGGATCCTCCGCATGCACCCGCTTGCGGATCGTGACGCTGATCCGCCGTGAGAACAGGACGTAGGCGATCCAGAGCACCACCGGCAGGCCGCGCAGCACCAGGCCGAAGCTGCCGCGATCCTGGTATTCCGGCGGAACGCCCGCCGTCATCACCATGAAGAACAGTGCCGCGGATCCCAGCCCGATCAGGGCGGCCAGCAGGAAATGCGGCAGGAAGGACGCCTGCTCGCGCCCCAGCTTGAGCGCCGCTGCCCAGGCCGCACCCAGCAGCACCACGTCGAGTCCGAGCACGAACCAGAATTGCGTCGGAATCCTGTGGCCGCCCCAGAGCAGCCGTATGTCCTGCACCACGAGGGCGAGCGGTGCGGCGAACAGGAAGGCCAGCAGGATCAGCGCCCAGCCGAACACACCGTACAGCGGATGCTGTCGCGCGACGTCCTCGGGCAGATAGACCCAGCGTCCCGCGCTCGCGGTCCGGCCGGACGCTTCCGTCGTCGCAGTCTGGTCGGTGCCGCTGACTACCATCTGGTCCCGCGCCGCTTGATCGAAGATGAGAGGAAAATATCCGAACCCCGGCCGCATGTCATGACCGCATGCCGCCTAACGCAGGTTGCCTAAGTCAGTCGGAGCGGTAAAGGAAATACCGGCCCGGCGCCACATGGGCCGGAAGTGCCTCGCCCTGCAGGTTCGCGTCGTCGAACGCCTGGTCGGAGACCAGGACGCCGCCCCTCGCGAGCAGCCGGATCACCGCCGGTTTCAGGGCATGGGCCAGACTGCGGCTGGCCGCGGCGTCCCCGCTGCCGATATCCGCGTGAATCAACGCCGCCGAGCCCCGGAAACGTTCGGCCGCGGCCGGCAGCGTCTCGCGGAAGTCGCCCAGGAACAGATGCTCCGCCGGCGGGATGCAGTCGGGATGCGCCGCGACGTGGCGGTCGAACACCAGGATGGTCCGTTCCGGCATTCTCTTGCGCAGATGGTCGTAGGTGCGGCCGTTCCCCAGGCCCACCTCGAACACCGGGCCCGGCAGACGGCAGACCAGTTCCGCCGCCCGGTCCAGGCAGTCGCGCTGCGCTTCGAGTCTCCGGATGGCGCTGTCGAGCCGGCTCATCGCTCCTGCCCGGCTCCCGCCGGCTGCTGCGCGCTCGCGTTGCGCGTGACGGCGTCCCTCAGGTCGCCTGTTGTCTTCTCGAGCCGGATGGCGAGTTCGCGCATGATCTCCACCGCGATCTGCGGGAACTCCGTGATCAGCCTGAAAAACAGTTCCTTGGTGATGCGCAGGGTCACGAGGCGCGAACAGGCGCGGACGGTGGCCGTACGCGGCACGTCGATCAGGATGGCGATCTCGCCGACGATGTCGTTCTGACCAAGCCCGGCGACGCGGATCTGGCCCTGCTGCGAATTCACGAGCACGTCGGCATCGCCCTGAAGCACGATGTATGCGGCATCCCCCATGTCCCCCTGGCGGAACAGGACTTCGTCCTTTTCGAAGGTCATCCGCTCGCTGGTGAAGGCGATCAGCTTCAGCTTGGATGGCTCGATCCGCGCGAACAGCGGGACGCGGCGCAGGATCTCGACTTCCTCGTTGAGCGACATCGACTAGCCTCCCCTCCCCTCCGCGTGGGTCATTCCGCAGCCAGCGAGGCGCCGTCGGCACCGCGCTTCAGCTCCTCGTAGCTTCCCTGGGCGGTGATCCGCCCACCCTGCATAAGGATGACGCTGTCGAAACGATCCCCGTGGGCGACGCTGTCCGCAACCCAGATCACGCCTCGACCCTCTGTCTCATCGAGAACGCGGTCCAACAGCACGGTCCGCGACGCGGAATCGAACGGCGCCGCGGCATCGTGCATGATCATGAGGCAGGGACGTTTCAGGATGGCGCGCGCGATCACCACCTTCTGGCGCTGCGCCAGTCCCAGGCGCCCGCCGCCGATCCCGACCTGATGGTCGAGCCCGACCTCGATCACTTCACGTCGCGCATCGACCTCGTCGACCACCTCTCCGATCAGATCGGCGACCCTGTCGGAGGCATGCGCATGGCCGTGCGCGACCTTGCCCAGGAGGATGTTGTCCTGCAGCGAGGCGGCAGCATTGTACCGATCGGCATCGAAGAACTCGATGGCCGCCCGCAGGCTGTCGGGCAGGTCGCGCGCCAGCATGCGTCGCGCCTCGATGATGCGCGCCTGCAGGTCGGGGCCGAGGACGCCGAGACGGTGCCGCGCCGGGACCAGCAGGAAGGTCAGCGACAGCAGCCGGGCGCGGTCGTCCTTGCTGAGCGCCTGCATGCCCGAGCGGGCGGACCGTGCCAGGATGCCCTGGAATTCCGGCAGGTCCTCCGCCTTGATGAAGCTGTAGCGCTCGAAGATCTCCTGTCCCGGGTCGACGTCGCCGAACAGTTCCACCATGGTTTCGGCGACCTCGCGTCCGACGGACACGAGCTCTTCCGTGAGGCCGGTCTTGTCGAGGACCTGACGGACATAGCCGTTCGCCGCCAGATTCTCGATGTCGAATACCGGCCCGACGGGCGTGCCGAACAGCAGGTTCTCCGCCAGCGAGGCGTTCTGGTTGTAGCGATCCTGATCGTAGGGTTCGACGAGTTCGCCCAGCTTCGGATCGCTCAGCCGCTCGCGCAGAGCCGCCCGCGCCGAGAGGATCTTCGCGGCGAGGCCCTCACGCCGCCGCGGATCGATCATGCCCCGCAGGCCGAAGTGATAGAGGTCGCCCTCCAGCCCCACCTTGGTTGCCACGTCCACGAGCAGCGGCACCATCTCGTCGGGACCGGCGACGCCGGCCGTCTCGTAGTCCACCCAGTCGGAGAAATAGTCGTCGATCGGATTTCCGGCGGCCTCGGCCTCGGCCACGATCAGTTGGCGATCGCGTCCCTGCGGGCCCTCCGCGCCGGGCCGGTACTTCAGTCCGAACAGGATGTTTTCCCGGATGCTCGACGAGAACAGGTATGGCGACGGGCCGACATAGGCGATCCGCCGACCGACGACCGCATCGGGAAGATGGGTGAGATCGCGCCCGGCGATCGTGATGCGGCCGCTCACCGGCAGCAAGAGGCGCGCCAGAATCATCGCGAGTTCGTCGCGGCCGCTGCCTGCGGGCCCCAGGATCGCGACGTGCTGCCCGACCGCGAAGCGGAAAGACGCGTTCTCCAGGACGGTTCGGCCGCCGTCCTCCAGGTAGCTCACGCTTTGGCCGACGATCTCGTCGTCGGGACCGAACGGTGCGACCTCCCGGCCGTCGTCGTTCTGCAGCCTCGCATCGAGAATGCCGGGCGGCTCGAACTGCTCGATCACCTGCTCGTACTTGATCCGTGCGTCTTCCTTCTGCTGATAGAACAGCAGCAGTTCCTTCCAAGGTGCCGACATGTCCTTGTACGCGGCGAGCACCGCGACGAGCGCGCCGAAGCTGAGATCGCCCTTGATCACGAGGTAGCCGCCGATCAGGTAGAAGAAGAACGGCGTCAGCTGGGCGATGAAGTTGTTCAGGAACTTGATGACGAACTTGCGATGATAGATCTCGTAGCGGATCAGGTAGATCTTTCCGAGAAGCTCGGAAAACGCCGCCCGATTGTACCGCGTCCCATGGTTGACGCGGATCTCCTGGACGCCGGAGATCGACTCGGCGATGTTTTCCGACAGGCGGCGGACCATGCGCACGCGGTCCTTGGCCAGCATGTTCACGCGCCGCTGCATGCGCGGGATCAGCCAGCCCTGAAACGGGTACAGCGCCACCGCCGCAAGGCCCAGGACCGGATCCTGAACCAGGATGAAGATGAGGATCGTGAGCAGCTGGCCTGCCTGGAAGACAGGCTGCGCCACGGCGTCGCCGATGAAGCCGCCGATCGGTTCGACTTCGGACGTGATCATCGGAATGATCTCGCCCTGGCTCACCCGCTTGAAGTGCGGCAGCGGAAAGCGCAGCACGCGGCTGTACAGCTCGTACCGCAGGCGCCGCAGCATGCGTTCGCCCAGGCGGCCCTTCCAGACGTTGATGATGTACTTGAACCCGCCGTTTATCAGGACCAGGCCGAGGAATATGATGCAAAGAGCGATCAGGTACGGCACCTGGTCGAACTCGTACCCGAGGATTTCCTTCGGGAAGTCCTTGCCGTTGATCGCCTGATTGATGATCGTCTTGGGCAGATCCAGCGAGAAATACAGAAACGGAAACGCGGCGAACGTCAGCAGCAGCAGCATCATCTGCTGGCGCAGGCTGTGCGCGAATATGAATCGGTAGATGGTTTTCTGCATGAGGCGCCCCGGCAGCCGGGTACGATCACGAGATTCGCGACCAGTGTAAAGGCTTTCGGCCGGCCCCCGCCAACCGTTACCCAGCGATCACCGGATCGTGCACGAGGCTTGGCCTATGCGCCGGCCCTGTGCGATAGTCCGCGCGACCGAACGCGTCGCGACCCGATGGGCGATACCGCATGACCGGCCTGGGCGGCCCCAACAAGGTCCTGATCTACAGTCACGACAGCTTCGGCCTGGGGCATCTGCGGCGCTGCCGCGCCATCGCTCACTCCCTTGTCGAGGCGGAGCGGGATCTTTCGGTTCTGATCCTGTCCGGTTCGCCGATCATCGGCAGCTTCGACTTCCGGTCGCGCGTCGATTTCGTTCGCGTCCCCGGCATGATCAAGCTCCGCAATGGCGAATACACGCCGCTTCACCTCCATATCCGGACCGAGCAGACGCTCGCGATGCGGGCGTCGATCATCCAGCACACGGCCGAGATCTTCGACCCGGACCTCTTCATCGTCGACAAGGAGCCGCTGGGACTGCGCGGCGAGGTCGGCGACACGCTGTCGCTGCTGAAGGAACGCGGCTGCCGCCTGGTCCTCGGCCTGCGCGACGTGATGGACGAGCCGGCGCTCCTGGTGCCCGAGTGGCACCGCAAGAACGTGCTCCCGGCCCTGCGCGACCTCTATGACGACATCTGGGTCTACGGCCTGCCGCAGATCTGCAACCCCCTCGAAGGTCTGACGCTGCCGGCGAGCGTGCGGCGCAAGATCACCTTCACCGGTTATCTGCGCCGCGAACTGCCGTCGGCACAGCCGACGCAGGATCTCGAAGCTTTCGTCCAGGAACCTTACATCCTGATCACGGCGGGCGGCGGCGGCGACGGCGAGGAGATCGTCGACTGGGTCCTGCGTGCCTACGAAACCGACGACACCCTGCCGGCACGAGCCCTGATCGTCTTCGGCCCCTTCATGCAGCCCGAGCGCCAGAAGGATTTCCGCGACCGTGCCGAACGGCTGGGCAACGTGCGCGCGATCACGTTCGACGCCCATGTCGAAGGCCTCATCGACGGCGCCGAGGGGATCGTCGCGATGGGTGGGTACAATACCTTCTGCGAGATCCTCTCCTTCGACAAACGGGCGCTCATCGTGCCGCGGACCCGCCCGCGCATGGAGCAGTATATCCGTGCATCGAAGGCGGAAGCTCTGGGACTGGTCCGCATGCTGGCCAACAACGGCCGCCGCGACCCGCGCCGCATGGTGCGCGCGCTGCGCGACCTCTCCACCCAGCCCAAGCCGTCCGAAGTCGATCTGCCCGGCCTGCTGGGTGGGCTCGACAAGGTCAACGCTCTCGTAGCCCCCTGGCTGCGCAGCCGGCGCGGGCCCATTCCGCAGTACGCGCACGCCCGCGTCTGACCGCAGCCGCCATCGGAACGCGCCGTGACCGTCGCCGTCATTCTCAAGGGCTATCCCAGGCTCTCCGAGACCTTCATCGCCCAGGAGCTTCTCGCGCTCGAGCAGGCCGGCCTGCCGTTCCGGATCGTGCCGCTCCGACACCCGACCGACGGGCACGTGCACGCCATCAACAAGGCGATCACGGCACCGGTCGACTATCTGCCGGAATATCTCTACCGGCATCCGCTGCGGGTCTGGCGGGCCTGGCGGAAGGTGCGGCGCTGGCCGACCTATCGGGCGGCGCGGGCGGCATGGCTGCGCGACATGCGCCGCGATCCGACGCCCAACCGCGGCCGCCGCTTTGGTCAGGCGCTCGTCCTCGCCGCCGAGCTGCCGGAGGATGTCGACCGCCTCTACGTGCACTTCCTGCACACGCCGGCCTCGGTCGGCTTCTATGCGAGCCTTCTGCGGCGGCTCCCCTGGTCCGTGTCAGCGCACGCCAAGGACATCTGGACCATCCCCGACTGGGAGAAGGCGGAAAAGCTCGCCGCGTGCGAGTGGCTGGTCACCTGCACGGCGTCGGGCGCCGAGCATCTCGCCGGGATCGCCCAGCGCGGCGGCCTGCCCGATGGCCGGGTCGAGCTGATGTATCACGGGCTCGACCTGTCGCGGTTCCCGGCTCCGCCCGTGCGGCCGTCCCGCGACGGCAGCGACCCTGCCGACCCGGTGCGCATCATGACCGTAGGCCGGGCGGTCGAGAAGAAGGGCTTCGAACAGCTTCTCGACGCACTCGCCGCCCTGCCGTCCACGCTGCACTGGCGGCTCCTGCACATCGGCGCCGGGCCGAAACTCAAGAAGCTGCAACAGCAGGCGGCGACGCTCGGCATAGCCGACCGCGTGGAGTGGCTGGGGGCTCAGCCGCAGGACGAGGTGATCCGCCGCTATCTCGCAGCGGACCTGTTCGTGCTGAACTGCCGGATCGCCGAGAACGGCGACCGCGACGGCCTGCCGAACGTCCTGATGGAGGCGCAGGCGCTGGGACTGCCCGTCGTCTCGACGCGGGTATCGGCCGTGCCCGAACTGGTGGAACACGGGCACAACGGACTGCTGGCGCCGCCGGACGACCCGGCGGCACTCGGTGGGCTCGTCGCCGAACTCATCCGCGATCCGGATCGCCGCGCAGCCCTCGGGCAGGCCGGCACGGCGGTCGTGCGGTCGCACTTCTCCTTCGAGGGCGGCATCGAACGGCTGGCGCGCAAGCTCGGTCTGGAACGGGACCGATCCCCGACACCGGCGGTCGCCGCAGCCGGGCCGTGAAGCGGATCGCCTTCTATGCGCCGCTGAAGCCGCCGAACCATCCCGTGCCGTCGGGCGACCGCCGCATGGCGCGGCTTCTCCTGGCCGCACTGGCGCAGGCCGGCTTCGCGCCGGACGTCGCCTGCCGCTTCCGCAGCCATCCGCACAGCGAGCCGGGAGATCAGCCGCGAATCGCCGCCGTCGGCGCCCGCCTCGCCGAACGCTTGGCAGCACGGCTCGCCCATCCCGCGCGCCGGCCGAGCGCCTGGTTCACCTATCACCTCTACTACAAGGCGCCGGATCACCTCGGCCCCGCCGTCGCCGCCGCCCTCGGGATCCCCTACTTCCTCGCCGAGGCGTCGTTCGCGCCGAAGCGCGCCGGCGGGCCGTGGGATGCCGGCCATCGCGCCGTGGCGCACGCCGTCTCCGCAGCCAGCGCGGTCTTCTGCATCAATCCGAACGACCGCGCCTGCCTGCTGCCGCTGGTCGCCGATCCGGCACGCCTCGTCGACCTGCCGCCCTTCCTGGACGACGCGCCGTACCGTGCGGCCCACGACATCGGCCCCGCGCTGCGGGCGGCCCTGGCGATCCGCTTCGACCTGCCGCCGGACGTCCCTTGGCTGCTCGCCGTCGGCATGATGCGCCCGGGCGACAAGCTCGCCTCCTATGCGGCACTCGCCGACGCCCTGCGGCGCATCGCCGGCCGCCCCTGGCGCCTGCTCGTGGCCGGCGACGGACCGGCGCGCCCGGAGATCCTGCGGCTGTTCGCGGCCGCCGGCCTCGAAGACCGCCTGTATCTCCTCGGCGAAGTGGCCCAGGAAGACCTTCCCCAGGTCTATGCCGCCTGCGACCTGATGACCTGGCCCGCCGTGCGCGAGGCCTACGGCATGGCGCTGCTGGAGGCCCAGGCCGCCGGCCTGCCGGTCGTCGCCAAG
>Ga0209024_1000733_pt1 | contig 43743 bp, 38 predicted proteins | sample AutmiccommunBRH5_FD_187380 | JGI IMG/M metagenome (GOLD analysis project Ga0209024, IMG submission 187380) | Deep subsurface microbial communities from Mt. Terri, Switzerland - Autotrophic microbial communities BRH/5 (SPAdes) (version 2) | ecosystem: Environmental > Aquatic > Deep subsurface >... | reverse complement strand
CCACAGACGCGGGATGGAGCAGTCTGGTAGCTCGTCGGGCTCATAACCCGAAGGTCGTCGGTTCAAATCCGGCTCCCGCAACCAAATCACGAAAAGGCCACTCAGACGAGTGGCCTTTTTCGTTTGCACGTCTTTTTTTGTCACGGACAGACCAACGCCCCTCTTCGGCCAGTAAGCCGCGTCTTGTAACAACAGGCCCGTAGAATTAACTCTTTATCGGAATAGTTGCTCAGCATAGTCGGAATAATATTCCCTTTGTTTATGCACACGTCATTTATGGCCAGCAAAGGAGCAGATGGTTTATTCAGCTTAGAGCTAATTACCGCATTCGCTATAACCATTGATGATAGCCCTAGGCCAGCCTGCGTCAAAAACAAAACTCTTTTCAACTCAATAAGTTGGCCCTCCTAAACACCTCGCGACCTCCATCCGCAACTTTTTTTTGGCTCCCTAGCTTGACTTGGTTCACGTTATGACGGATATCTAGTCGCAACAGGGAGCAATACGTTGCAGAGCAGTTTAAGACCAACTGGACAGGTCAAGTTTTGCGGCGCAAGAGTTAAACCCCCTGCCTGATTAGTATCGCTTTTAATAAAGCGATGCGGGCTCGTTCGCCATAAGCATTGAGAGAGCCGGGGCCCGCAGAGTGTCCGGAGTGCGGTAGCCATGCCCGATTCTCTCAAGGTCACACGCGGACGTTGGCCGATCGCAGATGACGGGGAATACGTACAAGTTATTCAACTCGACATATAAATAAGTCGATGGCGGTAGCTTTGTCTAAATAAAAGAATATTTTAGACCAGCATTAACTTTCGTCACAGGCTAAAAGGCTACTGCCAGGCATTACGCCGTAATTCTTTATTCCCACCCAGGACGCCGACCAGCAGCGGCGCGGCAATAGCTGCGGTTCGACAAACCGTTTCGCCTCGCCTTTGCGCAGGGAGAACTATAGTGTCAACAATCTTTTATGGAACGGAAGATCAGGACAAGGCATTGATTGCGCGGGATATCAATCAGAATGGCTACGCCTGCATACCCGGATACTTGAACAATCTGCAACTAACTCAACTGCGCGAGCAAGTTTACGAGCAGGCTCGACAGCATCACGGGGAATATTTCGCTCATCACGACGGTGAACAGGTTGCGGGCTCGCTGCTTGCCACGTTGAGCAGCGCGCCAGAGTTCCAGTCGCTGTTGGACGACGTGTATCAGCTCGGCGCTGGCAAGGCGGCGCCAAGCAAGCGCATCTACCTGGTGATGCGATGCGTGCAGGGGCAGACAGGACGCAAGGAGTCGAACTGCTTCCACTACGACGCTTCTCTGGTAACGGCATTGCTACCTGTGGAAATCCCGCAGGACGGCGACCAGCGCGGCGACCTGCTGCTGTTTCCCAATCTGCGCAAGCTTCGTAAGTACGTGCTGGTCAACGTGGTGGAGAAAGCACTGCTGCAGAACAAGTTGAGTCGCAAGCTGATTAGCCGCGCGATAGGCCTCGGACTGCTCAAGCCACAGCGCCTGCAGCTGGTACCCGGCAATCTCTACCTGTTCTGGGGCTACCGATCCCTGCATGCCAACGAGCCTTGTGATCCGGCGCAGCTGCGCGCTACCGCGATCTTCCACTACGGCGATCCCCACGCCGGCAGCCTGATGACCCGAATGATCCTCAGACACAACCAACGCAGGGCACGGCGGGCTAGCGCGATCGGCGCGCATCAACCTGTCTGAGCGCGCATCTGTAGCACCCAGCGATAACCCCCGAATGCCATTCGGGGGCGGCTGAGCTTCGATAAGGAAATCACCATGATCAACGTGACCAAGCCGTACCTGGGCAGCAAAAACAAGTTCAAGGCTTACATCGACAGGATCTACAACACCGGCTGGCTCACCAACAACGGACCGTTAGTGACTGCACTCGAGCAACGACTCAAGGACTACCTCGGGGTGAGGAACATCATCCTCACCAACAACGGAACCATCGCGCTGCAGATTGCCTATCGAGCGCTAGGATTGACCGGCAGCGCCATCACCACCCCCTTCAGCTTTGTCGCCACCACCAGCTCGCTGCAATGGGAAGGCATCAAGCCGATCTTCGCCGACATCGATCCGGCGACCTGGAATCTGGACCCGGAACAGATCGAGCGAAATATCCAGCCCGACACCTCCGCCATCGTCGCGACGCATGTATTCGGCAATCCTTGCGATGTCGAACGCATCGAGCAGATCGCGCGCAAGAACAATCTGAGGGTCGTCTACGACGGCGCCCATGCGTTCGGCGTTCGTCACAAGGGGCGGTCGGTCTACGACTGGGGCGATATCAGCACGCTGAGCTTCCATGCGACCAAGCTGTTTCACACCATCGAGGGTGGCGCCATCGTCACCAACGACGACGCGCTGGCCGATCGCATCCGTCTGCTCTGCAACTTCGGCATCGTCGACACCGACCAGATCGAAGGCATCGGCATCAACGCCAAGCTCAACGAGTTCTCTGCCGCGATGGGCATGTGCGTACTCGACGACATCGAGCTGATTTTCGAATGCCGGGCGGAGATCGGCCATCGTTATGAGCGGCGCCTCGGCGAGCATTTCGAGCTGCAACGACCGCAGCCGGAATCCCAGTGCAACTACAGCTATTTTCCCGTTGCCCTTGCCGACGAAAGCCAGCTGCTGCGCTGCCGCTCGCAACTGAACGAGAACGGCATCAACCCCCGCCGCTACTTCTACCCCTCGCTGGACACGCTCGACCATCTGCAGCCGCAGGTACCACAACCACGCTCACGAGCGTTGAGTCGCAAGGTCCTGTGCCTGCCGATCTATCCCGGGCTGCCGCGCAAGGTGCAGGAAAACGTCATGCAGACGTTGATCCAGGAGGCGATCCACAGCGAGCAGTCGAGCCGCACGCTGTTCCAGCCCTTTGCCGAAGCGTTCGGGCTGTTCAGCGCCACGGAGCGCCTGCCGAGCGCCGACTACCCGCGCATGCCCCTGACATCCGGAGGCCAGCAATAACCCATGTCAGATCCCAAGCGGTTATCGGTGATCCGCAACACCAGCCTGAACTACCTCGGCCAGGCGTACGCACTGCTGATCGGCATCCTGATCCTGCCGTTCTACCTGAGGCATCTGGGTGCCGAAGCCTATGGTCTGATCGGTTTCTTCGCGGTGCTCCAGGCCTGGTTGCAGTTACTCGATGCCGGGATGTCGCCTGCACTGGTCCGACAGGTCGCGCACTACCGCGGGCAGGGCGACCTGTCCGCCGCGCCCGGCCCCGCCGGGCGCCTTCTGCGCTCGTTCGAGCTGCTGTTGCTACCGATTGCGCTGGCGACCTGCGTGGCGATCTACCTGAGCAGCGGCTGGATCGCCGGAACCTGGCTGCAGGCCCGCGAATTGGGTACCGGCACCATCATGCAATGCATCAGCCTGATGGGCCTGATGGTCGGGCTGAGGCTCTACGCAACCCTGTACAAAAGCGGACTGCAGGGCGTCGAGCTGCACGGCTGGCTGAACGCAACGAATGTACTGATCGCTACCCTGCGTTACTTCGGTGGCCTGTTTCTGGTCGCCCTCGTGTCGCAAGATCCGCTGGACTTCTTCCTGTTCCAGACGGCCGTCGCCCTGGTGGAAACGCTCGCCTTCGCCAGCAAGGCTTATGTGCAACTGGCCAGCCCACGTTTGCTCACCGGCATCGACTGGCGCGTGGTCAAGCCGGTGCTGCCATTTGCCGGCGGCATGTTCTTCACCTCGCTGCTGTGGATCGTGCTGACCCAGCTGGACAAGGTGCTGCTTTCCAAGGTGCTGCTGCTCAAGGAGTACGGCTACTTCTCGCTGGTGGCGCTGATCACCACCGGCATCATGACCCTGACCAACCCCCTGGTGCAGACGCTGTTGCCGCGCATGACCATGCTCGTGGCCGAAGGGCGGATCGCCGAGATGGAGCGGCTGTACCTGAACGCCACCCGCTTCGTCTGCAGCGTGCTGTTTCCCATGGCTGCGGTGATCGCCTGGCACGGTCAGGCGCTGATCTTCGCCTGGACCGGCGATGCGGCCGCTGCCCAATGGAGCGAACGCATGCTGTTCTGGTACGTGCCGGGCAGCGCACTGATGGCGGTCGGCGCCTTCCAGTTCTACCTGCAGTACGCCTACGGCCAGCTGCGCCTGCACATCTGGTACAGCGTGGTTTCCACCGCCATCAGCGTGCCGATCGTGATCTACGCAGCGCTTGCCCACGGCGCCTACGGTGCCGCACTGGTGTGGTTCTTCCTGCGCCTGGCGACCTTCGTGATCTGGCCACCGGTGGTGCACCGGCGGTTCGCGCCCGGCCTGCAGGGTGTCTGGGCACGAGACATGTTGCGCATCACCGCGGCGACCGTGATCGGCGTGGCACTGGGCGAGCCGCTGTTCCTGCTGATCGTCAGCGACAACCGCTTCGACATTCTGATGGCGCTGGCCGTAAGCGGGTTCATCTGCCTGCTGCTGGTCGCCGCGACATCGAAATCACTGCTACTCAAGCTTCATCTACTCATCACCAAGCGAGCATCCAAAAATGGAATTGAAGAGCGAGCAAGCCTTGATTGAACGTTGGGGCGGCAAGACCGAACCGCTGCTGAGCGTCGTCTGCCTGGCCTACAACCACGCATCCTTTATAAGGAAGGCGCTGGAGAGCTTCCTCCAGCAGGAAACGGATTTCCCTTTCGAGGTGATCGTCCACGACGACGCCTCGACTGACACCACCGCCGCGATCATCGCCGACTACGCGGCGCGCTACCCCAGCATCATCAAGCCGATCTACCAGACGCAGAACCAGTTCAGCCTCGGCGTGCCATTCAGCACGCGGCTGTTTGCCCGTGCGGGGGGCAAATACATCGCCTATTGCGAAGGCGACGACTACTGGACCGATCCGACCAAGCTGCAGCAGCAGGTGGACTTTCTCGAGCAGCATCGTGACTACGTGATCACCTATCACGATGCGTTCATGTTCAACAGCCAGGGCATCATCCAAAGCCCGCAGCTGACCGGAAAACTGCGCAAGGACGCCACGGCGCTGGAACTGATGCAGGGCCGCCCGCTCTCGACGCTGACGGTGTGCTTTCGCAACCTGATTCAGGAACTGCCACCGGAATTGCTCGGCGTGAAGGTGCTGGATATCTGCTGGTGGTCGCTGCTCGGCGCCTACGGCAAAGGCAAGTTCATGGAAGGCATCAGCCCCGCCGCCTACCGGGTGCACGAGGGTGGCATCTTCTCCATGCAGCCGAGCCGGCAGCGCATCCAGATGGCCATGCACGCCCACTATTCGCTGGCAAGCTATTACAACCGCATCGGCAACAACGCGCTCTACGAGTACTTCCTGATCCAGGTGTTCGGCGAGTGCCTGTCGCTGATCTCGCCGTTCAGCAAGATTCAGGCGCTTTCGACCATCGCCCAGAACATCAGCCTCAACCTGCTGCGCCGGTTGAGCCCACGGCTGGCCAGGAGCTGACCAGCCCGCCCCGCTTCTTTGCAAAAACGCACCATGAGGAAGGATTCCCAATGACTGCCTTGACCCGCTCTTCGCTGGAATATGACGCGGACAACCGCATCGACCTCGCCGGAATAATGCGCACCGCCTACGATCACAAGGCGCTGATCATCACCATTACCGGCTTTTTCGCTGCACTGGGCGTGCTTTATGCCGTGATCGCCACGCCGATCTACCAGGCGACGGCGATGATCCAGATCGAACCGAAAAAAGCCGCGATCACCGGCGTGCCGGAAATATCGGCCCGGCCGGATTCGGTGTCCCAGGCGGTCACTGAAATCTCCCTGCTCAAATCTCGCGCCGTACTCGGCAGAGCCGTCGAGGAGCTAAAACTCTACATCGTCGCCAAACCCCATCACTTCCCGGTGTTCGGCGCATTCATGGCTCGCAAGCATGACCCGGCGACTGATGGCGCGCTGGCTACCCCGCTGTTCGGCCTGACCGGCTATGCGTGGGGTGGGGAAGAGCTCGAAGTATTCCAGCTCGATGTGCCCGAAGCGTATCTGGGCGTGGAGCTGACGTTGATCGCCGGCACCGCCGGCAGCTTCACCCTCCATGACGACGAGCAGCAGCTGATCCTCCGTGGCCAGGTCAATGAAGCTGTGGAGAACCAGGGTTTCAAGGTTCAGATCGCCCAGCTGGAAGCGCGTCCTGGCACAGAGTTCCTGCTGGTCAGGAACCGCCCGCAGACCACCGCGCTGGATTACCAGAACCGCCTGAAGGTCGGCGAGGCCGGCAAGGATTCCGGGATCATCTACATGTCGCTGGAAGACCCGGACCCGCAGCTGGCCAGCCATGTGCTGGACGAGATCAGCAGGCTGTACGTCAGCCAGAACATCCAGCGCAGTTCCGCCGAGGCGGCCCAGCGCCTGGACTTCCTGCGCTCTCAACTACCTCAGGTGCGCAAGGAGCTGGAGAAGGCCGAAGCCGCGCTGAATGCCTACCAGACCAGCTCCAAGTCGGTGGATATCAGCATCGAGACCAAGGGCGTGCTCGACCAGATCGTCGCGCTGGAAACGCAGATATCCGAACTGTCGCTCAAGCGCGTGGAGTACGACCGCCTCTATACCCGCGAGCACCCGACCTATCGCACGCTGATCACCCAGATGAACGAGCTGCAGGCGCAAAAGGCGCAGCTGCTGAAGAAGGTCGACGCCCTCCCCATGACGCAGCAGGAGTTGCTGCGCCTCCAACGTGACATGGAAGTCACGACCCAGACCTACACGCTGCTGATGAACCAGGCACAGGAGCAAGACATCCTGCGCGCCGGTACCATCGGCAACGTGCGCATCATCGACAACGCCTACTCGATGATCGAGAAGCCGTCGAAACCGGTCAAACCGCTGGTGGTGGCCATCGCAATCTTCGTCGGCCTGCTCGTCTCGGCGGCAGTCATCCTGCTGCGCCAGGCCTTCTACCGCGGTGTGGAAAGCCCGGACGTGATCGAGAAGCTTGGCGTACCGGTCTATGCCGGCCTGCCCTACAGCGCCTCTCAGGATCAGCTCAATCGCAGCCGCAAGAGCCGCGACGGCAAGACCCGACTGCTCAGCCTCACCGAACCGACGGATCTGGCGGTCGAATCGCTGCGCAGCCTGCGTACCAGCCTCAAGTTCGCCATGCTCGAGGCGCGCAACAAAGTGCTGATGATCACCAGCCCGACCCCTTCGGTTGGCAAGTCGTTCGTGTCCAGCAACCTTGCTGCGGTGATCGCGCAGACCGGCCAGCGCGTGCTGCTGATCGATGCCGACATGCGCCGCGGCTACCTGCATACCCTGTTCGGCATGGCGCCGCGTCACGGGCTGTCGGATGCACTGGCCAGTGGCCTGAACCTGGCGGAGATCACCAACCGCACCGAGCAGAAAAACCTGCACTTCATCTCCGCCGGGTTCTCCGCGCCGAATCCGTCCGAACTGCTGATGCACGACAACTTCTCCCGCCTGCTGCGTGAAGCGGAAAAGCTCTACGACTTCATCATCATCGATACGCCGCCGGTGCTCGCGGTGACCGACGCCGTACTGGTCGCCCAGCAGTCGGGCACCAACCTGTTGGTGGCCCGCTTCGGCCTCAGCACCAGCTCGCAGATTGATGCATCCAAGCGGCGGCTCGCGCAGAACGGCGTGCTGCTCAAGGGCGTGATCCTCAATGCCGTGAAGCGCAAGGCCTCGACCTCGCCGTACGACAGCGGCGCCTATGGTTATTACACCTACACCCAGCAAGCCTGATCGCCAGACAAGGAGGTGCACCGTGCTCAGAACCGTCTCGATGATGCAGCCCTACCTATTTCCGTACCTGGGCTACTTTCAGTTGATCGCGCTCAGCGACGTATTCGTGCTGGGTGACGACCTGCAATTCGTCAGGGGCTCCTGGATGAACCGCAACCGGATTCTCGTCAATGGCCAACCCAAGCTCATCAGCTTCCCGCTGAAGAAGGGCCATCAGACCGAGCGCATCAACCAGCGCTGGCTCTGCGACGACTTCGACAAGGAAGCCGCGGGGCTGATGCTGACCCTCGAGCGTTGCTACGCCAAGGCACCCCAGCGCGACGCGGTGCTGCCGCTGATCCGCGGCATCCTGCAGTGCCCGGAACGCAATCTGGCGCTGTTCACCGAAAACTCCCTGCGCTGCCTCTGCGCCTACCTGAACATCCGCACGCCGATCTACCGGGGCTCCAGCCTCGATTTGCCAGCGAAGATGGACATGCAGGACCGGGTCATCCAGATCACCCACCGGATGGACGGCGAGCTCTACCTGAATCCCATCGGCGGCATGGAGCTGTACTGCCCTGCCCGCTTCCGCGCCGACGGCCTGCTGCTGCGCTTCCTGCGCATGGATGAGGTCACCTACACGCAGCTCAAGCATCCGTTCGTGCCGTCGCTGTCGATCATCGACGTGCTGATGTTCAACAGCCGCGAAGAGATCAAGGAATTGCTGCAGCGCTTCAGCGTGGTCGAGGGACAGGAAAAAAGGGCAACGCTGACACTGGCGTGACGACATTCCGCCTGCCATCGGGATTCGGGCAGGCCAATCAGGGAAGGACATCCCCATGACATCGAGCAATACCGCACGCTGGTACCTGATACAGACCAAGCCACGCCAGGAAGCCCGCGCCGAGGAGCACCTGCTGCGCCAGCACTTCGAGTGCTACCGCCCGCTCAAGGCGCCTGCGCCCTTGCGCGGCTCACAAGGGGCCAAGTCCGGCGAGGCGCTGTTTCCGGGCTACCTGTTCATCCGGCTCGATTGCATTCACGACAACTGGTACCCGATCCGCTCCACCCGTGGTGTCAGCCGCGTGGTGACCTTCGGCGGCCAGCCGACGCCGGTACGCGACGAGCTGATCGAACAGTTGCGACAGCGCCTCGCCCAGCCGCAGACCATGGCGGCGGCGCCGTTCTCACCCGGCGAACGGGTCCAGGTCAGCGGGGGCAGCTTCAGCGACATCGAAGCGATCTTCGTCAGCAGCGACGGCGAAGAACGCTCCGTCATCCTGCTCAACCTGCTGCAGCGTGAGCAGAAGGTCCGGGTACCCACCCGTTATCTCCAGTGCTACTCCTGAGCCAGGCGAGTGCCCGTAGGGCCATGCGAGCAGCCTGACAGGTTCAATCAGCGAGCCAACCGATGAAGATCCTATTCCTCAATGCGTTCTACACCCCGCATGTCGGCGGTGGCGCAGAAGTCATCCTCCGGCACCTGGCCGAAGGGTTGCAGCGGCGTGGTTGTGAGGTGGCAGTGCTGGCGACCGGCCCGGATGCCGGGCTGAACATGCAGATTCAGGACGGTGTGCGGGTCTATCGCGCCAACCTGGCGAACAGCTACTGGCATTACACCCAGCAGCGCCCGAGTCGCGTCGCCCGCCTCGGCTGGCACTACCGGGACCGCTACAACCGCGACATGCGCTGTCACGTGCGCGAGGTGATCGCGCGGGAGCAGCCGGATATCGTGGTCTGCAACAACCTCACCGGCTGGTCGATTTCCGCCTGGGACGAAATCACCGCCGCCGGCCTGCCGATCGTCCAGGTGCTGCACGACCTGTACCTGCTCTGCCCGAAGGACACCATGTTCAACCACAGCAAGAGCTGCCAGCGCCAGTGCGGTATGTGTTCGGTGTTCCGTCTCCGCCACGCCGGCGCCTCAGCGCAAGTGGCCACGGCGATCGGCGTCAGCCGCTTCGTGCTCGAACGCATCACCGCACAGGGCTATTTCAGTGGCGCGCGCCAGCATGTGGTGCACAACTGCACGCCGGCCAACCCCGGTCAGGGCAGCAAGCCCAGGCAGCGCAGCAACCATCCACTGCGCTTCGGCTATATCGGCACGCTGTCGGAGAACAAGGGCGTCGGCTGGCTGATCGAGCAGTTCCAGCGGCTGGACATCGATGCGCGGCTGGATATCGCCGGGCGCGGCAAGCTGGACTACGAAGCCCGGCTGAAGGCCATGGCCGATCCGAAAAAGGTCAGCTTTCTCGGCTACTGCGACAGCGACGAGTTCATGCAGAGCATCGACGTGCTGGTGGTGCCGTCGCTGTGGGGCGAGCCGTTCGGCCTGGTGGCCGTCGAAGGTTGCGCCAACAACCTGCCGGTGATCGCCAGCAACATGGGCGGGCTGCCGGAGATCATCCGCGATGAATGCAACGGCCTGCTCTGCTCGCCCGATGATCCCGACTCACTCGGCATCGCCATGCTCTGGCTCTACATCGACGGCGCACTGCGGCAGCGGCTCGCCAGCCAGGCACGGGCCAGCGTGCTGCCGCTGCTGGATATGGAACGCATGCTGGATCAATACCAGACCATCCTGCGTGAAACACTTCAGGGAACGAGAATCCACCATGAACCAGAGCCTGCTGATTACCCCGCGGCGACGCGACTCGAATCCGTTGGCCTTCGACAAGCCGACATTGTTGACGCTGGTCGTCGCCTCGCTGCTGCTGACTGAAACCTTCTCCGGCGCCCTGCGCTACTACTTCGACATGGCCGGAGTCTCCTGGCTGCTGTACCTGCCCAAGGTTGCCTGCCTGATCGCACTGGGCCTGGAGCTGTTGCGATACCGCGGTTGGCCGGCCTTCTGGCTGGTACTGCTGGGGCTGGTGACTTCCAGCCAACTGGCGCTGATGCATGGCGCCGAACTGGCCAACATCGGTTTCAGCCTGTTCATCTACATTCCGCTGTTGTTCGGTCTGATCTGCGGCCGTCATGTGGAGTTGCGGCTCGGGCTGCTGCGCCGAATCATCGGCTTCTGCCTGATCGCTTGCTTCGTCGGCATCGCCCTGGACATGCTCACCAGCGTGCCGTGGAAGGGCTATAGCTACATGGTCGGCGAGGTGGAACTGAGCGCCAACCGCTCGTGGGCGTTCGACGACATCGACCGCATCGGCGGCTTCGCCCGCATGTCCACCGCGCTGTCGGTGATGATCGCGATCTACAGCCTGTTCATCGCCGCATTCATCCAGCCGCGCGTGCTACGCCTGATGCTCTACATCGCAGCGCTGATCGGCATCGTGCTGACCACCAACAAATCCACCGCGGCGGCCTACGTGCTGACCCTGCTGATGCTGATCGTCACGGCCTACCGCTTCGCCAGCGCCACTGCGTTTCTCGTCGCAGTGCTGGTCGGCCTGATGCTGCCGATGGCCAGCCTGGTGCTCAGCCTGGACCCCAACGCCGCCAACAACGGCTCGCTGCTGGCCTCGTTCGCCGACCGCCTGATCAACAGCTGGCCGAACTTCATCGAGGTCATCACCCGTGAGGGATGGGGCTGGTGGGGCGCGGGATTCGGCGCGGTAGGCAGCACAGGCAAGGTCTATCCCGTACCCGGGCTGGAGTTGCTGAGCATTGCCGACAATACCGCGCTGTACCTGTGGGGAATGCTCGGCGTGTTCGGTCTGCTGCTCTACCTGCTGACCTTTCCGCTGATGCTGCGCCTGCATGAGCGGGGCTCGCGACTGCGCAGCGCGTTGCTGCCGATCGTTTTCTGCATCTGCCTGGTGGCCTGGGCCACGGATGTACTGGAGGTGTCCATCGCCACGCTGTTCCTGGGTCTGGCGATCTCCCACGTGCTGACCCCGGCCCGCGCCCCGAGCAACAACCTGGCGGCGCAACGGCTGCCCGAGTTGCAGCACCTGACCTGAGACCTACCTTCACGGATGATCCACATGACGAAGCGCTCTACCCCGCTCAACACCCTGCTGCTGGGCGGCTTGCTTGGCCTTGCTCCGTTTACACCGGCCCAGACCACCGAGGAGCCTTTCGTGGTCGGCGTATGTGCCCATGAACTGCACAAGGGCGACCCCAGCGGCCGCGCCTACGCGATGATGCGCGATGCCGGCATCACCTCCGTGCGCACCGACGCCCACTGGGCCTATGTCGAACGCCGGCCCGGGCAATTGAAGATCGAACCATCCTGGCATCGTTACCTGAAGGCGACAGCCGCTCACGGGCTGAGCACCCAGTTCATCCTCGGCTACGGCAACTCGCACTACGGCGGTGGTGAAAAGCCCCGCAGCGAGCCGGTAAGGGCGGCATTCAATCGCTATGTCGAGTTCATCACCGAAGAGCTGAAAGGCAAGGTCGCCTATTACGAGATCTGGAACGAATGGGACGTCGAGGACCCGCGCGACCCGGAATTCACCCAGGATTACGCGCGGCTGATCGCCGATGCGTCCGGGATCATCCGCCAGCGCGCGCCCGGCGCCAAGGTGCTCGCCGGCGCTGTGACCAGCCAGGGCATCGACTCCGGTTTCGCCCTGCGCCTGCTGGAGAACGGCCTGATGCAATCGGTCGACGGCCTGTCGTTGCACCCCTACGTGCATTGCCGCGGCTGGCGGCGCAACACCCCAGAGGCCTGGATCGAATGGATGAGCGAGGTCGACAAGGACCTGACCCGCGCCGCCGGACGCCCGGTACCGCTCTACCTGACGGAAATGGCCTGGCCCGCCCATCAGGGCGCATGCGGCATCGATGAAAGCCTGCAGGCGGCTTACCTGGCCCGCGCCTTCTTCCTGGCCAAGACGCTGCCAAGCATCAAGGGCATGTGGTGGTACGACTTCCGCAACGATGGCACCGACAAGACCGAACGCGAACACAACTTCGGCCTGGTACGGCAGGATTTCACCCTCAAGCCGGCCTATTCGGTGCTCGCCTCCATCAGCCAGATCGTCAGCCAGTACAACTTCCTCAACCGCGAAGAAAAAACCCCGGGTGACGTGGTGATGCTGCGATTCGCCCGCGGAGACGATGAGCTAATGGTGGCCTGGAGCACCGGCAAACCGCGGACCGTGGAGCTGCAGAACACCGAAGGCCAGGCGGGTCAGGTGGCGCTGATCGATACCGCCCAGCCCCAGCACGGCCGTGTGGTCACCAGTACCGAGTGGAAGTGTCCGGGCAAAGGCCAAGCCTGCAGCACCGAGGTGGAGCTCGATGGATTCCCGAAAATCATCAGCCTGCGCGCGGTGCAGAACGACGGTTGACCCCTGTCGCGACATGCACTGACCGCACGACCGGCCACCCAGGCGAAACGCAGCCGGACCAGCACGCGCTGGCCAACCGCATTGACCGCCATGCACCACGCATCGCTTCGCCAGTCGCCAAAGCCGCCACCTGCCGGCGTTCGCCGCTTGCCAGCAACCGGCGGCGCACACCATCCCCGCAAGGAGAGCCCTACATGATCGCCATCAACGCCCGTTTCCTGACTCAGGAAACCCGCGGTGTGCAACGTTTTGCCGAACAGGTCTGCCTTGAGCTTGCCGCCATGCGCAAGGACCTGACATTCATTGCGCCGGACGACATCCGCATGCACGCCAGCGCCGAGCGCCTGCAGGTGCGGCGCATCGGTCGCAACCACGGGCATCTGTGGGAACAGCTGGACCTGCCACTGTGGCTGGCGCGCCACGGCTATCCGCCGCTGGTATCACTGTGCAACACGGCACCGCTGATCTACCGCAACCAGATCGCCACCCATCACGACATCACCTACGTGCGCCATCCAGAAAGCTATTCGCGCACCTTCCGCAGCGTCTACAAGGGGCTCACGCCGCTGCTGCTCAAGCGCATCAAGGCACTGATCACCGTCAGCGACTTCTCACGCAAGGAAATCGCCCGCTACTACGGCTACCCGAGCGAGAAGATCTGCGTCGTCCCCAATGCGGTGGCGGCCAAGTTCCATCCGCCGAGTGGCGCGGATCGCAGCGGCAATGCCAGGCCATACGTACTGGCGGTGTCTTCCCCGAACGCGCACAAGAACTTCGCGCGGATGGTCGCGGCCTTCCTCAGCCTGGAAGGCTTCGATGACGTGGAACTGCACATCGTCGGCGACTCGCACTCGGTGTTCTCCGGCTCCACCTCCAGCATTGATGGCAATCCACGCGTACGCATTCTCGGCCGGCTGAACGACGATCAGCTGGTGCGCGAATACCAGGGCGCCACCGCCTTCGTGTTCCCTTCGCTCTACGAAGGCTTCGGCATTCCGCCGCTGGAGGCCCAGGCCTGCGGGTGTCCGGTGATCGCCGCCCGGGCCGCGTCTATACCCGAAGTGCTCGGCGAGAGCGTGCTCTATTTCGAGCCCCTGAACATCGAGGACATCGCCCGCTGCATGCGCCACGTGCTGCAGGACGCGCGCCTGCGCGACGACCTGCGCACCCTCGGCCTGGCCAACGTCGAGCGCTACTCCTGGAAGCGCTCGGCGCAAACCGTGTCGCAGCTGATCGACAAGGCACTGATGGGCAAACCCAGCCCGCCGTCCTTTATCGCCTTGTCATCGGACCGCCCCTGATGCCCGACGAATGCAGTCCCGACATTCAACTCCATCAATCAAGCGAGGCAGACCATGGAACGGTTGGCGCATATCGACGCGCTACGCGGCAGCGCAGCCCTACTCCTGATTTTCCAGACCCTGCTGTTGCCACTGTCAGACGGCTGGGCACTGCAGCACGCCCTGGACCCCGGACTGCTGGCGGTGCTGTGGTTCCTGCTGTGCTGCGGTTTCATCGTGCCGGCCAGCCTGCATACCAGCGTCGACGGCGGGCGAGGCTTCGTCGTCCGCCGCCTGCTGCGCCTGCTGCCGGTCTACCTGATGGCGGTGCTGCTGACCGCCATTCTGTTGCCGACGGCACCGGCCTGGCTGCCGGGTGTGGCCGCGCCAGGCAGCGCCATGGCGTTCGAGGTCATCGGCGCTTACGGAGCGCTGCCGCCAATCCTGCTGTTCTACGGCTTCTGCCTGCTGCTGCAGGTGCTCGGCCTGTTGCACAGCGTCAGTCTGCGGACCAGCTGCGCGCTCGTGCTGCTGGCGGTGGCGCTGCTGCTCGCCCTGGCGCGGCAGCTGCTGGGCACAGAGCTACCGGTCACGCTGCCGCTGGCGCTATCACTGATGTTTTTCGCGTCACTCAGGTACGAGGCCAAGCATGAAAGCAGCAGCTACGCCCGCAGACGAGCCCGCGAATATGCGCGCTACACGCTGCGAATCTACCTGCTGGTGCTGCCGATCATCTTCCTGGCCGGCTGGTCTGCGGACGCAGCCGCCTGGCCCCGGGACCTGCTCACCTATGCCCTGGCCATCGTGACCTTCCTGCTGGTCACCAGCCGGCTACCGCTACGGGCACCGCCGCTCGTCTGGCTTGGAAGCCTCAGCTACTCGCTCTATCTGTTGCTGCCAGCGATGCAGCGCCTGAGCGAGCTGCTGACCCAGGCGCTCGGCCTGACCGGCCCGACCGCCAGCCTGGCTGGCGTTGTGTTCGGCCTGCTGCTGGCCCTCGGCAGCGCCCAGCTCTGCCGACAGTTGCTGGATCTACCGCTGGCTCACGCCGGCAGGCGCCTGACCAGACAGGGCGACCTGATGCCACTGGCACGCCTGCACAGCCGCTGAGGCTCACCGCCTCGCTGCTCACTCTTTCTCGATCAAGGATGTCATGCCATGAAAGTTGCCATCGTTCACGACTGGCTGGTGACGTATGCCGGCGCCGAGCGCGTGCTCGCCGGGCTGTGCGCCGTCTGGCCGGACGCCGATCTGTTCGCCGTCATCGATTTTCTCTCCGACGCCGACCGTGCCCACCTCGGCGGCAAGCGCGCCACCACCACCTTCATCCAGCAACTGCCGAAGGCGCGCACCCATTACCAGAAGTACCTGCCGCTGATGCCGCTGGCCATTGAGCAGCTCGACATGTCCTCGTATGACCTGATCATTTCCAGCAGCCACGCAGTGGCCAAGGGCGTGCTGACCGGGCCCAACCAGCTGCACATCAGCTACGTGCATTCGCCCATCCGCTACGCCTGGGATCTGCAGCACCAGTACCTGCACGAAGCCAGCCTGGAGCGCGGCATCAAGGCCAAGCTGGCGCGCATGCTGCTGCACTACATGCGCATGTGGGACCAGCGCACCGCCAGCGGCGTCGACGAGTTCATCGCCAATTCGCACTTCATCGGCCGGCGCATCAACAAGAGCTACCGGCGCCAATCCACGGTGATCTACCCGCCGGTCGACACCCGCCAGTTCACCCTGCACGAGGCCAAGGAAGACTTCTATCTCACCGCTTCGCGGATGGTGCCCTACAAGAAGATGCCGATGATCATCGAGGCGTTCGCGGCCATGCCGGACAAGCGCCTGATCGTCATCGGCACCGGCCCGGAAATGGAAAAGGCCCGTGAAGCGGCCGGGCCCAATGTCACCCTGCTCGGCTACCAGAGTTTTGAGGTGCTGCTGCAACACATGCAGCGCGCCAAGGCGTTCGTCTTCGCCGCCGAAGAAGATTTCGGCATCGCGCCCATCGAGGCCCAGGCCTGTGGCACGCCGGTGGTCGCCTACGGGCGCGGCGGCGTACTGGAAACCGTGCGCGGGCTCGAACATGCCGAACCCACGGGCGTGTTCTACCCGGAGCAGACCACCGCCTCGCTCATCGCCGCCATCGGCGAGTTCGAGGCCCAGTGCTCACGCATCACCCCGGAAAACTGCCGACGCAATGCCGAGCGCTTCTCCAGCGAACGCTTCCAGCAGGAAATCCGCGCCTTCGTCGACGCGCGCCTGCGCGAAGCCAGGGCCTTCGACCTTCAGCAGAGCTCGGCGCCCTTGCCGGCCCCCAGTACGCCGCTCTACCCGGCAGCCGTGGTGCCGATCAAGCACGCCTGATGCGTTTACCCATCAACCCCATTCACTTACGAGGTTTCAAGGATGAACACAGTAAAGAAGTGGATGAGAGTGACCCGAGCGCTCGGGTTCGCTCTCGTTGTAGTGATCGAGCCAGCCAGCGCTGCGGTGAACGCCGACACGCTGATCACCGAACCGACCAACCCGTCCGGCCAGTTGCCGGCCTGCACCAGCGCCGGCAGTGCGAGCGTCATCGCCTACAGCGACTCGTCAACCGACGCCACGCCACGCTGTGGCTCCAATGGCGGCGGGCAGCAGGAAAGCCCATCCGGTCATCAACCGTATCGATTCGCGGAACCGGCGTCCGGTTCATTCTGGAGTCCGCCGGCAGACAGCAGGCGCTATTCATTCTGATCCGGGCCGTTACCGCACCGGGTTATGCAGGAGCACAGGCATGAGCACAGAAGAAACATCCAGAACGTCGCTGATTCTGGCCGATGGCTATTCCTACACCGAACTCATTCCCGCACCCGGCGCGCCTGACGGACCGTCGGGCAATGGATTCATCCGCATCTTCCACGCCTTCTTCAGCCCCAACGAAGAAGGCACGACAGCCGACGTGCAGCAGGCCGACTGCCTGCCGTTGGCCACGCCTGAACAGAGCTGAGGAGATATTCCGTGCAGAACACCGCGCGCGTCGAACCCTGCAAGCAGAGTGCACAGGCAGCCGCCACCAGCGCCGGCGAGATGCCGGTGCGACGGCAAACCACCATCGTCACGGTGACCTACGGCGACCGCCTGGTTTACCTGCGCCGACTGATCGAGCAGGCCTTCGCCTTCGAACAGATCACCCGCGTACTGGTGGTCAGCAATGCCTCGACCGCACCACTCGAACAGCTCACCAGCCGCTGGCCCGGTCAGGTGCGCATCATCCCGCTGACGCACAACACCGGCTCGGCCAACGGCTATGCCGTGGGGCTGGAAGCGGCGCTGGCCGAAGGCGCGCAGTACATCTGGATGATGGATGACGACAACGCCCCCACCGCGGCCGCGGTGCGCCTGCTGCATGAAGAACTTGCGCGAATGGCCGACGAGGTAGGGCTGCATCGTGCCGCCGTGCTGGGCTTTCGCCCCAGTCAGCAGGAAGACATCGCCCGCGGCGTACCGAGCCGTTTCGCCATCCAGCCGCGCTCCAGCTACTTCGGCTTTCACGTCGCGCAGCTGCCGTACAAGGTCTGGCGCCGCCTGCCCTGGGGCCGGCCGAAAGGCACGCCGCCGCGGGCCATCGACCTGCCGTTCGCCCCCTATGGCGGCATGCTCGCCCATCGCAGCCTGTACCAGGCGATCGGGGTGCCCTTGCGCGAGCTGGTGCTCTACGCCGACGACACCGAGTACACCCGTCGCATCACCGCCAAAGGTGGCCGTCTGCGTCTGGTGACCGATGCGCTGATCGACGAGCTTGAGCTGTCCTGGAACATCAAGGCGCACACCCGCAACATCTACGAAGCCTTCCTGCTCGGTGATTCCGATTTCCGCGCCTACTACACCGCCCGCAACCAGGCCTGGTTCGACACCTACGTCTGGGCCGCCTCACCCTGGCTCTATCGGTTGAACCGAAGCATCTTCCTCGGCCTGCTGCGGCACGTGGCCCGGCGACAGCAGGTTCCGGAACGGCTGCAACTGATCGAGCAGGCCATCCGTGACGGCGAGAACCGTGCGCTGGGGATGCATCAGACCTTTCCGTTGCGCTGAACCCATTCCAAGGAGGTGCCGATGCACGCGCCAACTACCGCGCCAAGAGACAACAACTTCGATTTCCTGCGCTTCTTTGCCGCCTCGATGGTCGTGTTCGGCCACAGCTACGGTCTATCCGGTCAGGCGGACCGGGAACCTCTGCGCCTGTTCAGCGGCAGCTACGACTCGGCGGATATCGCCGTACACGTGTTCTTCGTGATGAGCGGTTTCCTCATTGCGGCGTCCTGGCTGAACAGCCGCAGCGTGCTGGATTTTGCCGCCAAGCGAGCCCTGCGCATCATGCCGGCACTGATCGTCTCGGTGCTGTTCGTGGTCCTGCTGATCGGCCCGCTGGCCACCGAGCTGCCGCTTGGCGATTACTTCACTGCCCCCGGCACGCTCGCCTACCTGGCCAATGCCGCGCTGATGACCGAGTTCCGCCTGCCCGGCGTATTCGAGGCCAACCCGTTTCCCCACAGCGTCAACGGTTCGCTCTGGACACTGCCGTACGAAGTGCTGATGTACGTCACCGTGCTGACGCTCGGAATCGTCAAGGTCTTCGGCCGCAGCAGCGCGCTGATCGGCCTGATTCTGATGGTGGGTGTGCATTTCCACCTGATGCCGATCTACGAGATGCAGAGCGACCTGCTGCGCAAGGCCACTCGCCTGGGAGTGTTCTTCTATGCCGGCGTGCTGCTCTATCTGTACCGGCACCTCGTTCGCTGGAACTGGAAAATCGCCGCGCTGCTGGTTGCTGCCAACCTGGTGAGTGCCCGCAGCGATCACTGGGAGCTGGTGCACGTGCTGACCCTGCCCTACCTGACGCTCTACCTCGCCCAACTGCGCATTCCGAGGCTGTCCGGCTTCGGCAAGGCCGGCGACTTCTCCTACGGCCTGTACATCTTCAGCTTCCCGGTCCAGCAGCTACTGATGCACTTGACCGACGGCCAGCTGCCGCTGATTCCCTTCATGCTCCTTGGCTTCGCTGCCAGCCTGGCTCTCGCGGTGCTGTCCTGGCACTTCGTCGAATCGCCAGCGCTTCGGCTCAAGCGCTACCTGCCCCGTGCAGCCAGTGCGCAGTCGACTGCAGGGGCGGCCAGCCTCAACCGCTGAACGCGGCCGATCAGGGAACGGCGAACGTCCGGACCTCGGCCGAAGCTGCGGCAACCGCCTCGGTCGGCACCTGACCCAGCCCGAGCTGACGGACCTTGCGTAGCTGACGCACCCGCTCCAGGTTGTCCCAGGCGGTGGCGTAGTGCGACGGCGACTGCTCCATGGCGCTGCGGAAGAACTGCTCGGCTTCATCCAGCTTGCCTTCCACCAGACAGATGTAGCCCACGTCGTTGCTCGCCTGGGCGCGCGAGCCGATCTGCTCGAAGGCCGACAGCGCCGCCTCGTAGCGCTGTGTGCGTGCCATCAGCAAGCCGTAGTTGCGCCATAGCGGCGCGTAGCCGCCGTCGCGGTCGAGCGCACGCCGAAAGACCCGCTCGGCTTCCTGCCAGTGCCCGGCCATGTAGTACGAATAGCCCAGGCTGTTCTGCACCAGCAGCGAACGCGGCTCGATCTGCAGCGCCAACCGGTAGTAGCGCTCAGCCAGAGGAAAGTCATTGTTGAGATCGGCCAGTACCCCCAGCGCGTTGTAAAGCCGCAACGGCGACTGCCGGTCGACCTTCAGCGCTTCCACCGCCGGCATTGCGTTGAGCGGCGCGCCGGCGAGCCGCTGCTGGTCCAGCAGCACGGCTCGTTCGAGCAGCTCCCGCGCCCGTTCCTGCTCCCGCCGGGCCAGTTGCAGCATGCCCATCTCGGCCAGGGCATCGAGGTCGTCCGGCGCCTTGCGCAGTACCTCGTCAAAGGCCATTTCGGCCAGCTGGATATTGCCGCGCTCGCGGTGAATCCGCCCGACCCAGACCAGCGCTTCGAAGCGTTCCGGCTCCAGTTCCAGTGCACGCAGGTACTGGAACAGCGCCTGGTCCAGATCCCCCGCCCGATAAGCCATGTCGGCAAGCTGCAGCGCCTGCTCCAGCGAGCCGGCCTGTTGCCGTGCGCGGTACAGCACCGAATGGTTGCCCGAGTAGATCGAGCGCCCTTCGCCGGGCTCCGGGCCCATGGACTGGCAGCCAGCAAGTACGGCCGCGATGGCCAGCAGCAGTGCGATTCTGTTCATCTCACAGTCCCCCGAACGCTTTGAGTACGCCGATCATGGCGGGGCCGATGGCGACCAGGAAAAAGCTCGGCCACAGGCAGAAAATCAGCGGGAATACCAGCTTGGTACCGATCTTGGCCGCCTGCTCCTCGGCGGCCTGGGTACGCCGATCGCGAAATTCGTCGGCGTAGACGCGCAGGGTGTCGGCCACGCTGGTGCCGAAGCGAATGCTTTGCGCCAGCAGGCTCACCAGCCCGCGGATATCTTCCAGCCCGGTCCGTTCGGCCAGGTGGCCCAGCGCCACCGCGCTGGATATCCCGGCACGCAGCTCGGCGTTGACTGTCGCCAGTTCCTCGGCCAGCTCGACCTGGCTCACCGCCATTTCCTCGGCGACACGCTCGATCGCCTGCGGCAACGCCAGCCCCGACTCCACGCAGACCACCATCAGATCGAGGGCATCGGGAAATGCCGCGCGCAGGCGCATCTGCCGCGCATTGCGACGCCGCTCGACGAACATCGCCGGGGCCAGCCAGCCCAGCCCCAGCGCCAGTGCCACGGCCAGCAACCCGGGTGTCAGCGAGGCACTGGTCATCAGCGGCAGTGCCAGCAGGGTCGCGACCAGCAGCAACAGCGGCAGCAGCAGGCGGATCGCCCAGTACATCTGCACCGCGGCGGCCGAGCGGTAGCCGGCCTGCGAAAGCAGTGCGCGGGTGCCGCTGTGCTGCTCGCCTTCCCTGCCCACGAAACGCTGGCCGACCTGCTCCAGCAGCAGTTGCAGACCGCCCAGCGGCGGCTCGCCGACGCCATGCTCGGCGCCGTGCTGCCCGCCCCGCTTGATCAGCGCCAGGCGGCGGCGCATCGGATCGTGCAGGCCCATCACCAGCACCGTCGTGGTCGTCGCTGCCAGCACCACGCTCAGCGCCACCGCTGCCAGGAAGATCAGCCGCACCAGCTGCTCATCGGCGACCAGGCTACGCACCAGCCCATACAGATAATCCATGACCACTCCCCCACTCAGACCCGGATGCGGATGACCCGGCGAATCCAGAAAATGCCCAGCAGCATGGCGCCGAATGCCGCCACCCCGAGTTGCCGCCCGATCGGCTCGTTGATCAGCAGAGGCAGGTACTGCGGCGTGGTCAGCATGATCACCGCGGCCAGCACGAACGGCACACAGATCAGCACCCAGGCCGACATCCGCCCTTCGGCGGAGAGCGTCCGGACCTTGCGCTGGAAGCGGAAGCGCCCGCGGATCAGCCGGCTCAGCCGCTCCAGTACCTCGGTCAGATTGCCGCCGGTTTCGCGGTGGATGAGGATGCTGGTCACCAGCATCATCACCGTCATGCTCGGCACCCGTTCCAGCAGACCGAGCATGGCGCGGCGCACGTCGTTGCCGTAGTTGATGTCGGCAAAGGTCAGGCCGAATTCGCGCGCCACCGCGCCTCGCTGCTCCTCGGCCACCAGCCGCAGCGTCTCGCTGAACGGATGGCCGGCACGCAACGCACGGCACATGGAGTCCAGCGCATCGGCCAGGCCTTCCTCGAACTCGGCAAAACGCCGGCTGCGATCACGCGCGATCTTCAGTATCGGCAGCCAGAACGCCAGCAGCCCCAGCGGCACCGCCAGCCACCACGGACGCAGTAGCAGCGCACAGGCCACCGCCACCAGCACGCCCAGCAATGCGCCAAGCAGCACCACCCGATAGGCGCGGTAGCCATGGCCGCTCTGCTCGATCATCTGCGCCAGACGTTCCATCAGCGGCAGCTGTTCCAGCGCCGCCTCCAGAGGCGACAGGCGCGTCAGGTATTTCTGCCGCAACAGGGTCTGCATGTTCGGCAGGTCGTTGGCCTGTTCGAGCAGGTGCAGCCGCGCACGGATACGCTTGCGCACCCGTCCCGCCTCACCGAACACCGGCACCGTCAGCCCCTGGCTGAGCAGGAACACGGCGACGAAGATCATGCCCAGAAAGATCAGGATGAGTTCGCCTGGCAGCTGGCTCATGGCTGCAAGCCCTCCATCCAGTCCGGGCGGAACAACTCCAGCGGCAGCTCGATGCCGCGCTTGGCCAGCACGTCGCGCAAGCCCGGCACCATGCCCGTCGCCCGGTATTCACCGACCACCTCGCCGTGCTCGCCGACGCCGCGGCGCTCGAAGGTGAATATCTCGGTCATGGTGATGATTTCGCCTTCCATGCCGTTGATCTCCTGCACGCTGACCAGCCGTCGCTTGCCGTCTTCCTGCCGCTCGAGCTGGATCACCACGTCGATGGCCGAGGCGATCTGCTGGCGCAGCGCCTTGATCGGAAAGGTCGCGCCGCTCATCGCCACCATGTTCTCCACCCGCCCGAGGGCATCGCGCGGGCTGTTGGCGTGAATGGTGGTGAGCGAGCCATCGTGCCCGGTGTTCATCGCCGCCAGCATGTCCAGCGCCTCCGGGCCGCGCACCTCGCCGATGACGATGCGGTCCGGGCGCATGCGCAGGCTGTTGCGCACCAGCTCGCGCTGGTTCACTTCGCCGCGCCCCTCGATGTTGGCCGGGCGCGTTTCCAGACGCACCACGTGGGGCTGTTGCAGCTGCAGCTCGGCGGAATCCTCGATGGTGACGATGCGCTCGTTGTGCGGGATGAAGCTCGACAGCACATTGAGCATGGTGGTCTTGCCGGTGCCGGTGCCGCCGGACACCAGCACGTTCATCCGCCCACGCACGATGGCCTTGAGCACAAGGGCGATCGCTGGCGTCAGGGTGCCCATCTGGATCAGGCTCTCGGCGTTCAGCAGGTCCACCGCGAAGCGCCGGATCGACAGGCTCGGCCCGTCGATGGCCAGCGGCGGGATGATCGCATTTACCCGCGAGCCATCCTTCAGTCGCGCATCCACCAGCGGCGAGGATTCGTCGATGCGCCGGCCAAGGCTGGAAACGATGCGGTCGATGATGTTCAGCAGGTGCTGGTCGTCCCGGAAGCGCACATCGGTGCGCTGCAGCTTGCCGTGGCGCTCGACGTAGACCGAGGCGTGGCCATTGACCAGGATGTCCGACACCGTGGCGTCGGCCAGCAACGGTTCGAGCGGGCCGAGCCCCAGCACCTCGTCGGTGATCTGCTTGATGATCAGTTGCCGCCCGGCCGCGCTGACCGGCGCGGCATGCTCGTCGAGCAGGCGCTGGCAGATCTCGCGGATCTGCCAGCCTGCGTCCGCCGGCTCCAGCGAGTCGAGCAGCGACAGGTCCATGACCTTGAGCAGCTGCTGATAGGTCCGTTCGCGCCAGTCGGCATCGACCGGGCTGAGCTGGCTGCGGGTTTCATACAGCCGCTCGACCGCCGGCATTTCCCAGGCCATGACGCCTTCCGCCCGTTCGGGCGCAGGGCCGGTGTCCGGCTGGCGGGTCGCGGGTCGCTTGCCTGCCTGCAGGCGGTTGCGCAGTTCGCTGAGCATGGTCATCCCCTGAATAGTCGGCCGAAGGTGCGCTTGAGCAGGCCCGGCGCGGCGGCTTCGTTACCGAGCAGGTCCTGGGCGATCTGGCGGATGCCCTGGGTCAGCGCCGCCCGCGGCGCGTGCAGCCCCAGCGGCACGCCGGTGTTCTGGCTTTCGTTGATCACCGCATAGTCGTTCGGCAGCCGCAGCGGCTCGCCGCAATGCAGCGCCTCGGCGATGTCCTTGAGGCTGACCGGCGCCGACTTGTCGTAGCGATTGACCACCAGCTGCAGACGCTCGCCGCCGATGCCCAGGTCCTCGCGCATGATGCGCACCAGGCGCACGGCGTCCTTCAGATGGCTGAGTGACTGCTGCAGCACCACGTAGACATGATCGGCCTGCTCCAGGGTGATGCCGGTGAGGTGGTCGATCTGCCGTGGCAGGTCCACCACCACCCAGTCGTAGCTCGTGCGCGCCAGCCGCAGCAGCGCCTCGAGCTGCTCCAGCTGCACATCCTGGGTCAGGCACAGCTCGCCGGCGCGGCCACCGAGCACGTCGAGGGTCGGGCTGAAATGGCTGCAGAAGCCGTGCAGCGCCACGCCATCCAGTTCATCGATGCGCTGCAGCACTTCCATGTGGCTGTGGTTCGGCTGCACGTCCAGGCAGTGGGCGACACTGCCGAACTGCAGATCCAGGTCCAGCAGCAGCGTGCGTCGGCCGTGGGCGCTGAGACTGTGGGCCAGGTTGCAGGCGAGCATGGTGGCGCCGGAGCCGCCCTTGGCGTTCATGATCGCGATCAGCTGCCCGCCAGGCGCCGGAACGTCGCGAGCTTCCAGTGCGACCCGACCGATCGCGGCCAGCAACTCCTGCTCCAGCAACGGTTCGGGAAGAAAGTCGCGCGCGCCGACCTGCATGGCCAGACGCATGCAGTCACGATCGTCCTGCGGGCCGCAGACCAGCAGCGGCGGTCGTTGCTGCGACGGGTGCTGCTGCAGAGCACCGAGTTCCTCGCGCCACAGGTGGCTGACGTGCAGCAACAGCATGTCAGGCATCTGCTCCAGCCCGTAGAGCGGGTCGGTGTGCCCGTTGCTCACCTGGCGCGTGCTCACCTGCAAGCCCGGCAGCTGTTCGCTGAGGGCCTTGAGCCGGGCCAGCACGCCGGCATCGCGGCCGCTGATGAGCAGCCGCAGGCCCTGTCGACCGACCGCGACACCGCTGGAAGTTTCGAGGGTGTTCAGCATGGCGTGATCTCCGGAACGGCATCGGGCTCGGCATGGCGACCGAGGCTCTCGCGCGGCAATGTCGAGCTGAATGGCGGCAGCGTGATCGCCCCGCTCAGGCCGGGAATGAGCGAGTCGAAGGTGAAGTTCTCCACCCGCAGCTGGACGAAGCGGATGGCGCTGAATCCGGCGCTGCCGGGCGTCGACGGATTGGCTATCGGCGAGCCGTTGCCGTCGAGGTAGACCAGGGACAGATCGGCGGTCTGCAGGTTGGCGATCAGGCTGCTGGCGGCGCTGTCGTCGGCCTCGTTGAAGATCGCCCGGCGCAGGATGCGTGGCTCGTGGATCTCGCATACCGCAGCCAGCCGGGCACCACGGCGCACCGTTTCGTTGAGCGCGTTGACGGTAAAGAACAGCCGGCCCAGTTCCAGCACGCCGAACAGCAGGATGAACAGCAGCAGCCCGACGAGGGCGAACTCCACCACATACACCCCGCGCATGCGCCTGGCGTTCATCACAGCGCCCTCATCACGGAAGTGGCCACCAGCGGAAAGCTCAGCGAGACGGCGTCGCCGCCGAAACCCGGAATGCCGCCGCCGAACAATGGCTGAAACGGATAGCTGATGCTGACCTGCACGTGATCGCTGCCCAGCGTACTGACCGTTACCTGCGACGGGCTCAGCCCGGTGACCAGCGGCGCGCTGCCGTCCTGCGCCACCGGCACGCCATACACCGCCAGTGAGCGCGCCTGTTGCTGCAGGCTCGCGCTCAGTTCCAGCTGCCCGAGGGTGCGATTCCAGGCCTGACCGGCGACGAAACGACTGGCATCGCGGCTGGCCTGCAGCAGGCTGTTGTACTGCCACAACAGCCGACCCAGCTCACCAATCCCCAGTAGTAACAGCAGCAGCAAGGGTAAGGCGATGGCCAGTTCCACCATCGCCAGCCCCTGCTGGCGCGCCCTGCTCCGACCTCCCCGACTGTTCATGACGCCTCCTACGAGTCGCTGCTCGGCGTACGGTTATTATCGATGTAGGTCTTGTAGAGCTGGATGATCTGCGGGCCGCCATCGTCCACCGGGTTGCTGTCCGGCACGTTGTCGCCTTCGCACTCGCTGACGAACTGGCCGAAGATCTGCGCCTCGTTGCCGGCGCCGGTGGGTAGTGGCTGGACCAGGAAGAAGCAACCGAACCCCAGCACCGGCACGGAAACCTGGCCGCCGGAGCTGCCGCTGCAGTCGCCGAGCACGATCTTCAGGATGCGCCGCTCGAACACGCCGTCCGAGCGACAGCCGTTGGGGCAATCCGCCACGCGCTGGCGCCAGTCGTTGTAATCGAGCAAGGCGCTGCTGGCGGTGGAGAGATTGCCGTCGCTGGCGTTCACCACCTCGCCCTCATACTCGACCTGCGCGGTGCTGTTGTTGTAGGTCATGCGTGGCGCGCTGTAGTCGGTGATCAGATCCGGCGGATACCGATCGCCGCTGTTCGACAACGCCCCGCTGTACTGCCCGAAGCGCGTATTGAAGCCCTGGGCCACCGGGCCGATGGTGTTGCCCGGCTCGGTCTCGACCGTCTCGCCGACGCTGTTGCACTGTTCGACGCCACCGGCGAGGGCTTCACGCACGTCCGCACCGCCGCTGCTGTCGCCCAGCCGAATCAGCTGAAAGTTGCCCGGCCCGATGGCCGGCGCATTGCCGGCCGACCCCTTGAGCACTTCCAGATCGCCAAAGCGATAGCCCCAGAACAGGCCAGCGTCCGGCTGGTGCTGCGCCGGGTTGCCGCAAACCATCAGCGGCGCAATGTTGCAGGGGCTGGTCGGACTCGGACCGGCGGTCGCCGCGGCGGCCACGGCCTTTTCGCTGCTATTGCCGAAGACCTGCAGCAGCCCCCAGAAAAAGCCCGGCAGCGGCAGCTGGGTGACGCTGACGCGCACGTAGCGTGCGTCGGTCGGGCCGGGAAAGGAGAACGGTCCGTAGACGCTGGCGGCCAGATCGACCTGCACCAGGCTGGCCGGGTCCTCACCCAGCGCCGCCGCCAGCTCGTCGTTGCCGGCCGCCTGGGCGTTGAGCTGAAAGGTGGCACGCGCCGCGTCCTGAGCCAGGCTGCCGGCATTTCCCGAGCCCATCACCTGCTGCAGGGTCTTGGCGCCGCTCAGCGCAGCGGCATCCACCGCATTCTGCAGGCGCGTCTTGTTGACCAGCATGTGGCTGCCGTCCAGCGCGAGCGCTGCCATCAACAGGATCGCCGCCAGTGCGACTACGATCAGCACCATCACCGAACCGCGTTGGGCTCGGGGCAGCGGGCGCATCGTGCGAGAGGCGTTCATGATGCGGCCCTTCAGTTTTCCACGTTGATCTGGATCGGCTGGGCGACCTGCTGCGCATCGCCGGTCATGCCGCGGTAACCGTCAAGGACCCGCTCGGTCAGTGGTCCGTCGGTGCCGGCAGGCGACAGCGCCGTGCCTGGATTGGCGGCCGTGTGCTTGTCGGCGATCTGCTGATACAGCGTTGCGTTGACCGTGCTGCCGAGCGCACCGACTCGCCCTTCCTGATAGGGAATGCAGCCGGCCAGCAGGAGCAGGACACAGACGGGGAGCAGACTTTTCATGATCGCGACTCCTACTTGAGGTCGTGGCCGAAGCGGCCTTCGCTGATGCCCAGGCTAACCGGCACCGCACGGTCGACGCCGCGCCCCTTGGTCTTGCCTAGCAGGTAGAACTCGGCATCGCTGGGCTCGACGAAATGCTCGGTGGGCAGCCGCACGGTTTTAGCATCAACCGGCTGCGCAAGGTGCGGCGTGACCAGGATCACCAGTTCGGTTTCGCCGTGAATGAATTGCTGGCTACGGAACAACTGGCCCAGCACCGGCACGTCGCCCAGGCCGGGGAAGCGGCTGACGAAATCACGGGTGTTCTGGCTGATCAGGCCGGCAATGGCGATGGTCTGCCCGTTGCCCAGCTCGACGGTGGACTGCGCGCTGCGTTTGGTCAGCGACGGAATCACCTGGCTGACGCCGTTGCCGAGAATGCTCTCCAGGCCGGTGTCCAGTACCAGCGAGTTGGCGTTGGAGAGCTCGCTGACCGAGACGTTGAGGTTGAGGTTGATCCGCCCGGAATCGAGCACCACAGGCAGGAACTTGACCCCGACCCCGAATTCCTTGAATTCGATGGTGATGCCATCGTCCTCGGTGATCGGCACCGGAAACTCGCCGCCGGAGATGAACTCCGCCTGCTGCCCGGTCAGGGTGGTCAGCGTCGGTTCGGCGAGCACCTTGGCCGAGCCGTTGTCCTTCGCAGCCTCGAGCACCACGTTGAAGAGGAAGTTGTCGGAGAGGAACTGGCCGAAGATGCCGGTGCCATCGCCGAACAGCGTGGTCGGGTTGACCAGCCCGTCCTCATCGAAGCCCAGCCCGGCGCCGTTGTTGAAGCCGCCGCCGGACCAGCGCCCGGACGAGCCGAAGTCCAGTGCGTTGAAGCGCACGTTGAGGTTCTTGAACAGGTTGCGCTGCATCTCGGCGACCTTCACTTCGAGCATCACCTGCTGACTGCCGCCGACGCTGAGCAGGTTGATCAGTTGCAACGGCCGCTGCGCCGCCGGCGACGCCTGGGCCATGGCGCCCTGCTCTGCGGCTGTACCAGGCGCCGGCTCGCTGTAGCTCTGGGCCAGCCTGAGTGCACTGTCCATCACCGCGGCACTGCTGACCTGCCCACGCAGCACCAGCGCACCCTGGGCGCTGAACACCTCGATGGACTCGTTCGGCAGCACCTGATGCAGTTTGCTTTTCAGGCCGCCGAGGTCGTGCACCACCTCCAGATCGAGGCTGTCGATAAGCCGGTTGCCGCTGTCCCACAGCAGCACGTTGGTGCTGCCCAGCGACCGCCCGAGCAGATAGAGCTGAGTCGGGCTGGTGATGAGAATGTCGGCGATCTCCGGATTGCCCACCGAGATGCGCTTGACAGCGGTGCGCGTGGTCAGCACCCGCGACTTGTAGATCGGCACCTGAACGTCGCTGGTATTCGCCGCCGGGGTCGCGACGACAGCCGGGGTCGCCTGGGCGGCCGCCAGGCCGGACAGCATCATGCCCAGCACCAGGACCGTAGCCCCCACTCTGCACTTGCTCTTCATGTCCTTCTCCTTGCGCGTCGGTCCGCTCTGGCCGCGCGTCGTCAGCCGGCAGTCGCCCTACAGCCCCAGGTTGCTCACGTTCACCTGGGTGCCACGAATGATCGTCACCCCGCTCGGCGCCGGCGCGCGGCGCACCACCGGTTTCGGCGCCACTGCAACCGGAGCTGGCGGCGGGGCCGCCACCGGCTTCTTCTGGTTGTCCAGGGGATTGCGCAGCGCCAGCTGCAGGCGGCCTTCGGTCATCGCCTTGACCAGTTCCTCGGCTTCCTCGGAGCTCATTTCCAGGGTCACCGCGCGTACCACCACCGGCTGGGTCTTGTCGGTACTGGCGGTCTGGTCGACGGCGAGCACGCGCAGGTCTTCGAGAATGGTCCTGGCCTCGGCTTCGTCGCCGTTGCCCTTGCGTCGAGTGGCCAGCACGTCGACGCGGTTGCCCGGCAGCAGGAAGCCGCCCACCCCCACCACATCATCGACCCGCACCGACACGGCGCGCTTGTCGGTGGCAATCAGCGAGGCCAGCGTGCTGCCGCCCAGGTGTTCGGCCAGCCGCGCACCACGCAGTACATCGCCGCGCAGCATGCCGAAGGTGGCGATCTTGCCGACCACGTCTTCGGTAGCGGCGAACGAGTCGTCCGGCACCGTGCCCTTGGGCATGCGCACCAGCGTCACGTGTTGCATCTCGACCATGCGCCCAAAGGGGATCTCGGTGGTGGCGACCACCACGTTCTGCGACTGGTCATCGGGACCGGCATCGAGCCTTGCGCTCAGCCAGTTGTTGGCCATCCAGACCGCCCCCAGTCCCAGCAGCAGAGACAGCGCGATCAGCGTGAGAGTACGAGCGCCCATGTCTGTATCTCCTCATCCGAGAAATTCGAGCTGAACGAAGTAGTTGCGCCAGGCCCATTGCAGGTCGTCGGGCGTCAGCGGTCCGCTGCGTTGTGCGTAGCGCTGGCGGTCCAGCGCCATGCTCAGCAGGTCGCGCGGGTGGCACGGCACCAGCGGCATGCCCTCGGCCTCGTAGAGGTCGTGCAGGACGTAGCGCAGCAGGTGCGGATCGAAAGCGATGCCCAGCCGCTCGGTTTCCTGGCGCCACAGGCGCTCGTATTCCAGCGGTCTGAGGTAGTTGAAGCGCAGCTTGTAGCCAATCCGCCGCAGGAAGGCCTCGTCAGCCAGTTCCAGCGGATTGAGGTTGGTGGAGAACACCAGGACCATGTCGAACGGTAGTGCGCATTGCTGGCCACCGCCGAAGTTGAGGAAGTCGCGCTTCTCCTCCATCGGCACGATCCAGCGGTTGAACAGCTCCAGCGGCGGCATGCGCTGGCGGCCGAGGTCATCGATGACGAACAGGCCGTTGCTGGCCTTGAGCTGCAGCGGCGCCAGGTAGCGGCGGCTGAAGGGGTCGTAGCGGATGTCCAGCTGCTCCATGCTCAGCTCGCCGCCGGATACCGCCAGCGGCCGCATGCAGCACAGCAGGCGGCGGTCGACGCCTTCGCTCAGCAGCAGACTGGGCGACTGCTCGTCCTCGTCCAGGCGCTGGTGAATCTGCGGGTCGTAGATCTCCACCACCGCGTCGTTGACGGCGATGGCGTAGGGAACCCAGATCACCTCGCTGAACAGCCTGGCCAGGCGTGCACCGATGTAGGTCTTGCCGGTGCCGGCCGGGCCGTAAAGCATGATCGCGCGCCCGGAGTTGAGCGCCACGCCAAGCTGATCGAGCAGGTCGTCGGCGAGCACGACGCCGCTGAAGGAGGAGCGCATCCGCTCGGCATTCACCCGTCCGTGGTGAATCGTCTGCACTTTGACCAGCGAGCGATAGGTGCTCACCGGAAACGGCGCCGCACCTACGTAGCCACTGCGCTCCAGCGCGGCGCGGGCGGCATTGCGGCCCCGCTCGGTCAGGCCATAGCGCAGGGCCTGGCCATTGTGCTGGCCGAGCACCTCGATGCGGCCGTCCTTGCGCAACAGGCCCAGCACTTCCTCCAGTACCGCGCCGGGCAGCGTCAGCCGCTCGACCAGCCGCGACATGTCCAGCGCGCCACCTTCGTGCAGGTGCTTGCACAGCAGGTCGACAAGCAGCTGGTCGCTCAGCCCGGTCTCCGCGATGCTGCGCGGCTGCGGCGCCAGACGCTGCACCGCGTCGCGCTCGCTGGGGTAGGCATCGCTGTCGCTGACGGCGTACATGGCGCTCTCCCGCGCTAGAAGTTGAGCTGGCTGGACAGGCTGGCAGTGGTTCCCAGAAGAATCGCGACGGCATAGGGGAACGGCTGGCCGGCGACCTCGCTGGACGCTGGTGGCAGGTAGCTGTGGGCGCGGAACATCGCGCCGTAGCGAACCAGGGTCTGACGCAACTGCCCGTGCCAGAGCAGCAGCGCCAGCCCGCAGAGGCCGCCGGCGAGCAGGCTTGCCGCCGTGGCCAGCAGTGCCTGCTGCGGCGTGAGAAACGCCCCGACCATCGCCATCAGCTTCACATCGCCCGCCGCCATGCCACCGGTGAGGTAGAGCAGCAGGAACAGACCGAAAGCGATCAGCCCGGCCAACATCCCCTGCCCCAGCCCGGCCAGACCGCTGACGAAAAACTGCCCAGCCAACCCCAATGCCAGCCCCAGCAGGATCAGCAGGTTAGGAATGCGGTGACGGCGCAGGTCGCTGATCGCCGCCAGTCCCAACAGCGTCAGCAGCAACAGCGTGCTGATCCAGCCTTGACTGCTCATCGCAATGCTCCGGCCTCAGGATGCCGGGGTCCCGCCGAGCGCAGTGATAAGCGCGTTGATCTTTACGAGCACCGCCGCGCCCAGATTGGTGAACGCCAGGGCAACGGCCGCGGTAATCAGCCCTCCGGCCACGGCGTACTCGACGATGGTCAGCCCGTCCTCATCCTTGGCAAACGCCAGCATCGCGGTCTTGATCGATTGAATGGTCATTTCGCTCACCTCACTCGAAAGTGGTTGCTCAAAGGCGGGCAACGCGGCGTGCGTTGCTTGAGGTGAACACTAGTCAGCGGAACGAAGCGGTCGTTAGGACTCAATTGCCGATCGCTAGCACTCAATTTCGCTGGCACTGCACTGCCCTACGGATCGCCTCAAGGCGGCTGCCGAGACGGATGCAATCAATAACGGCAAATAGCCATCACCAAGGGTGATTAGCAGAAATCGTTATTACCGATAATGGCCAATTGCCAATACTGTGGGTAAGGAAATGTAAAGAGCAGAGCTAGTGCAGATGTCTAACTCTCCGCCGCTACCCGTCCTTCGCTGGATCGATCTGACTCACGACCGCAGCACCGCAACGCTGATGAGCCAGTTCACGGCGTTTAGCGACTCTCGCCTGCTGCAAGCGCATAGCCTTGCCGATAGCAAGCCGGGGCAGCGCATCGACATGATCTGCATGCACTTCGACCGCCCCGATGCCCCGGGTCTGAATCAGTTGCAGCAGGTCAAGCATGCCGCTCCATCGATCCCCATCAGCATGTTCACCGTCCAGCATTCCGAGGAGCTGGCGGTGTGGGCGATGCGCTCACGCGTCTGGGAATACATCACCCTGCCGCTGTCAGCGGCCGAGCTGCAGCGCTTCCGTCAGGCGTTGCACGGGTTGCTCGAGCTGCGGCAGAACAGCGAGCGCGGCGCACGGCGGATGCTCAGCGAGCATTACCCGGACCTGCCGCCGAGCATCCGCCTGACCGCCGACCACCAGAAGCACCAGCTGCTGGCACGGGCGACCCAGTACATCGACCTGCACTTTCGCGAGAACCTCGATCAGAAGGAGCTGGCGCGGCTGTGTGAGATGACGCCCTCGCGTTTCAGCCGCCTGTTCCGTGACGTGCATGGCGTCTGCTACCTGGAGTACACCCTGGGCAAGCGCCTGGAGTTCGCCAAGGACCGGCTGGAGAACTCGCAGATGCCCATCACCACCATCGGCTACGAAGCCGGCTTTCGCGACCCTTCCTACTTCGCCCGTGCGTTCAAACAGTTCGTCGGCTGCACGCCAAGCGAATACCGCCTCGCCGGTGGCGCGAACGCTGCCACGCACGCCACTCAGGCACTACAGGACGCCACTGCAGTGCCCGCCCGACTGGAGCTGGACATCGGCGCCTGAGCGTTGGAGCGTCGACCGTGCCCGTCAGCTGTCGTCCTTGCCACCCACCATCGCGTCTGTCGCCCGCATGCCGCTCAATCTGGCTAAAAAATATCCACATCGGTATACTCGCGCGCCTTTTTCATGCGCGGTTTTCGAGGTTCAAAGTCGATGAGCAAAACGCCAACAGTCGGGTTCGTGAGCTTGGGGTGCCCTTAAGCTACATTCTCTAAACAGAGTTCCTCGCGCAATACAAAGCCCGGCCCGTAACTCTCAGAGGGTACCGGGCTTTTTTAGCAGGCAGTTGAGTAAAGGAATCTGCCAGCACCTCTGAAGGCGATCTGGGTCTAACCAATGATGGACGTGAGCTAGCCGCTGCTTTCAACTGTGGACTCAACCGGTCGACGCAACAGCGTGGTTAAAGCACTCGGCAGGGGTCGAGTATCCCAGAGTCTTTCTGGGGCGCTCGTTCAACTGCAGAGCGACTACATCCAGCTCATCCTGCGAGTAGAGCGAGAGATCCATTCCCTTCGGGAAGTACTGCCGTAGCAGGCCGTTGGTATTCTCATTCGTCCCTCGCTGCCAGGGATTTTGCGGATCGCAGAAATAGACCTGGATGTCCGTCGCCAGGGTAAAGCGCTTGTGAGCGGCCATCTCCTTGCCGCGATCCCAGGTCAGTGATCGGTAGAGCTCCTGAGGCAGTCGCCGGGCATTTTCGATCAGCGCGTTCACCACTGTCTCGGTATCTTTCCCATCCACCTTTACCAGCATCACGTAGCGGCTATGGCGCTCTACCAGCGTGGCAATCTGGCTGTTCTTGCTGCCGCACAAAAGATCCCCTTCCCAGTGCCCTGGTACCGCACGATCCTCAACGCAGGCTGGCCGTTCGCTGATGGAAATCGTATCGCTGATGCGGCCATGGTTGTCGGTTTTCTGGGTGTGATGGCGTGAGCGGCGCATGGCCCGGCTGCGGCGCAGATGCTCCAGTAATTCCTTCTTCAATGCGCCACGGGCCTGGATGAAGAGGCTCCGGTAGATGGTCTCGTGTGACACCTGGCTGGCCGCGTCCGGGTATGTTCGCTTCAACCATCCAGCGATCTGCTCGGGCGACCACTGAATCTGAAGCTTCTCCGCAACAAGCTGCGCCAACTTCGGACACTGAGCAAGCTTGCACAGCTTCGGGCGATGAGCCCTATCCCATGCCGCTTGTTCAGCTTCGTTGGCGCGGTAAGACCGGCGACCACCGTTACGGCTAATCTCGCGACTGACGGTGGATGGGGCCCGCTCCAGGCGTAGTGCGATTTGCCGAATCGACTGACCAACTGCAAGTGCACGTGAGATCTCTTCGCGCTCAACCAGCGTTAGCGACAACCTGGAGCGTCGTCGCGCGGCTGGGCGGATGCCTCCTGTCTCGGCAAGAATTCGCTGAATCGAAGAGTGGTTTCGATCGAACAGCTGCGCGATCTTCTGGAGCGAATCACCTGCCTTCCAGCGATCCCACATCAACGCCTTCTGGCTTTCGGTGTAGTAGATCCGAGGTCTTTGCTTCATCTGCAACACCCTCCTGCTTACGCAGGGTTCAGTGTGTTGCGTTCACCGGTTGAGTCCACAACCAAAAGCGGCCGGTAGAAATTTCGGATTAGATGAGGCACCCACAGAACTCTAGTCTTATAGTCTGTATCTGAGATTTGATGGCCCTTCGTTAACTATCCAGTTTCTAGGCTTTAGTCTGAATAGCGTTGGAATCACAAACGGAAAAGGTTCTCTGGCTAGACGACACCGGCCCAGCGCCCGTATTCTCCCGATCCCCTATTCGCATGGACTCCTTCGTGGACCCCAGCCCCGCAACACATAGCCGCTGTACCCTTCCTGACTTTGGTCTTGCAGCCAAATGATCGAACCTATCCTTACCCTTCTTCTTGGCATTCTGGTAATCCTCGCGATCATCGCGGTAAATGGCTACTTTGTAGCGCAAGAATTTGCTTATATGGCGGTCGATCGCACCCGGCTCGCAGCATTGGCCGCTGCAGGTGATACGTCGGCAAAGCGCGCACTGGACGTCACGAACCGTACAAGCTTTATGCTGTCGGGTGCCCAGCTCGGCATTACCGTCACCGGCCTGCTTGTGGGTTATGTCGCTGAGCCGCTTGTCGGTGAATCATTAGGCGTTCTGCTCGCAGGAACCGGTATCCCGGTTGAAGCCACAGTTGCAGTCGGCACAGGTCTGGCGCTGGTAACGGCGACGATTATCCAAATGATCGTGGGTGAGCTTTACCCGAAAAACCTTGCTATCGCGAACCCTGAGCCGCTGTCGCTCGGGCTTGCCCGCTCCACGCTCTTTTATATGTCGGCCTTCGGCTGGTTGATCAGCTTCTTCGACAAGTCTGCCAACCTGCTTTTGAAGTTACTGCGTATCGAGCCGATTCATGACCTCGACGTGAGTGCCTCGGCTACCGATCTGCCGCACATCATTGCTGACTCGCGCGAAAGCGGAGATCTGCCACGCGAGCTTTCGCTCATGATGGATCGCATCCTCGACTTCCCGCAGCGCAACGTTGAGCACGCGATGGTGCCCCGATCACAAGTTGACTGGGTCGAACCAGATACGACGCTCGAAGAACTGCGTGGGCTGATGGCGCTTGCCCACACCCGTTACCCGGTGATTGACGACGATGATGCTCCAGTAGGCGTTGTTCATCTCGCCGACCTGCTTGCGCGCCTCGAGTCGGGGAACGGGCACGAGACCGTCGCGTCGCTGATGCGACCTGCCAAGGTGCTGCCGACGCTGATGCTGCTGCCAGATGCTCTTGACCAGTTGGTGCAAACAACCAACCAGCTGGCCTGCGTCATCGACGAGTACGGAGGTTTCGCTGGGGTGCTCACGATTGAGGACCTTGCCATGGAAATCGTCGGTGAGATCACCGATGAGCATGATGCCGAAGCTGGCGATGCCATCCTTTCCGAGGGTGATAACACCTGGATCATGGAAGGCGACGTTCATCTCGATGAGGTCAGGCGCGTTATTGGCCACGACCTGCCGCGCGTTGATGTCGAGACGGTTGCCGGCATGCTCATCGCGGAACTTGGCGCACTGCCAGCGGAAGGGGACACGGTTACCGTTGATCTGCCTATCGATCCTGCCGAACTGATTTCCGACGAACCTGTGATGTATCGACTCGAAGTCGATGTCCTGCGCATTGAACGACACGTACCAACTGAAGTTCGCGTGCGACTGGTCAAGGTACCTATGGCGGAGGAAGGACAATGAATGATCCGCTAATAGTCACGCTAGCAACAGTCGCACTGATCGCACTGAGCGCCTTGTTTGTTGTCATCGAATTCGCGTTGCTCGGCGCTCGCCGGCACCGTCTTGAAGAGTTGGCCGTCAACAGCCTATCCGCTCGAGCCGCACTGCGTGGTATGAATGATCTGACCTTGATGCTTGCCGGTGCTCAACTGGGTATCACGCTCTGCACCTTTGCTCTGGGTGCGGTGACGAAGCCTGCGGTCGACGTTTGGCTCGGCCCGGTGTTCATCGCCTGGGGCTTGCCCGATTGGGCGGCTGCTGGCTCAGCTTTTGGCCTTGCGCTGTTCCTGGTGACATTCCTGCACCTGGTGGTCGGCGAGATGGCACCCAAGTCCTGGGCCATTGCACATCCGGAAAAATCCGCCATGGCAATTGGCATCGTCTCGCGCATCTATACCTGGCCGCTGCGGCCGCTGTTGAGCTGGGTGAACCGAATCGCCAACCGCCTCGTTAAGGCGTCGGGTGTTGAGCCCGTCGAAAGCGCGGCAGTTGGCGGCCGGGATATTGAAACCATCCGGCAGCTGGTTGAGCATTCGGCGAAGGTCGGCACGCTCATGCCACAGATGCAGCAACAGCTTTCAGGTTTGATCGATCTCGGTACGCTGCCCGTCGAAGCTTTGCTAGTCGAGGGTGAAGACCTGGTTCACGTTACGCGGGATGCAACGGTGGCAGATGTTCGCTCTGCGGCCATGCAGTCCGGGCACCTGCGCATTTTGGTGTTGGGCACGGAGGGCATCCAGCCGTCGGTGGTTCACGTCCGGGACACCTTGCTTGAGCCGGACACTCGGTCTGCGCATGAACTCGCGCGGGTAGCATTTGTGCTCGACGCGAAAACTCCCGTCTACGAAGCGCTTTCCCGCATGCGGAAATCGAGCGTTCAGATTGCTTTAGTCATGAGCGAAGGTCACTTACGTGGCGTTGTAACACTGGCCGACATACTCAAACGCGTACTCCCCGCCGCATCGACTACTTAGCGGCCGTAGATGTCAGGAGTATCCCGTAGCCATTTAGCAGTTACCCGTTCAACGAAAACGGTTTAAAGCTGGGCGTCGTGGACATGGCAAATAAAGATGCATAGAGCGGTTACTACATTGACGCTCCAAGCTTTATCAGGGCTTTCGAAGTCCTGCCTTATGTGCCAGGACTCAAATAAGGACCTCGTTTTCGCCCCGGCATGCCGGGGCTTTCATGTCCGGGCACACACTTAAAATGGAAAGTTGCGTAATGGCTGCTTTTGCCTGAAAAACGGCCGTAGAGGATGGCTGTCGATAGCTGCCTCTGTTCGGTGCCCGACTTAGCCGAGCGAGGTTTACTGTCACGCTGGCACACTGAGTCATCCACACCACTGGAAAAGCCTTCCAGGCGCCGCTAGAATTGCGCACTTTTTGATCAGGCGCCGAAATGACGGTGCCTCTGAGGATTATCATGTCTGGCGCTACACCTAAAGTCGGCTTTATTAGTCTCGGTTGCCCCAAGGCAACGGTCGACTCTGAACGCATCCTCACCCAGCTGCGCATGGAGGGCTATCAGATCGTGCCGTCCTACGAGGATGCCGATGTGGTGGTGGTCAACACCTGCGGTTTCATCGACAGCGCCAAGGCTGAATCGCTGGACGCCATTGGCGAGGCGATCGCCGAGAACGGCAAGGTGATCGTCACCGGTTGCATGGGCGTCGACGAGAACAACATCCGCGGCGTACACCCCAGCGTGCTGGCCGTCACCGGGCCGCAGCAGTACGAGCAGGTGGTCAACGCCGTACACGAAGTGGTGCCGCCGAACATCGAGCACGACCCCTTCGTCGATCTGGTGCCGCCGCAGGGCATCAAACTCACCCCGCGCCACTACGCCTATCTGAAGATTTCCGAAGGCTGCAACCACACGTGCAGCTTCTGCATCATCCCGTCGATGCGCGGCAAGCTGGTCAGCCGTCCGGTGGGCGATGTGCTCAGTGAAGCCGAGCGCCTGGTCAAGGCCGGCGTGAAGGAAGTCCTGGTGATCAGCCAGGACACCAGCGCCTATGGCGTCGACCTCAAGTACAAGTTGGATTTCTGGAACGGCCAGCCGGTCAAGACGCGCATGCTCGAGCTGTGCGAGGAGCTGGGCAAGATGGGCGTCTGGGTGCGCCTGCACTACGTTTATCCGTACCCGAACGTCGACGACGTGATCCCGCTGATGGCCACCGGCAAGATCCTGCCGTACCTGGACATCCCCTTCCAGCACGCCAGCCCGAAGGTGCTCAAGGCCATGAAGCGCCCGGCCTTCGAAGACAAGACCCTGGCGCGCATCAAGAAGTGGCGCGAGATCTGCCCCGAGCTGACCATTCGCTCGACCTTCATCGTCGGCTTCCCCGGCGAGACCGAAGAAGATTTCCAGTACCTGCTCGACTGGCTGACCGAAGCCCAGCTCGACCGCGTCGGCTGCTTCCAGTATTCGCCGGTTGACGGCGCACCGGCCGAGGTCATGGGCCTGGAACCGGTACCGGACGAGATCAAGCTGGATCGCTGGGACCGCTTCATGGCGCACCAGCAGGCCATCAGCGCCGCGCGTCTGCAGCTGAAGGTCGGCAAGGAACTGGACGTGCTGATCGATGAAGTGGACGAGGACGGCGCCATCGGCCGCTCCTGGGCCGACGCCCCGGAGATCGACGGCATGGTCTACATCGACAGCGAGAAACCGCTGCAGCCGGGCGACAAGGTCCGCGTGCGCGTCACCCACGCCGACGAGTACGACCTCTGGGCCGAAGTGATCTGAGCTGATCCGCCATATGAAAACGCCCCGCTTCTGCGGGGCGTTTTCATTTCTGCAAGACAAGTCCTCGGCAGCGTAGCGTGGAAAACGGCGAAGCCGTTTCCACTACCGCGCTACAGGTCCGTCAACGCTGCGGTGGTTGCCGCACCGGTGCGCCGTTGGCCACGTAGTAGCTCGCCGTGCTGCGCGGCAGCGGCTCGCGACCGCGAATCCGATCGGCGATCTTCTCGGCCAGCATGATGGTGGTGGCGTTGAGGTTGCCGGTGATGATCTGCGGCATGATCGAGGCATCCACCACGCGCAGCCCGTCCACCCCATGCACACGTCCCTGACCGTCGACCACGGCCATATCGTCCGTACCCATCTTGCAGGAGCAGGACGGGTGATAGGCCGTCTCCGCGTGCTCGCGGACGAAGGCGTCCAGCTCGGCATCGCTCTGCGCTTCCACACCCGGGTTCAGCTCGCGACCACGGTAGGGATCGAGCGCCGGCTGCCCGATGATCTCGCGGGTGAGGCGAATGGCATCGCGGAACTCGCGCCAGTCCTGCTCGTGGGCCATGTAGTTGAACAGGATGCTCGGATCGACCCGTGGATCGGTGGAGCGAATCTCGATGCGCCCGCGACTGGGTGAACGCATCGAGCCGACGTGGGCCTGGAAGCTGTGGCCGTCATGGGCGTTGCTGCCGTTGTAACTGACCGCCACCGGCAGGAAGTGGAACTGGATGTTCGGCCATTCGAACTCGTCGCTGCTGCGGATGAAGCCACCAGCCTCGAACTGGTTGCTGGCACCGATGCCGCTGCCGAGGAACAACCATTCGGCGCCGATGGCCGGCTGGTTCCACCACTTGAGCGCCGGGTACAGCGACACCGGCTTCAGGCATTCGAACTGCAGGTACATCTCCAGGTGATCCTGCAGGTTCTGGCCGACGCCGGGCAGCTCCTGCACCAGCGTGACGCCGAGCTTCTTCAGCAACGCGCCAGGGCCAACCCCCGAGCGCTGCAGGATTTGCGGCGAGGCGATGGCGCCGCCGCACAGCAGCACTTCACGGCGCGCACGCGCCACCTGTGGCTGCTCGCGGCCGCGCAGGTAACGAACGCCGACGGCACGCTTGCCCTCGAACAGCACACGGTCGGTGACGGCATGGGTGTGGATGGTCAGGTTCGGCCGCTCCTTGGCCTGATCCAGATAACCGCGCGCCGTGCTGGCGCGCCGGCCCTGGGGCGTCACGGTGCGATCCATCGGGCCGAAGCCTTCCTGCTGGTAGCCGTTGAGGTCATCGGTACGCGGGAAGCCCGCCTGCACGCCCGCTTCCACCATGGCGTGGAACAGCTCGTTGTTGTCTGCCTTGGGTGTGGTCACGCTGACCGGGCCGTCGCCGCCGTGGTAGTCGTTGGGGCCGATGTCACGCGACTCGGCCTTGCGGAAGTACGGCAGGCAGTCGAGGTAGGTCCAGTCCTCCAGCCCCGGAGTCTTGGCCCAGTTGTCGTAGTCCAGGGCGTTGCCGCGGATGTAGCACATGCCATTGATCAGCGAAGAACCACCCAGGCCCTTGCCGCGACCGCAGTCCATGCGGCGGTTGTTCATGTGCGGCTCGGGATCGGTCTTGTAGGCCCAGTTGTAGCGCGTGCCCTGCAGCGGATACGCCAGTGCTGCGGGCATCTGGGTGCGGAAATCCAGCCGATAGTCCGGGCCGCCGGCTTCCAGCAGCAGCACGCTGACGTCGGCGTCCTCGGTCAACCGCGCGGCGAGCACGTTACCCGCCGAGCCGGCGCCGATGATGATGTAGTCGTATTCCATGGTTCTACCTCCCTCAGAACACCGAGGCGAACTCGCCCAGCTCTACCTGTACCGATTTGACCCGGGTGTAGTGCGCCAGCGAGGCGATGCCGTTCTCGCGGCCGATGCCGGACTGCTTGTAGCCACCGACTGGCATCTGCGCCGGCGATTCACCCCAGGTATTGATCCAGCAGATGCCAGCCTCGAGGCGATGGATAATGCGGTGCGCCCGCGCCAGATCGGTGGTGACGACGCCGGAGGCGAGGCCGTACTCGGTGTCGTTGGCGCGGCGGATGACTTCGTCCTCGTCCTGGTATTCGAGCAGGCTCAGCACAGGGCCGAATATCTCTTCGCGCACGATGGTCATGTCGTCGCTGCAGTCGCTGAAGATCGTCGGCGCGACAAAGGCGCCCTTCGCGTATTCGCCTTCAGTCACCCGCCCGCCACCACAGATCAGCCGCGCGCCGCCGGCCTTGCCCTTGGCGATGTAGTCGAGCACGTTGTTCATGTGCGCGAAGCTGACCAGCGGACCGAAGTTGGTTTCCTCCTGCTGCGGATCGCCGAGACGAATGCGCTGCACCCGCTCCAGCAGCTTGGCCTCGAACGCCGCTTTCAGACCGGCCGGAACGAACACCCGCGTGCCGTTGGTGCACACCTGGCCGGAGCTGAAGAAATTGGCCATCACCGCGATGTCGGCCGCGCGGTCCAGATCGGCATCCTCGCAGATGATCAGCGGCGACTTGCCACCCAGCTCCATTGTCACGTCCTTCAGCGACGACGACGCCGCGCTGGCCATGACCTTCTTGCCGGTGGCCACGCCGCCGGTGAAGGACACCTTGGCGATGCGTGGGTGCTCGGTGATCAGCGCCCCGACGCCGGCGCCACTGCCGGTCAGTACGTTGAACACGCCATCGGGCAGCCCAGCTTCGCTGAAGATCTCCGCCAGTTTCAGCGCGCTCAGCGAGGTGACTTCGCTGGGTTTGAAGATCATCGCATTGCCGGCAGCCAGCGCCGGTGCGGCTTTCCACAGGGCGATCTGGATCGGGTAGTTCCACGCACCGATGCCGGCCACCACGCCCAGCGGTTCGCGCCGGGTATAGACGAAACTGCTGTCACGCAGCGGAATCTGTTCGCCCTCGATGGCCGGAGCCAGGCCGGCGTAGTACTCCAGCACGTCGGCGCCGGTGACGATATCAACGCTGCGGGTTTCGCTCAGCGGCTTGCCGGTGTCCAGGGTTTCCAGCACGGCCAGCTCGTCGTTGCGTTCGCGCAGCAGATCGACCGCGCGACGCATGATTCGCGCCCGCTCGATGCCGGTCAGTGCCGCCCAGATGCGCTGGCCCTGCTCGGCGCTTTCAACCGCGCGCTCCAGATCGGCCGCACCGGCCTCCGCCACTTCGGCCAGGACTTCGCCGTTGGCCGGGTTGATGCTCTCGAAGGTCTGGTTGCTGCTGGCGTCGACGTAGCCGCCATGGATATAGAGTTGCTGCCGTGGGAAACGGGCCATGTTCTACCTCGTTCGTACTGTTCGTGGCGGCAGCGGATCGACGCTGCCGCAACATGATTGGAACGCCCCGGGGGTCGCCCGAGGCGTGCAGGGTCAGGGTGTCTGCGCCGCGCCCGGATTGGGCATGCCGCTTTCACCACCGCCGTTCTCGCGTTGCAGATGCAGGAAGTGCATGTGGTGCTCGTAGTGGTCGAGGATGTCCTCGATCAGCTGGCGCCGCGAGTAGCCCATCAGGTCGTAACCCAGGCTGCCCTGACGCAGATGCACCTCAAGCCGGTAGTAGTCGGCGTTGCCGCTCTGAGTGCGCAGGGCAAAGGACGGCATGGTGCCGCGCACCGGCCAGATCTGGTAGGTGAAGTCCTGCTCGCTGCCCAGATTGACGTGCAGCGCCAGGTGCTCGTTGCCCGGTTCGCCTTCGACGATCTCCACCGGCACGCCCTTCTCGCCCAACGCCTTCTGGATCTCCTCCATCGCCGGCTTGCACACGTCCTTCAGGTAGCGACGGATCTGCGAACGGCTGGGGAAGCTCATCGCCCGCGACAGGCGCTGACTCCAGTTCATCTGCGTGTGCTCCAGCGTGGCGCGCCCGGACAGGTAGCCGGACAGGCTCTTCTGGTAGCTGTCAGCCATGACGCCCTCGACGTGCAGTGCCTTGAACAGCCCGTACATCATGAACAGCAGGACGATGGAGAACGGCAGCCCCATGATCACCACGGTGCCCTGCAGCGCGGTCAGGCCGCCGGCAATCAGCAGCGCCAGGGTGAGAATGCCGATGATCGCCGCCCAGAGAATGCGCATCCACACCGGCGCGTCGCTGTTCACATCCTTGAGGATGGAGGTGAAGTTCGACAGCACCAGCGAGCCGGAGTCGCCGGAGGTGACGAAGAACACAATGGCGAGGATGGTCACCACGATGGTGGTGAGACCGGCCCAGGGCAGGCTCTGCAGGAACAGATAGATCGACGAGCCAGGGTTGCTCACCGCCTGCTGACCGAATTCGAGGGCACCGCCCATGACCATCTCGATGGCGCTGTTACCCATGATCGACATCCAGGCCATCATGAAGGCCAGCGGCAGCAGCAACGTGCCGATGACGAACTCGCGGATGGTGCGACCGCGGGAAATGCGCGCCAGAA
>Ga0209024_1000729_pt1 | contig 43911 bp, 38 predicted proteins | sample AutmiccommunBRH5_FD_187380 | JGI IMG/M metagenome (GOLD analysis project Ga0209024, IMG submission 187380) | Deep subsurface microbial communities from Mt. Terri, Switzerland - Autotrophic microbial communities BRH/5 (SPAdes) (version 2) | ecosystem: Environmental > Aquatic > Deep subsurface >... | reverse complement strand
AGTTGTTAAAGAGCGTTTCGATCAAGTCTTTCGTCTCAACCGAGGCCGCGCATTCTACAGCAGCCTTGTTACCTGTCAAGCTGTTTTTGAAGAAGTTTTTCTTTCTTCTCAACCGCTTGCGCTTCAGATCAACTTGCGTCTCTCGTCAGCGGGAGGCGAATCATACAGCGTTCAAATCCGCTGTCAACCACCTCTTTCAACCGCTTCCGATCAACTCGACCGAAGCCGCCAACAAGATTCAACCACCACCCTGCCAGACCGGCGCATTCTACTCGAATCCGCCATCCGTGCAACCCTTTTATTACGCTAACCTTTTGATTTACAAGAGGTTTTTCTTAAGGACTGCGCCGGAAGTGGTGCGCATTATAGGAGCCTGAAAATCAACGTCAACCGTTTATTTCAGTTTTATTCAGATGACGGCCAAGCGAGTCAAAAAGGACCGTCCGTGCGAGCGATACCAGCCACAACTATATGTAAGGATGCACGGCAAAAATCGCGGCTCTCTCGTTTCTTCAATCCTACGCCACCAGCCATTACACTAGCCCTCTTCTCCTCAGTCATGGCTTCACATGTCCCGGCAAAGTGATGCACCGCTTGATCTGCTTTTATTTCCGACCTGGCTCGTTCCGGTGGAGCCGGCTGGCGTGGTGTTGAAAGGGCACGGTCTCGGCGTTCGAGATGGACGCATTGCGCTCATCGCTCCGCGTGCCGTAGCACTCAAGTATCAGGCGATAGAAACGCGAGAGCTCGAGGGTATGCTTCTCGCTCCAGGTCTGATCAATGCGCATGGCCATGCCGCGATGACTCTTTTTCGTGGACTTGCTGATGACCTGCCCCTGCAGCGCTGGCTTAAAGATCACATCTGGCCAGCCGAGTCGCGTTGGGTCGATGAGGATTTCGTTCGCTGTGGCACCGAGTTGGCAATCGCCGAGCAAATAAAAGGTGGGATCAGCTGCTTTTCTGACATGTACTTCTATCCCAGCGTCGTCAGCGAGCTGGTACACAAGCACGGTGTGCGAGCGCAGATCACCATCCCGGTTCTTGACTTCCCGGTTCCCGACGCTCGCGATGCGGATGAAGCGCTACGCAAAGGTGTAGCGCTGTTCGACGATCTCAAGCATCACCCCCGAATCACGATCGCCTTCGGGCCTCATGCTCCTTATTCGGTTGCGGACGACAAACTTGAAAGCATTCGCGTTCTGGTAGCGGAGATGGATGCAGGCATCCATATGCACGTCCATGAAACCGCTCATGAAGTCCAGGAGGCGCTGCGGAAACACGGTGAGAGGCCGCTGGCGCGACTAGCGAGATTGCAGCTGCTAGGGCCGCGTTTTCAGGCAGTGCACATGACCCAGGTCGATGATGACGATCTCGCGCTGCTCACAGAGCATAATTGCAGCGTTATTCACTGCCCAGAATCCAACCTCAAGCTCGCCAGTGGCTTCTGTCCGGTCGAACGCCTTTGGGAGGCAGGAATCAACGTGGCAGTCGGCACGGATGGGGCGGCAAGCAATAACGACCTGGACCTGCTAGGCGAAACTCGTACGGCAGCGCTGCTGGCGAAGGCCGTCGCCGGCTCGGCCACGGCACTGGACGCCCATCGCGCTCTACGCATGGCCACACTGAATGGCGCCCGAGCGCTGGGCATCGATGAGCACACCGGCTCTCTAGAGATAGGCAAGTTCGCCGATCTGGTCGCGCTGGATCTTTCCGGTCTGGCGCAACAACCGGTATACGACCCGGTATCCCAATTGATCTACTCCACCAGTAGAGACACGGTGCGACATGTATGGGTAGGCGGTAAGCAGCTGCTGGAAAGCGGCCGCCTTACGCGAATGGATGAGCAGCAAGTGATTGCGAACGCTCGCCAATGGGGCGAGAGAATTTCGAGCACCGATCAACATTGAATGTGTGAAACCACCCATACACAGCTTCTGCGCGACCAAATGACATACGAACCACGGCGGCTACGATGCCCCGACCTTAGCTGAAGCTGGCAACATGAGCCCTTGCAGCTCAAGCTTCTCCCTCAAGCTTTCAAACGGACCGGATCATGAGCAACGTCGACCACGCTGAAATCGCCAAATTCGAAGCCCTTGCACATCGTTGGTGGGATCGCGAAAGCGAGTTCAAGCCGCTTCACGAGATCAATCCACTGCGAGTGAACTGGATAGACGAGCATATTGCTCTGGCGGGCAAGAAGGTAATCGATATCGGTTGCGGAGGCGGCATTCTCAGCGAAGCCATGGCTCAGCGAGGCGCTCAGGTCACCGGTATAGACATGGGTGAGGCGCCGCTTTCGGTAGCGCGCTTACACCTGCTGGAATCCGGACTCGAAATCGATTATCGGCAGATCACTGCCGAAGCCATGGCCGAGGAAGCTCCCGAGCAGTTCGATGTGGTCACCTGTCTCGAAATGCTCGAGCACGTGCCGGACCCGGCGTCGGTCATCCAGGCCTGCTGTGCACTGGTCAAGCCAGGCGGGCAAGTCTTCTTCTCGACGATCAACCGCAACCCGAAAGCCTATGCATTCGCCATCATCGGCGCTGAGTACGTATTGCAACTATTGCCGCGCGGTACCCACGACTTCAAGAAGTTCATCCGCCCCTCGGAGTTGGGTGCCTGGAGCCGCGACGCGGGCCTGGCCGTCAAAGACATCATCGGCCTTACCTACAATCCGCTCACCAAGCACTACAAGCTGGCTGCGGACGTCGATGTCAACTACATGGTCCAGACCATCAAGGAGGCATGATGCGCCTGCGCGCTGTTCTGTTCGACATGGACGGTACTCTGCTCGATACCGCTCCCGACTTCATTGCTGTCGTGCAAGCCATGCGAGCCGCCCGAGGGCTGGCACCGGTTTCCGAACAACAGGTTCGTGATGTCGTGTCAGGCGGAGCGAGGGCCATGGTACTCAGCGCTTTCGAGGTCGACCCTCTATCGGCTGAGTTCGAAGAGCTGCGTCTCGAGTTCCTTGCGCGGTATCAGGAGAACTGCGCGGTGCACAGTCATCTTTACGATGGTATGGCCGAACTGCTCGACGAGATCGAACGGGCGAACCTGGTCTGGGGCGTAGTGACCAACAAGCCGCTGCGCTTCGCCGAACCGATCATGCATCAGCTGGGCCTGGCTTCCCGCTCCGCTGTGCTGATCTGCCCTGATCATGTCACCAAGAGCAAGCCTGATCCCGAACCCATGCTCCTGGCGTGCAGCCAGCTCGACCTTGACCCATCCGCGGTTCTGTTCGTCGGCGACGACCTGCGAGACATCGAATCAGGCCGCGCGGCAGGCAGTCGTACAGCCGCAGTGCGGTACGGCTACATTCACCCCGAAGACAACCCGGGAAACTGGGGCGCTGATGTGGTGGTAGACCACCCGCTGGAGCTCCGGCAAGTCCTGGATAGAGCACTGTGCAGTTGCTGAAACGGCGGCAGCGCAAACCTTCCTAGCCTTATCGTCCGGCGAACATTCGTCCGGGCGCCACCTACCATAGATTCAAGAGGCATCCGATGTTCGAGTATTCCGCCCGCCCCGACTTGCTCGCTGGACGCACCATTCTGGTTACGGGAGCCGGCCGCGGCATCGGCGAAGCTGCCGCGAAAGCTTATGCAGCACACGGAGCAACTGTACTGCTGCTTGGCAAGAATGAAGACAACCTGAACCGGGTTTACGATGACATCGAAGCCGCGGGCCATCCTCGTCCTGCCGTTATTCCGTTCAATCTGGAAACCGCGCTGCCGCACCAGTACGACGAACTGGCCGCCATGATCGAGCGCGAGTTCGGTCATCTCGACGGCCTTTTGCATAACGCGGCGATCGTTGGTCCGCGGACACCGCTCGAGCAGTTGTCCGGCGACAATTTCATGCGCGTGATGCAGGTGAATGTGAACGCAATGTTCATGTTGACGAGCACACTGCTGCCGCTGCTGAAGCTAGCCAAGGACGCTTCGGTGATCTTCACGTCGAGCAGTGTCGGCCGCAAGGGGCGTGCATATTGGGGCGCCTACGCTGTATCGAAGTTTGCCACCGAAGGGCTAATGCAGGTGCTGGCGGATGAACTGGATGACACCGCTGCGGTCCGCGCCAACAGCGTCAATCCGGGGGCCACTCGTACCGACATGCGCGCAAAGGCTTATCCCGGCGAGAACCCTCTGGTGAACCCGCTCCCAGAGGAAATCATGCCTGTCTATCTGTACCTGATGGGCCCGGACAGCATCGGGGTGAATGGTCAGGCGCTGGACGCGCAATAAACAAGGCTTCCAAACAAAAACGCTGCGCAGCGGCTTCGCCCACTGCGCAGCGCTGGATACAAAGATCAGGTGCGTTTGCTACGCCCGAAGCCTGGACGCTGACCATCTCCGGCCGGCCTTTTACCTGGCCCCGACGGATGCCCTGACCCGTCACTACGCTTACCACCTTTACGCGTCTCGCCCGGACGCTCAGCGACCGGCGTTCCGCGAGGCTTCTCACTACGCCCGTCGCTGACACGCGGCTTGCGCCCGCCTTCGCTGCCCCTCGGTGCCCGCGGCTTGTCCGACACAGGCGCATCGGCCTCGCTTGACGAACGCAACACCCGAGGCCGCCGCTCACCGCGGCTCAGCGGCTTCGCCACCTTACGCTGCATGCGGTCGATCTTTTCCTTGGCCTTGGCTTTCATGCTCGGCAGTGCAACCGGCTTTAGCCCGACTTCCTGGCTGAGAATGTCCACCTCGGTTTGTGACATTTCACGCCAGCGTCCCATCGGCAGATCGGAGGTCATGAAGACCGGCCCGAAACGCACACGCTTCAATCGACTCACGACCAGTCCCTGCGATTCCCAGAGACGGCGAACCTCGCGGTTACGGCCTTCCATCACCACGCAGTGATACCAATGGTTGAAGCCTTCACCGCCGGGCGCCTCCTGGATGTCGGTGAAGCGTGCCGGACCGTCTTCGAGCATCACGCCGGTCTTCAGCCTTTCGATCATCTCGTCGTCGACTTCCCCACGCACCCGCACCGCGTACTCGCGGTCCATTTCATAGGATGGATGCATGAGGCGGTTGGCCAGTTCACCGTCGGTGGTGAACAGCAGCAGGCCGGTGGTGTTGATGTCGAGGCGACCGATATTGATCCACCTCCCCTCCTTCGGGCGCGGCAGACGATCAAATACCGTTGGGCGCCCTTCCGGATCGTTGCGTGTGCAGATCTCGCCGTCCGGCTTGTTGTAGATCAGTACGCGGCGGACTACTTCGCTGACTTCTTCCCGCTTGAGCAGGCGACCGTCGACTGCAATCGCATCATGAGAGTCGACGCGCTGGCCCAGGCTCGCAACCGCGCCATTGACCTTGACACGGCCTTCGGAAATCCATTTTTCGACATCGCGGCGCGAAGCCATGCCCAGACGGGCCAGGACTTTCTGCAGCTTTTCGCCGTGAGTAACGTGAGTGCTTGTTTCTTCGTGCTCGGTCATCTGGGCACCTCCCGGTGTGGCAATCCGATTGAAAGGGCGCGAATCATACGCGCATCGATGCAGCTACGCACCAACCACAGCGTAGTAGTGATCCCGACCTGCGCTGGCGAGATCACCCCAGTGCGGCCAGCGCCTGAACAGTACGTTGCTGAATACCGGCCCAGTCGCCCGAACTGAGGCTCGCACCATCGATCATCCAGGTACCACCGACGCACATCACGTTCGCCAGGGCCAGATATTGCGCGGCATTTGCTGCGTTTACGCCGCCGGTCGGACAGAAACGCACGTCGGCAAAGGGGCCGCCGAGCGCCTTCAGCGCAGCGATGCCGCCACAGATCTCTGCCGGGAAGAGCTTGAAGCGGCGATAACCCAGCGCGTAGCCCTCCATGACATCCGATGCGCTACTGGTGCCTGGCAGCAGTGGCACCGAGCAGCTCACCCCCGCTTCGAGGATTTCCCGCGTGGAACCGGGTGTGACGATGAACTGCGCCCCTGCCGCCTCCACTTCATCCATCATGCGTCGGTCCAGAACGGTACCAGCGCCGATACAAATATCAGGACGCTCTTCACGTAGCCGTCGAATGGCTGTCAGGCCATGACTGGATCGCAGGGTGATCTCCAACGTACGAAGGCCGCCAGCAGCCAATGCATCAGCAAGAGGCAGGATCTGCTCTTCGCTACCGATGGTGATGACCGGCAGAATCCTCGACTCTACACAGATTCGTTCAATCAGAGCGTTCTTCTGGTCCATGGTCATGCGGAAGTCCTCGGGCCTCACGGGCACCAATAGATTTCGAGCGGGGAATGCAGGAATACGCGAATCGGCATCTGCAGCGGATCGACATTCAGCGCCGCGCGCAGGGTTTCGAGCTTGTCAGCACCTTGGATAGCCAGGCACTGCATCCGAGCACCAGCGAGCAGCGGATAGGTCATTGTCAGACGTGCCTGCGGATCGACCGGCGCCTGCATCGGCAGGCACCGCTCCAGGCAGTCATCGCGCAACGCATGCGCCAGCTTTGGGTTGCCGGGGAACAACGAGGCCGTATGACCGTCATCTCCCATTCCCAGTATCAGCACGTCGATAGGCCGCTGCAGCTGCGCCAGGGCGTGATCAGCGAGTGATGCGGCCTGCTCGAGGGATTCGGCCGGGTGGTACAGCCCGATCAGCCACGCCTCACGTGCCGCGTTCTGCAGCAAATGGCGCCGCACCAAGCCTTCGTTGCTGGCCGGATTGGTCGCAGGTACCCAGCGTTCGTCAGCCAGGCTGATCTGCACCTTCGACCAGTTCAATTCTCGTATCGACAGGGCTTCGAAGAATGCAATCGGACTGCGCCCACCGGATACGACGAGACTGGCGATGCCATGGGTTTGAACCGCATATGCCAGGGCCTTGGCCACATTGTCAGCCATCAGTTCAGCTTGCCGCTGCAGATTGGCCGAACTATGCGCCACCACACCGGTAGGAAGATCCAGTTCAGAGATCGCCATACCACGCCCTCCCATCGCTTGTGATCAGTGCAATCGAAGCGACTGGCCCCCAGGAGCCAGCGGGATAAAGCTTGAGCTCTGCGCCGAGACGATTCCAGCCCTCGATCAGCTGGTCGCACCACTGCCATGCGTACTCGATTTCATCCCTGCGCACGAACAGGTTCTGGTTGCCCTGCATGACCTCGAGCAGGAGGCGCTCGTAGGCGTCTGGAATGCGCGTGCTCTTGTAGGTTTCGGAGAAGTTCAGCTGCAAGGGACCGCTGCGCAGATGCATGCCCTTGTCCAACCCCTGCTCCTTGGTCATCACCTGCAGCGAGATGCCCTCGTCAGGCTGCAGTCGAATGATCAGGCGATTGCTGATCAGCGCCCGCTGCTCGGGCGCGAAGATGTAGAAGGGTGGCTCCTTGAAATGAATCACTATCTGCGAAAGCTTCTGCGCCATGCGTTTGCCGGTTCGCAGATAGAACGGCACGCCCGACCAGCGCCAGTTGCAGATATCGGCACGCAACGCGACGAAGGTTTCCGTACTGCTCTCGGCGTTCGAGTTCTCCTCATCCAGGTAGCCAGGCACCGAGACACCAGCAACGTTGCCGGCCGCGTATTGGCCCCGCACCACCCGCTGATGAAGGGATTCGGCAGTGATCGGTGCCAGCGCCTTGAGGACCTTTACCTTTTCATCACGGATGCTGTCCGCAGTCAGGTTGCTCGGCGGGTCCATGGCGATCAGGCAGAGCAGTTGCAGCAAATGGTTCTGAACCATGTCGCGCAGTTGTCCAGCCTGGTCGAAATAACCCCAGCGTCCTTCGATGCCGACCGTTTCGGCCACGGTGATTTCTACATGGGAGATATGGTGCTGGTCCCACTGCGTCTCGAACAGGCTGTTGGCGAAGCGTAGCGCGATGAGGTTCTGTACCGTTTCCTTGCCGAGATAGTGGTCGATGCGATAGATGCGGCTCTCGGGAAAGTGCTCGGCGACCGCATCGTTGATGACACGCGAAGAAGCCAAGTCATGACCGATGGGCTTTTCCAGAACGACGCGCGCCTGCTCGGCGAGTCCTGCCGTAGCGAGGAACCTGCAGATATCACCGTAGACCGCCGCGGGCGTCGCGAAATAGGCGATCAGAGGCTGCTCGGCCGGCACGCAGTCACGCAGCGCCATGTAATCCTCGGCTCGACGAAAATCCATCGCCAGATAGTGAAGCCGGGCGCTGAAGCGACTGAGGGCCTGCTCATCGAACTCGCCCTTGGGAACCCGCGTACGCAATGCTTGCTCGATTCGCGCCTTGTGCGTGGCCGGCTCGCCGCTCTCACGCGATAGCGCCAGTATCTGGGTATCCGCATGCAGCAGGCCGGCGCGATCCAACTGATACAGCGCGGGAAACAGCTTGCGCAACGCTAGGTCGCCCAGGGCACCGAACAACGCGAATGTGATGGGTTGTACCGTAATGCCTGGCATGGTCCGTCCGCTTGAATGCAGGGTTCAATGACGTGCAGCGCGAGCACGACGATGATCGGTCAACGATAGCGAGGATATCGCGCTCCTCGCCTTTCGATCAGACGCCACATGCTACAGACCACTCAGCGGCTCAAATGCTCAGCAGTCGACGGGAAAATCCCAAGGTTGCCCGTGCCCACAGGAACAGCGCAAACACCTGAGCGCGACAGCTCGGTCGTTAAAGGGCACGGAGCTGAGTCAGCTTCCCGCGACGCGTGCACGGAACAGGGCCTGATGCTTACGGCACTGCTGCGCCGCAAGCAGGAAGACACCATGCCCCCCGCGCGAGAACTCCAGCCAGGTGAAATCCACTTCGGGATAAAGGGCCTGGACATGAACCTGACTATTTCCCACTTCGACGATCAGGATGCCATCGTCAGTGAGGTGATCCGCGGCCTCGGCGAGCATACGCCGCACCAGATCCAGTCCGTCTTCACCGCATGCCAGGCCAAGAGCCGGCTCGTGATGAAACTCAGCCGGCATGTCGTCGAAATCTTCGGCATCGACATATGGAGGATTGGAAACGATCAGATCGAAACGTTGATTTGGCAGCCCGTCGAAGCCATCGCTCTGCACGGTATAAACCCGCTCTTCGAGTCCGTGATGCTCGATGTTTTGGTTGGCGACCTCGATCGCATCGAACGACAGGTCAGCGAGCACCACCTCGGCCTTGAGAAACTCGTAAGCGCATGCGATGCCGATGCAGCCCGACCCCGCGCACAGATCGAGAATCCGCTTGGGCGTGCCAGGCAGCCAGGGTTCGAAGCGGTGCTCGATCAGCTCACCAATCGGCGAACGTGGGATCAGCACGCGCTCGTCGACGATGAAGGGCAAGCCGCAGAACCAGGCTTGCCCGAGGAGATAAGCGGTCGGCACACGTTCTTCAATACGGCGACGCAGCAGTTCCTGCAAATGCTCGCACTCGTCGAGCTCGAGGCGGCAATCCAGATAGCTGTCAGCCATTTCCCATGGCAGGTGCAGCGCACCCAGCACCAACTGGCGCGCGTCATCCCAGGCATTGTCGGTGCCATGGCCGAAGAATAACTGCTCCGCCTGAAACCGGCTGACGGCCCAGCGGATATGGTCACGCAGCGTACGCAAGCGGGAGAGCGAAGCGGTCACAAGGACATCTCCTGTAAAAAGGGCGCGAGTGTAGCAGGCATACGAAAACCCGAGCCATGTCAGCTAAGGCCACGCGAGCAAGGCTCTCGAGCCATCCACTTGGGCTGTAAATACTCAATTCGTTTCAACACCAGGCGTGCGACCGGCATTACCCTTCGGCTCGCGGTCGGGACTCGATATCTCCGACATATCGTGCGCCCATGCAGTTCGACCGAGCAGTCAGCACAACGACCAGCGAAACATGAGCCGGACGGTTCACATCGGCGCATTCTGGCGCCACAATCAGCCCCCTCACAGCACAAGGAGCCGAAAATGACCAAGCCACAGACCATGCTTCAGCTCAGTGGCCGCAGCTACAACCCGGCGACGCTGACGAATGCCACCTTGCTGGTCATCGATGTGCAGGAAGAGTACCGCAGTGGTGTTCTTGCCCTGCCTGCCCTGGATCGGGCACTTCCGGAAATCACCCGTCTACTGGCAGCTGCGCGCGAAGCTGGCGCGCCGATCGTGCATGTGCATCACCTGGGTATCAGCGGTGGTCTTTTCGATCCGCAGGGCTTCCGTGGACAGATCATGCCGGAGGCTGCACCACTGCCCGGTGAGGCAGTGGTTGCCAAACGCCTGCCGAACGCTTTCTCCGGCACCGAGCTCCACGAACTGCTGCAGAAATTGGGTCGCCTGGATTTGATCGTTTGCGGCTTCATGACCCACTCCAGCATCAGCACAACGGTTCGCGCCGCCAAGGATTACGGCTATCGCTGCACACTGGTGGACAGCGCCTGTGCCACACGCAATCTGCCGATGGGCGAAGGCAGCATCGATGCCGAGCAGGTGCACCGCATCGAGATGACCATTCTTGCCGACAACTTTGCCGTTTGCGTGCAAGACGCTGCGGCGCTGGCGCGCTGAAGACCCACTACCCGAACGCCGAACGAGCTGGCAGCCTTTCCAGACACTCTCTGCATGATGCAAGCAAAAGTACGCCTGGATGGAAGCTCGTCCGCCAGGCGCTGTGGCTGGGGTAAACTGCCATCCTGTTTGGAGGCCCCATGCAAGACGACGACTTCTCTCTCTTCCAATCGGCTGTGCGCGGCGTCAAGCCGATCAAGCACGACCGCGCCGAAATCGGCAAAGTGCGCAGCAATCGCGAACAGATCGCGACTCGCCGCAGCAACGCCACCGTCAGCAACGAAACCACGCGCGTCGACGGATTATCGGATCAGTTCGTCATCGACGTAGGTGCCGAGGACGAGCTTTATTGGGCTCGCGACGGGGTTCAGGACAGTCAGGTCCGCAAGCTCAAAGCCGGCCAGATCCCATTCGAGGGAAGTCTCGACCTGCATGGCATGAGCGTCGAGAAAGCCCGGGAGCTGTTATGGGACTTCATCGCCGAAGCGACGCGGCTCGAAGTGCGCTGCGTCCGCGTGACCCATGGCAAGGCGGCAAGGCTCGACGGCAAGCGGCCACTGATCAAGAGCCACGTCAACACCTGGTTGCGGCAGCATCCGCAAGTGCTTGGCTTCACCTCCTGCCTGCCACGCCATGGCGGCACCGGCGCCATTTACGTGATGCTCAAACGCACCATGCTTGAAGGCCGGGACGAATGAGCCGAGGCCAGCGTCTCGCTCGCCATACTTGCCAGCCGAGCGGCGGCCCCCTACCCTTCGCGTTCGCGACCCCATGAAGCCTGACAGGTAGCTCAATGTCCCTGGAACAACACTACACCGCGATCCTCGGCCAACTCGGCGAGGACGTTAGCCGCGAAGGTCTGCTCGACACGCCCAAGCGCGCCGCCAAAGCCATGCAGTACCTGTGCAAGGGCTATCAGCAAACCCTCGAGGAAGTCACCAACGGCGCGCTGTTCACGTCAGATAACAGCGAGATGGTGCTGGTCAAGAATATCGAGCTGTACTCGCTGTGCGAGCATCACATGCTGCCTTTCATCGGCAAGGCACACGTTGCGTATCTTCCCAATGGCAAGGTACTCGGCCTGTCGAAGGTCGCTCGCATTGTGGATATGTATGCGCGCCGCCTGCAGATTCAGGAAAACCTGACCCGTGAAATCGCCGAGGCGATGCAGCAGGTTACCGGCGCATCAGGTGTGGCGGTAGTCATCGAAGCCCAGCACATGTGCATGATGATGCGCGGCGTGGAGAAGCAGAACTCGTCCATGGTCACATCAGTGATGCTGGGTCAGTTCCGCGATAACGCCGCGACCCGTAGCGAGTTTCTCGGCTTGGTGAAATAGCACCGAGCCCACAGTAAAACAGGGCCTTGCGGCCCTGTTTTTCGTTCAATCGTACATGCCGACATGCCGCGGATGACTGGCGACACGCTGCAGCCATCGGCGAATAGCGGGATAGCCTTCGAGGCTGAACCCTCCCTCTTCAGCCACATGCGTGTAGGCATACAGCGCAACGTCGGCAATCGAGTAATGCTCACCCACCAGGTAGGGCGTGCGTAGCAACTGCTGCTCCATAACGTTCAACGCATGGTAGCCATCGAGCTGCTTGGCTTCGTACTCCTCACGGCGATCCTCGGGCATGCCGAGATACACCTTGATATAGCGGGCGACAGCCAGGAACGGCTCATGGCTGTACTGCTCGAAGAACTGCCACTGCAGCACTTGGGTACGCAGCCGCGGGTCCGCTGGCAGAAACTCGCTGCCGTCGGCCAGATAGTTGAGGATGGCGTTGGACTCCCACAGGCAGGCGCCATCCTCCAACTCAAGAACCGGAATCTTGCCATTCGGGTTCTTCTTGAGAAACTCCTCGGAGCGGGACTCACCACGAAGGATATTGATCGGAATCCATTCGTACGACTGGTCCAGCAGGTGCAGCATCAGCTTGACCTTGTAGCAATTACCCGACCGGAAATCACCATAGACTTTCAACATGCTCCCTCCCATCGACCCACAACGCAGGTCAGCGATATCTCAGGCGGCTTCCAGCGCTTTACCTTCGCGGATGACCTGCGCCAGACGACGCACCCCTTCTTCCATTCTCTCAGCAGCCACATGGCTGAAGTTCAGCCGCAGATAACCGGGATTAGCGTCCGGGTCCACGAAAAAGGGCTCACCAGGCATGAACACCACATCATTGGCGAGCGCTCGATCAAGCAGGGTTCGCGTATCCAGCGGCTGCTTCAGCGTCAGCCAGAAGAACAGCCCTCCCTGCGGCAGCTGCCAGGTCGCGAGATCACCGAAGTGCTCGCTGAGCGCAGCCTGCATGGCATCACGACGAACGCGATAGAAATCGCGAAGCTCCGCCAGGTGCGCCTGATACCGCTCGCTACCCAGCCACTGCAGCGCCTGCCACTGCCCAATGCGGTTGGTATGTAGATCAGCCGACTGCTTCAGTCGTAGCAAATAAGGGAACAGATCCGGCGAGGCGATCAGATACCCCACCCGCAAGCCAGGCAGCAGCGTCTTGGAAACCGTACCGGTGTAGATCCAGCTAGCACGTTTCAGACGCGAGACGATCGGCTTGGCACTGCCCTGATCGAATACCAGCTCACGATATGGCTCGTCCTCGAGCAGCGTCACGCCAAACTCATCCAGCAATGCTGCGACAGCATCACGCTTGGCTTCGCTGTAGCGAACGGCGGATGGATTTTGGAACGTAGGAATCAGATAGGCGAAAGCAGGCTCGTGCTGCTCCAGCGTTGCGCGCAGGGCAGCCAAATCCGGACCATCGGCCTGCTGGGGAACTGCCAGACATTCAGCTCCGAACAATTGAAAGGACTGCAGAGCAGCGAGATAGGTTGGCGCCTCGACCAGTACCTCTGTCCCCGAGTCGATAAACAGCTTCGACGCGAGATCCAGCGTCTGCTGCGAGCCACTGACGATCAACACCTGACTGGCTTCGCAAGGCACGCCAAGCGCCCGCGCCTGGGCGGCAATAAGTTCACGGAGGGCGGGCTCGCCTTCGCTCATCCCATACTGCCCCATGCTTGCGGGCAGCTCTGCCCAATCAACGATCGGCAGCATCGCCTCAGCCGGCAACCCGCCAGCGAAGGACATCACTTCCGGGCGCTGGGCTGCAGCGAGGATTTCACGAATGAGAGAGCTTTTAAGGCGAGTAATACGTTCGGAGAAGGCCATTTCCATACCAGATGCGAGGCGCTGCAAAATAAGTCAAACTTCTTGACCGAAATTACGCCTCTCACGATAAATACGTCAATATGCCTGACCTAAAAAAAAGCGCAGTGCAGCGCCAGATCATGGAGAGTTTCTTTCTCGGCTATCAGGCCTTCACGGCCAAGCCTGACGAAATGCTCGCCCGCCGCGGCCTGTCCCGTGTGCACCACCGCATTCTTTTCTTTATCGCCAGCTACCCGGACCTGAGCGTCAAGGAGTTGCTGAGCTATCTCGGTGTCTCCAAGCAGGCACTGAATACACCGCTACGCCAGTTGATCGAAATGCACCTGGTGGAGAGCCTGACTGCAGAGGATGACAAGCGAAAGCGCATGCTGCGCTTTACCGCAGAGGGGGCGAAGCTGGAGCAGGCCTTGCGCAGAGAACAGGTCCGACTGCTTCAAAGGGCCTTCGATGATGTGGGTGAACAAGCGGTAGACGGCTGGCTCGCGGTCAACCAAGCGCTCGCTATGGAGAAAGCCAGAGGCTAGCAGCCCTCAAGAGGCGGGCCGCTTCACCACGCCGGAATCGCGGGCACAAAAAAGGGCGACCGAAGTCGCCCTTTTTCATGAAGAACCCGAACTTAGTTCTGGTTTTCCATCTGAGCACGGATCAGATCACCAATGGTGGTCGGGCCAGTGCTTTCTACGTCCTGCTTGGTGCGCAGCTCTTTCATCGCATCCTTTTCGTCTTCGACGTCTTTGGACTTGATGGACAGGCTGATCACGCGAGACTTGCGGTCGATGCTGATGATCTTAGCTTCAACTTCGTCGCCTTCCTTCAGCACGTTGCGCGCATCTTCAACGCGGTCACGGCTGATTTCGGAAGCTTTCAGAGTGGCTTCGATATCGTTGCCGAGATCGATGATGGCGCCTTTGGCGTCAACTTCTTTCACGGTACCGCGAACGATGCTGCCCTTGTCATTGACGGCGGCGTAGTTGGAGAACGGATCGTCTTCCAGCTGCTTGATGCCCAGGGAGATACGCTCACGCTCCGGATCGACCGACAGGATGACGGTATCCAGCTCGTCGCCCTTCTTGAAGCGGCGAACGGCTTCTTCACCCGGCTCGTTCCAAGAGATGTCGGACAGGTGAACCAGACCGTCGATGCCGCCGTCCAGACCAATGAAGATACCGAAATCGGTGATCGACTTGATGGTGCCGGAGATGCGGTCGCCCTTGTTGAACTGGCCAGAGAAGTCTTCCCATGGGTTGGACTTGCACTGCTTGATACCCAGGGAGATGCGACGACGCTCTTCGTCGATGTCCAGAACCATGACTTCCACTTCGTCGCCGACCTGTACGACCTTCGACGGGTGGATGTTCTTGTTGGTCCAATCCATTTCGGAAACGTGCACCAGACCTTCGACGCCTTCTTCCAGCTCGGCAAAGCAGCCGTAGTCGGTGAGGTTGGTGACGCGAGCCTGAACACGGGTGCCTTCCGGGTAACGCGCCTTGATGGCAACCCATGGGTCTTCGCCCAGTTGCTTCAGGCCCAGCGATACGCGGTTGCGCTCGCGGTCGAACTTCAGCACCTTGACATCGATCTCGTCGCCAACGTTGACGATCTCGGACGGATGCTTGATGCGCTTCCAGGCCATGTCGGTAATGTGCAGCAGACCATCGACGCCGCCCAGGTCAACGAACGCACCGTAATCGGTGAGGTTCTTGACGATACCTTTGACCTGCTGGCCTTCCTGCAGGGACTCGAGCAGAGCTTCGCGCTCGGCACTGTTCTCTGCTTCCAGCACGCTGCGACGGGAAACGACAACGTTGTTGCGCTTCTGGTCCAGCTTGATGACCTTGAACTCGAGCTCTTTGCCTTCCAGATGGGTGGTATCACGCACCGGACGGACATCGACCAAGGAACCTGGGAGGAACGCACGGATGCCGTTAACGTCGACAGTGAAGCCGCCTTTAACCTTACCGTTGATAACGCCCTTGACCACTTCCTCAGCGGCGAAAGCTGCTTCCAGAACAATCCAGGATTCCGCGCGCTTGGCTTTTTCACGGGACAGCTTGGTCTCGCCAAAGCCATCTTCAACCGCGTCCAGAGCAACGTGGACCTCGTCACCCACCTTGATGGTCAGCTCGCCCTGCTCGTTGTAGAACTGCTCGACCGGGATGACGCCCTCGGACTTGAGGCCGGCATGCACGGTGACCCAGTCACCGTCGATGTCGACCACGATGCCGGTGATGATGGCACCCGGCTGCATGTCGAGGGATTTAAGGCTTTCTTCAAATAGTTCTGCGAAGCTTTCGCTCATGTTGATTCCTGCTGTTTTCAGGCGAGAATCCGCCCAATCTCCACATTCCAGACAATGTGGGTTCATTCATATAAAAAAAGGCCTGTGGGACTGGATCTGGTCTCCCACATGCCTCCTTGTTAACGGCCCCGAGATGCACAGCCTGCTGGCTGTGCCTACTCAAGGTCCGTTTGGCCGCCTTTCGGCGTTCCGATCATCCAGCCAAATCGCGGTCGGCGACTTCGCTCAGAATCTTTTGCAACACCTCATCAATGGAGAGTGTAGTGGAATCCAGTTGAACGGCATCATCTGCCGGCTTCAGCGGGGCCACCGCACGTTGGGTATCGCGCTCATCGCGCTCCCGAATCTCCTCAAGAAGACTCGCGAGATTAACATCATCGCCTCGTGCCTTCAACTGCAAGTAACGTCTGCGAGCACGCTCTTCCGCACTCGCGGTGAGGAATATCTTCAACGGCGCGTCGGGAAACACCACAGTACCCATATCACGCCCGTCCGCTACCAGTCCCGGCGCCTCGCGGAAGGCCTTCTGTCGCTGCAGCAAGGCAGTGCGAACCACCGGTAACGCTGCGACCTGGGATGCGCCGGCGCCAACCTGCTCGTTACGGATCGACTCGGTGACCTCCTCCCCCTCCAGAATGATGATCATGCCGTGCCCATCGCGTGCGGCACCAAACTGGACATCGAGGTGCTCGGCGAGCACCTTCAGCGCTTCTTCGTTGGTCAGATCGACGCCGTGATTGCGCGCTGCGAATGCCAGCAGGCGATACAAGGCACCGGAGTCGAGGAAATTCCAGCCAAGCTTGCCCGCAAGCAAGGCTGCAACTGTGCCCTTCCCCGAGCCACTCGGCCCATCGATGGTGATGACCGGAACGGGCCTGATCATGAATCACCCTCCGAATGTACCTGCATGCCGGCGCGCTGCGCCAAGGAGAGGAAGTTGGGGAACGACGTCGCCACGTTGGCGCAGTCATGGATTCGAATCGGGCCATTGGCTCGCAGCGCAGCCACACTGAAGGACATCGCGATGCGGTGATCGCCATGCGCCCAGACTTCACCGGAACCGATCGCACCACCTTCGATGACAATCCCGTCCGGGGTCGGTTCAGCCTTGACCCCCAGTGTCTGCAGCCCGTCCGCCATGACCTGGATGCGGTCAGACTCCTTGACCCGCAGCTCTTCGGCACCGCGCAACGTGGTACGACCTTCCGCGCAGGCCGCAGCCACGAAGAGCACCGGGAACTCGTCGATCGCCAGCGGAACCAGGTCCTCGGGAATGTCGATACCCTTGAGCTGCGCGCCACGCACGCGAATATCCGCCACCGGCTCGCCGCCCACCTCGCGCGGGTTCTCCAGAGAGATGTCGCCGCCCATCAACTTCAGAATGTCGATCACGCCGGTACGGGTCGGATTCACGCCGACATGCTCGAGTACGATCTCCGAACCCTGCGCAATGCTCGCCGCCACCATGAAGAATGCCGCTGAAGAAATATCGGCAGGCACTTCAATATGAGTACCACGCAGCTTGTGCCCTGGCTCGACAACCGCAGTACTGCCCTTGACGGTCACCGGATAGCCGAAACCGCGAAGCATCCGCTCGGTGTGATCACGCGTCGGAGCCGGTTCGGTTACCGAGGTCTGATCAGCTGCATACAGGCCGGCCAGTAACAGGCAGGACTTGACCTGCGCGCTGGCCATCGGCATTTCGTAATGCATGCCGGACAGACGCTGGCCGCCGCGAATGGTCAGCGGCGGACGCCCTTCCGGTGCCGTCTCGATAACGGCTCCCATCTCGCGCAGCGGCTTGGCGACGCGGTTCATCGGTCGTTTGGAGAGGGACGCATCACCCGTCAACGTCGTATCGAACGGCTGCGCCGCGAGCAAACCGGACAGCAGCCGCATGGAGGTTCCTGAGTTGCCCAGGTAGATCGGCCCGGGCGGGGCCTTGAGGCCGTGCAGACCGACACCATGGACCGTCACGCGCCCCTGATGCGGACCCTCGATGACGACGCCCATGTCCCGGAACGCCTGAATGGTCGCCAGAGCATCTTCGCCCTCCAGGAAGCCTTCGACTTCCGTCACGCCCTCGGCAAGAGAGCCGAGCATGATCGAGCGGTGAGAAATGGATTTGTCGCCTGGCACACGCAGATGGCCGGTCAGGCTGCCGCCAGGGTTGGCGAGGAAAACGAGGTCATTGGAATGCATAACGTCCACATAGGCTCGGCGAGCCAGTATTTTGCTGAAATGTTCCCGGGCAGCCTTGGCGCGAGTGAAAACGCCCAACAGCTTGTGCCCGTCTCCTTCATCGACCGCGGCGCGCAGCGCGTCGAGGTCGGCACGAAAATCGTCCAGGGTATGCAGCACTGCCTCGCGGTTGGCGAGAAAGATGTCGTGCCACATCACCGGATCGCTACCGGCGATACGGGTGAAATCGCGAAAACCACCTGCCGCGTAGCGGAATATCTCGAGATTCTCATGGCGCTTGGCGAGCGAATCAACCAGTCCGAAGGCCAGCAGATGCGGTAAATGACTAGTGGCAGCCAGCACCTCATCGTGATGCGTCACCTCCATATGCTCGACATCCGCACCCAGCGCCGACCAGAGCTTGCTCACCAGCGTGAGCGCTTGCGGATCGGTATTTTCCAGCGGCGTCAGGATCACCTTGTGCCGTCGAAACAGCGTGCTGTTCGCCGCCGTCACGCCACTGAGTTCAGAGCCGGCGATGGGGTGGCCAGGCACGAACCTTGATGGCATGTTGCCGAACACTTTACGCGCACAGCGCACGACATTGCCCTTGGCGCTGCCGACGTCAGTTATCACTGCGTCGCCCAGTTCGAGCTTCGCCAGTTCACCAAGCAGCCGCTCCAGCGCAAGGATAGGCGTCGCAAGCTGAATTACGTCAGCCCCATGACAAGCCTCTGCAAGCGTCGCGGCACAGCGATCCACCACGCCCAGTTCGACCGCCAGCTCACGCGAGCGTGCATCCAGATCGAAGCCGACCACCTCGCGACAAAGGCCAGCCTCACGCAAGCCCTTGGCGAACGAGCCGCCAATCAGGCCAAGGCCGATCACAACCAGGCGATTCACAATCGGCGAAGGCTGTTGCGCGTGACGAGCGTGATTCACTGAGCGAGCACCTGGCGCAGCACATCGAGAAAGCGTGCATTTTCCTGCTCGGTGCCAATTGAGATACGCAGGAACGTTGGCATACCGTATCCGGCCATAGGGCGCACAATCACCCCTTCGCGCAACAGCGCCTGATTGATCGGCGCAGCATCACGGGCGAAGTCCACCGCGATGAAATTGCCCCGCGAAGGGATCCACTCCAGTCCCAGCTGACGGAAACCCGTTTCCAGCTGAAGCATCCCGGCATCATTCGCCTTGCGGCTGGCAAGCAGGTAATCGACGTCATCCAGCGCTGCGCAAGCCGCCGTCAGCGCCAGACTGTTCACGTTGAATGGCTGCCTGACGCGATTCAGCACATCGGCGATCACCGGCGAACTGATCGCGTAGCCGACCCGCAGCGCAGCAAGCCCATAAGCCTTGGAGAAGGTGCGCGAAACCAGCAGGTTCGGATAGTCGGCCAGAAACGCCAGGCCATCCGGCAACTCCTTCCCTTCGGCATATTCGATGTAGGCCTCGTCCAGCACCACCAGGACACGCTCCGGTACGCGCGCTAGAAATCCACCCAGCGCAGCAGCATCGAACCAGGTTCCGGTGGGATTGTTGGGGTTGGCGACGAAAACCACGCGGGTATTCTCGTCGATGGCCGCCGCCATTGCGTCGAGGTCGTGCCCCCAGTTCCTGGCCGGCACGGCACGTCCCTCGGCCCCGACCGCCTGCGTCGCGATCGGATAGACAGCGAAGGCATGCTCGCTGAACACGGCGTTGAGGCCCGGAGCCAGATAGGCGCGCGCAACCAGCTCAAGAATGTCGTTGGAACCATTGCCCAGGGTGACTTGATTGATTCCGACCGAATAGCGCTCGGCAAGTCGCTGCTTGAGCGCGAAGCCGTTGCCGTCCGGGTAGCGGGTCAACTCCGAAAGCTCAGCCCTGATCGCATCAAGCACTTTCGGGCTTGGCCCCAGCGGGTTCTCGTTGCTGGCCAGCTTGACGATTCCTGCGGGGTCCAAACTCAGCTCGCGCGCCAGTTCTTCAACCGGCTTGCCCGGTACGTACGGCGACAGCTTCTGCACCCCTGGCTGCGCCAGGGCGAGGAAATCACAACTCATAACAAAACCTCAGGCTGCAGGCTTCAGGCGGCAGGTACAAGCCGGTCGCCTGCCCCACTGCCGCGACCTGAAGCCGCAATTAAAGAACCGCTTTGGGGTAGGAACCCAACACCTTAAGGGCCACAGCTTCCTGCCCGAGCTTCTCCAGCGCATCCTTGATCAGCGGATCCTGGTGGTGACCCAGGAAATCGATGAAGAACACGTAGGTCCACTTACCGCTGCGCGACGGCCGCGTTTCGATTCGAGTAAGGTCGATGCCGTTGGCATGGAACGGCACCAGCAGCTCGTGCAAGGCGCCTGGCTTGTTGCGCATCGAGACGATGATCGAGGTCTTGTCATCGCCGGTCGGCGGCACTTCCTGGCTACCGATAATCAGGAATCGCGTGGAGTTGTCCGGGCGGTCCTCAATCTTCTCGGCCAGCTTGGTCAGACCGTAGAGCTGGGCAGCCATGTCGCCGGCGATGGCCGCCGAATTCCACTCGCTCTTGACCCGCTTGGCCGCATCCGCATTGCTGGAAACCGCTACGCGCTCGACATTCGGGTAGTGGGCATCAAGCCACTTGCGGCACTGCGCCAGCGATTGCGCGTGGGAGTAGATGCGCGTGATCCGATCAGTCTTGGTCGTCTCGCCCACCAACAAATGGTGGTGGATACGCAGCTCCACTTCGCCGCAGATCACGATGTCGTGCTCGAGGAAGCTGTCCAGCGTGTGATTGACTGCACCTTCGGTGGAGTTCTCCACCGGCACTACGCCGAAATTCACAGCCCCCGCCACAACCTCGCGAAACACCTCATCAATGGCTGCCATTGGCGTACTGATGACCGCATGGCCGAAATGCTTGAGCGCCGCAGCCTGGGAGAAGGTACCCTCTGGGCCGAGATAGGCAACCCGGAGCGGCTGTTCCAGGGCCAGGCAGGACGACATGATCTCGCGGAACAGACGCGCCATTTCCTCGTTATCGAGCGGCCCGCGGTTGAGCTCCATGATGTGCTTGAGCACCCAGGCTTCGCGCTCCGGACGGTAGAACACCGCGGACTCGCCCTCGGCCAGCGCCGCGGTCTTGACCCGGGCGACTTCCTGGGCACAGCGGGCGCGCTCGCTGATCAGATCGAGAATGCGCTCGTCGAGGCTGTCGATTCGAACCCGCAGGGCCTTCAACTGATCGGCGTCGCTCATCAGCCGTGCTCCTTCTCGAACTCGGCCATGTAGGCCACCAGCGCTTCGACCGCATCCAGGCCTACAGCGTTGTAGATAGAAGCGCGCATGCCACCCACGGAGCGATGCCCTTTGAGGTTCAACAGGCCACGCGCGTCGGCGCCGGCCAGGAACGCCTTGTCCAGACGCTCATCGGCCAGACGGAACGGAACATTCATCCACGAACGCGCATTGATGGCGATCGGGTTGGTGTAGAAATCGCTGGCATCGATGGCACCATAGAGCATGTCCTTCTTGGCGCGGTTGCGCTGCTCCATCGCCTCGACGCCGCCCTGCTCCTTCAGCCACTCGAAGACCAGCCCCGAGAGATACCAGGAAAAGGTTGCCGGCGTGTTGTACATCGAGCCGTTATCCGCCGCGACCTTGTAGTCGAGCATGGTCGGGCAAGCGGAACGCGCATGACCGAGCAGGTCTTCACGAACGATGACGACCACCAGCCCGGATGGCCCGATGTTCTTCTGCGCTCCGGCGTAGATCAGGCCGAACTTCGAGACGTCGATGGTCCGCGACAGAATGTCCGACGACATGTCGACGACCAGCGGCGTATCGCCGAGATCCGGAATCCAATCGAACTGCAGGCCGCCGATGGTCTCGTTGCTCGCGTAGTGCAGGTACGCCGCGTGCTCGCTCAACCGCCAGTCGTTCTGCCCCGGAATGGCGAAGTAATCGAGAGATTTGGCGCTGGCCGCCACGTTGACGTTACCGAAACGACGCGCCTCTTCGATCGCCTTGCGCGACCAGATGCCCGTATCGATGTAGTCGGCAACGCCATCTTCCGGCAGCAGGTTCAGCGGAATCTCGGCAAACTGCTGGCTGGCGCCCCCCTGGAGAAACAGCACCTTGTAGTTGGACGGAATTGCCAGCAGGTCGCGCAGATCCTGTTCGGCCTTTTCGGCGATAGCGGTGTATTCGTCGCTACGGTGACTCATCTCCATGACCGACAGGCCCTTGCCATGCCAGTCGAGAAGCTCCGCCTGGGCGCGCTGAAGGACGGCTTCGGGAAGCGCAGCCGGACCGGCACAGAAGTTAAAGGCGCGTTTGCTCACTGCTGTTCTCTCGCTCTTGCTCGATATTGAATCCCGCGGCGCGGCGACCGGTACCTCTACCGTCCGCCACGCTACCACCTGATTGCGGATTGCTTTCGCCGATCAGTCTTCGTCGTCTGTCGGCACCACATCCGGAGATACGTCGCCAGCCCCGCCGAGCAGTTCATCCTCGCTCGGCTCGGTGCTGAGTACAGGCATTTCCTTCTCGAGGGCGTCGTCATCGAGCAACGCTTCGATGTCTTCCAGCACGTCTTCCTCGGATGGCTCCTGCACGCGCTCCAGACCAACCAGATGCTCGCCCTTGCTCAGTTTGATGAGGGTGACGCCCTGAGTATTGCGACCCAGCGATGACACCTCGTCGACGCGGGTCCGGACCAGCGTGCCCTGATCGGAGATCAGCATGATCTCCTCGCCCTCGAGCACCTGCACGGCACCGATCAACGGGCCGTTACGCTCGTTGGTGACCATGGCGATGACGCCCTGACCACCGCGACCGCGGCGTGGAAACTCTTCCATCGCGGTGCGCTTGCCGTAGCCACGCAAAGATGCGGTAAGGATCTGTGCACCTGATTCCGGAATCAGCATGGAGATGATGCGTTGCCCTTCGGGCAGACGCATACCGCGTACACCGCGGGCATTGCGGCCCATGATGCGAACCTTGCTTTCCTTGAAACGGATGACCTTGCCGCCGTCGGAGAACATCATCACTTCCTGGGCGCCATCGGTGACGGCCGCAGCGATGAGGGTGTCGCCTTCTTCCAGCTTGAGCGCGATCAGGCCGGACGTACGCGGACGGCTGAACTGCACCAGAGGTGTCTTCTTGACCGTGCCATTGGCGGTAGCCATGAAAATGTAGGAACCGGTCGGCTCGTCTTTCTCGTCGCTGTCGGCGTCATCGCTTTCGACGTCGTCCGCATCATCGTGCTCGATGACCAGGCCTTCTGCTTCGTCCAGGTCGTCCTCACCTTCGGCGGCCTGCTTGCGCAGAGCTTCCAGATCGACCTGAAGCATGGCGGTGATGCGCTCGCCCTCATCGAGCGGTAGCAGGTTGACCAGCGGGCGGCCACGCGAAGTGCGAGATGCTTCGGGAATCTCGTAGGTCTTCAGCCAGTACACTTTGCCCTTGCTGGAGAACAGCAGCAGCGTGGTGTGACTGTTGGCAACCAGCAGATGCTCAACGTAATCCTCTTCCTTCACACCAGTCGCAGCCTTGCCGCGACCACCACGGCGCTGCGCCTGGTAGGCGGCCAGCGGTTGCGACTTGGCATAACCACCGTGAGAGATGGTGACGACGCGCTCTTCTTCGGTGATCAGGTCCGCCAGCGTCAGGTCCAGACGCGACTCGAGAATCTCGGTACGCCGTGCATCGCCGAAATCGCGCTTCACGCCTTCCAGTTCTTCGCGGATGACTTCCATCAGGCGAACCGGATTGGTCAGGATGCGGATCAGCTCGCCGATCTGGGTGAGGATTTCCTGGTATTCGCTGAGCAGCTTCTCGTGCTCGAGGCCGGTCAGGCGGTGCAGACGCAGATCAAGAATCGCCTGCGCCTGTTCCGGCGACAGAAAGTACTTGCCGTCACGCAGGCCAAACTGCGGATCGAGGCCTTCCGGGCGACAGGCATCAGCCCCTGCGCGCTCGACCATGGCTTCAACGGCGCTCGATTCCCAGGCAGTGGAAATCAGCGCATCCTTGGCCTCGGCCGGAGTTGGCGAAGCCTTGATTACCGCAATGACCGGATCGATGTTGGACAGCGCGACCGCCTGTCCTTCAAGAATGTGCCCACGCTCGCGCGCCTTGCGCAGTTCGTAGACGGTACGGCGGGTAACGACTTCGCGGCGGTGGCGAACGAAGGCTTCCAGCAGCTCTTTCAGGTTCAGCGTACGTGGCTGGCCATCGATGAGCGCAACCACGTTGATACCGAAGACGCTCTGCAGCTGGGTCTGGGCGTATAGGTTGTTGAGGATCACCTCCGGCACTTCGCCGCGGCGCAGCTCGATGACCACGCGCATGCCGTCCTTGTCGGACTCGTCACGCAGCTCGGTGATGCCTTCGATCTTCTTCTCTTTCACCAGCTCGGCGATCTTCTCGATCAGCCGTGCCTTGTTCAGCTGGTAAGGCAGCTCGGTGATGACGATCTGCTGGCGGCCGCCGACCTTGTCGATATCTTCGATATCGGCGCGAGCACGGATATAAATGCGGCCACGGCCGGTGCGGTAGGCCTCGATGATGCCAGCACGGCCATTGATGATACCGGCAGTGGGGAAATCGGGGCCCGGGATGAACTGCATGAGTTCGTCGATAGTGATATCGGCGTTGTCGATCAGCGCCAGGCAACCATCAATCACTTCGCCCAGGTTATGCGGCGGGATGTTGGTCGCCATGCCTACCGCAATACCGCTGGAGCCGTTCACCAGCAGATTGGGAACCTTGGTCGGCATGACCGCCGGGATCTGCTCGGTGCCATCGTAGTTGGGCACCCAGTCGACGGTTTCCTTTTCCAGGTCGGCCAGCAGCTCATGGGCTAGCTTGGCCATGCGCACTTCGGTGTAACGCATCGCTGCAGCGCTATCGCCGTCAACCGAACCGAAGTTACCCTGGCCGTCGACCAGCATGTAGCGCAGCGAAAATGGCTGCGCCATACGCACGATGGTGTCGTATACCGCCGAATCGCCGTGCGGGTGGTATTTACCGATCACGTCACCGACCACACGGGCGGATTTCTTGTACGGCTTGTTCCAGTCGTTGCCGAGTTCGCTCATGGCGAACAGTACGCGGCGGTGTACCGGTTTCAGGCCATCGCGCGCGTCCGGCAGCGCACGGCCAATGATCACGCTCATCGCGTAATCAAGGTAGGACTGCTTGAGCTCGTCTTCGATATTGACCGGGAGGATTTCTTTGGCCAGTTCGCCCATGGAAGCCTGGTTCCTTATAGTCAGCAGGGTCCTGTAATAAGCGCGGGATGGTAACACAGACGACTGCTATAAACTGAGCCTTGCACGGAGCAAAACCGGCTTGCACACCACACCCGAGCGCGACCGATCGTTGCTCAGTGCAGCCGCTTGCGGCTCATCAACTCGGCCATCTTCGCGGCACTTGGCCGCTCGACCACGCCTTTCTCGGTGACAATGGCATCGATGAGATCGGCCGGCGTCACGTCGAACACCGGATTGAATGCCTCGACGTCAGCCGCGAAGCGCCGACCGTCGACCTCAAGCAGCTCGCTGCCGGCGCGCTCCTCGATCTGGATCTCCTCGCCGCTCTCCAGCGCCATGTCGATGGTCGAACTCGCCGCCACCACCATGAAACGCACGCCGTGGTGCATCGCCAGGACCGCAAGCTGGTAGGTACCGATCTTGTTCGCCACATCGCCATTGGCGGTGATGCGATCCGCACCGACGATCACCCAGGAGATGCCTCTGGATTTCATCAGATGAGCAGCCGCCGAGTCCGCATTCACCATGGCCGGAACGCCATCACCGAGCAGTTCCCAGGCCGTCAGCCGGGAGCCCTGCAACCAAGGCCGGGTCTCATCGACGTATACCCGCTCCACCAGACCCTCGAGATGCGCCGCCCGGATGACCCCGAGCGCCGTACCGAAACCGCCGGTCGCCAGGGCGCCGGTATTGCAATGGGTAAGCAGGTTCTGCGGATTGCCCTGATGGCGGCGGATGAGGTCGACGCCAAACTGCGCCATCGCCAGATTTGCCTCGCGATCGCTGTCATGGATGGAGATGGCCTGGGCTTCCAGCGCTGCATACGGGTCTTCACCCGGCTTGAGGCGATCCAGTCGTTCGCGCATCTGGTTCAGAGCCCAGAACAGATTGACTGCGGTGGGACGGGAATCGGCCAGCACCTTGAAGTCTTCCTCCAGGGCCTGCCGCCAATCACCGCCGTCGGCGATACGGGCACGCACGGCAAGGACCAGGCCATAGGCTGCGCTGATTCCGATTGCCGGCGCGCCGCGCACGACCATATCCCTAATCGCCGCAGCGACCGACGCTGCAGAATCATGGCTGCACCAAATCTCTTCGACGGGAAGCTTGCGCTGATCGAGCAGGTTCAGGCGCCCGTCCAGCCATTCGATCGACTTAACCTTTTCCGCAGCCAACAAACGCTCGCGCATGGCATTTCCCTCGTTCAGCTTCGTCGACACAGGACCATCATGCGCCCCGAACAGCAAAGAAAAAGCCCGGATCGCGGGCGAACCGGGCTTTCCAATCTCGATATGGCCGGGAAGCAGCAAACATGAGCACTGCGGCCTCTTATCCCGGGCGCGAATGCTAATCGACGGGTTTTCCGAGCACAAGCAGTGATCAGGGCTTGGCGACGCCTAATGGCCGAGCAGCTTTCAGACTGGCCCCGCCTTCCACGGAGAGAGCATGCGCTCGAACAGATGAAGTGTCGCGCTCACTCATCGCGTCGTGCTTGACCAACTCGCGGCAAGCCAAATACTGTATTTATATACAGTTATTTTGGATACCTCTTCATGACCGCAGTGGTCGCCCTCGATAGCCTGCTGGATACACGTCGCGTCTGGCGTGGCCAGGCCATAACGTCTCGCACGGCCGTTCAGCCGACCGGAAATGCCACACTGGATGAGTTCCTGCCCGGCGGCGGCTGGCCGGAGTCGGCCATCAGCGAGTTCCTCGTCGCGGCCACGGGCATCGGCGAGCTGAATCTGCTGTGGCCGACCCTTGCACGACTGACCACCGCCGGCGAGCGGGTGGTGCTGGTAACGCCCCCTCATCGACCTTACCCCCAGGCCTGGCTGGCCGCGGGTGTAGACCTGCGGTGGCTGACCATCATCCAGGCAAAGGGCCGCGATGCGCTGTGGGCCGCAGAACAATGCCTACGTTCCGGCAGTTGTGCCGCTGTGCTGTGCTGGCCGCAACAAGCTGATGACCGTGCCTTAAGGCGCTTGCAGATTGCCGCTGAATCCGGCCAAACCCTGGGCTTCGTCTATCGGTCACTGCATGAAGCAAATAACCCATCACCGGCGGCACTACGCCTGACCATCGAGGCCCAGCCGGCGCAGCTGCGTGTCATCAAGTGCCGCGGCGGCCTGGCTCCGGGACAGGCGCTCCCGGCCAGCGCCTGGCAACAGGCGTGACGATGCTCTGGGCCTGCATTCTGCTGCCGCAACTGGCCATGGACGGCGTTTTGCGCCACCGCGACGATGCCGCCGCGCCACTGGCACTGCTCGCCGGCCCGCCACAGCGCCGCGTGCTGCAGGCCGTCAACGCAGCCGCCCGCAAGCTCGGCCTCAAGCCAGGGCAATCGCTGATCGCAGCCCAGGCATTGACCCACGACTTCGCCACCGCCGATTACGACCCGCTGATGATCGAACGCTGGCAGCGGTTTCTGGCGGCCTGGGGTTACGGCTACAGCGCCCAGGTCAGCCTGCACTACCCGCGCTGCCTGCTGTTGGAGGTGCATTCCAGCCTCGGCCTGTTCGGCCCCTGGCCACGATTCGAGACGCGTCTACGCAAGGATCTCACGGCTCTGGGCTTCCGCCACCGCATCACCCTGGCGCCCAACCCGGCGGCCGCGCGCATCCTCGCCAATGCCCATGACGGGCTGGCCGTGACCGATACAGCCACGCTTCACCAGGCGCTCGGGGTACTGCCGGTCGAGCGCCTCGGCCTGCCCCGCGAAGTCAGCACATCGCTGGTACGCATGGGCCTGCGCCATCTTCATCAACTGCTCGCCCTGCCGCGGGATAGCCTCGCCAGACGCTTTCCGGCCGAAGTGCTGGCCCAGCTCGACACCCTGCTCGGGCATCGGCCGCTGCCTCTGGAGTTCTACTGCCCGCCGGATGTCTTCGACATCCGCATCGAACTGAATTTCGAAGTCGAATCTCACCAGGCCCTGCTGTTTCCATTGCGCAGACTGACCGCCGACCTGGCCGCGTTTCTCGCCGGGCGGGACAGCGGCGTCCAGCGTTTCAGCCTGTACCTGGAACATCGCACCCTGCCCGACAGCGAGGTGCCGGTCGGCCTGCTCAGTACCGAACGCGAGCCCGCTATGCTGTTCGAACTGACCCGCGGCCGCCTCGAGCACCTGCAACTGCCGGCCCCCGTCTTGGCCGTGCGTCTGCTGGCTCGTGATCTGCCAGCCTTCACGCCGGCCCATCAGGCCTTGTTCGACGAGCGCCCGCAGCAGAATGTGCCTTGGGAGCAGCTGCGCGAACGCCTCCGCGCCCGACTGGGCGACGATGCCGTGGTCTCGCTGAGCGCACGAGCGGACCACCGTCCCGAATATGCCTGGCGGGAAAGCAGCCTCGCCCGCACCGAACCATTGCCTCACGTGGGGTTGCGCCCCGGCTGGCTGCTGAGTACCCCGCAACCCTTGCGCGAAGAGGGCCTGCTCACCCTGACCGGCCCCGAGCGCATCGAGTCCGGCTGGTGGGATGGTGCCGACGCGCGACGCGACTACTACCGGGTGCAAACCGCTACCGGCCAGCAGGGTTGGGCGTTTCGCGCCCTCGCCGGAGGCCCCCTGCTGCTGCACGGCTGGTTCGCATGAACGCCGAATATGCCGAGCTGCATTGCCTGTCCAACTTCAGCTTCCAGCGGGGTGCATCCAGCGCGAGCGAACTCTTCGAACGCGCCAAACGCCAGGGCTATGACGCTCTGGCGATCACCGACGAATGCAGCCTGGCCGGTATCGTGCGCGCCTGGCAGGCCTCGAAGGACACCGGCCTGCCGCTGATCATTGGCAGCGAGGTGCAGTTCGAGGGCGGGCCCAAGCTGATCTTGCTGGTGGAAAACCTGACCGGCTACCAGGCACTCTGCCAATTGATAACCCGTGCCCGCCGACGAGCCGAGAAAGGCCGTTACCAGGCGCTGCGCGAAGACCTTAGCGAGTGGCCACTAGAGGGTCTGCTGGCAATCTGGCTGCCCGCCCACACCGGCGTCGATGCCGAAGGCCAGTGGCTGCGCGAGCGTTTTCCCGAGCGGCTGTGGCTCGGCATCGAACTGCATCGGGGGCCGGACGACGCGCTGCAGCTGCGGCAAAGCCTGGCGCAGGCCTCACGCCTGGGCATACCCGCGGTGGCCTGCGGCGATGTGCACATGCATGCCCGCGGTCGTCGGGCATTGCAGGACTGCATGACCGCCATCCGCCACCATCTGCCAGTGGCCGAAGCAGGATGCCACCTATTTGCCAATGGCGAACGGCACCTCAGATCGATCGTCGAACTGGCCCAGCTCTATCCAGCCGAGCTGCTCGCTGAAACCCTTCGCATCAGTCAGCGCTGCCATTTCCAGCTCGACCAGCTGAAGTATCAATATCCCCACGAGCTGGTCCCGCCCGGACATGACACCACCTCATGGTTGCGCAAGCTGGTCGAGGATGGCGCAAGCTGGCGCTGGCCGGACGGCATCACGAAAAAGGCCCGCGCGCAGCTCGAACATGAGCTCGAGCTGATCGCCGACCTGCATTACGAAAGCTATTTCCTGACCGTGCACGACATAGTCCGCTTCGCCCGCGAACGGGGCATTCTCTGCCAGGGTCGGGGCTCGGCGGCCAACTCAAGCGTCTGTTTCGTGCTGGGTATCACCGAGCTCGACCCGGTGCGCAGCAAACTGTTGTTCGAGCGCTTCCTATCCCGCGAACGCAACGAGCCACCCGATATCGACGTGGACTTCGAGCACGACCGGCGCGAGGAAGTCATCCAGTACGTCTTTCAGCGCTATGGGCGCAATCGCGCCGCCCTCACCGCCGTCGCCAGCAGCTACCGCGCAACCGGCGCCCTGCGGGATGTCGCCAAGGCGCTGGGCCTGCCGCCGGACCAGATCAACGCCCTGGCCGGCTGCTGCGGGCGCTGGAGTGAACACATACCCGACGATTCTCGGCTGTGCGAGGCCGGCTTCGACCCAAACAATCCGGTTCTGCGTCGGGTTCTGGTGCTGACCGATGCGCTTATCGGATTTCCTCGCCACCTTTCCCAGCACCCTGGCGGCTTCGTGATCTCCGAGCAGCCACTCGATACCCTGGTGCCGATCGAGAATGCCAGCATGGCCGACCGCACGGTGATTCAATGGGACAAGGACGATCTCGACGCAGTCGGTCTGCTCAAGGTCGACGTGCTGGCCCTGGGCATGCTCAGCGCGATACGACGTTGTTTCGACCTGATCGAGCATTATCGCGGTACGCGCTGGACCATCGCCACGCTGCCCGCGGAGGACAAACCCACCTACGACATGATCAGCCAGGCCGACACCATCGGCGTCTTCCAGATCGAGTCGCGGGCGCAGATGGCCATGCTGCCGCGCCTGCGCCCGAAGACCTTCTACGACCTGGTCATCCAGGTCGCCATCGTCCGCCCCGGGCCAATCCAGGGCGACATGGTGCATCCGTACCTGCGTCGACGTAATGGTGAAGAGGAGGTGGATTACCCCTCCGAGGAACTAAAACCGGTGTTCGCGCGTACCCTTGGCGTACCGCTGTTTCAGGAGCAGGTGATGGAACTGGCGATCGTGGCGGCCGAGTACACACCAGACGAGGCCGACAAGCTGCGCCGTGCCATGGCCGCCTGGAAACGCCACGGCAGCCTTGAGCCCCACCGCGTGCGGCTGACCGAGCGAATGCTTGCCAAAGGCTACCAGCCCGACTTCATCGCGCGGATCTTCGAACAGATCAAAGGGTTCGGCAGCTACGGCTTTCCCGAATCGCACGCTGCGAGTTTTGCGCTGCTCACCTATGCCAGCTGCTGGCTGAAGCGCCACGAACCGGCTGCGTTTGCCTGCGCCCTGATCAACAGCTGGCCGATGGGCTTCTACAATCCTGACCAGATTCTTCAGGATGCCCGCCGCCACGGGCTGGAAATCCGCCCGGTGGACGCTCGCCACAGCGGCTGGGATTGCAGCCTCGAGCCATGCCGCCAGGAGCAACCGGCAATCCGCCTGGGGCTACGTATGGTGCGCGGCTTTCGGGAAGCCGATGCCCTGCGCATCGAAGCCGCACGCCAACGTCAGCCATTCATGGACATCCATGACCTATGCCGTCGCGCCGAGCTCGAACCGCGCGCACGCGAGCAGCTCGCCGATGCCGGGGCCCTGCGCGGTCTGGCCGGTCATCGGCATCGTGCGCGCTGGGCCGTTGCAGGGATCGAACAACAGTTACCCCTGTTTGACGGCCTGCCCGCTATGGAGGAAACGCACATCTACCTGCCCCTGCCTTCGGTGAGTGAAGACCTTTTCAACGACTACGCGACCCTCGGCACTACGCTGGGGCCGCATCCGCTGACCCTGCTGCGAAATGAGCTCAAGGCCAGGCGCTGCCAGAGCTCACGGGAACTGGCCACCATCGAACATGGGCGCCTAGTCAGCGTTGCCGGCCTGGTTATCGGCCGACAGCGCCCGCAGACCGCCAGCGGTGTCATCTTCGTCACCCTAGAAGACGAGTTCGGCATGGTCAACGTAGTGGTATGGCGTGACTTGGCCGAGCGCCAAAGGCGGCCGTTGATCCAGTCGCAACTGCTTCGTGTGGATGGCCATCTAGAGTCGGCCAGCGGCGTACGACATCTCATCGCCGGCCGCCTGAGCGACCTCACGCCCCTGCTCACCGGGCTCGATGTGCGTAGCCGCGATTTTCAGTGATCCGTACACGAGAGCGTTTTCGCAGATATTGGAAATAACACTCGAGCACATCGGGTGCCTCTCTCTCGCCAATCCAGAGGACGTCACGACAGAACCAGATCGAGCCTAGCGAGGAAGACCTGGCCGTGCTAAATGGTATGGCATGTCTCGCTGACCGAATAAACAACTGACTGGAGAGGCGCGAGAAAGCGAAGAATCAAGGGTGCTTTCAAGCCAGATGGGTTGATGCCGATACGACTGAAAAAACTTTCACATTTTCAGATGCTTAATGTATAGTCCTATCCGCTTTCAGCAGTGCTGATGGTGACAGTCGGGGCGTAGCGCAGCCTGGTAGCGCACTTGCATGGGGTGCAAGGGGTCGAGTGTTCGAATCACTCCGTCCCGACCAATACACAAAAATCCAATCACCGCGAGGTGATTGGATTTTTTTATGGCCGCTCCGGTCTGAACAGCATGAAGGCTCTGTTTCGCCCCCACCTCCTCAGCATCGTCACAGCCGGATTCCTGAGCCCATCCAGATCGACTACTTTCTCAGCACCTGAAGAACCTCTTCCAACTCCGAGATCATCTGCCGAATGAGCTGCTTGTACTGAGTGGTGTCGTCGCGCGCTTCGTCGCCAGACATGCGTTGCCTGGCGCCACCGATGGTGAAGCCTTGATCGTACAGCAGCGCACGAATCTGACGAATCATCAGGACATCCTGCCGCTGGTAGTAGCGCCGGTTGCCGCGCCGCTTAACCGGATTGAGCTGAGGGAACTCCTGCTCCCAGTAACGCAGCACGTGAGGCTTGACCGCACAAAGCTCGCTCACCTCACCAATGGTGAAATAGCGCTTGCCGGGGATCGACGGAAGCTCGTCGTTATGACTTGGTTCCAGCATAGGCCTCGACTCTCGCTTTGAGTTTCTGCCCTGGACGGAACGTCACCACGCGACGCGCCGTGATAGGTATCTCCTCACCTGTTTTCGGATTGCGACCCGGCCGCTGACGCTTGTCGCGCAGGTCAAAGTTGCCAAACCCGGACAACTTGACCTGTTCGTTATGCTCGAGCGCCTGACGGATCTCCTCGAAAAACAGCTCCACCAACTCCTTGGCCTCGCGCTTATTCAAGCCCAGCTCTTCATATAGACGTTCCGCCATTTCAGCTTTCGTCAGAGCCCCCATACGCTATTTCCTTAACGTGGCGTTGAACCTTTCTTCCAGGGAGGTGAGGATTTTCTGCATCGCACCGTTCACCTCATCGTCGTTTAGAGTGCGCGATGGGTGCTGCCAGGTCAAGCCGACTGCCATACTTTTGCTAAGAGGATCAATACCTTTCCCCTGATAGACATCAAATAGCTTGAGGTCTGTCAGGTTCTCGCCCGCAGCATCACGAATGCAACTCAGGATATCTTCGGCCGCGATCTCCCGCCCGACCAGCACAGCAAGGTCACGCCGAACTTCCGGGAATCGCGACAGCTCCGTGAAGGAAGGCATCCGCCCCTCGGCAATCTCGCTAAGCTTCAACTCGAACATGTAGACCGGCTGATCGATACCCAAGGTGCTTGCCAGCTCAGGATGGAGACTCCCAACGAATCCGACCAATCGGCCGTCGCGCTCGATACGCGCGGTCTGCCCCGGGTGCAGTGCCGGATGCTCTCCCGCAACGAAACGATAGACGCCAGCATTTCCGGCAAAAGCAAGCAGCGCCTCGACATCTGCCTTGATGTCGTAAAAGTCCACCGCCTCGCGCGAGTTCGTCCAACCCTCGGGCTGACGGCTCCCGGTTAACACGCCAGCCAGCATGCTTTCCTGCTCAAGCTCTTTTAACTGACCAACAAAGCGCAACCCCGCCTCGAACAGGCGAACGCGTGGTTGCTGCCGGTTGAGGTTGTACTGCAGCGCCTTGACCAGCCCTGGCCAAAGCGACGCGCGCATGGCCGCCATATCAGCGGAGATCGGGTTGGCAAGCTGCAACGGCTTTATGCCAGGACTGAACAGCTCGAACAGCTTGGGATCGATGAAGCTGTAAGTGATCGCCTCCTGATATCCGCGGGCGACCAGTAAACGCCGAAGCAAAGGTAGCTCGGCACGAGCCTCGGGTTTTGCCTCAGGTGCAAGCCGGGCCTGCGGATAACGCACGGGCAAGCGGTCATAACCATACAGCCGACCCAGCTCTTCGATCAGATCGACCTCAAGACTGATATCGAAGCGGTGACTCGGAACACCGACTTGCCAGCGACCTTTAGCCTCTTCGATAACCACCAAGCCCAAGGATGTCAGCAGGCGCACCACTTCGGCGCCATCCATTTCCAGGCCCAGCATCTGGTTGATGCGCTCAGCGCGCAAAGTTACTGGAGCGACTTTCGGCAAGTCGTCTTCGCTGACCACCTCAATGATCGGCCCCGCCTCGCCGCCAACGATATCCAGTAACAGACTCGTTGCACGCTCCATTGCCTGACGGGCGAGCTGCGAGTCGACGCCCCGCTCGTAGCGATGGGACGCATCGGTGTGCAAACCGTAGGAACGAGCTTTGCCGGCCAACGCAATGGTGTCGAAAAAGGCACTTTCGAGGAAGATATTCTGGGTAGCGGTGCTTACGCCGCTGTGCTCTCCACCCATGACACCCGCGATGGCAAGAGCGCGCTGATGGTCTGCAATAACGAGCGTATCCGCACGCAGGGCGATCTCCTGACCGTCAAGCAAGACGAGCTTTTCGCCCTCTTCAGCCATCCGAACCCGGATACCGCCCTTGATCTCGGCAAGGTCGAAGGCATGCAGGGGCTGACCCAATTCGAGCATTACGTAGTTGGTTACATCGACGACCGCATCAATGCTACGGATATCGGAGCGGCGCAGACGCTCAACCATCCAAAGCGGCGTCGGGCGCGACAGATCAACATTACGGACAACACGCCCGAGATAACGCGGGCATGCCTTGGGAGCCAGGACCTCGACTGGACGTGTGTCGTCATGATGGAAAGGCGCTACGGTGAATTGCACCGGACTGACCAGTGAGCCATAAATCGCACCAACTTCACGAGCCAAGCCAGCGATGGAGAGGCAGTCACCACGGTTTGGGGTCAAACCGATTTCGATACTTGCATCGTCGAGACCGAGATACTCACGAAAATCAGTACCGACCGGCGCATCGCCGGCCAGCTCCATCAGTCCGCTATCGTCACCCCCCACCTGCAGCTCGGTTTCCGAGCAAAGCATGCCATTGGATTCGATACCGCGGAGCTTGGCCTTCTTGATCTTGAAGTCGCCCGGCAATTGAGCACCGATCATTGCAAACGGGATCTTCAGGCCGGGCCGCACATTCGGGGCTCCGCAGACGACCTGAAAGGTTTCACTTCCATTGCTGACCTGACAGACCCGAAGCTTGTCGGCATCAGGATGCTGCACGGTTTCGAGGACCTCACCAACAACCACACCGCTGAAGCTGCCAGCAACGGGGGTAACAGCATCCACCTCAAGCCCGACCATGGACAGCCGAGCGACCAGCTCCTCGCGGGAGACCTGCGGATTTACCCAGCTCCGCAGCCATTGTTCACTGAATTTCATCCTGTTCTCCTAATAGTTCGTTGACGGGCGGCGGTACTAGCGAAATTGCGCAAGAAACCGCAGATCGTTATCGAAGAACAGGCGCAAGTCATTGACACCGTAACGCAGCATAGCGAGACGCTCGACACCCATACCGAAGGCGAACCCGGAATAACGCTCCGGATCGATTCCAGACATCCTCAATACATTCGGATGCACCATGCCGCAGCCCATTACCTCAAGCCAGCCGGTCTGCTTGCACACTCGGCAACCCTTGCCGCTACACATCACGCACTGCATGTCGACTTCTGCAGAGGGCTCGGTGAACGGAAAGAAGGAAGGCCGGAAGCGAACACCTAGCGGCTTCTCAAAGAACACCCGCAGGAACTCTTCAATGGTGCCTTTCAGATCGGCAAAGCTAACGCCCTCGTCGATCAGCAGCCCTTCGACCTGATGGAACATGGGGGAGTGAGTGATATCGGAATCGCAACGATAGACGCGGCCAGGGCAGACGATACGAATGGGAGGTTGACGTGATTCCATGGTGCGCACCTGAACCGGCGAGGTATGCGTGCGCAGCAACATGTTGGCATTGAAGTAGAAGGTATCGTGCATCGCCCTCGCCGGGTGATGTCCCGGAATATTCAGCGCCTCGAAGTTGTGGTAATCATCTTCGACTTCGGGACCCTCTGCCACGCTGTAACCAATGTGGCTGAAAAACTGCTCAACGCGCTCCAAGGTACGAGTTACCGGGTGCAGTCCGCCGGACGCCTCGCCGCGTCCAGGCAGTGTCACGTCGATTCGCTCGGCTGACAATCTGGCATCCAAGGCGGCCTTTTCCAGATCAGCCTTGCGAGCATTCAGCACATCCTGAACACTGCTCTTGGCCGCGTTGATCAGCGCACCGGCTTGCGGACGCTCCTCAGCAGAAAGCTTGCCCAGCGTTTGCATCAGCTGAGTGAGTTCGCCCTTCTTTCCCAAGTACTGAACACGTACCTGCTCGAGAGCACCGATATCCTCGCTTTGTTGCACAGCCTCTAGCGCTTGGGAGACCAGTGCATCCAAATTTTCCATGTACACAACCTCCAGAGGTTCTTGCAGAACCGCGCCGGTCAAACGCCCTTATTGGTCGTCGCCATACGCATTTTTGCAAAAGCCCCTTCCAGATACGAAATAGGGGAAGAGCACAAGGCTCTTCCCCTATTGATGACGTTGCAACGAACCCGAGAGTCCGGATTGTCGGGGCTTAAGCCAGAGAAGCTTTGGCTTTCTCGACAATCGCAGCAAACGCCGCTTTTTCGTTCACTGCCAGATCGGCCAGAACCTTGCGATCGATCTCGATGGCCGCCTTTTTCAGACCGGCGATCAGACGGCTGTAAGACAGACCGTTAACACGAGCACCAGCATTGATACGAGCGATCCACAGAGCGCGGAACTGACGCTTGCGCTGACGGCGGTCGCGGTAGGCGTACTGGCCAGCCTTGATTACCGCCTGCTTGGCGACGCGGAATACACGCGAACGCGCTCCGTAGTAGCCTTTGGCGAGTTTCAGAATTTTCTTGTGACGGCGACGGGCAACGACGCCACGCTTAACACGAGCCATGAGTTATTCCTCTGAGTCTTGACCGGATCAACGAACGCGCAGCATGCGCTCCACTTTTGCAACGTCGGACGGGTGCACTTGCGAGCAACCGCGCAGCTGACGCTTACGCTTGGTGGACATCTTGGTCAGGATGTGGCTCTTGAAAGCGTGCTTGTGCTTGAAGCCGTTAGCAGTCTTCTTGAAGCGCTTCGCAGCACCACTTTTAGTCTTCATCTTTGGCATGTTCGGTACTCCACATTGTGGGTGATTACAAATAACCGCAAGGCCTGCCAGTGCCCTGGGGGTTACTTTTTCTTCTTGGGAGCGATGACCATGATCAGCTGGCGTCCTTCCATCTTCGGATGCTGTTCGACCGAGCCATATTCAGCGAGATCGTTTTCGACCCGCTTCAACAGCTCCATCCCCAGCTCCTGATGGGCCATCTCACGGCCACGGAATCGCAAAGATACCTTGGCCCTGTCCCCGTCACTCAGGAAACGCACCAGGTTGCGTAGCTTGACCTGGTAGTCCCCTTCTTCCGTCCCTGGACGAAACTTTACTTCTTTAACCTGAATCTGCTTCTGGTTTTTCTTCGCCGCAGCAACCTGCTTTTTCTTCTCAAACAGATGCTTGCCGTAATCCATGATCCGACAGACCGGAGGATTTGCATCGGCGGAAATTTCAACCAGATCCAGCTTGGCTTCTTCAGCTACTTGCAGCGCTTCATCAATCGAGACGATGCCAATCTGCTCGCCGTCAGCACCAATCAAACGGACCTCACGAGCCGAGATATTCTCGTTGATCGGGGCCTTGGGTGCAGCTCGTTTATCCTGTCTCATTTCACGCTTAATAGTCATTACTCCAATTCTTGGCGACCACGCCGGGAAACCGCCTGTGTCAACATCTGCGCGAACTGCTCGAGGGGCATGGAGCCCAGATCGACGCCTTCACGGGTGCGCACAGCAACGGATCGTGTCTCAACCTCCCGATCCCCGATAACCAAGAGATAAGGAGTCTTGAGCAAAGTATGCTCGCGGATTTTAAAGCCGATCTTTTCGTTTCTCAAGTCGCACTTGGCACGAAACCCGCTTTGGACGAGCGTTTTTTCGACTTCAGCGGCAAAAGCGGCCTGCTTGTCGGTGATATTCATGATCACCGCCTGCGTCGGCGCAAGCCAGGCCGGGAAAGCGCCCTCGTAATGCTCGATCAGAATACCAATGAAACGCTCGAACGAACCGAGGATGGCTCGATGCAGCATGACCGGGTGCTGCCGATCATTATTCTCGCTGACATACTCTGCGCCCAGCCGCACCGGAAGATTGAAGTCCAGCTGCAGGGTACCGCACTGCCATACACGGCCCAGACAATCGCGCAAGGAGAACTCGATCTTGGGGCCATAAAAAGCCCCCTCGCCCGGCTGCAGGTCGTACGGCAGCCCAGCACTTTCCAGCGCCGCCGCCAGCGCCGCTTCAGCCTTATCCCAGAGCTCATCGGAGCCGACACGCTTCTCGGGACGGGTCGACAGCTTCAGTTCGATATCCGAAAAACCGAAATCGGCATACACCGCTTGCGTCAGCCTGATGAACGCCGCCGACTCAGTCTGCATCTGCTCTTCGGTGCAGAAGATGTGCGCATCGTCCTGAGTAAAGCCTCGTACTCGCATGATGCCGTGCAGCGCACCAGACGGCTCATTACGGTGGCAAGCGCCAAATTCGGCTAGCCGCAGCGGCAGCTCGCGATAGCTCTTCAAGCCCTGATTGTAAACCTGCACATGGCAGGGGCAGTTCATCGGCTTGATCGCGTAATCACGACTTTCCGACTCAGTCGTGAACATGTTTTCGGCGTAGTTCGCCCAATGCCCGGATTTCTCCCAGAGCACGCGATCAACCACCTGCGGCGTCCTAATTTCCAGGTAACCGTTTTCGCGCTGAACCTGCCGCATGTACTGCTCTAGCACCTGATACAGCGTCCAACCATTGGGATGCCAGAACACCATCCCAGGCGCCTCTTCCTGGGTATGAAACAGATCCAGACGCTTGCCGATCTTGCGGTGGTCGCGCTTTTCAGCTTCCTCGATACGCTGGATATAAGCAGCCAGCTGCTTCTTGTCGGCCCAAGCCGTACCGTAGATGCGCTGGAGCTGCTCATTCTTCGCATCTCCACGCCAGTAGGCACCAGACAGCTTGGTGAGCTTGAAAGACTTCAGAAAGCGTGTATTCGGCACGTGCGGACCACGACACATGTCGACGTACTCTTCGTGGTAATACAAGCCCATCGCCTGTTCGTCGGGCATATCTTCGACCAGACGAAGCTTGTAATCCTCGCCGCGCGAGGCAAATACATCTATCACCTCCGCTCGCGGCGTCACCTTCTTGATGACGTCGTAGTCGCGTTCGATCAGCTCTTTCATACGCTGCTCGATGGCAGCAACGTCATCGGGAGTGAAAGGACGTTCGTAGGCGATATCGTAGTAGAAGCCCTCATCAATGACCGGCCCAATGACCATGCGGGCGGTCGGGTAGAGCTGCTTCACAGCATGCCCGATAAGGTGCGCACAGGAGTGACGAATGATCTCCAGCCCCTCCTCATCCTTCGGCGTGATGATCTGTAGCGCTGCATCTTTTTCAATCAGATCACAAGCATCGACCAGCTTGCCGTCGACCTTGCCGGCAACGGTCGCCTTGGCGAGGCCAGCACCAATGGACTGAGCCACTTCGGCCACAGTAACCGGATGATCGAACGAACGCTGACTGCCATCGGGAAGAGTAATGGTGGGCATGGCGCCTCCTCTCCTAGTGGTGACCCGTACCAAAGGCCACATGGGTTGGGATGAGCCAGTAAAGCGATTCGGCGAGCACACCTGCCGCACAATGGCAGGAGCCTTAGGCTCACCCGACCGAACCGAAGTCACTGGAGGAAAACAAGACTGGCGATGCTTTCAGAAACCCTGACCTCTGACAAGCAAGCCAAAAAAAAGGGCCGCGTAAGCGACCCTTTTATTCGAATTGGTAGGCACAATTGGATTCGAACCAACGACCCCCACCATGTCAAGGTGGTGCTCTAACCAACTGAGCTATGTGCCTTCGATGGGGGCGCATTTTAAAGCCAAGAAAAAAAGAGTCAAGCAGTTTTTTCTTCTAACTCACTGATATCTGGAAATTTTGAAAAATCCTGCTTGCAATGTTGCGACGCTGGCGAGCTACAGGGTCAAGCGCTAGGATGCGTAAAAAATTCAGAACAGAGAATCCAAGATGCCGCACAGCAATTATCCCGCTTCCTACTACGCAGCGACGGCCAACGCGACAGGTGTTCGACAAGAACTTCAGGAAAACAAGCAGGCCGACGTGTGCGTGATCGGCGCCGGATACACAGGCCTGTCGACGGCCCTGTTTCTTCTTGAAAAGGGTTTCAGCGTAATCATATTGGAAGCAGCCAGGGTCGGCTTCGGCGCCTCTGGGCGCAATGGCGGGCAGATCGTCAACAGTTACAGCCGAGACCTTGACAGCATCGAGCGCAGCGCGAGCGCCTCGGCAGCGAAGTTGATCGGGGATATGGCATTCGAAGGCGGACGAATTATCCGTGAACGTGTAGCACGCTATGGCATTCAGTGCGACCTGAAAGACGGCGGCGTATTTGCCGCCCTCAATCAGAAGCAGATGCACCACCTCGAAGCACAGAAGGCCTTGTGGGAAAGATATGGCTACCCGCACCTTGAGCTACTGGATAAACAAGGCATACAGCGAGTGGTCGCTAGCGAGAGCTATGCCGGAGGTATGCTCGACAAGCAAGGTGGCCATATCCACCCTCTCAATCTGGCACTCGGAGAAGCAGAAGCTGTTGAATCACTGGGAGGCAGCATCTTCGAGCAATCCCCCGCGCTTCGCATCGAATATGGCGACGCACCGCTGGTGCACACTCCAAAGGGGGCCGTGCGCGCAAGATTCGTCGTGGTAGCAGGCAACGCCTATCTTGGCAATTTGATTCCCGAGCTCGCCGCCAAATCCATGCCTTGCGGCACACAAGTGGTCGCGACGGAGCCACTTGATGATGAACTCGCGAACAGCCTTCTGCCTCAGGACTATTGCGTAGAAGACTGCAATTATCTGCTTGATTACTACCGGCTCTCAGCGGATAAACGGCTCATCTACGGGGGCGGCGTAGTGTATGGCGCACGTGATCCCGCCGACATCGAATCGATCATACGACCCAAGATGCTGAAGACCTTTCCGCAGCTGGAAAAAGTGAAGATCGACTTTGCCTGGACAGGCAATTTCCTGCTGACGCTTTCACGGCTGCCCCAGGTGGGACGGCTGGGCAGCAACATCTACTACTCGCAGGGCTGTAGCGGCCATGGCGTCACCTATACACATGTTGCTGGAAAGGTGATCGCCGAGGCCCTGAGCGGCCAGGCAGAGCGCTTTGATGCGCTCGCCAGCCTGCCTCACTACCCTTTCCCCGGAGGACAGCGTTTTCAGGTACCGCTCAGCGCTCTCGGAGCGATGTACTACAGCCTGCGCGACAGGCTTGGCTTCTGACCGAAATCACTTGGACACGCATGGCGGGCTCGGCAAGCATTGCGCCGCTCGCTTGCCCTCCAGGGCCGGCAGCGGCGCCCTGAGCCGATCATCATCCGGATCCATTCGCACGGCACAGGCCTGTGCTTGGCGAGCACCCAGGTCACAACCCTTCTCAGCCATTACCTGCGATAGATTGAACCAGCCAATGGCGAAGCCCGGGTCGAGACGAACACTGAGCCGTAACGACTCCTCAGCCGCAGCCTTTTCTCCAGCCGCATACTGACTGTTCGCCAAAGCAAACTGCGTGAGCGCCGAGTTCCAGCGCTTCGCGCCGGCTTCGTACGCCGCCCGAGCCGCGCGCAATTGCCCAACCTCTTCCAGGTCGCTGGCACTGCGCAGCCAGACAGTTTCTTGCGCAGTTTGTGGTATCCGCTGCGGCTGCAAAGTAAGCACGGCCCAGCGTTCCGCCTTGCGCCACGAGCGCTCGAACTCGTGAAAACTCACCACCAAACGCTTGGTAGTGCCAGACCTAAGCACAATTTTCTGACCTGCAAGGTCATAGCCCACCACCACGGCAAAATGCCACTGAGGCCAACGATCGAAAGCGAGGTTCTGTAGAACCAGAACCGGGTTGCCCGCCGCGACTTCGGCAAGAAGATCACTGAGACTAGGCTGCAGCGGATATACAAGAAGCCCAGCAGAACGGGCGGCAGCAACCATCTCCACCTGCAAGCTGCCTTTGCGCTTGGGAATGTAGACCTGCTCTACAAGCGCTTCCGGCGTTACTTCGATGTCGCGCTGCACGAGCATGGTTGCCAATGCAGCGGGTCCGCACTGGTAGTCTTCCTGCGGGTAGAACGGAACGTCCACCAACTCGGCTCGCGCCGGGAGCTGTGCATGATCGACAAGCGCAACTGTCGTTCGTGCGCAACCCCCGAGCAGGCCGATCAGGAGCAGTATGAGTAGCCGCTGACTCAACGGTTGATGCAGTTGACGAAGTTGAAAATGTTAGTGGCACAGAGCATGTCCGTGATGATGAAGATCACCAGGAACAGCACGATCACGCCGACAACGCCTGCCCCTGCGGGGGCCTGATCAAGTTGCTGATTGAACTGGGCCAGTTCCGCTGCCGTCAGGCCGTTGATGCGCTTTTCAACCTGATCACGTTCGACGCCCATCGCTTCCAGCTTCTTTTGCACATCCTGATCATCCAGCATCGTCAGCAACTGTTGCCTATCGACCTGCTGCTGATGTTCAGCAACAACCTCAGGCGTGCCGATCATCGCAGCTTGCGCCAACGGAACTTGAGCTACCAGAAGCAAGTGCAGAGCAGCCAGCACCGTAGCGACACGCTTGAGTAGGGGGGAATTGAACATAGCGGAACTCCTTATTTTTCTTGCAGCCAGGGGATTGCAAAGCGCCATCAGCCATTAAGACGAGTCAACGCCGCTTCGGTTCCCATCCACAGCTGTTTTTTCCAACTGGCATGGAGGCCTATCGGCATGCCCATATCTTTGATAGTAGTTGCGCTCCGACAAACCAGACGATAAAGGAGACGCTGTGCAGCGCATCAAACGAGCCCTACCAATTGCCATAGCCTCGGCCGCATTTGTACTGACAGGCTGTCAAACGACTTCTACAGCACCGTCAAACAGCAGCACGACTGAGTCAGTCGGACGGTGCAACGCCGATGCCGTGGCAAGCTTGACCGACCAAACCGTCACGCCAGAAATACTTGAACGAGCAAGGGAGCAATCCGGGGCAATCACCGCACGGGTCCTGCGGCCAGACGATATCGTCACGCTGGAATACAACTCGCAGAGACTGAATATCTATACCGACAAGGATATGACCATAGAGCGCATCGGCTGCGGCTAATACCGCATGCGCGATACCGCTCAGCAAGCATGGCCTGCTGAGCGGTATCTGCGTCGGCGCATGACAAGGCCGCGCTAGTGGGCAACAGCCTTGCGCATATGGAACTGAGATGCCGAAATCTGCTTGGGCGGGGTAAGCAAGAAGTACAGTTTGTAGCGATTGATCACGACTTGCGCCAACAACGGAGCCGCCGTACCGATCAGCGTTCCGATAAGCAGATGCGCTGTGATTGAGTCAATACCGAGGAATTTGCTGAGTATTACCCGCACCCCGCTACCGGCCAGAATATGCATCAGGTAGATCGTCATCGACGAAGCGCCGATGAACAGAAACCAATCCACGCGAAACTGACCTAGCCACA
>Ga0209024_1000726_pt1 | contig 44076 bp, 39 predicted proteins | sample AutmiccommunBRH5_FD_187380 | JGI IMG/M metagenome (GOLD analysis project Ga0209024, IMG submission 187380) | Deep subsurface microbial communities from Mt. Terri, Switzerland - Autotrophic microbial communities BRH/5 (SPAdes) (version 2) | ecosystem: Environmental > Aquatic > Deep subsurface >... | reverse complement strand
GAAACGCCGCTGTATCAGACGATCGAATCAAATCGCCCACAGCGCTGTAGGTTTGCCACGCCTGCACGTCATCATCGTCCATCGACGACAAAATCGCCTTCAGGCTTGCTTCATCAAGCTCGCCGTCCAGCATCGCGGAAATTTGTTCGTTCCTGTTCATCACTTTATTCACCTGACCTGTTTACCAACGCTTGCTACCCTTGGGTTCTAACAAAGGCTTGATTTTCGTTGCTATGGACTCCCGGGCACGAAAAATTCGTGACCGAACGGTTCCAATTGGGCAATCCATCGCTGCTGCAATTTCTTCATAACTAAGGCCGTCAATTTCTCGCATCACGATCGCTGACCTTAGTTCTTCGGGCAATGCAGCCATGGCTTCGTTGACCGCCTCACCAATCTGCTTGGTTTGATACAACGATTCAGGCGTGTCAATGTTACTAAGAGCGGCATTGTCTTCAAAAGTTTCACTGTCACCGTCATTTGACTCTTTTAAGGTAGACGGGCGCCTTCCCTGGGTCACAAGCAGGTTTTTGGCAGTGTTGATCGCTATCCGGTAAATCCAGGTGTAAAACGCGCTGTCTCCCCGGAAATTGCCAATTGCGCGGTAGGCTTTGATAAACGTTTCCTGCACAACATCTTCAATGTCTTCCTGGTTGCGCACCATGCGCGTCAGCAAACGCGCAACGCGCCTGTGGTACTTGCTAACCAGCAAGTTGAACGCCAGCTTGTCGCCAGCCTGGACACGCTGGACGATCAACAGATCATCGTCTTTATCGGAGGACATTCATCCTCCAGAAATAAACAGACAGCGTGGGTTTTTCAAGCGACTCATCGGAACGCAAACGATTCAAACAGGTACGCAATATTGCGCTCTGGGTATTGGATGTTGAAACAAACAGGGTGCGCGACAACCCATTGGTGCCGCAGCGGATGAACAGGAAAGTGCCGAAAAACAGAATCCAGGCACGTACAAGCTCAACAGGAACATGACGCGACTGCAAACCCTGCGGGATCAACAGAAAAAACCTGGGACTGAATTTGACAGCGGGATCCAGCGCATCGAGCAAGCTGAACCGGATTACCCGCCGTGTGAAAGCCGAGAAAACAGACATATCACGGGCAGCGAGCATGAATTCATTCAAGATGCTGCCCGATCGTGTGTTTGACAAGGAGCGCCCCGTTACACCCGTGCAATGGCCAAAGTACCGTTGGTACCGCCAAAGCCAAAGGAGTTGGACAAGGCCAGCTTGATGTTCAGGTCCCGAGCCGTGTTGGCGCAGTAATCAAGATCACAGCCCTCGCCTGCCTCGAGCAGGTTGATGGTGGGTGGTGACACCTGATGGTGAACAGCCAGCGCGGTGAACACCGCCTCAATACCACCTGCAGCACCCAGCAAATGACCTGTCATGCTTTTTGTGGAATTAACCACTGTTTTGAATGCGTGGTCGCCCAAGGCGCGCTTCACGGCCATGGTTTCTGCCACATCGCCCAAGGGGGTCGAAGTGCCATGCGCATTCACATAATTCACGTCTTCGGGGTTCATGCCGGCATTGCGCAGGGCGGCTTTCATGCAGCGCGCAGCACCATCACCATCGGCACAAGGCGCAGTCATGTGGCTGGCGTCGGCACTCATACCGTAGCCCACTACTTCACCATATATTTTTGCGCCGCGCTTTTTGGCATGTTCGTATTCTTCAAGCACCAATACACCAGCACCCTCGCCCAGCACAAAACCATCACGGTCTTTGTCCCAGGGGCGGCTGGCTGCAGCAGGGTCATCATTGCGGGTTGACAAGGCGCGCATGGCCGCAAAACCACCAACGCCCAATGGCGAAACGGTAGATTCAGCACCCCCTGCAATCATCACGTCGGCATCGCCGTACTCAATGATTCGCGCGGCTTCACCAATAGAGTGGGTGCCCGTAGTACACGCGGTCACCATGGCAATGTTCGGGCCTTTCAGGCCATACATGATAGACATGTGGCCAGAAATCATGTTGATGATGCTGCCCGGCACGAAAAACGGGGAAATTCGGCGATAGCCTTTGTTGGTCAAATCAGTGTGCGTGTCTTCAATCATCGGCAGGCCGCCAATGCCAGAGCCAATGCTGACACCAATTCGTTCGGAATTTTGGTCGGTTACTTCCAGACCGGAGTCTTTGAATGCCTGGATACCCGCGGCCAAACCATAGTGGATAAATGTATCCATGCGGGCGGCTTCCTTTCCAGGAATGTATTCAGCCACGTCGAAGCCTTTGACTTCGCCTGCAATTTTGACGCTCAAACCCTCTGTTTCGAACCGGGTAATGGACGAAATTCCAGATTTTCCTTGGGTCAGGCTTGTCCAAGCCTCGCTTACAGAATTGCCCACAGGGCTGATGATGCCCAAACCGGTAATAACAACACGTCTACGGCTCACAAGCCCTCCTTTATCTGGTTTCTGCTTAAACCACCAAGGGTAAAAACGGACTTAACCGCTTTTACCCGCTGGCAATTCAGCCATTAAGACTTAGAGTTTGTCTTAACGTAATCAATCGCTTGCTGGACCGTGGTGATCTTTTCTGCTTCTTCGTCAGGAATTTCTGTTTCAAATTCTTCTTCCAAAGCCATGACCAATTCCACTGTATCCAAGGAATCAGCGCCCAGATCATCTACGAAAGAAGATTCGTTCTTGATTTCCTCTTCTTTGACGCCGAGCTGTTCGGCCACAATCTTTTTAACGCGCTGTTCAATGTTTTCCATTACGGAGCCTCCGTGGGTTTTTAATAAAAATCGAAAGAGTGTAGCAAAGCGATATGACAGATCATATTCTAAATGCCTTGCTATCACCCCATCCACATTCCACCATTCACGTGTAACGTGGTTCCAGTTACATACCCCGCTTGATCGCTGGCCAAATACAACACCGCAGCTGCGATGTCAGTGACTTGGCCCATACGGCCCAGCGGGATTTGTTGCTTCAACTGATCCACCTGTGTTTCAGACAGGGCATCAGTCATGTCAGTTTGAATAAATCCGGGCGCCACACAGTTTACAGTGATATTGCGGCTTCCCAGTTCACGCGCCAGCGCTTTTGTCATTCCCGCCACACCGGCCTTGGCTGCAGCATAATTCGCTTGGCCAGCGTTGCCGCTGGTGCCCACCACAGATGTGATATTGATCATACGCCCCGTGCGGGCTTTCATCATTGGTTTCATGGCCAATTTCGACAGCTTGAAAACCGACGACAGGTTCGTTGCAATCACGGCATCCCAGTCATCATCTTTCATGCGCATGGCCAGTTGGTCACGCGTAATACCGGCGTTATTCACCAAAATCGACAGTGGGCCCAGTTCTTCTGCAATGCGCGCGAACAGGGGCTCAAGGCTTGCAGAGTCTGTGACGTTCAGCACAGCGCCAAAGCCTTTTACGCCAGCGGCATTCAGCCCAGCCGTAATGTCGGCAGCACCCGCTTCCGATGTGGCTGTACCCACCACAGTTGCCCCGGCTTTGCCCAAGGTAATGGCGATTTCACGGCCAATGCCACGGCTTGCGCCAGTGACCAAAGCGATTTTTCCAGTCAAGTCGAATAAGGACATTCGTTTTTTCCTTTTTTACTGCGCCTGCAAGGCCGCATGAATGCTGTCCGGATCAAAAATATTGACCACAGGCACATCACTGATGCGCTTGACCAAACCCGCCAGTACCTTGCCGGGGCCGCATTCTACAAACAGGGTGGTTCCTGCACCGGCCATGGCTTCAATGGTTTCAACCCAGCGCACCGGGCCGTAGGCCTGGCGCACCAGCGCATCCCGAATTCGTGCGGGATCGGATTCTACAGCCACATCAATGTTGTTGTATACAGGCAATGTTGGCATATTCAATTTTGCATGGCTCAAGGCTGCTGCCAGCTTCACTGAGGCAGGCCTCATCAGGCTGGAATGGAACGGTGCGGAAACTGACAATTCGAGTGCGCGCTTGGCACCCAAGGCCTTGGCAGCATCGCAAGCAGCTTTCACGCCCTGGGCGCTGCCTGCAATCACGACCTGGCTGGGTGCATTGAAGTTCACAGCCTCGGCCACTTCACCGTTCACGCTGGCCTGTTGGCAAGCCTGCTTCACTTGATCGTCGCTCAAACCCAGAATGGCGGCCATTCCACCCTGCCCGACTGGCACGGTTTCCTGCATTGCTTGGGCGCGAATCCGCACCAAACCAAGGCCTTCGGACAAACTGAGCACACCTGCCGCAACCAGTGCAGCGTATTCACCCAAGGAATGCCCGGCCACCAGATTGGGTGCCGTACCGCCCGCAGCCAACCACGCGCGAAACACAAGAACATCGGCCATCAGCATGGCGGGCTGGGTGTTTATGGTCAGGTTCAAGGATTCAGCAGGGCCGTTTTCAATCAGCGCAGCCAAATCCTGGCCCAAAGCCTGATCGGCCTCTAATGCAGTGGAGGCATACAGGCTGGCCGTGGCTGGATGGGCTTTAAATGCGTTTAGCATTCCCACTGCTTGCGAACCCTGTCCGGGAAACAGAAAGGCGATTTGTTTTGTCATTTTGGAGGAATTCATCTAATTGGCAATTTGCGCTATTTTACATGCGAACAAGTACGCTGCCCCAAGTAAAACCGCCTCCGACACCTTGTAAAAGCACGTTATCGCCTTTTTTGATCTGTTTTTGGGCAACCGCATGGTTCAAAGCCAGCGGAACCGAAGCTGCCGACGTGTTGCCATGCTGGGCCACTGTCATGATCACCCTCTCTTCTGGCAACTTCAATTTTTTGGCCACGGAATGAAGAATTCGCACGTTGGCTTGATGAGGCACCAGAAAATCCAGGTCTTCCAGCTTGAAATTCAGGGCTTCAAACAATTCCAATGCGCTATTGCCAAGTACAGACACTGCTTGCCGAAACACGGCCTGGCCATCCATGCGCAGGAAGGGGTCGCCCACAATTTTGCCCCCCTCAATGCGACCGGTGGTGTTAAGGATGCAACCCAGGGTGCCATCCGAATGAAGCTTGCAACCCAGAATACCGGGCTCATCGCTGCCCTGAAGGTAAACGGCACCAGCACCGTCACCAAACAGCACGCAGGTGGTTCGATCTTGCCAGTCCATCAAGCGGCTGAACACCTCTGAACCAATTACCAAGGCATTTCTGGCTTGCCCGGCACGAATCATGGAATCTGCCACGGTGAGCGCGTACACGAAGCCGCTGCAAACAGCCTGGATATCGAATGCCATCGCATGCGTAGCACCAATTTGGGCTTGAACAGCGCAGGCAGTTGAGGGAAACACTTGATCTGGGGTGGAGGTGGCCAGAACAATCAGGTCGACCTGATCAGGCAACACGCCAGCTGCTTTCAAAGCCTGCAAGGCCGCCTTGCTGGCCATGTCGCTGTTGGTTTCATCGGGCTCGCAAATATATCTTTGCTGGATACCGGTGCGTGTTTCAATCCATTCGGCACTGGTTTCTACGCCTTTTGCGGCGAGAAACGCAGTTAATTCCTGGTTTGATACCGCACGCCTTGGCAGGCTTGCGCCGGTGCCAAGGATTGCACTGTATTGAGACATTAAATCACTTGGTCTGGTTTGGCCTCGACTCTCGCGGAAACCGCTTCCCCCACACCGGAGACAGCCGGGGCTGCCAAAGGCACATAGTGCGACATGGTGACCCTGATGCTGTCCAGCAAATTGCCGTTGGCCGCATCGTAGGCGCGCTTGATCGCGTGGAAGAAGGCATAGGCGTCTGCCGAGCCGTGGCTTTTGATCACAATCCCTTTAAGCCCAAGCAATGCTGCTCCGTTGTAGCGGCGGTGGTCCACCCTTTTTTTGAATCGAAGCAACACTGGCGCGGCAAATACCGCTGCAACTTTGGGCCACAGGCCTCTCTTGAACTCTGCCTTTATAATGTCGCCCAGCATTTGTGCCAGGCCCTCCGACGTTTTGAGGGCCACATTGCCCACAAAACCATCGCACACCACTACATCGGTGGTGCCTTTGTATATGTCGTTTCCTTCTACGTTGCCATAGAAGTTCAATTCGCTGGCCCGCAACAATTCAGAGGCTTTCTTCACAACCTCGTTGCCTTTGATCACTTCTTCGCCAATATTGAGCAAACCCACCGTTGGCTTTTCAATGCCTTCGGTGTTTTTGACAAAAGCCGAACCCATGACAGCGAACTGAAACAAATGCGCAGGTTCACAATCCACATTGGCACCCAGGTCGAGCATCAACGTGCCGGTGCCTTTCATATTGGGCAGGGCCGAGGCAATGGCCGGCCGGTCAATGCTGTCCATTGTTTTGAGTACGAAGCGGGATATCGCCATCAAGGCGCCGGTGTTACCGGCACTGACGAACGCCGATGCCAACCCGTCTTTCACCAGGTTGGCACACACTCGAATTGAGGAATCTTTTTTATTGCGCAGGGCTTGGGCCGGGGGCTCATCCATTTCAACCACTTCACTGGCGTGACGAATGGTGATCTGGGGGTGCTCCAAGGCCTTTTTCCTGGCGAGCGCAGCCTCAATTTCGGCCTGCTTTCCCACCAACACAAGTTGCACATCGGGGTGCAACTTGAGAAAACGCAAACAGGCTGGGATGGTGACCGACAAACCGTGGTCTCCACCCATGCAATCAATCGCTATGCGAACCATCCGTTCCTAGACCTTTTGGTTTTCATGGCAACAGACTGCAGTTGCCTTGTTAATCAGCAATTGATTACTCGTCAGCTTTTGTTTTTACTACTTTCTTGCCACGGTACATGCCGTTGGGGCTGATGTGGTGACGCAAGTGTGTTTCACCGGAAGCGGAATCAGCGGACAAGGTTGGCGCTGTCAGGTTCTGGTGAGAGCGGTGCATGCCACGCTTGGAAGGTGATTTTTTGTTCTGTTGAACGGCCATTTTAAAGCTCCATGTATAAAAGTGTTACTTCTTGCTACCCTTGAGCAAATCGCCCAGGCTGGCAAAAGGACGCTGTACTTCCTGTGTTGGACCATCAGCAGTGTCATCCTGATGGTCGTCAGTATTCTCTTCTTGCTCGCCCTCTTCCTGCCAACTGCGTGCATCCAGTTCGGCGCAGGCTTCGTGTTTAGGAAACATGGGGCAAGCCAGCAAAATTTCGTCTTCCAGCCAATCTCTCAAGTTTATCGCACCCGGGCATGCCACAACGTCCGTGTTGTCATCCAGCGTATCTTCATCGTAGGCATCGGCCTGCGCTTCAGAAGTTTTGAGAATCAAATGACGATCAAAATCGGTGACGTACTGAACGCCTGAACCACATACTACACACGATAACTCTGCGTTAAAGCGGCCTTGAAACCGAATGACGCTTTCAGACTTGGCGTTAATTCGCCCGGATATTTCCCAGTGAGCCACTTCGCACGACAACATGTTTTCGTCATTGCTCGCGCGAGGGAAATCAAACTTTACTTCTGCGCTGCTAATTCGACCGCCCAAGCGAGAAAACGACCACGCGTCGAATTCATCAAACTGTTTTTGTGGGGCTTTGTGCCGCATGCAGATTAGAAAAGCAGGAAACGCGCGATAATACTCCTCCATTCGTTTTATGTCAAAGCAGCAAGCCACCCCAAATGACCCGTTCCTTGTATTTAGCATCCAGCTCGAAGTACCGCCGTGAACTTCTAACCCGCCTGCAGCTTAACTTTCGCTGCGAAGCACCACAAATTGATGAATCGCCGAAAAAAGGCGAAACGCCTTTGGAAACTTGCCAGCGTTTGGCCAGGGAAAAAGCGATGGCGGTTGCAAAAGAACACCCCGGCGCCATTGTTATTGGTTCCGATCAAGTGGCCGATGTCGAGGGCGTGGCTATCAGCAAACCGGGGACTCACGACAAAGCGCGGGCACAATTGCGAAGCATGAGCGGCAAAACCATCGTATTTCACACTGCAGTGTGCGTGCTTTGCGAGGAAACGGCTCAGACACTCGAGTTCGCTGTACCCACATCGGTTGAGTTCCGTGAGCTAAGCCCCGCTGAAATTGAACGCTACCTGATCGCAGAGGAACCTTATGACTGCGCCGGTTCAGCCAAAAGTGAAGGCTTGGGCATTTCATTGCTGAAACGGATTGAATCAAGCGACCCCACCGCACTGATCGGCCTGCCACTGATTGAGGTATCGAACGCATTGCGACAATTTGAAATGACTCTGCCCTGATATGCTTTACTTGGTCCCCAGCCCCCTTAGCCAAAAAACGCCGAAACTGCCAGTGCTTGCAGCCGATCTGGCATTTGTTCAACAATGCAAAACCTGGCTGGTTGAAAACGCCAAGCCTGCGCGGGCTGCCTTGGGGCATTTCAATATGCCGATACCCATTCGCGACCTGCAAATTCTGGAAATTGCCCAGCTAAACCCGCAACAGCGCCAAACATTGATTGAACAATGCAAAGCAGGCGAACCAATCGCCGTAATGAGCGACGCGGGTTGCCCAGGCGTGGCTGACCCTGGTGCTGAAGTTGTGGCCCTGGCCCATCGACTGGGCTGCCCCGTTCACCCTTTGGTTGGCCCCAGCTCAATACTGCTGGCCCTGATGGGAAGCGGCTTGAATGGACAAAGCTTCCGGTTTCATGGCTACCCGCCACTAGAGCCAAGCCAGCGCGATGCATGGATCAAGCAAACAGAGCGTGAATCAAAGGTGCAGAAGTGCACTCAGCTGGTGATCGAGACGCCGTTTCGCAATGAAAAATTGATCGAAGCACTGTTGAAGCAGCTTTCCGACACCACTTCGCTGTGCATTGGCTGGGACCTGACAGGCGATGAACAATGCATTCAGACAAAAACCGTTGCGCAGTGGAGAAAGCAGCCAGCCGCTCCAGGCAAGTTGCCCTGCCTTTTCTTGTGGCTGGCCCAATAAATTACTGAAAACCCAAACGCTGACTGGTCCCAAATTCCGGAAACACGCTGCGAACGCCCTGACCAAATACAACGCCCACACGTTCGGCCAAGCGCTCTGCCAGAGAATCCTGTTCGGTGTAATCCAGAATTTCTTCGGTTTTCAATACATCGCGGGCTACCGTGTCAAATGACCCAAGCTCGTCGGCAAGACCCAGCTCCACGCTTTTCGCCCCAGTCCACACCAAGCCACTAAACAGTTCTGGTGCTTGCTTCAGCTTGTCGCCTCGGCCTTCTTGAACCACCTTGATGAACTGCTGGTGAATTTCACCTGCCATTTGTTTGGCAAACTCGGTTTGATAAGGATCCATCTCGCTAAAGGGATCCAGAAAGCCTTTGTTTTCACCTGCGGTAATCAAGCGGCGCTCAACTCCAAGCTTTTCCATGGTGCCTGTAAAACCAAAGCCGTTCATGATTACACCGATTGAACCCACCAGGCTGGCCTTGTCAACGTAAATTTTGTCCGCCGCTGCCGCGACGTAGTAACCGCCCGAAGCGCACACTTCTTCAACCACCGCATAAAGCGGTTTGTTTGGATACTTGGCGCGCAAGCGCTTGATCTCGTCATTGATAAGACCCGCCTGAACCGGACTACCTCCGGGACTGTTGATCCTTAAAATAACCCCTACCGAGCCCTCACTTTTGAAGGCGCTGCGTAAGCTGGCATTCACACGTTCTGCGCTGGCCAGGCTGTCGGAGGTCATAACCCCTTCAAGGTCAACCAATGCTGTGTGTCGGCTCGCCTCCAGGCCCGGGCCACTGGTCACACCAAGTATCGAAGCAATTAACACACCCACATAAACCAAACCGATCAGCTTGAAAAATATGCCCCAACGGCGTTTTCGGCGTTGTTCGACCAGCGCTTCGGAAGCCAGTTTTTCGAGCAGCTTTCGCTCCCATTGATTCTCTTGTTCGCTCATATTCTTAGTCCTCAATGCCGTCTGCGGGCACCGTAATTAATTGGGATGGGGTCCAGTACACTGCACCATTTTTTTCTTCAATATTCAATCGCACCAAAGGGTTGCCATCACAAGGGCCACCAAGGCAACTGCCATCGGTGGCGTCGTAGCTTGCGCCGTGGGTGGCACACACTACAATGCGTCCCGAATCATCCAGGAATTCCCCGTAGTTCCAGTCAAGTTCCACAGGCACATGCGAACAGCGGTTCAGAAAACAGCGAACTGCGTTGTCAACGCGCACCATGAAAGCGGTGGTCTCTTCACCGTTGTACAACACTTTGAAACGAAAGCCAGCACCACCTTCTTCAAGGTCACTGGATTGGCAAACAAGCAGTTCGGACATAATTTATTGATGTGCAGAAATAATTTGAACCAGCCAAGGGGCCAATTCATTGATTGAACGGAATGACTGAAGGTGGGGCACCTGGTTTAATAACTTGGGCGGGTGTGCCCCTGTTTGCACTGACAAGGCATGAACACCAGCCGCCTGCGCCATGTTCAGGTCGTGGGTGGTGTCGCCAATCATGACAACATGGGCGGGGTCGGTGTCAAATTCGTCCATCAATTCCAGGATCATTTGCGGATGCGGCTTGCTGTGACATTCATCTGCACAACGCGAGCCCTTGAAATACCGGGCCGTGTCCGAATTTGACATGGCCCTGTTCAGGCCTTGGCGGCTTTTGCCAGTGGCGACCGTGCAAATTACGCCCATTTTATTGAGGGTTTGAAGCAAAGGCACGGCGCCAGTGAATAACTCCAATTCGTGGTCTTTGCTCAAATAATGCTTGCGATAACTTTCAACCAGCAAAGCGATTTGCACCTCACTGGCGCCAGGAGCCGCATGGCGCAAGGCATCACTAAGACCCAAACCAATTACATAAGAGGCGATTTCCTCGCCGGGATCGGGCAAACCTGCATCAAGACACGCACGCTGAATGGATCGGGTGATTGCGCCAGTTGAATCGAGTATGGTGCCATCCCAGTCAAACACCACCATTTTGTAAGTCATCTGCTGTTTACTGCCTGTAAAGATTTTAAAAAACTGTCCAATTCCGGGGCCAATGGCGCTTCTATTACTATAGTTTCATTTGTCGCCGGGTGAATCAACTGCAGGCGTGCGGCGTGCAAAAACATGCGCTTCAAACCATGCCGGGCCAATTGCTTGTTCATCTCAAAGTTGCCGTAACGGTCATCGCCTGCAATTGGAAACTTGTTGGCACTGGTGTGCACGCGAATTTGATGGGTGCGACCGGTAAGAATTTGCGCCTGAATTAATGTAAATTGTGAATAGTTTGCTTTATATGTTTGAATTATCTTGAATTTTGTGCAAGCCGCATCTCCGCTTGGGTCAACAAATACACGGGCTTCTTTCTCGCCGCTTTGGGTTTTCAGCAGTGGCAAATCGACCTGCCTCAGCGTTTCAGGCCAGAACCCAAGCACCAGAGTTTTATAATACTTTTTCCAAGAACGTGCTCGAAGCTGTTCTTGTAACTTTCTAAGTGCACTGCGTTTCTTTGACAATATCAATATGCCGGAGGTTTCACGGTCGATTCGATGCACCAGCTCAAGATCCTCATGGGTTTCCGCCCTAAGTGCCCGAATACATTCAATTAAACCAAACGATGAGCCAGAGCCCCCATGCACCGCCATGCCGGAAGGCTTGTTGACCACCAGCAAATGATCGTCTTCAAACAATATGGGAATGTCTGCGGCGGCTTTCAAAAGTTGCACTTTGTTTAAGGTACCACTTGATTGGAGCGATTCAAGGCTTTGTTTTTCCACCACCTGAATGGGGGGAACGCGCACCACATCACCAACACACAATTTGGTTTTTGCCTCGGCCCGCTTTCGGTTGATTCGCACCTCGCCCGAGCGAATGATACGGAACACATGGCTTTTGGGCACACCTTTGCACACACTGCACAAAAAATTATCCAGACGCTGGTCTTGATGTTTTTCGTCAATTTCGAGCAAAACAGCCCTGTCGGGATTGGGTTTTTCCTGTGTTTTCAATTCTTTGTTTTACCAATTGGGCAGGTTCAGCATATAATCGAATTATCGCTTGGGAAGCGTCCGAATTCACTTCTGGATACGCCCCACCGTGATTTTATTTAGTGGGTGTGCCGCCTACCCTGGATGGTGGCAATGATGGCTGAAAAAGAGGCGCGCGGCTGAATGCCCGCCTTAAGCTGGAAACAAAGAATTTTACGAACCAGCGCGCACAAGAAGCGCTGGGTACTAACAAAAACGACGCAGGCCCACCTTACGCAGGTGAAATTTGGACCAATATTTATTATTAAATATCAATGCCTTAGTATGATCGCCGCTCTTGGTTAAAGCCGAGCGGCGCTTTGTTGTATTCGTTTTTGAATCTCTTTGTTCCTTCCGCTTTTTCAGCATCTCTTTTCGCACTGCGGTGCCATTGGAGTGTGCATGAAGCGCATGTTATTTAACGCAACTCATTCAGAAGAGTTGCGGGTCGCAATTGTCGACGGCCAAAAACTCATCGACATTGACATTGAAACAGCTGGCCGTGAACAACGGAAAAGCAATATCTACAAAGGTGTCATTACCCGCGTAGAGCCCAGTCTTGAAGCCTGTTTTGTCAATTACGGCGAAGACCGTCACGGTTTTCTGCCATTCAAGGAAATTTCCCGGCAATATTTCAAGGAAGGCGTAGAAGCTGGCAAGGCCCGCATTCAAGACGTCGTCAAAGAAGGCCAGGAACTCTTCGTTCAGGTTGAAAAGGAAGAACGTGGCAACAAGGGCGCAGCTCTGACCACTTTCATTTCACTGGCCGGCCGTTACTTGGTGCTAATGCCCAACAACCCGCGCGGCGGTGGCGTTTCCCGTCGAATCGAGGGGGAAGAACGCCAGGAACTGCGTGAAGCGCTGGACAAACTGGAATACCCCAAGGGCATGAGTATTATTGCCCGCACAGCCGGTATTGGTCGCTCGGTTGAAGAACTGCAGTGGGACTTGAACTACCTGCTGCAACTGTGGACAGCCATCGACGGTGCAGGAAAATCAGCCAATGGCGCATTCCTGATCTATCAGGAAAGTAGCTTGGTGATTCGCGCCATTCGCGACTACTTCAGCCCGGACATCGGCGAAGTACTGATCGACACCGACGAAATTTACGACCAGGCCAAGCAATTCATGCAGCACGTGATGCCTGACATGATGAACCTGGTGAAACGCTACCGCGATGATATTCCATTGTTCAGCCGTTTCCAGATTGAACACCAGATTGAAACTGCCTACAGCCGCATGGTTCCCCTGCCCTCGGGCGGCGCCATCGTGATCGACCACACCGAAGCTTTGGTGTCGATCGACGTGAACTCGGCCCGTTCAACGCGCGGAACCGACATTGAAGACACCGCCTTGCGCACCAACCTGGAAGCTGCCGAAGAAGTAGCCCGCCAGTTGCGCTTGCGTGACCTGGGTGGCTTGATTGTGATCGATTTCATCGACATGGAAAAAGCCGGCAACCAGAAAGAAGTTGAAAACCGTGTCAAAGACAGTTTGCATTTTGACCGCGCACGCGTACAGATGGGCAAAATCAGCCGTTTCGGCTTGATGGAACTGAGCCGCCAGCGTATTCGCCCTGCCTTGAATGAGGGTTCGCACACCACTTGTCCACGCTGCAATGGCACTGGCGTGATTCGGGACACCGAAAGCACTGCTTTGCATGTACTGCGCATTCTGCAGGAAGAAGCCATGAAGGAAGGCACCGCCAGCGTACACACGCAGGTGCCGGTGGACGTGGCTACCTTCCTCCTGAACGAGAAGCGATCCGAGATTTACAAGCTGGAAGCCCGTTTGAAGGTGAATGTGCTACTGATTCCAAACAAGCATTTGGAAACACCGCACTACGAAGTGACGCGCCTGCGCCATGACGACGAGCGGCTGGAAGACACACGCCAAAGCTTCGAACTGGCCACACCCAAAGAAGAACAAAACTACTACGACAAGAAAGTAGAAGGCGAAGCTGTGAAGCGCCAGGAAGCTGTGATCAAGGGCGTAATTCCCACCCAGCCGGCACCCCCCCATCAGGAACGCAAGCCAAAAACAGAATTGGTTGCTGCTGCACCTGCAGGGCCATCCTTGATTCAAAAAATCATGGCTTGGTTTAAACGCGACAGCGCAGCAGAAACACCTGCGGTAGTTGTAGAGCAAAAAACGGGTGAACGCGGTGGTCGTGGACAAGGTCGCTCACAAGGTGATCGCGGCGATTCACGCGGAGGCCGTGGTCGCAATCGCCGTCGTGGTGGTGGCCGTGGTCGTGAAGATGAGGTCACAACAGCTCCCTCGGCAACCGGTGAAGAAACGAAGGCAGCCGAGGCTCAGCAGCCCCGTTCCAGTCATCAAGGCCGTGGTGGTCGTGGCAAGCCCCGCGAAGAACGCGCGGCAGGTGCCGAGGTGCTTGAAGTTAAACCATTGGCAGCCGTGGAAGCAGCCGCTGATGATGCGGCAGCCGCGGCAGAGTTGAGTGAACGCACAGGTGGTCGCCGCCGTCGTCGTCGTGGCCGTGGTGGTCGCGGAGCCGGTGAAGGTGAAGGTGAGACAACAGGTTCAGCACTGGAGCAATCTGCGCTGCAATCTGAAGACGCATTCCAGGCCGCAGATGCGGCAGACGACGAGGAATTGGCCAACAAGATTGCCGAAACCATGTCGTATGGCAGTGATGACGAGGCCAGTGGCGATGAAGAACCACGTCGCCGTCGTCGTCGTGGCCGTGGTGGTCGTGGTGGCAATCGCGACGGTGCCCGTGAAGTGGTGGGTGTTGATGAAGCAGCCGCCCCCGTTGCAACTGCTTCGATGGGTTTGCCTGCAGAACCCACGCAAATGGGCTCGACGGAAAACAATCCGGACGAATCCAATGTACCAAGCCCTGAAGTTGCGCAATTCATTCAGTCTGTTGTTGAAGCGGTAGCGCAACCCAAGGAACCTGCACAGGAAGTAACTGCTGAAACACACGCGGAGGAAAGCGAGTCAACGGTTGAAATTACACCTGAAGTGCAGGAATCTGCCGAAGTGACTGCGCAAGCTGAAGTGATTGCTCCAGCAGTGGCAGCCTCGGTAGCAACTGTTGTTGCTGCTTCGCCTGTTCCCCCAGCCCCAAAGCTGGTGGACAAGGAAGCCCTGGAGCAAATGCTGAACAGTGCCGGCATGTTGTGGGTGGAAACAGACCAGGATAAATGGTCTGTAATTCAGTCAAACCTGGCTGCTGCGCCGAAACCCGTCCGCGTACCACGCGAACGCAAACCGGTGGCTCCTATCGCAACTGACAACCTGGTGCTGGTTGAAACCAAAGCCGAGTTCAGAAACGATTCGAACTGACGTTCAAGTTAGCTAGTCAAGCATTCCAGGCAAGCAATTGCCTGGAACAAAAAACGCCCGGTGAGTAATATTCACCGGGCGTTTTTCTTTTGCTGGCTTGGCAGGTATAAAAAAACCCGCTCATTGCTGAGCGGGTTTTGACTTCACGGCTGTGACAGTAAACTTTTTACTGAACTGTTCACTGAGCCATCACCTGTGAACCCATGGCTGTAGCACCTTCCTTGGAACGCACTGCAGACACTTTGCCTGCCTTGATGTCGTCATACCAGGCATCGTGGTGGGCCTTGGCCCATGTTTCATCCACATAGCCATCGCGCATGGCCTCAAGAGCACCTTCCATACCGATGGAACCGATATAGATGTGACCCAATGACATGATGATGAACAACAAGGCTGCACTGGCGTGAATAACATGCGTTTGCTGCATCAACAGGCGTGGCTGGTCAAAGTTGGGGAAGTCAAGAATTAGACCTGTGGCTGACACCACCAGGCCCAATACTGTGACGCCGCCCCAGAACCAGATTTTCTCGCCCATATTGAAGCGTCCTGCTGGGGCATGGCCCAACAAACCGCCACCCTTCTTCAGCCACTCGATGTCGTTTTTCTCGGGCAGGTTGTCTTTCACATACATGATGAAAAACACGATGATGCTGACCGCGAACACAGGACCCACAAAGTTGTGAATCACAATGCTTATGGAAGCCAACCAGGAATTGAGCGTAAGGCCCATCCAGGGTGCAAGCACGTGTTTGCCAAACATCAGCAACAAACCTGTCAAGGCCAAGGCTACGAAGCTAAATGCCATGGTCCAGTGGGCCACACGTTCAGCCGAGGTGAAACGTTCGATCAGCTTGCCTGTGCGTGGTTCGGGCAATTTAACCGGCCCTTTCACCAAGTGCGCCGCCACGATCAACAAAAACACCACTGCCACGGCCCATCCGCCGTAGAAAGAAATGTTGTCGTTGCGCATCTGGCGCCAGGTTTCACCGCTTTTGTTGATCAACACCCCGGTTTCACGGCCTTTGGTGACGGTGGTGAATGAATCACCCGACGCCACGGCTGACCAAACTGGTGAATTGTTCAAGGGTTGCGTTTGTTGTTTCTGAACTTGCGCTTGCGCGCGTTCAGTCGAATCTTGCGCAATGGCCCCCATTGACCACAGTGAGCACGCTGCGAACACCAAGGCCGTGAACAGGGCCAATATGGCCTTGCCCAGACCTGGCTGCGCAGCAGCCCGAATGGTTGAATGTGTCATGATTGACTCTCCTTATTTGGCCTTTGCCGAATCGCCAGTACGAACGTATTCGTTCTGTGCTTTGGCTCGGACGTTCAGGTTGTCTGCCCAGCTTTCCTTGTCACCCGCTTTGAAACCACCAGCGGTGAACTCACCGCCGCCAGTTGCATAAGCTGGTGTGTCGGCCTTGCCTGCATACCCTTTGCCTTGGTTGGCATCTTCAAGGGGTGAGCAGCCTGTGGCCAAAACAAGGCCCGCAAAGGCCCCGGAAAGGATCAACTTGCTACGAAGCGCCATAATTACGCGCCCTCCTTGGCAGGTTGACCATACGCTGAACTCCAGCCCCAGACTTCGGCGCCTTTGCCGCGAACAACCACGCGATTGCGGAAGATGTCGGAGACTACGTCGCCGTCACCTGCCAACAAGGCTTTGGTTGAGCACATTTCGGCGCACAGTGGCAGCTTGCCTTCGGCCAAACGGTTGCGACCATACTTCTCGAACTCGGCTTCAGAAGCGTCTTCTTCAGGACCGCCTGCACAGAATGTGCATTTGTCCATCTTGCCACGCTGACCGAAAGCACCTTCCTGCGGGAATTGTGGTGCGCCAAACGGGCAGGCGTAGAAGCAGTAACCACAGCCAATACACAGGTCCTTGTCGTGCAACACAACACCTTCGTCGGTCTTGTAGAAGCAGTTCACTGGGCAAACAGCCTGGCAAGGCGCGTCTGAACAGTGCATACAGGCTACGGAGATTGAACGTTCTCCGGGTTCGCCGTCGTTAATCGTTACCACGCGGCGGCGGTTGATACCCCATGCCACCTCGTGCTCGTTTTTACATGCGGTGACGCAGCCATTGCACTCAATGCAACGCTCGGCATCACACAGAAACTTCATACGTGCCATTTTCTTATCTCCTTTGCATTAGTGCTTATGCCAATTTTTCAATTTGGCAAACGGTGGTCTTGGTTTCCTGCATCATGGTTACGCTGTCGTAACCGTAGGTTGTTGCGGTGTTCACCGCTTCACCACGTACAACGGGCGCTGCACCTTCCGGGTAGTACTGAAGAAGGTCTTTGCCTTCCCAGTGACCCGAGAAGTGGAACGGCAGGAACACGGTGTCTTCACCCACGCGGCGTGTGACCAAGGCCTGAACCTGGATCTTCGCACCAGTCGGTGTTGTTACGCGAACCTGGTCACCGTGCTTGATGCCACGGTCGTTCGCTGCCTTGGGATGAAGCTCAACAAACATGTTTTGTTGAAGTTCAGCCAGCCAGGGGTTGGAACGCGTTTCTTCGCCACCACCTTCGTATTCCACCAAACGGCCTGAAGTCATGATCAAGGGGAAGGATTTGCCAATGTCGGCGTTCTTCTCCTGAATGGACTTGTACAGCGTTGGCAAACGCCAGAAGCCGGCTTTGTCATCGTGTGTTGGGTACTTGGCCACCAGATCGGGCTTGGTGGAGTACAGCGGTTCACGGTGCTTGGGCACTGGATCCGGGAAGTTCCACACCACGGCCCGCGCCTTGGCATTACCGAACGGGTGGCAACCGTGCTTCATGACCACACGCTGGATGCCACCGGAAAGATCGGTTTTCCAGTTCTTGCCTTCGGCTTCGGTTTTCTCGGCCTCGGTCAAGTCGTCCCACCAGCCAAGCTGTTTCAGCATGTCGGCAGTGAACTCAGGGTAGCCAGTGGTAATTTCAGCATCTTTGGAATGTGAACCGTCGCTGGCCAACAGGCTGACGCCATCTTTTTCCACACCAAAGTTGGCACGGAAGTTACCACCACCGTCCATCACGTGTTTGTCGGTCTGGTACAGGTTGGGGGAACCGGGGTGCTTGATGTCGGCCGTGCCGTAGCAGGGCCATGGCAAACCGAAGTAGTCGCCATCACAAGGGCCGCCTTCCGCTTTCAGCGTGCGAACGTTGAAGGTGTGCATGTTTTTCATGTGCAGCTTCAAACGTTCCGGGCTTTGGCCGGTGTAACCAATTGTCCAGGTGCCTTTGTTGATCTCCCTCAGGACAGATTCCATTTCAGGTTCCATCATGCCGCCCTTGCCTTTCACCATGGTGAGCGACTTTGTGAACTCTTCACCAAAACCAAGCTTCTCGGCCAATTGATACATGATCATGTGGTCGGTGCGGCTATCGAACATGGGCTCGATCACCTTCTCGCGCCACTGCAGTGAACGGTTCGACGCAGTACAGGAGCCTGAGCACTCAAATTGAGTGGCCGCAGGCAGCAAGTACACTTCGCGGTTGGCGTTCAAGCCAGCGGGGTCGCCTGGCATGGCTGCCATGGAGGCGGTTGCTGAAGGATAAGGATCGATCACCACGAGCAAATCGAGCTTGTCCATGGCTTTTTTCATGTCCAGACCACGGGTTTGCGAGTTGGGAGCATGGCCCCAGAAGAACAGACCGCGAAGGTTGCCGGATTTCTGATCGATCAACTCGGGGTTTTCAAGAACACCATCTACCCAACGCGACACGGTCATGCCGGCTTTGGTGGTCATGCCCTCTGCGTAGCGGCTCTTGATGTATTCGTAATCCACACCCCATATACGGCACCAGTGTTTCCAGGAACCTTCGGCAACGCCGTAGTAACCGGGCAGTGAATCGGGGTTTGGACCGACGTCGGTCGCGCCCTGTACGTTGTCGTGACCGCGGAAAATGTTGGTACCACCACCGGAGACACCCACGTTGCCCAATGCCAGTTGCACGATACAAGAAGCACGCACCATGGCGTTGCCAATCGTGTGCTGGGTTTGACCCATGCACCACACAATCGTACTGGGGCGGTTTTTGGCCATCATTTCGGCCACTTTGTACATTTGCGCTTCATTAACGCCACAGGCTTCTTCAACCTTGTCGGGTGTCCAGTTGGCCATAACTTCTGCCTTGATCTGGTCCATACCGTAGACGCGGTCGTTGATGTACTTTTTGTCTTCCCAACCGTTCTTGAAAATATGGTGCAACAGGCCAAACAGGAATGGAATGTCGGAGCCTGAACGAATACGCACGTATTCGTCTGCGCGGGCTGCAGTGCGTGTGAACCGTGGATCAACCACGATCATTTTCGCGCCTGTTTCCTTGGCGTGAAGCATGTGCAACAAAGAAACAGGGTGTGCTTCCGCAGCGTTCGAACCAATGTACAAGGCACACTTCGTATTCTGCATGTCGTTGTAGGAATTGGTCATCGCGCCATAACCCCAGGTATTCGCTACGCCAGCCACTGTCGTGGAGTGGCAGATTCGCGCCTGGTGATCAGTATTGTTCGTGCCCCACATGGAGACCCATTTGCGCAGCAAATAGGACTGTTCGTTGTTGTGCTTGGATGAACCGATAAAGAAGGTTGCATCCTGACCACTTTCCTCGCGAAGTGCCAACATTTTTTTGGTAATGCCGTCGAGCGCTTCGTCCCAGGAAATTTTCTGGTACTTGCCATCCACCAGTTTCATGGGGTATTTCAGGCGGTATTCGCCGTGGCCGTGTTCACGCAACGCAGCACCCTTGGCACAATGTGCGCCCAGGTTAATGGGGCTGTCGAACACAGGATTTTGGCGAATCCACACGCCGTTTTGTACAACTGCATCGGTAGCGCAACCCACGGAACAGTGCGTACAAATTGTGCGCTTGATTTCAATTGCGCCGCCGGCCGTGCTGCCATCAGCAGCAGCCTCAGCGCGTTTAACCATGCCAAATGGCAGGCTGCCCGCAACGGCACCTGCACCCACACCGATACCGGAGCGCTTCAGGAAAGCGCGGCGATCCATGGTGGCACCCAAGCGTGACCCAATTTTATTGAGCAGGCTGTGGTTGTGATTCGGAATCACTTTGGCCACTGTCTTTTCGTCTCTTCTCTTTAACATCCTGGTCTCCTTGGATTACACCAGCAAGGTTCTGTAATAGGTTTTCACATGCTCAGAGAGCTGGTAACCCTTCGATTTTTTTTCAGTGCCCGCAGCTGCGGCTTGTTCGGCCACTTCAGGTTGTTTGCTCACCACCAGTGCGGCACCGGCAGCAGCAACACCCACACCAGCGCCCACCAGGAATTGGCGTCTTGCTAGTTTGGGTTTGTCTTGACTTATCATTTTCTTGGTCATCTCATCACCTCCAATCAAACGGCACTTTCAAAATCGAAAGACTGTGTTTCAACATCAAAGAACACGCGGGCCAAACGACCCACAGTTTTATAAAAATCAGTGTTGCTGGCGGCCTCTATGTCGTTGGCCATGCGAACATACCAACTGGCCATGTGGGCCTGGAAAAAAGCACGCTGTTCGGCAAACGACACAGGTGGGTCGTCGGCCAAAATCAGGTAGCGCATTACTTCGCACAAAAACGCAATGTGATCTTCGGTTTCAACCAGTGCTTCGTCACGGGTCAATCCAAATTTCGCCAGATCATCTCGCAAAGCAATCAAGGGCTTTTCGTTCAAAAAGCCCGCCATGTAATACGATCCGTACAACATCACTTCCGGGCGACCAACGCCGATGAAGTTGTCGACAAATTCCTGGTTGATTTTCTTGCTGTCAAATTGCCCCACCACACGAATAAGCTCGGAAAACTCGAAGCCCAACGGGGTTGTAATGTCGAGCGTGTCGCGGTCAATTTCGCGGAAACGAGCCAGAAATTCATCGGTCACCTTGCCGGAAAACAATTGGGACAACAGGCCATAAAAATCAGCACGTGCCCAGTCTTCACCGGCGATCAGGTTGTCTTCCTGTTGAACCTGGGTGTTCATTTTTTCACCTCAAAAATGGTCATTTCGTCTTTGGCGCTGTACATGTCTGTTACGCGGCAATCGGCACACATCTTCAGGCGGTTTGCATTGCGCTCAAACATGCTGTGCGCACTTAGCTTGGCAAACATGTTTTCAATCATGTGTTTGGTGCCAAACGCCTTGCCACAGCTGATGCAGTGAAATGGCTGTGATTCATTCAGCACACGCTTTTCGCGTGCCGCAGGGCCAAGCAACAACTGGGGCACCAATTCCATGGCGTTTTCAGGGCAGGTTTCAACACACAAACCGCACTGCACACAGTTGCGTTCAATAAAGCGCAGTTGGGGCAATTCGGGATTGTCGATCAATGCAGAAGCCGGGCAAGCGCTGGTGCAGCTCATGCACAGCGTGCATTTGTCTTTGTTCACCAGCACGGCACCGAAAGGCGCGGCGACCGGCAGTGCAATGGGCTCGGCAAAACTTTGTTTGGTGTGCTTTTGAGCATGTTCAGCCAAATGATCAACCGCGAACTCCATTCGGGTTCGCTTGTTGGACGACAATTCGAAGCTGGCGGGCTCAACACCCGACGCGCTCAAATTGCTGTGCGCAAACAACTGGTCAATTTGACCCGTGTGGAGCACGCGAACACGGTGCTGCAAACCCAAGGCTTCCAGCAAGGCGTTTACCCAGCCCACCTGCGCGGCCAAGGGGCCGGCATAATGGCTTGACTCCACAGCAGACTGCACCACGGTAATTCGATCGGCACCGAACGCCAGGGCAGACAACCACAAGTCAGGGCCAACGCTTGCGCTGTGGTTCAACTCAATTGGCAACAGGCTGAAATCTGAAACAGCCGCTTTGCCAGACGATGTTTTGCTCGATTTCTTGGCCGCTTCCAGCCAGTTGTGTTCCATGTCGGGGCCGTGCAACACCAATTCAAGCTTGGCACCGCCGTTGCCACGGAAAGCTTTCACAGCAGTTTTGATGGCCCTGCCCTGAACGGTTGCTGGGCTTAACGCAAACTGAATTGCACCGGTTGGGCACACTGTGGTGCATGCGCCGCAACCCAGGCACAGGTGCGGATTGACCTCAATTTTCTCGCCAGCGGACTTAATCGCTTTGGTACTGCACGCATCGATGCAGTTGTTGCAACCTTCCTTGCTGGAACGGCTGTGCGCGCAAATGCTGGGCTTGTACTCAAAAAACTTGGGCTTCTCGAATTCACCCACGGTTTGAACGGCATCCAGCATGGCTTCAAGCAAAAGCTGTTCGCTGTCACCCACATGCCAGTAACCCAAGGGCGCTTGGCGATCTGCAAACAAACCGGGCATGGTGCAATCAATCACCATGTCATATTCACGGTCGCTGGTGATATTCAAATCACCAAATGAAATCGCCTTGAATTCACCACATGCCTTGATGCAAGCGCCACTTTGGTCGCAGCTGTTGAGGTCAATGGTGAGGGAATCTTTTGAAATGGACTGGGTAGGGCAGGCATCAACACAGGCCCCGCAACGCGTGCACATTTCCATGTCAACAGGGTTGGTTTTGCGTGCGCTAAGCTTAAATGCCCCCAAGTAACCGGCAACTGCTTGCACGCTCAGGGCCAGCACATTCAGGTCACGTTTGGCAGGCAACACAATATCGGTGGTGTCTGTTACCAACAGGTCAACCGTCAGGTTGTTGGCCAGGGTCTGGGCGTGATGCAATTGTTTGCCGCTGTTTGCAACAATCGCCACACGACCTTTGGAATTGAACAGAACGGCCGGCACAGGCTCAACCTGGAAATCCGTTTCATAAGCAGCCAGCGCGGCCACTGCCGCTGCTGCCTGTTTTGATGATTGATCAGCCGGCTGCCCGCGCAGCAAACCACGCAGGTTCACAAATTCGATGGTTTGGGTGGATGCCTCGTCAGCGATTGATTCAAAAACAGCCTGTTCTTGAGTACACCCCACAAAGCACCGTGCGCCGCTGGATTTGTTCTTTGAACTCAGCACCGTCGAAATTCCATCCCGACAGGAACGCTGTGCAGACACAAAACGAATGCCCTCAACGTTCACGTTTTGTAACGCTTTGTCGACTGTCTCGCCGCTACCCTGGCAACCACACACAAATACATCCGAGTTGGTCATCTATTTACTTCTAATTTAGTTATTTGGCAATTAATTGCAAAACTTGTGCCAAGCCAAGCCTGAAAATTTTCCCATTTAGAATCATTACACTAGAGTGACAGTCCTGCATGCGGACCCAAACGGTGGTGCATTTTGTCTGTATCCAACTGGCACTGGATACGACAAAAAGTACCAATTCAACGTGGTTTTTGGGGGGATTTTTCGAACGTTCGTTCTGTAGAGATTTGTTCAGAATCAACGACTTGAGAGCCGTCAGGGATAACCCTAACATTTTCATGGTTTTCTTCAGAAGCCACATCTGGTTCCACTTGCAATCCCGATTGCGCAGGCTCGGATTCCAGCATTTCTTTCGGTTCGATTACCTTCGCCAACAGCGAATTGTTTTCGTCAGAAATTTCGCCAGTTTTCAGTAGCTCCAGATCAGGCCTGCTCAGCAATTGCTTCGAGAAAGTCATTTTTTCGATGTCTTCCTTGCTCAACGGCGTGAACTTGTTGTAGTCGTCGATATAAATGTCCAGGCCGTCCATCACATTGAACTCTGGCCTGGAAAACAAGGCCTTGAAGGCTTTGTTTTTCAAGTCCTTCGACACCTTGTCGACCAGAAAAGCCTTGATGTCGCCACCCTGCTCCACCGCGCGTAGATCGGCTTCAGTGGGCACCGGAAGATCTACTTCGACAGGGCTTGGTGGTGCATTGTCCACCTCGACAAGCCCTTGATTGTTCACTGCTTCGGCATCGGCGAGGGCATCTTCCTGCTGCGGCAAATTCTCGGCCAAGCGTTCCCTTTCACGCACTTCCAGCTTGCGCTTTGACCATCGGCTTAAAAAATTCTCACTCATCACATTATCCGCGTTTATCAGGTTTCACAAACGATTGCGGGCGCCGCCGCTGCTTGGGCTCGGGCTGGTACCGTGCCTGCACCAGTTCTGCCAGCCAGCTGGCCACTGCCGCTGGCAACGGCAGGGTTTGCACTTCATCATTGGCGTCCATCCAGCGTGCTGCCTCGTCATAACTCAGGGTTGCTTCAAACACCGAAGGCATCAGGTTTTTGTTCTCTTCCGGGTAACGCACACAAAAAAACACGTACGGCACGTCGGTGTCAAGGTTCAGGAAATAGCCTTGCAACTGGTCTTGATAAACCTCTGCCGTTACCGTTTGCACACGCTCTTCATCGCCTTGGGGCATGGGGGCGTCTGCCGGGCCCAGTTCAAGCACCTGCCAACGAAAAGGCTGCCAGGGTGAACTTTGGGCCACTTTGCCTATCTTCACCTTGAAGGAGACTTCGCCCAATACTAAAAAATTTGCACTCAAAAAACACCTCTGCGAGTTGCCGCGCCCCGTCAGTAAGGGCACAATTCAGGTGATTAGATTAGAAGATACATGACAAGTATCACAATAGGAGTTTGCCCCATGGGGGCGAGGGATTGAACGATGACAGACCGTGTTATTCAACTGGTCCAAGACAATTCGCGCGTCATTCCACTGAATTTCAGCGCACCGCAAAGCAGTGAAGTACCCGCCAAAGATCATTTCAGTCGCAGGCTTCATGACTTGCGTATTTCTGTCACGGACCGCTGTAATTTCCGCTGCGTATACTGCATGCCCAAGTCAATTTTCGACAAAGACTACCAGTTTTTACCGCACAAGGATTTGCTCAGCTTCGAGGAAATTGAACAGGTTGCCCGCCAGTTTGTGGCCTTGGGTGTTGAAAAAATACGCCTGACAGGTGGCGAACCCCTGCTTCGCAAAAACATCGAGATTTTGATCGAACAACTTGCACGCCTGCGAACACCGGGCGGCAAGCCTGTTGAAATCACCTTGACCACCAACGGCACACTGCTTCGCAAAAAAGCGAAAATATTGAAGCAGGCGGGCCTAAGCCGCGTCACCGTGAGCCTGGATGCAATTGACGACGCTGTATTCAAAGCCATGAACGATGTGGATTTCTCTGTGGATGAAGTACTCGATGGCATTGAAGCCGCTTGCGAGGCTGGCCTGGGACCTGTCAAGGTAAACATGGTTGTGAAAGGCGGCATGAATGACGACCAAGTGCTGCCCATGGCGCGGCATTTCAAAGGCACACCGCATATTCTGCGCTTCATTGAATACATGGATGTGGGCAGCAGCAATGGTTGGAAAATGGATGAAGTGGTGCCCTCTGCACGCATCATCAACATGATTTCCCAAGGTCTTTCGCAACTGCAAATGCAAGATGCAAACTACACGGGTGAAGTGGCTGAACGCTGGAAGTACAGCGACGGCACTGGTGAAATCGGCGTTATTTCTTCGGTTACGCAAGCCTTCTGCAAGGACTGCACACGCATTCGCCTGTCCACTGAAGGCAAGCTTTACACCTGCCTGTTCGCCAGCAAGGGGCACGACTTGAAGCCCCTGATTCGATCCGGCGATGAAGTTTCCCTGGTTGACAGCATGTTGGCCAATGCGATTCGAAACCTGTGGGCTTTTCGCGCAGACCGTTACAGTGAAATTCGCACCGAAAACACGGCACAACCCAAAGACAGAATTGAAATGTCGTACATCGGAGGCTAAAGGACTTTTCAATGGCAGCACACATTCAAACTACCCATGCCAGCATACCCAGCACGGTAGAAATTACAGCGATTAATGAACGCGGGGAGCAAGTGCCTGTTCAAATTTCAGGCGAGCACCCGCTAACGCTTTACTTTGACAAAAAAGAGCTTTTGACCATCATGACCCTGGGCTCTCAACCCGAAGCACTGGCACTTGGTTGGCTTAGAAATCAAAGGTTTGTTGAAAATTCTTCAGAAATTGCTGCAATTCATGTGGACTGGGAAACAGAAAGCGTTGCCGTTACTTCCACCGTGCTGAAAAACACCGGCCAAACCATCTGGGAAACCACGGAAAAAGCCCAAAAACTCGAGAAAAGAACCACCACCTCGGGCTGTGGCCAGGGCACCGTATTCGGCGACTTGATGGAAGACCTGGACAAGGTGCAATTGAGCAATGCCTATAACCTGTCGCAAGAAGTGTTGTACGGCGTGATGGATCAGGTTCGAAAACATGAATCGGTCTACAAACAGGCCGGGGCCGTGCATGGCTGCGCATTGTGTTCCAACAGTGGCGAAAACCGCGGTGAAATTCTGCTGTTTGTTGAAGACGTTGGCCGCCACAATGCAGTGGACACCATTGCAGGACAAATGTGGCTGCACGGCATGACAGGTGAAGACAAAATTTTTTACACCACAGGAAGGCTGACTTCCGAGATGGTCATCAAATGCGCCCAAATGGGCATTCCCGTGCTGGTGTCCCGCTCAGGGCTTACACAAATGGGCCATGAAATTGCCCAGAAACTGAACATCACCATGCTGGGCCGCTGCCAGGGCAAACATTATTTGCTGTACACCGGCACACACCGATTCAACACTTTAAACGACACACAATACGCATGAGCATTTCTCTGGACGACATTACCGGCGTCATTCTGGCTGGTGGCATGGGCCGCCGCATGGGCGGCATCGACAAAGGGCTTCAAAACTTCAAGCAGGCACCGCTGGCCCTGCACGCCATGATGCGCCTGAATGGCCAGGTGGGCAGCATGACCATCAACGCCAACCGGAATATTGCCGTGTACGAAGGCTTTGGAATACCCGTTATTTGTGATCAGCAAGCCGACTTCGCCGGCCCGTTGGCTGGCATGCAAACAGCGCTAAGCTACGCCACCGTGCCATTTCTGGTTACCGTGCCTTGCGATGTACCCATGTTCCCGACCGACCTTGTGAAAAAACTGAGCGAGCCCTTTGAGAAAAATGTTGGCTTAATGCTGACTGTGGCCGCCACCAATGGTCGCCACCACCCCGTGTTCTGCATGATGCGTACCGAATTGCTGCCCAGCATGGAAGAATTTCTGCGCAAAGGCGGTCGGAAAATCGATGCCTGGTATGCCGACATTCCACACCAGTCCGTGGAGTTTGGCAATGAAGCAGCCTTTCACAATGTCAACACATTGCAAGAACTGAAAGAACTTGAAAAGAAATCCTGAGTGACGAATCCAGCATGCAAACTGACTTTCAAACCGTAGACCAGGCTCGACAAAGCATACTTGCGCAGCTGGTGCCCATTTCGGGCACGCGCACAGTTGCCATTCGGGATGCGCTCGACCAAGTGCTGGCCTTCGATGTGCTGTCGCCAATCAACGTGCCAGCACACGACAATTCCGCGATGGACGGCTACGCATTCAACAGCAGTTGCCTGCAAAGTGGTGCAATCACCTCGCTGAAACTGGTAGGTACTGCGTATGCCGGCAAAGTGTTCAGCGGGCAATGCGGCCAGGGCGAATGCGTGCGCATCATGACAGGTGCAGTGATGCCAGCCCACTGTGACACCGTGCTGATTCAAGAAAACGCCACAGTGAACGGCGACACCATCAGCTTTCCGCCTGGCGCGGTAAAGGCTGGCGACAACCGCCGCTTGGCGGGCGAAGACCTGACTGTTGGCAAAGCTGCCCTGCCCGCTGGCAAGGTATTGCGGCCTGCGGATCTGGGTTTGCTTGCATCGCTGGGCGTGGCCGAAATTACCGTGCGCCGAAAACTGCGTGTGGCGTTTTTCTCCACCGGCGACGAATTGCGATCGCTGGGCCAAGCGCTTGACCAAGGCTGTGTGTATGACAGCAACCGATACACCCTGTTTGGCATGCTCACCCGGCTTCGATTCATCGAACTTCTGGACATGGGCGTGGTACGCGACTCCCCCGAGGCCCTTGAGCAAGCCATGCTGCAGGCCATTGAACAGGCCGATGTCATCATCACCTCGGGTGGCGTTTCCGTGGGTGAAGCCGACTACACCAAAGAGGTCATGGAAAAACTGGGCAGCGTGAACTTCTGGAAAATTGCCATGCGCCCCGGCCGCCCTATGGCATTTGGCCAAGTGCACAACAAAGCCAATGGCGATTCAGCTTTCCTGTTTGGCCTGCCCGGCAACCCGGTGGCAGTCATGGTCACCTTCTACGCGTTCGTACGGGACGCACTGTTCAAGCTAACCAACGCAAAAGCCTTGCCCGTGCCCATGGTGTCGGCAAAGCTGGTGCAAGGTTTGCGCAAACGCCCAGGCCGAACTGAATACCAGCGTGCCCGCCTGGTGATGGAAAATGGTGTATTGACCGCGCATCTTACAGGTGCGCAGGGATCTGGCATTTTGCGCAGCATGTCTGAATCAGATGGCCTGCTGGTGCTGGAACACGCGCAGGGCGACCTGAACGCGGGCGACACCGTTCTTGCCCTACCGTTTGAGGGGTTGATCTAACCCCACCCGGAAGAGTGAGCCAAGTGAGTGATTTTCAGGGCTGAATTCAAAGGCTACCATGGGTGCTCTTGAATTCAGGCCCCCTTCATGCTGCAAGACCCACGCCCCATCAAACCTTTGCAACACGCCCTGTGCGAGCTGCTGAGGCAGCTTGGCATCGAATTTCTGCCCAGCCAGTGGCGCATGCAGGAAACACTGATTGACCCCACAAAAGCCGACGAACTGACCTTGCTGCGCGCGTATCTAACCGCCTGCAATATTCCCCACCAGGTTTTTGAGCAAATTCTGCCTGGGGAAATCAAACACCTCTCAACCCACACATTGGCCATGACACACACAGGTCAATCCGGGCTGCTGAAAGACCTGCGCAGCGCAGGTGAAGAAAACCTGCCTTTGCAGTGGGCCTTGCAAATCGATGCCGTGAAAACATCACCGAACCCCAGCAACCAGAAACCACCTGAAAGCCTGCTGGGCTTTTGGCGAAAACTGCGCGAAAGCCCCTGGCTTCGTGAAGCCTTGAACTTCGAAAACGGCAGTTTCAAACCAGTTATTTATGCGTCCCTGTTGATCAACATTCTGGCACTGGCTGGCCCCCTGTTTTCACTGCAGGTGTACGACCGCATCATTCCAAATCAGGCTTATGCGTCAATGGCTGCACTGCTGGTTGGCGTTGCAATTTGCCTGGGGTTTGAACATGCCCTGAAACACGCGCGACACCGACTGATGGAAATTGCGGCCACATCGATCGACACGCGTTGCGCGGCGCACTTGTCACAATCGCTGCTGAATGTGCCCATCCACAAAACCGAGCCCACGGTATTACTTCAGCACTTGCGTTCGTTTGAACATCTGCGCGAACTGATCACCGGCGTTTTTTTGCTCGCCCTCATCGACCTGCCCTTCCTCACCCTGTTTCTGGTGGTCATCACCCTGATCCATCCCTTGTTTTTGTTGGTCACCGGTGGCGTCATTGCCCTGACCTTGCTGTTCGTGGTCAATTCGCACCGCACATTGTCGCGCCTAGGGCAGGTGCACATGAAGCAAGCCCGTGAAACACAAGGCCAGTGGCTTGATTCACTGGGTTGCCTGGACAACATTCAGGCCCACGGCGTTCAACAAGCACACGGGAAACTTCTGAACCATTTGCAGCTGAAAGCGCGCATGGGCGGCAACACAGTTCGGGATCAGCTTTTCCTGGTGAACCAGAAAATACACCTGCTTCAACAAGGCAGTTGGGTGCTTACCATTGCACTGGGCGTGTACTTGATTGTGGAAAAACAAATGACAGTGGGTGGTTTGATTGCTGTGTCCATGTTAACCATGCGCTGCTTTGCGCCCATTCAAAAGCTGCAAAGCCATCTGGTACAAACCCATTCTGCACAAGCCAGCTTTGAAGAACTGGATCTGTTTCTGGGGCAAACACACACCAGCAACAACACGCGTGCGGCACTTCCTGCCATTGCGCAGATCGCCATTGCATCAGCCAGCGTGTTGAAACCGGGGCGCACTGCTGAATCCAATCAGCCCGCGCACTTTATCGTGCACGGGTTGAACCTGAATCTTGATGCCGGAAACCGGGTGGGCATCATTGGCCCAACAGGTTCAGGCAAAACATCCGTGCTCAAATTGCTAGCCCAGCAACTGCCTTGCGATCAGGGGCAGGTCCGCGTGAACCACCTTGCAATCGACCACTATCACCCCAGTGAATTCAGCAGCAAAGTAGGCTATGCCACGCAGCCCCCCATGTTGATCAAAGGCACGTTGCTGGACAACATTCGTTTCATGCGGCCACACATTGACACTGCAAGCTGCTGGCAAATACTTGAAAAACTCGGCATGAAAGAATGGGTTGAACAACACCCTGACGGCATTCACATGCATATTGAAAACCAGGGTAGCAACCTGTCGTCTGGCCAAAAACAGGGTGTTTCGATTTGCAGGGCATTGGCTGGGCAACCTGGGCTGATCCTGCTCGACGAACCCACCGTGTGCCTAGACCAGTTCATGGAAAACCGCCTTGTTCAATATCTTCAACAGCTGTGCGAAAACACCATCCTCGTGTTCACCACGCACAAACTCGGTTTGTTGGCCTGCGCAAATTCGCTGGTGTTGATGAACCAGGGGCAAATTCACGCACAAGGACAAAAAACCGAAGTGCTGCATGCCGCCAACGCACTTGCAAAAAACCGCGAGCACGGCACAGGGGCAAAGCCATGAACATCAGGTCTGCAGTGAAGCAGGTGGCCGACTGGACAATGGGCCGAACTGGTGAAAACCAAATGCCCGAAGAGGCCACACTGGATCAGTCCCGCCTGTGGGCCGAGCAGCAAATACTGACAAAAAGGCTGGTGCACTGCTGCGCAATCACTTTGCTTGGTTTACTGGCCTGGTCGGCCATTGCCACCGTGCCACAGGCCGCACACGGCGAGGCCCGTGTTGTGCCGTCCCAGCGTTTGCAAGTGATACAGGCTGTAGACGGCGGGGTGATCAACCAAGTGTTTGTGCGCGAGGGTGAACTGGTGAAAGCGGGCGACAAACTGGTGCAAATTGACATCACCCGTTTTTCATCGAGCCTGAAGGAAAAAGAAGCCCTTGATGCATCATTTCAGTTCCGTGAAGCCCGCCTGCTGGCGCAATTGAACAACACCCAACTGTCCCTGCCGGAAGCTTTGATCAAACAATTCCCAGATCTGTTTTTACAGGAATCGAAATTGTTGCAGAGCAAGTCGCAAGAATGGACCGCACAAACCCAGATTTACGAACAACAGCTTGACCAGCGCCAACGCGAACTGGATGAAGCGCAAAGCAATGCCGCTGCTGCAAAGCGCAGCCTTGAAAGTTCAGAACAGGAACTGGCCAGCATGCGCCCACTGCTGAAAAGCGGTGCCGTTTCACCCATCGAAATACTGCGTCTTGAGCGTGAAGCATCCAAGGCTCGTGGCGATTTTGAAGCGGGAAGCGCCCAGAGCAATCGCTTGTATTCCGCCATTCGGGAGGCACGACAAAAAATTGAAGAAATTCGTTTGAAGCAAATCAACGAAGCGCGCACTGAATTGTCAGAGGTGAAAGCACGACTTGCCAGCCTGGAACAAAACCAGATTGAACTAAGCGACCGCGTGAATCAAGCCACCTTGAAAACGCCTGTGGATGGACTTGTTCAGCGAATTCTATACAACACCCGCGGTGCGGTTGTTCCGGCAGGTAAAGAAGTAATCGAAATTGTGCCGATTGATGAGCAGCTTGTATTCGAAACACGAATCAACCCAAAAGACGTTGCCTTCATTCAGCCCTCACAACGTGCATCCATTCGGGTCACTGCATACGACTACTCGATTTACGGTGCACTGGAGGGCAAAGTCGAGAGTATTTCCGCTGACAGTCTGATTGACGAATTTGGTCGCCCTTACTTCAGCGTGAAAGTCACCGTGCCACGCCTTGAGGTAAACGAAAAAGTGCGTCTGATGCCAGGCATGGTCGCCAACGTCAGCATTGAGACCGACGAGCGAACTGTGTTGTCGTACCTGACGAAACCAGTTTTGCGCGGCTCCATTGAAGCATTCACAGAACAATAAGCGCGGTCCACTAACTCCACAGAGTTAACTCTTAGCAATCCTGGCCGAATCACCTGTTTGGAAAACAGTTGACTTGGAACCAAAATCATAGATTGGTCACTTAGCTATGATATTGAACCCAAGGATAAGTATGAGCGAGAAGCCCGTCGTGAACGCCCAAGAATGCGACCCAAGTACGCTGGGCCTGGCAAGAAAGCCACGCCCCGCTATGAAACGAAAGCCACAAACAGAAGTTGTGGTTCAACTGGGTCCTTTTACCGACGGCCAAATTACTGCACCAGAAATGGTTCGTCCACTCGAAGGCCCCACCGAATGGCTGATCAAACCCAAAACAGGTGAAATTGTTCCTTTCGATTCGGGTACACCTCCGGAAAAAGACGTCATTCGCAAATACATCACGGTGGGCGCGCAAGACAACGATGTGCCAGAGGATCTGCCAAAAATCAGCGAAGGCTATGTTGTTGAACGCGTGAACCAGGATCCCTTGCCCAGCATGGATGACACCGTTCGAGAAAACGGCAAGGAAGTTGTTCGTGTTGTCGAAAACGGCGGTCCATCAAGCGTTGAATGCAAAGATCCCCCAAGCAACCCGCCCGTAACCGAAAGCGAAGAACCTCCTCCTGTCGAGCCACCTCCTCCTGTCGAGCCACCTCCTCCTGTCGAGCCACCTCCTCCTGTCGAGCCACCTCCTCCTGTCGAGCCACCTCCTCCTGTCGAGCCACCTCCTCCTGTGGAAAAGTGCGAAACCCCCGTAGATGCAGTGGATGATTGCGCCAGCACACAGAAAGACTGTCCTGTGGTCATCGATGTGTTGAAGAACGACATCGGCGGCGACGGAATGAACATTATTGAAGCATCGGCCGAGAATGGCACCGTTGAGATCAAGGATGGCAAGCTGCACTACACGCCAAATGAAGGCTTTTGTGGCGAAGACATCATCAGCTACACGATTGGCGAAGAAAACTGCCTGACTGATACCGCATATGTCTACATGAACGTTGAATCCGGAGACACATACGACTCTGGAAACGAATGCGATCAACCTGTCAACGGTGGTGACTACGCAGGTGGTGACTACAGCGACAAAGATGTCGACATGCATGACCAGGAGTATTCCTCATCGCCTTACAACCCAGACGAATTATTCGCTGAATATTCAAACCAGATCAACCAAATACTGCAAGACAAACTGGATCAAATCAGCAACTTGACTCAAGACAAATCGAGCTGGGGCGCAAACTTTGGTGCCAGCAGCTTTGAAGCCTCTGCCTGCGCTGCACCTGCCGAAGAACCCGTCGCTACCTGCTGATATCCACATTTGAACGAGTTACCATGAACACGCGTCACATTCCCAACACCCGATTGAAAACCTTGCCAGCCTCTATAGTGCTGGTCTTGTGCGCATTGAGTGCCCCTGGCAGTTGGGCACAACAATCTCAGGAAATACCTGAAGTGCAATCCCAAGCACCAGCAGAAAATGTGCCTCCTGCGGAAAAACAAGCACCCAACCCACTGCAACAAAGTGTTATCAAGGGTTTGCAGAACAGCCCCACCTTGAACGCCGACATACACGCGCTTGAAGCACAAATGGAAGAGTCGAATGTAGTGTTCGGAACGATGTTACCCACAGTCGATGCGCGTGGCTCTACAGGTCGTGAACGCACCCGCATTGAAGACGCAGACACCCGAACCTACAACGCGAACTCGTACGGCATTGAAGCACGCCAGAACCTGTACAACGGCTTTGCTTCACATGCGCGCTATTTCGCATCGTATTCGGGCGCGATGCAAAGCTATTATCGTTACCTGAACAAAGCCAATCAGGTCGCTTTCGATGCGTCAAGTTCACACGTTGATGTATCCAGGTTTCAGGCGTTGACCCAACTATCTGAAGACAACCTGAAATATCATCAAGACCTGATGAACCGGATTGAAGAAAAAGTGAAAAGCGGCGTGACCCGGCAATCCGATCTGGAACAGGCACGCAGCCGCTACACGCTGGCACTTGGCAATTTGGCCACAGAAAAAGCAAACACCTTTTCCGCCATGGCCAATTACCAGCGCATCACCGACACCGTTTGGCCGGTGAACCAGGCTGGCGAGTACGTGGTTAATGCCAACTTCGAAGTTGAAAACCGCGAACGTCTTGTATTCGCCCTGAACAACCACCCGTTGCTGAAGGCCGCCAATGCGCAGATCAGCGGTGCCAAGCAGGAAGTGACAGCCGCCAGTGAAGGCTTCCACCCACGCATTGACCTGCGGGCGAAAACCGATGTGTACAGCAACTACCTGTCTACGTTCAATGAACGTCAAATTTCTTCAGTCGATGTGCTGGCAACGATCAACCTGTACCGGGGTGGATCGGACAACGCATCTCGAAACGCCGCCATCAAGCGACGCCTGCGCAGCATGGACGACAAGCTGACAATTTGTCGCGCAATTCGCCAGTCCACGCAAACCTCGTTATTCGACGTGGTCAGCTCGCAGAAAAAATTGAACTACTTCCGTGAACAGGCTGCAGCCATCACCAAGGCACGTGCCGCCTATGAACAACAATTTGCCGTGGGTCGCCGTAGCCTGCTCGATTTGTTAAGTGCAGAAAACGAGTACTACCAGGCACAGCGTGCACTAATCAACATTGAGGCAGACCTCAGCATTTCCAAGTTAAAGCTGCTGGCAGCAACAGGCCAGCTTATTACACTGTTTTCCGTTGATGAACTGGTCAAGGCAGACGAGCCAACCAGGCGTGAAGTTATTCTTTACAAAGAGCAAAGCCAGAAAGGCGCAGAAGCCGAAGGTTGCCCGGCCAGCCTGATCAACCTGGAAGATTTTGAGCTGCCCAACATTGGCTTTGACGAGGCATTGAAGTCTGTCGACGCAACTCCCAGCCTTGCGCCGATTGAACTGGCTCAACTTGGCAATGGTGTGGTCGGGCAGCAAGTAGCTGCCTTTGGTGACCCTGCCGAGGTATCGAAAAGCCTGATCGACAAAACAAAATCCTGGGCAAAAGCCTGGGAAAACAAAGACGTGAACAGTTACATCGCGTTCTACGCACCCAACTTCAAACCCGAAGAAGGCAGCTATGAAGCCTGGGAAACAAACCGCCGTGAAAGAATTTCCAAGGCTCAGCAAATTGACATTGAAATTTCTGAAATGCAGGTAGTTCCCAGCTTTGACAAACCCGATGAATATGAAATCAGTTTTGTTCAAGACTACCGGGCAAAGTTCTATCAGGAACGGTCAAGAAAGGTATTGACCTGGAGAGAGAACAAAGGCGTTTGGCAAATTATTCGTGAGCAAAATTTACCCATGAACACGGTGAATGCACCGAACAAGAAAAACCTGAACCTGGCGGAAGCACCTAGCGCGCTCTAAGCCATCAAACTGAAAGGCTGTGGGCCAAAACCCGCAGCCTTTCGTACAGTACGCATTTGCTCAGGCTTAAACCGCCCGCCTCGGAAAAAACAGCATTGCCACCCTGAACAGGTACTTGCCTGAACTCATCCAGCGCATCAAATTCCCCCCCCTGCTCTACACCGCCCGCAATTACCCTGCTGGCCCGCACCACACTGACACCATTAAGCAACAAGCGGCGCAACACGGGCACACACGCATCAGGGATGTTTCCATGTCCAGGGGCTGCAACCACGACCGAGGCAGGCTTGCGATTCAGCAAATCAGTCAACTGACGCAGCGGCCCATTGCCCGGGGTGCAAAACACAACAGGCACTTCCATGGCTTCAAACAGCGGATGCCGGGTGGTTGTGGCATCCAGCAAATTTGCAAACTGACCCTGTACACCAAAATCGTCTGGCCTTTCAATCGCATTCAAGCTTGGCAACCATTGCGCGTCGGCCAAAACAGAATAAGGGCCATCGAATGCGTCCAGCCCGGCGGTGCTTTGTTTTTCAACACAATGCGCAGGGGTGAACAGGCCTTGCATGTACAAACCGAATGGCATCGCGGTGTTCACTGAAGCCTCGGCATTTGTGCTCAAACACCGAGTGAGGAATTCAAGTGCCCCACTGATATTGCCCGGCCCATCGGCTTGTTCGTGATCTGAAGGCAACATGGAGCCGGTGAACAGCACTGGTTTGATCAAGGCAGTTGAAGGCACCGTAAGGTACAGGAAGTACAACATGTCTTCCATGGTGTCCGTGCCGTGGGTCACGATGATGCCATCAATTTCTGGCGATGCAAGCAAACGCAGAAGCACTGCGCGAAGTTGAAGCATGTGACCCAGCTCCAGGTTCTGGCTGCCAATGCTGTAGGGTTGCTCGAAATGCCATTGTGCGCGGGCAAGCATGCCAGGAATGCTCATCACCAGGCTTTCGCCGCTGCGCTGGGCAGACGCGTAGGCCCAGGTTTCCGATCCGTCAGTCATGGTGCCGGCAATGGTGCCGCCGGTGGCTACAAATGCCACACGCGGCAAAGTATCAGGTGTTGGGTGGCGCATCGTCATCATCAAGCGGGTCCACTTTGGTGTCGTTGAATCCTAGAACAGTCAGTGCATCTTTCTCGGGCAATTCATCCACACCTTTCAGCTTTCGCTGCATGGCACGTGAACGCACTTCAGCGCCCTCAATATTTTTCGCAGCTTTTTCCAGTGTGTCGCGGGTTTTGGCAAGAATGTCTCCGAACTTGCTGAACTCGGTTTTCACCGCACTTAGCACTGTCCACACCTCGCTAGAGCGTTTTTCCAGTGCAAGTGTTTTAAAGCCCAGCTGGAATGCATTCAACAATGTGGTCAAAGTGATTGGGCCAGCCACGGTAACACGGTGCAAACGCTGTAAATCATCCACCAAACCGGGGCGTTTCACCACCTCGGCATACAAGCCTTCTGTGGGCAAAAACAGAATGCCGAAATCGGTAGTGTAAGGTGGGGCCAGGTATTTCTCGGCAATGGTTTTGGCTTCTGCGCGTATTGCCGCATCAAGCGCTTTGGACGCGGTGGCCACGCCATCGGCATCGGCGCGGTCAAAGCATTCCAGCAAGCGTTCGTATTGCTCTTTGGGAAACTTGGAATCGATGGGCAACCACACAGGCTGGTCTTCTTCCTTGCCAGGTAAGCGCACGGCAAATTCAACAATGTTGTTGCTGCCCGGCACGGGCTTGATGTTACGGCCAAATTGCGAGGGGGTCAGCATTTGCTCAAGCAGTGCCTGCAACTGTACTTCACCCCAAGTGCCGCGGGTTTTGACGTTGGTCAACACGCGTTTCAAGTCACCAACACCGGTGGCCAGGGTTTGCATTTCACCCAAGCCTTTGTACACCTGCTCAAGCCGTTCGCTGACCTGCTTGAACGATTCGCCCAGGCGGGTTTCCAGCGTGGCATGCAGCTTCTCGTCCACTGTTTTGCGCATCAATTCCAGCTTGCTGGCGTTGTCGTCCTGAATGTCTTTTAACTTTTGTTCAACCGACAAACGGATTTGCGTAAGCTGGTCTTGAATCAGGGTGTTGGTTCGGTGCAGGGTTTCAGAAAACTGGTTGAGCTTTTCCGATTGCAACTGATTGCCCTGTGTGAACTGCTGCACGATCACCTGCTGCAGGCCATGCGCGGCCTGTTGGCTTTCTGTGCGTGCCTGCGCGAAGGTTTGCGCAAGCAATTCGGCCTGTTTGCCTTGGCGGGCTTCAATGTCCTGATTCACCAGGCGCAGCTGTTTGCCCAATTCTTCAGACACAAAACGCTGTTGCACCTGCGCATCCATCACTTCATCCAGATTGGCCAGTACTTGTTGTTGAAACTGTGCCAGTTCTGCAGAATTGTCGGCTGACATTTTGCGGTACACCACCCACAAACCAGCCAACACAAGCACCAGCAAAGCCAGCACAGCCCATGCCATTACACCCGCCAATGAAGCGTCCATGCCTTATTCGCCCTTGATTGAAATGGTGTTCAGGCCCTTAGCACTGCCCTCGGGATCGGGTTTGTTGCGCATCCAGTCAGCGGTGCGAAAGAATGAAAGCATCAAGCCTTCAATCACCTTCTCTGGCAATCGCATGGCGCGCAAAGCATTCACCATGCACAGAAGCCACTGGTCGCGGTCTTCGCTGGAAATGTGGAAAGGCATGTGGCGCATGCGCAGGCGCGGGTGCCCAAACTGGGGTGAATACAAATCAGGGCCACCAAGCCAGCCCGACAAAAACAGGTAGAACTTTTCACGGGAATGGTCCAGGTGCACAGGGTGCAGTTTGCGAATGCGATCAAAGCTTGGGTTTTGATCCATTTCGTCATAGAACAAATCCACCAGCTTGCGCACACCCGCCTGCTGTTCCTCGGGCGTGTTACCGAAGTAAACAATGGGCGGCTTGGGCTGTGCGTCGATTGGATTGCTGGGTGTTTCGTTCAAGTTCATGGACATGCAAGCCTGAAATGTGGGTCAAAAAATTCGTTTACTCAATCCATGCATTGTACCTGCCAAGCCACGCGGAAACTTTCAGGCCGTGGCTTGCCGCAGGGTTTGCATTACCGGTGCGCGGCACACCTTGTTCACCGACCAAGCCCCGAACAACACCGACACCACAGCACCGGCTACCACACCCGCCACTATGTGCAGGGGCGACAGGAAATATTCAAATTCAAACACGAAATGCGCAACGCCCCAACCCAGCCCCTGTGCCGCCATGGCAGCCACCAAGCCTGCCAGGGCCCCCAGCACTGAAAGTTCCAGCCACGCGGCGCGCTGCAATTGTGCGGTGGAGGCACCCATGGCGCGGTAAATGGCCGCCTCACGGGTGCGAACCCGTGCGCCTGTCATTACACAGGCCACCACAACCAAGCCCCCAGCCACCACAGTGAACAGAAACACAAATTGAACAGCCTGACCCACTTGCCCCAGAATCTTGCGAAGCTGGGTGATCACCAGTTCGGTGTCGAGCACTGTCAGGTTGGGGTATTCGCGCACCAGTTCACGCGACACGGGAATGGCTTTGTCATCTTGCAAACTGACCGAGGTAATCCAGGTTTGGGGAAAACTTTCCAAAACCCCAGTGGGGAAAATCATGAAAAAATTCACTTCCATGGAATCCCAGCGTAATTCGCGAACGCTGGTAATTTCCACGGTCAACGGTGTGCCTGCAATATCAAAAGTAAGTTTGTCGCCCAAAGCAATGCCAAGCGTCTTGGCCACGCCGTCTTCAACCGACACTTCTGCCTTGGCTGCAGTCGAATCAAACCAGGTGCCTTCTGCAATGGTGTTGTGGGTTGGAAGCGTGTCGGCGAAACTCAAATTCAGTTCACGCTCAACGGTGTTGCGTGCGCGCTCGTCGGTGAAGGTGTCGGCGGTAATGTTTTCGCCATTGATGGCACTTAAGCGACCCCGAACCATGGGGTACAGGCGAACCGGGCTAAGGCTTGCGGTGTTCAGCTTATCCTGAACACCCTGAACCTGGTCGGGCTGAATGTTGAACACAAAGCGGTTGGGGGCATCATCGGGCACAGCTTCCTGCCAGCGGTCAATGAGGTCGCCCTGCACCACGGCAAGCATCAACAAGGCAGCAAGGCCCAGGGCAAGGCTTACACCTTGCAACACCAGCGTGCTGGCGCGCTTGGACATGCTTTGGAATACCGCAATGTGGGTGCCTTTATTGGCCAACCCCCTGGTCCGTCCATTGCCGACAAACGCCAGCATTTTTAGCAAGCCCCAGAACAGCACGGCAAACACAAGTGAAGTGCCCACAAAACCTGCGAACAACAACATGGCAAGCACCACGTTTTTCACAATCAACAAACAAACCCCAATGGCGGTGAACACGCCAAACAGCACTGACAACACCAGTTGTCCACGGCTGCTTTTCAGGGTTTGGTGGCGAATCACCGCCACCGCCGGTGCTCGCAATGCATACCAGGTGGGCACCGCCGCAAAACCCAACAACAACAAAGCCGACAACAAGATGCCCATGGGCAGGTAATGCAAGCCCGCCAAAGGCAAATCAACCCCCACCAGTTCAGCCAGCAAGGCCAGCAGGCCCCAATGTGCCAACCAACCCAGCGCCACGCCCAATGCACCGGCACCCAGCGTCAGCATGCCCATGCCCACGGCCCACATGCGCAAAAGGCGCTTTGGTGTGTAGCCCAAACTTTTAAGCACGGCCAGTTCGCCAGCCTGTTCTTTGGCGAACAAATGCGCCACCAGCGCAATGCCCACACAGGCCACCATGGTGCCGATCAGCGCGGCCATGGCCAGGAAGTCGTTGGCGCGTTCCAGCGTGTTGCTTACCTCTGGGCGGCCGTTTTCCAGCGTTTCAATTTCTTCGACTGGTGACAACACAGGGGCAAGCTCAGCAATCAACTGGTCAATCACTGGCTGCGCGCCAGTGAAATAAATTCGCCAGGTGGCGCGGGACCCCAAGCCCAGCAATTTTGATTCTTCAAGGTCGGCTGTGTTCATCATCACGCGGGGGGCAAAGTTCACAAAACCACCACCGCGGTCAGGCTCCACCAAGATAACGCGGGTCACCGGGCGGGTAATCTCACCCACTTGAATTTCGTCGCCCAGTTCAACATTCAGCGAACCCAACACACCCTGGTCTACCCAAAACTCGCCTTTGGGTGGGCCACTGGCAATGCGTTCATCTTTGCCCTGTGAATCGCGCACGGTCATTTGGCCACGAAGCGGGTAGTTGTTGTTCACTGCTTTCAGGGACACCAGAAGATCAACACTGTCTGCTGGCACCACGCTTGGGAACACCACGCTTTGGGCCCGCTTCAAACTTGCGTATTCGGGCTTATCCAGTATGGGCAACCAGGTTGAACTTGCAACGTTGCGCTTGGATTCTATGACCAGGTCGCCGCCAAGCATTTGGCTGGCATCGCGCACCAGGGCAGCTTCAATTCGAGCGGAAAAAACACCCACCGACGATATGGCTGCCACAGCCAATACCAAAGCAACAAAAAGAATGCGAAAAGAAGACCGACGAGACTGTCGAATCCAATACTGGAAAGACTGCATGGGAAATGCGCTTGCTGGATAAAACACCAGTTTAGGACAAAGCCAAGGGCAGCAGGTTCCCCTGTTTATTGCACCGCAGTAATTTCTTCATGAAGAAAACCCGCAAAAAACCGACCGATCGTGCTATTTTGAGTGTCGACTCCAACAATAAAAATTACTTTTAAGTAACATGAGCCGATACATTACAACAAACTACCGATTTTTAAGGAGACGGTAACGTGTCTGATGCATTCCCCCATTTGAATTCTCCGCTCGACCTTGGGTTTACCACCCTGCGCAACCGCATCATGATGGGGTCGATGCACACAGGCCTTGAAGACAAATACAAAGAATTCGACAAGCTGGCGGCCTATTATGAGGCCCGCGCAAAGGGTGGCACTGCCTTGATTGTTACCGGTGGTTTTTCCCCGAACCTGGAAGGCTGGTTGTATCCGTTTGCGTCCAAATTGAGCAGCAGCGGCGCGATCAAACACCACAAAAAAGTAACTGCGGCTGTGCACAAGCACGACGGCAAAATTGTGATGCAGTTGCTGCATGCAGGCCGCTATTCATACCACCCCCTCAGTGTTTCTGCATCGAATGTAAAGTCGTCGATCAACCCCTTCAAGCCCCGCGAAATTGGCGACTTTGGGATTCGCCGCACCATTGCTGCATTCGCACGCTCGGCAAAAATTGCCCAGGAAGCCGGTTACGACGGTGTGGAAGTAATGGGTTCTGAAGGTTATTTCCTGAACCAGTTTGTATGCAAACGCACCAACCACCGCACTGACCGATGGGGTGGTTCGGTTGAAAACCGGGCGCGCTTGCCAGTGGAAATTGTTCGACGCATTCGTGAAACTGTGGGTGAAAAATTCATCATCATTTACCGCCATTCCCTGCTGGATCTGGTTGAGGGCGGCAACACGTGGGATGAGGTCAGCTACATTGCCGAGGCTGTGCAGGATGCAGGTGCCACTTTACTGAACACCGGCATTGGTTGGCATGAAGCCCGCGTGCCCACCATTGTTACGTCCGTGCCACGCGCAGCCTTTGCTGAATTGACGGCACGCCTGCGCAAGGAGTTGACGATTCCGGTGATTGCGTCGAACCGCATCAACAAACCCGATGTGGCAGAAAAATTGCTGGCTGATGGTGCCTGCGACATGGTGTCCATGGCACGCCCTTTGTTGGCAGACCCCGATTTTGCCATCAAGGCCAAAGAAGGCCGCGCCGATGAAATCAACATTTGCATTGCCTGCAACCAGGCATGCCTGGACCACACGTTCAGCATGAAGCGTGCTTCATGCTTGGTGAACCCGCGTGCATGCCACGAAACCGAGATTGTTGACCAGCCACTGGTGCGCAAAAAGAAAATTGCCGTGGTGGGCGCAGGCCCGGCCGGTTTGGCGTCAGCCACCGAATTGGCGCGCCGTGGGCACAGTGTGACGCTGTTCGACAAAGCCGGTGAAATTGGTGGCCAGTTCAACATGGCCAAACAGATTCCGGGCAAGGAAGAATTTCATGAAACCATTTCCTACTTCAAGCGCCAACTGGAGCTGAAGAAGGTGGATCTGCGAATGAACACTGTGGTGGATGCCGCGCTGATTGCCAAAGAAAAATTCGACGAGGTCATTCTGGCCACTGGCATCAAGCCACGCACGCCGGGCATAGAAGGCATTGATCACCCCAAGGTGATGAGCTACATCGACGTGCTGCTGCACAAAAAAGCGGTGGGCCAGAAGGTGGCGGTGATTGGCGCAGGCGGCATTGGCTTTGATGTGTCTGAATTCCTGACACACGACTTTGCCCACACTTCCCCCACGCTTGATCTGGAAAGCTGGAAAAAGGAATGGGGTATTACCTTCGATCCGAACAATGCTGGCGGTATTGACGGCATGCACCCACAACCCCCCAAGCCAGCACGTGAAGTGTGGCTTTGCCAGCGCAAAGACGAACCACTGGGCAAGCGCCTTGGCAAAACTTCGGGCTGGGTGCACAAGGCCAGTTTGAAAAGCCGCCGCGTGCACTTCATGCAGGGTGTTGAGTATTTGAAGATCGATGACCGTGGCTTGCACGTAATGAGCGCACATGGCCCACAAATTCTGGAAGTGGACAACATCATTGTGTGTGCCGGCCAAGACCCACTGCGTGAACTGGTGGAGCCCATTGAGGCTTTGGGCGTGCCCGTGCACCTGGTGGGTGGTTCATCTGTGGCTGCCGAACTGGATGCAAAACGCGCAATCAACCAAGCCACCCGCCTGGCTGTAACCCTGTAAAGGCAGACCCAAAAAATGACACAAAAATCGATGCTGCAAAAGGTGTATGCGCAAGTTGACAAACTGCCCACGCCACTGAAAACCCGCGCCTTTACCTTGCTGTTTGGCCGTGCGGTTAAATACTTTAAAACCACCGGCTTGAAGTTTGAATGGATTGAACCGAACCATTCAATTGTGGTGATTAAAAACCGCCCCAGCGTGCAAAATCACATTGGTACCGTGCATGCGGTGGCCATGATCATGATTGCTGAATCAGCCACCGGCGCACTGGTGGGCTTGAACGTGCCCGCCAATGCAATACCCGTGATCAAGCGCATGGAAGTGGATTACCGCAAGCGGGCAACGGGCGACATGCGTGCCGAAGCCATGCTGACGCAAGAACAAATCACCATGATGCAAACCGAAGAACGCGGCGAAGTGGATGTTGCGGTCACCATTACCGACGGCGAAAGCAAAGAACCGATCTTTGTCCGCGCAATTTGGGCGTGGACACCCAAGCGCAAGGGCTAAAATAAAAAGGCTGCTGCCCTGCCACATCGAGGAGACAATCAGATGGCCCCGTTTGAATTTCGAACCGTGAACCGCATTGTGTGCGAATCGGGAAGCTCCGTTCGCATGGCGGAATTGCTCGCGCCTTTGCTGACCCAGCACAGCATGAAAACCGCGCGAATTTTCATGCTGGTGGACCCGTTTATTTCCGGCACGGCCACCTTCAAAATCATCTGTGAAAACTTGGTATCG
>Ga0209024_1000721_pt1 | contig 44315 bp, 43 predicted proteins | sample AutmiccommunBRH5_FD_187380 | JGI IMG/M metagenome (GOLD analysis project Ga0209024, IMG submission 187380) | Deep subsurface microbial communities from Mt. Terri, Switzerland - Autotrophic microbial communities BRH/5 (SPAdes) (version 2) | ecosystem: Environmental > Aquatic > Deep subsurface >... | reverse complement strand
CTGCGCAGCACCTCGGCGCCGAGGAAGGTCGCCAGCACCGCCACCACCGCCAGCATCGCCCACTGATACAACTCGGCGCGCCGGTAGCCCTCGCGGGTGCGCTGGGCAAGGCTATGGAAATGCCTGCCGTTGTAGACCTCCATCGTCAGCGACCGGATCTCCGGCCGCCAGGACGCGATGGCCCGGCGGATCCGCTCGTGACGGTCGCGATCGCCGCGCTGCAGCAGGGCCAGTTCGGGATCGACCGCGTCCAGGGTTCCGGCAAAGGCCGTCAGCATCGCCACGGTACCCTCGATCAACCGGGCCTCGGTCGTCTCCTCCGCACCGAGGAGCACCGGAAGCCGGCTCCACAGCACGTCGAACCGCATCGACAGCTCCGCCTTGCCGGTGTCGGCCTCCCCGAGCATGAAGCGGTCGAGCGCCCCCAGGAAGCGCTCGACCTCGTATTCGAGCTGCGATACCGCCCAGTTGTTGGTCGTCAGCAGGTAGTTGTAGTCGCCGCGCTCGCGGCGCAGCTCGCGGTCCTGGAGCACGAGGAACGCCAGGAACAGCACCGCCAGGCCGGCGACGGCCGCGATGCGCACGGGCGCATGCGGGATCCGGCGCACGAACAGCGCCGATCCGTCGCGCCAGGCGGCGCCGAGCCGTTCCAAGCAGATGCGGTACATTCCGACCCCGAATGGGACCGCCGGCGAGAGCGCGCAGCGGCACGGTGGCTCCGCACTGCCGGCGGATCCGGGCCGGAACTTAGCCCTGCTGGGCTTAACGGACCGTTACGCGGCGGGCCTTCATCGCCGGCCGGACCTCAGAGCGTGAGAATGTATCCCAGTGGGGTCTGCGCCACTGGGATACATTCTCACGCTCTCAGCGCGGGACGGGCCGGCGGCGCCCGGTCGCCGCGAGGGCGTCGCCGATCCTGTCGAGGGCCGCGTCGCCACGCTCTTGAAAGGCGGCGGCGCTATAGGCGCCGAGAACGTAGTCGCGCGCGCGGCGGCCCATCTGCGCCGCCGCCTCCGGTGCCCGCACCAGCCCGACAAGCGCATCGGCGAGGCCGCTGGCATCGCCGATGCCGCACAGCAGGCCGCGCTCGCCGCGGCTGCCCAGGCTGCGCGGCAGCTCCCCGACCGGTGTCGCGACCACCGGCAATCCCGCCGCCATCGCCTCGTGCGCCGCGATGCACAGGCCTTCGTGGTGCGACGGCTGCACATAGCCGTGAAGCCCGGCGAGAAAGACCTGGGGGTCGTCGGTGAAGCCGATGAAGCGGACATTCGTCAATCCGTTTTCCCGCGTCATCTCCTCGAGCGCCCGCTGCTCGGGTCCGACCCCGGCGATCACGAACTCGAGATTGTCCGACAGCGACGGGTCGAGTTCCCTTATCCGGACGGCCGCGCGGATCAGCACGTCATAGCACTTGTTGCGGTGCAACCGTCCGAGACTGCCGATGCGGAACGGCCCCTCCCGGTTCCAGGCCGTGGCGGCCGGCCAGCCCGGATCCGCAACGAAGAGCGGCCAGACACTCATGTTCCCCCGCGCAATGCCGAGCTCCGCCTCGGCGAAGTCGGCCGTCGCCTCGCAGTCGGCGATCCAGTGCAGGGTCAGCGACCTGGTGCGCCGCAGGGAGGCGGTCTTGCGCGGCGTCAGGAAGGCGTTGTGCAGCCAGCTGACCACCGGAACGCCGAGGGCGTAGCCGGCCAATTGCCCGAGCACCGTGGCCCGTGTGAGCGACGTCCAGAGGAGATCGGGCCTGTCGGCCCGCAGGCGGGACCACAGCCTCGCCGCGACCCGGAGGGTTCCGAGCCCGTCGGGCCCCAGGATCTCGTACCGGATGCCGGCGGCGTCCAGGCCGGGGCAGGCCCGGCGGTCCTTCGGGCGGAGTCCCGAGATCCGGACCGGATGGCCGGCCGCATTCAGCACCGCGACGATGTCCGCCAGAGGAAGTGCAGCCCCCCCGCCGTCCAGCGAGTTGATGACGTAATGGATGTTCATCGGTCCTCATCGGTCGGGCGGCCGCGGTCCGCAGCCGCACGGTCGGGGCAGCCGGCTACACGTCGAGATTGGCGACCTTGAGGGCGTTCTGCTGGATGAACTCGCGGCGCGGCTCGACCACATCGCCCATCAGCGTCGAGAACACCTCCTGGGCCTCGTCGGCATGCGCGACCTTGACCTGCAGCAGGGTGCGGCGGTCGGGATCCAGCGTGGTCTCCCACAGCTGCTCCGGGTTCATCTCGCCCAGGCCCTTGTAGCGGTTCACCGTCAGGCCCTTGCGGCCGATCGCGAACACCGCCTCGATCAGGCCGATCGGGCCGTGCACCGCCCGCGGCCCGTCCTTGGCCTCCAGCGTCGCATGCTCGCCGAACAGCTCGTGCAGCTCGGCGGCCCGCTCGTCGAGCGCCCGCGCCTCCGGTGTCTTCAGGAAGGCACCGTCCAGGTGGTATCGCTCGGTCACGCCGCGCAGCGTGCGGGCGAATACCAGGGCCGGGCCGGTGGTGGTCTCCTCGAAGCCGCCGCTCCAGCCCCGCTCGTGCTCCTCGCACAGCATGTCGAGCCGGCGCGCCAGATCCTCGGCGGTGGCCCGGGCAGCCTCCGGGTCGGCCAGCATGCCGGTGCCCAGTGCACCGGCCACCGCCGCCTGCTCGACCACCTGGGAGCTGCCGAGGCGGCGGGCCAGCGGCTCGATCAGCTGCCGGGCCTGGCGTGCCCGCTCGGCCTGCGCCGCCAGGTCGACGGCCGCGACCTGCGCGCCGGTCGCCAGGTGCAGCACCGCGCCCTTGGTGCCCTCGTCGATCAGGAAGCGCTCCAGCGCGCGGTCGTTCTTCAGATAGGTCTCCTCGCTGCCGCGCTTGACGCGATAGAGCGGCGGCTGGGCGATGTAGAGGTAGCCGCGCTCGAGCAGCTCGGGCATCTGCCGGAAGAAGAAGGTCAGCAGCAGGGTCCGGATGTGGCTGCCGTCGACGTCGGCGTCCGTCATGATGATGATGCGGTGATAGCGGAGTTTCGAGATGTCGAACTCCTCCGGGCCGATGCTGGTGCCCAGCGCGGCGATCAGCGTGCCGATCTCCTGGCTCGCCAGCATCTTGTCGAAGCGCGCCCGCTCGACGTTCAGGATCTTGCCGCGCAGCGGCAGGATCGCCTGCGCCTTGCGGTCGCGGCCCTGCTTGGCGGAACCGCCGGCGCTGTCGCCCTCGACCAGGAACAGCTCGGCCTTGGCCGGGTCGCGCTCCTGGCAATCGGCGAGTTTGCCGGGCAGGTTGGCGATGTCGAGCGCCCCCTTGCGGCGGGTCAGCTCGCGCGCCTTGCGTGCCGCCTCGCGCGCCGCCGCTGCCTCGTAAGCCTTGGCGACCACCCGCTTGGCGTCGGCCGGATGCTCGTCGAACCACTGGTCGAGCTTGTCGGCGACGATGCTCTCGACCACCGACTTGACCTCGGATGAAACCAGCTTGTCCTTGGTCTGCGAGGAGAATTTCGGGTCAGGCACCTTGACCGACAACACGCAGGTCAGGCCTTCCCGGGCGTCGTCGCCGGACAGGCTGACCTTCTCCTTCTTGGCGATACCGGAGGCCTGGGCGTAGTTGTTGACCTGCCGGGTCAGTGCCGCCCGGAAGCCGGCGAGATGGGTGCCGCCGTCCTTCTGTGGGATGTTGTTCGTGAAGCAGAGCATGGTCTCGTGGTAGGAGTCGGTCCACTCCATCGCGACCTCGACGGTGATGCCGTCGCGCTCGCCGGCCATCATCAGCGTCGGATGCAGGGCGCTCCGCGCGCGGTCGATATACTTCACGAAGGCCTCGAGCCCGCCCTCATAGAACAGCTCGACCCGCTTGGTCTCGGCCGTGCGCTCGTCGGTCAGGACGATGCGCACCCCGGAGTTCAGGAAGGCCAGTTCGCGCAGCCGGTGCTCCAGCGTCGCGAAGTCGAAGTCGACCATGGTGAAGGTGCCCTGCGACGGCGTGAAGGTCACCTCGGTCCCGGACAGCGTCGACGGCCCGACCACCGCCAGGTCGGCCTCCGGCTCGCCGTGCCGGAACCGCATGAAGTGCTCGAAGCCGTCGCGCCAGATCCGCAGCTCCAGGGTCGCCGACAGGGCGTTCACCACCGACACGCCGACACCGTGCAGGCCGCCGGAGACCTTGTAGGAATTCTGGTCGAACTTACCGCCGGCGTGCAGCTGGGTCATGATGACCTGTGCCGCCGACACGCCCTCCTCGTGGTGGATGTCCACCGGGATGCCGCGGCCGTTGTCGGCGACCGTCACCGAGCCGTCGCCGTTCAGCGTCACCTGCACGGCGTCGCACCAGCCGGCCAGCGCCTCGTCGATGGCGTTGTCGACGACCTCGTAGACCATGTGGTGCAGGCCCGAGCCGTCGTCGGTGTCGCCGATATACATACCCGGCCGCTTGCGCACGGCGTCGAGCCCGCGCAGGACCTTGATGGAATCCGCGCCGTAGCCGGCGGATCCGCCGTTCCCGTTGTCGGGAAGGGTCTGGTCAGCCATTCGATTCTCCTCGAAGCCCTGAGGTGGATGCGGGCGCAAGCCGCCCGTCCGTCACCTCCACGATTTGTGCCCGGTCGGCGATCGGGGCGAACACCTGCCGGTCGGTGCCGGTAAGCCAGGCCTGGCCGCCGAGCGCCAGCACCGCCTCGAACAGGGCGGCACGCCGGCGGTCGTCCAGATGCGCCGCCACCTCGTCCAGCAGCAGGATCGGCGCCGCCCCCTCGTCGACGGCCTGCAGGCGGGCATGCGCCAGCACGATGCCCACAAGCAGCGCCTTCTGCTCGCCGGTGGAGCAGCGCTCCGCCGGCATGTCCTTGGGCAGGTGGCGCACCGCGAGGTCGCTGCGATGCGGCCCCTCGGCCTCCGGCGCGCCCGGCCGCCGCCCGGCGGCCAGGGTGGCGCGCAGCCGGTCCTCCACGTCGAGTGCCGGCGCCTCACGGAGCCAGCGGTCGACGGTCCCGTCCAGGGCGACCTCGGCCGCCGGGAACGGCGCCTCGGTCACGGCGCATACCCGGTTCAGCCGGGCCACCAGCGAAGCCCGCGCCGCCGCCACCGCGACGCCGGTCGTCGCCAGCGTCTCCTCCAGTGCCGCGAACCAGGCATGGTCGCGCACGCCGTCGCGGATCAGGCGGCTGCGCTCGCGCCAGGCGTGCTCGTAGCCGTTCACCCGGGTCGAGTGCCCGGGATCGAACGCGAACACCAGCCGGTCGATGAACCGTCGGCGGCCGGAGGATCCGTCCATGAACAGCCGGTCCATCGCCGGGGTGAGCCAGGACAGGGTGACATGGTCGCCGAGCGCCGACTGGCTTTTCGCCGGGACGCCGTCGATGCGCACCAGCCGGCGCTCGCCGTCGGTGTCGGCATCGCGGCCGGTGCCGATGGCGACGGCCCCGAGCTTGCCCTCGATACGCGCCGAGACCGCCCAGGCGGCCGGTGCGGGATCCGCGGCCGCCTCGCCCGCCGGCGCCACCCGGTCGACCTCGGAGAGCCGGGCACGGCGCAGCCCGCGGCCCGGCGCCAGGAACGACACCGCCTCCAGCAGATTGGTCTTGCCCGCACCGTTCGGCCCGGTCAGCACCACGACGGGACTCTCGACGTCGAGGCTGCCGGACGGGTAGTTCCGGAATCGCGTCAGCGTCAGCCGGCGCACGGCGAGCCGACGGGGAACGGCGACCGTTCCCGCCGAGGGATCGGCTGCAAGGGATCGGGGGAGGGCTCGGGCGGACACGCGGCCGGTCACACCCGCATCGGCATCAGGACGTAGAGCGCGCCGTCGTCGCTCTCGTCGGTCACCACGGTCGGCGACGCCGCGTCCGCCATGGCGAACACCGCCTTGCTGCCGTCGTCGATCTGGTCGGCGATGTCCAGCAGGTAGCGCGAGTTGAAGCCGATCTCGATCGGCGCCGACGCGTAGTCGACGTCGACCTCCTCGGTCGCCTGGGCGTTGTCGGGGCTGTTCGCCGACAGGGTGAGGGTGCCGCTGCCGAGGCTGAGCTTCACCGAGCGGGACTTCTCGGTGGAGATGGTGGCGACCCGGTCGACCGCGCGCTTGAAGCTGGAACTCTCCACCCGCAGGGTCTTGTCGTTGCCGGTCGGGATCACCCGCTCGTAATCCGGGAAGGTGCCGTCGATCAGCTTGGTGGTCAGCACGCTGCTGGCGAACCCGACCCGCAGCTTGTTCTCGTTTAGCGAGACCTGGACGTCGCCGTCGGTCTCCTCGATCAGCTTGCGGATCTCCTGCACCGCCTTGCGCGGCACGATCACCGACGGCATGCCGGCGGCACCCGACGGCAGCGGCATCTGGACCCGCGCCAGGCGGTGGCCGTCGGTGGCCACGGCGCGCAGCACCGGCATGTCGCCGGCCTTGGTCTCGTGCAGGAAGATGCCGTTCAGGTAGTAGCGGGTCTCCTCGGTGGAGATCGCGAACCGGGTGCGGTCGATCAGGGTCTTGGCGTCGGCGGCCGACAGCACGAAGGCGGTCGGCAGGGTGTCGCCGGACAGCGCCGGGAACTCCTCGACCGGCAAGGTCGGCAGCGAGAAGTTGGAGCGGCCGGCGCGGATCGACATGCGGCCGCTGTCGCCGACGCTCGCCAGCTCGACCTCGGAGCCGTCCGGCAGCTTGCGGACGATCTCGTAGAGGGTGTGGGCCGGCACCGTGGTCTGGCCCGGCTGGTCGACCGAGCAGGCCACGCTTTCGACGACGTCGAGATCCATGTCGGTGGCGGTCAGCGACAGCATCCCGTCGGCGGCTCGGATCAGCACGTTGGCCAGGATCGGGATGGTGTTCCGCCGCTCGACGACGCTCTGCACATGGGCGAGCGGCTTCAGCAGGGCCGCGCGGTCGATCGTGATCTTCATGGGCTCGCTCGGGCCTTTCGGATGGTCTCGGAGACGCCGCGACCACCCCGCAGGGCAGCCGGTGGACGCGCCCCGATACGGGCGAATCGTCAGCCCGCCTCTATAGCACGAAACGCCCGCGCATGGGCCAGATTTACACCCGCCGGAGCGGCCCCGGCGGGTGATGTTTCGTCAGCTTTCGAGCATCCGCCGCAGCATGTCGACGTCCTCGTCGAAATGCCGGTCGGCGGCCCGCAGCTCGTCGACCTTCTTGACGGCGTGCATCACCGTGGTGTGGTCACGGCCGCCGAACTTCCGGCCGATCTCCGGCAGCGAGCGCTGGGTCAGTTGCTTGGCCAGGTACATCGCGACCTGACGCGGCCGGGCGATCGAGCGCGACCGGCGGGCCGAATGCATGTCGGTGATCCGGATGTTGAAATGCGAGGCGACCTTGCGCTGGATCTCCTCGATGGTGATGCGGCGGTCATTCGCCTTCAGCAGGTCGTGCAGAACCTCCTGCGTCGCCTCCAGCGAGATCGACCGGCCGACCAGCGTGGAGTGCGCGACGATGCGGTTCAGCGCCCCCTCGAGCTCGCGCACGTTCGAGGAGATCTTGTGCGCCAGGAACTCCAGCACCTTCGGCGGGATCGCCACCTCCAGCCGCTCGGCCTTGGACTGCATGATGCCGAGGCGGAGCTCGTAGGTGGTCGGATGGATGTCGGCGACCAGCCCCCAGCCGAGCCGGGACCGCAGCCGCTCCTCCAGCCCGTCCAGGTCGTTCGGCGACTTGTCGGCCGAGATGATGACCTGCCGGTTCTGGTCCACCAGGGCGTTGAAGGTGTGGAAGAATTCCTCCTGGGTGGAATCCTTGCCGCTGATGAACTGCACGTCGTCGATCATCAGCACGTCGACCGAGCGGAACTGGTCCTTGAACGCCACCGTGTCCTTGAAGCGCAGCGCCCGGATGAACTGGTACATGAACTTCTCGGCCGACATGTACAGCACCCGGCGATGCGGATGCTTCTCGCGCAGGTTCCAGGCGATGGCGTGCATCAGGTGGGTCTTGCCGAGGCCGACCCCGCCATACAGGAACAGCGGGTTGAACGGCACGGTCTCGCTCTCCGCCACCCGGCGGGCGGCCGCGAAGGCCAGTTCGTTCGGCTTGCCGACCACGAAGTTCGCAAAGGTGAAGCGCGGATCCAGCGGCGCGCTCATCGACTCCGTCGGGTCGGCCGGGCGCAGTACCACCGGCGCCCGCAGCGGCTGCTCGACGTCGTCGTCGGCGACCGAGACGTCGACGACCGAGGGTCGGAGCGCCGACAGCCCGGCGTCGGAATCGGAGACCGCGGCACTGCTGGCCACGACCACCTCGACCACGATCACGGCCGGATCCTCGTCGGTCCACAGCGCCCGCAGCCGGTCGCCGTACTGGGTGGTCACCCGGTCCCGGACGAAGCGGCTGGGCACCGACAGGACGACCATGTCGCCGTCCCGTCGCACCAGCGTCAGCGACCGCAGCCAACTCCGGTAGACCGTCTCGCCACACTCGGCGCGCAGCCGGCCCCGAACCCGCGCCCAACAGGCCGCGAGTTCACCACCACCATCGCGATCAAGCATGCCACGTGCCTCCCCTACGAAACCGCACGGTTCCCCGCACCGCATCGCGTTGGCGTCGCACGTCCCCCTTTTGGCTCCCCCAGCCAACCAGCATTGTCACAGATTGCCCCTCACGTCTCCCGGGCGTTGGCCCGCATCCACCGACAAATCGGTCCGGCGGCCTGGCCGAGCCCCCACTCGGTCGAGCCAACACAAAGTCTCTCCACCCGAGGAAGCCGCAGCCTCCCCGCCCCGTCAGGGCCGGGCCTTCCCGAAGGCAACACCCAACTCCCAGACGTCGTCCAGACCATCCCAAGATTTCGCATGGCCATTGTCTGCAATTACTGCGGCTTTTGCTTTGTAACGCGCAGTAACTACCGGTCCATGTCGAGGCCGGTAACTTACTCGGCGCCTCCGCCGGGCGCAACCGACTCGGTCCGCGGATGACGAAATTTTTTCCATACATGGCGCGGAATCCCGCGTTGACTTATCAGGAGGCAACTCGATTCAAGGCTTTGGGTCACGATGTTAAAGCGGCCTGGAGCGAACCCGCGCAAGCCTCACATCGAAGCCAAAAATGCCTTGCGAATCAAATCAGTAGCCACTGCCATCAAACTGTAACGCGGATTTCCGCTGCATCGCGGCCATCGCGGCGGCGGCACGCCCGGTTCGCGTCAACGCGCACCGCCCGCAGGTTCGGCAGCGGCGATCCGGGCATGGCCGGCGGCACGCCCCCCGACGTGCGAGGACACGGATCGGCGGCACGAATACTTGACCTGGTCTATGGGGCGCGCACGACAAAGGGCCGCCGGAAGCCGACGGCCCTCACGATCATCCCGGCGGGTCGGCCAGCCGGCCGACCCCGCCCGACGGCCGCTGTCAGGAGCCGAGCGCCTTGATCCGCGCGCTCAGCCGCGACAGCTTGCGGGCGACGGTGTTGCCGTGCAGCACGCCCTTCGAGACGCCACGATGCATCTCCGGCTGCGCCTCCTGGAAGGCCGACCGCGCCACGGTCTGATCGCCGCTGGCGATGGCCTTCTCGACCTTCTTCACGAAGGTCCGGATACGCGAGATGCGTGCGTGATTGATCTCGAACCGGTTTGCGTTCCGGCGGATGCGCTTCTTGGCCGACTTGTGATGCGCCATGTTGTCTCTCGAATGCCCGGCATTACGCGGAAGGCGCGCCTTATAGCGCCGCACCGGATCCGCGTCAACCGTGGTTGGAGGCCCGTGCGGGCCAGGGGAGGGCGGTGAGGGGGACGATGATGCTCAGGAGTGCTTGAAGGCCGGCTGCCGCTTCTCCACGAATGCCGCCATGCCCTCCTTCTGGTCCTCGGTCGCGAAGGTCGAATGGAACAGCCTGCGCTCGAAGCGCACGCCCTCGGCGAGGGTGGTCTCGTAGGCGCGGTTGACCGATTCCTTGGCCAGCATGACGATCGGCCGGGACATGTCGGCGATGCGCTCGGCGACCTTCATGACCTCGTCCATCAGCTCGGCCGCCGGAACCACCCGGCTGACCAGCCCGGCGCGCTCCGCTTCGCCCGCATCCATCATCCGGCCGGTCAGGCACATGTCCATCGCCTTCGACTTGCCGACGAAACGGGTGAGCCGCTGAGTGCCGCCGGAGCCGGGAATGGTGCCGATGGTGATCTCCGGCTGGCCGAACTTGGCGGTGTCGGCGGCGATGATGAAGTCGCACATCATCGCCAGCTCGCAGCCGCCGCCCAGGGCGTAGCCGGCGACCGCGGCGATCACCGGCTTGCGTACCCGCGTGACATGCTCCCAGCGGGCGGTGATGAAGTCCTCCTTGTACACGTCCATGTAGGACTTCGCCTGCATCTCCTTGATGTCGGCGCCGGCGGCGAACGCCTTCTCGCTGCCGGTCAGCACGAGACAGCCGACGGCCTCGTCGGCCTCGAGTTCGTCGAGACCGAGCGCCAGCTCGTCCATCAGGGTCGACGACAGGGCGTTGAGCGCCTTCGGACGGTTCAGCGTGATCACGCCGACCTTGCCGCGGCGCTCGACCAGGATCGTCTCGTAAGCCATCGTTGCTGCTCCTCTCCAGCGCCGCCGGGGCGGCCGGGATTGCGGATCTCGAAATGTCAGCGCGGCGCGAGCTCGAAGCGGACCACCAGCCCGTTGCCCTCGACCACGGTATCGACCGTCAGAACCTCGCCCTCGCGCAGCCACCGGCTCGCGCCGTCCGGCGCCCAGCCGAGCTGCGGCAGGGTCTGGGAATAGAATGCCCGCACCGCCGGCATGCCCACCCGCCCCTCCGCGAAGGCGACCACGATGCGCCCGGCGGCGGCGTCGAAGCTCACGCTGGCCGCCGGGACGTTCGCCAGTCCCGGCATCAGCGGCAGATCCTCGAATCCATCGACGAAGGCCTCCGCGCGGACCGGCGCGGACGCCGCTCCCCACAGCAGGCCGGCCCCGATGACGAGGGACGCGACAAGGTGCTTGAGGAGCCGGTGCGGCGTGCTCATGGCCCGGGGCTTCTACATCACCGCTGACAGGACGGACAATAGAAAGTCGAGCGCCCGGCCTGAACCAGCCGCTGGATGGTGCCGCGGCAGCCGTCCTTCGGACAAGGCTCGCCCTCGCGGTCGTAGACGCGGAAGGAATGCTGGAAATAGCCGAGTTCGCCCGAGGTCTGGCGATGGTCGCGCAGCGACGAGCCGCCGGCGGCGATGGCGTCGGCGAGCACCGCCCCGACCGCCCCGGCGAGCGCCTCGGCGCGGCTGCCGCGGACGTTCAGTGCCAGGCGCTTCGGTGAAATCCCCGACCGGTGCAGCGCCTCGCAGGCATAGATGTTGCCGATTCCGGCGACCACCCGCTGGTCGAGCAGCGCCGCCTTGATCGGCGTGTGCCGGCCCTCCAGGGATGCCTCCAGCGAGGCGCCCGAGAAGGCGTTGCCGAGCGGCTCCGGGCCGATGCCGGCGAGCAGCCGGTGGTTTTCGACATCGGCCGTCGGCCACAGGTCCATCATGCCGAAGCGGCGGGCGTCGTTGAACCGCAGCCACCAGCCCTCGTCGGTGCGAAGCACCACATGGTCGTGGCGCTCCAGCACCGGGTCGCCGCCGTTCGACAGCAGCATTCGGCCCGACATGCCGAGGTGAATCAGCCAGCTGGTGGCGTCGTCCAGGTCGACCAGGATGTATTTGGCGCGGCGCCGCAAACCGATCACCCGGCGGCCGGCCAGCCGTGCCGCAAAGCCCTCCGGCAGCGGCCATCGCAGGTCCGGGCGGCGGGCCTCGACATGCGCGAGGACCCGACCCTCCAGCCGCGGCATGAGGCCGCGCATCACCGTCTCGACTTCGGGCAGCTCGGGCATGCGCGGACGGTATCCCTTGATTCAGGCGTCGCCAAGCGACTTGATAGGCCCCGCAAGGCGGGCCGAGGCGCCCGCAGCGACGCCCTGTCCGGAGACGCCCGGTGACCGACATCGACGCCGACGACCGCAAGATCCGCGATGGCCTGACCGACTTCGGCTTCGACGAGGTGCCGGTCGCCGAGAAGGCGGCGCGCGTCCGCGGCGTGTTCGACTCGGTGGCCCGCAACTACGACCGCATGAACGATTTCATGAGCCTGGGCGTTCACCGGGTCTGGAAGGAGGCGTTCATGGACTGGGCGATGCCGCGCCCCTCGCAGCACCTGCTCGACGTGGCCGGTGGCACCGGCGACATCGCGCGCCTTTGGCGCCGGCGCGGCGGCGGCCCGGTCACGGTGTGCGACATCAACACCGAGATGATGGCGGTCGGCCGCGACCGGCTGCAGCGGGCCGGCGGCGACGGCGGGATCACCTGGCTGGCCGGCGACGCCGAGCGACTGCCGCTCGCCGACCGCTCGGTGGAGCGCGTCGCCATCGCCTTCGGCCTGCGCAACGTCACCCGGATCGACGCCGCCCTGGCCGAGATGCGGCGCGTGCTGAAACCTGGCGGGCGGTTCCTGTGCCTGGAGTTCTCCAGGCCGACCCAGCCCTGGCTGGACCCGATCTACGACGCCTACTCGTTCCGGGTGCTGCCCTGGCTCGGCCGGGTGGTCGCGCGCGACGAGGCCGCCTACCGCTATCTCGCCGAGAGCATCCGGCGCTTCCCCGACCAGCAGGACCTCGCCGAGCGGATGCGCAGCACCGGCTTCGAGAAGGTGGCGTGGCGCAACCTGTCGGCCGGCATCGCCGCGGTGCATTCCGGCTGGCGGTTCTGAGCCGTGACGGGGTGAGAGCCTGCGATGATCCGGGCGCTCCGCAACCTGTTCCGGCTGGTCCGGATCGCCTGGATCATGGCGCGGCACGGGGTGCTGGAGCCGCTGGAGACCATTGCCGAGGCGCCGGCCGTCGCGGTGTCGGCGCGGCTGGCGCGGCGGCTGCGCGATCCCCGGGTGACCGGCCGCTGGGGCCAGCGCCTCGCCACCGCCCTGGTGACGCTCGGGCCGAGCTTCGTGAAGCTGGGGCAGTCGCTGGCGACCCGGGCCGACCTGATCGGCGAGCCGGCCTCGGCCGACCTGACGATGCTGCAGGACCGGCTGCCGCCTTTCGACACCGCGGTGGCGCGCGCGATCCTGGAGCATGAGCTGGAGGCGCCCGTGGCGGCGCTGTTCGCGCGCTTCGACGCGGCCCCGGTCGGCGCCGCCTCGATCGCCCAGGTGCACCGCGCCCGAACCGCCGACGGCCGCGAGGTGGCGGTCAAGATCCTGCGTCCCGGCATCGAGGCGGCCCTCGCCCGCGACCTCGACCTGTTCCAGTGGGTCGCAGAGACCGTCGAGCACTACCTGCCGTGGACCGAGCGGCTGCGGCCGATCGAGACCGTGCGGGTGTTCCGCGAGACGGTCGAGATCGAGATGGACCTGCGCTTCGAGGCCGCCGCCGCCGCCGAACTCGCCGAGAACTTCGAGGGCCACGCCGATTTCCGGGTGGCGGCGGTCGACTGGTCGCGCACCACCCGGCGGGTGATGACCTCAGCCTGGGTCGACGGCTGCCGCATCGACGACACCGCCGCCCTGGCCGCCGCCGGCATCGACCCGACCGAGCTGCTGGCCAAGGCGGCCGGGATCTTCTTCTACCAAGTGTTCCGCGACGGCTTCTTTCACGCCGACATGCACCCCGGCAACATGCTGGTGGAGTCCGGCGGCACCCTGGTGCCGGTCGACTTCGGGATCATGGGCCGGGTCGACCTCGACACCCGCTTCTACCTCGCCGACATGCTGACCGGCTTCCTGAACGGCGACTGGCGGGCGGTGGCGGAGATCCACTTCCGCATGGGCTTCGTGCCGCCGCACAAGTCGATCGACCTGTTCACCCAGGCCTGCCGCTCGATCGGCGAGCCGCTGATCGACAAGCCGCTGCACGAGGTGTCGGTGGCCCGGCTGCTGGGGCAGGTGCTGCGCATCGCCGGCACCTTCGAGATGCGGGCGCAGCCGCAGCTGCTGCTGCTGCACAAGACCATGGTGGTGGCCGAGGGGGTCGGCCGCAAGCTGAACCCGGACGTCAACATGTGGGCGCTGGCGCGGCCGCTGATCGAGCGCTGGATGATCGAGAACCGCGGCCCGGAAGCGCTTTTGGCGCGCGGTGCCGACGACATCGCCCGGGCGGTCACCAGGCTGCCGGCACTGGTGCGCGCCGCCGACCGCATGCTGCAGCATCTCGACGAGGGCGGCCTGAAGGTGCATCCCGAGAGCCTGCGCATCCACGCCGAGATGCAGGCGGCGCGGCGCCTTGCGGCATGGCCGGTCTGGGCGGCCCTGGCGGCAGGGCTGCTGCTGGGGCTGCTGATCGGGTAGACGCGCGGTGACGGGCGTTCGTCGCTTCGTGGGTCCCGGAGCCGGCTGCTCACGCAGCCCCTCCGGGATGACGACTACGGGGGAGGATACGAACCCTATACCCCTTCGTCATCCCGGAGGGGGCGCGCGAGCGCCCGGCTCCGGGATCCACCACACGACGGGCTTCCGGACGCTACGCCAGCAACTCCGCAACGTGATCGGCGATGGCCAGCGACGAAGTCACGCCCGGCGACTCGATGCCGTACAGGTTCACCAGCCCCTTCACGCCGTGGTCGCGCGGGCCCTGTACCATGAAGTCCAGCGCCGGCGTGCCGGGCGCCTGGATCTTCGGGCGCATGCCGGCATAGCCGGGCTGCAGCGAGCCGTCCGGCAGCGCCGGCCAGTATTTGCGCACGGCGGCGTAGAAGCTGTCGGCGCGCCTGGGATCGACCGTGTAGTCGATGGTCTCCACCCACTCGACATCCGGGCCGAACCGCGCCTGGCCGCCGAGGTCGAGGGTGAGGTGGATGCCGAGCCCGGCCTGCTCCGGGGCGGGGTAGATCAGGTGGCTGAACGGCGCCCTGACCCCGGACAGCGTGTAGTAGTTGCCCTTGCAGAAATACTGCGGCGGCACCCGGTCGGCCGGGAAGCCCTGCAGCGAGGCGGCGAGCGGCTGCGCGTGCAAGCCCGCCGAATTCACCACCGTCGTCGCCTTGATGGTCATCGGATCGGCGCCGCCGACCACCAGCTCGATGCCGTCCTCATCGACCCGGCCGCCGGCGACCGGCGCGTGGAAGGCGATCATGCCGCCGCGGTCCTCGGCGTCGCCCTGCAGGGCCAGCATGTAGGAATGGCTGTCGAGCACCCCGGTCGACGGCGACAGCAGGGCGGTGACGCAGCGCAGGTCCGGCTCCAGCGCCGTCACCTCGTTGTGCGACAGGAAGCTCAGGTCGTCGACGCCGGCAGCGACGGCGCGCTCCTGGATCAGCTTCAGCGCCGGGATCTGGTCCTCCGACGTCGCCACGATCAGCTTGCCGAGCCGCTTGTACGGCACGCCGTGGTCGTCGAGATAGCGGTACAGCTTGACCTTGCCCTCGACGCAGAACCGCGCCTTCAGCGAGCCGAGGGTGTAGTAGATGCCGGCATGGATCACCTCGGAATGCCGCGAGCTGGTCTCGGTGCCGATCGCCTCGGCCTTCTCCAGCACCAGCACCTCGCGGCCCTGCAGGGCGAGTGCGCGGGCGCAGGCCAGCCCGACCACCCCCGCCCCGATGACCACCGCGTCGACCCGTTCCGTCACTTGCCACTCCGCTCCAGGCCGCCGAGTTCCGCCATGACGTCGACCAGCAGCGGCACGTGCTGGTCGCCGTGGCCCGTCGCACAGGCCAGCGTGTACAGTTGCAGCGCCGCCGAGCCGAACGGCGACGGCAGCCCGGCCGCCGCCGCCATGGCGGCGTAGTAGCCGACATCCTTGCGGGCGTTCGCCATGGCGAACTGCAGGCCCGAGGGATCGCCGTCGACGGCGTATGCCATGATCTTCTGGAACATGCCGGAGTTGACCGCACCGGCCGACACCACCTCGCGCAGCTTCGCCAGGTCGACCCCGGCGGCGCGGGCGGTCGTCGCCGCCTCGGCGGTCAGTGCTGAGATGGTCATGCTCATGAAGTTGTTGATCAGCTTGAGGGCGTGTGCCGACCCCAACGCCCCGATGTGGAAGACGTTGCGCGCATAGGCGTCGAAGGCCGGCCGCAGCCGCTCCAGCACCGCCGCCTCGCCGCCCACCAGCACGTTCAGGGTGCCGGCCTCCGCCTCCTTCGGGGTCATGGTCAGCGGCGCGTCGAGCATGTCGGCACCGCGCTCCGCCAGGGCCGCACCGATGCGCCGGGTCGAGCCGGGTTCGGCGGTCGTGGAGTCGACCAGCACGAAGCCGGGCCGCGCCGCCTGCAGGATGCCGTCGTCGCCGAACACCACCGCCTCGACGACGGCCGAGTTCGGCAGGCAGAGGATGACCGCGTCCGAGACCTCCGCCAGCCCCCGCGGCGACGCCTCCTCGGCGGCACCGCGAGCTTTCAGGTCCTCCACCGGCGCGCGGTTGCGGTTGCCGAGCACCGCCACCGGGAAGCCCTTGTCCAGCAGGTTCCGCGCCATGCCGTGGCCCATCAGCCCGACGCCGACGAAGCCGATGCGGAGTCTGTCCGCCATGCCGTCCTCCGTTGTCCGGCGGCGAGAGTAGGTCGGTGCCGGACAGGATGGAAGAGTCGGTGGGCGGAGCGTCAGCTCCCGAACCGCAGGCCGGGAAGCACGACGCCGTCGACGATCAGCGGTCCGTATGCGGCGCGGACACCGGCGGCCGGCACGCTTGGCGCAGCCGGGGCGGCGCCGGGATGCTCCAGTTGGATCAGTGCGATGTTGAGGATCGTGGTGACATGCACGCCGGCGGTTCCGGGCGGCGCGTCGGCGACGGTCGTCGCGGTCAGCACCGGAGCCATGCCGGGTCGGGGCGTCGACGTGGTCACGCGGCTCGTCTCCCGCTCTCGCCCCGCTCCCGTCGATGACCGCCGGGACACCCACTCCGATGCTCCAACAGGAAAGCCCTCGGGCGAGTTCCACGCCGCATGCATGGTGCCCGGCCGGTCGGGTCCGGCGGCACAGCCGGCCAGCAGCAGCGCCGCCAGCGCGATCGCCATCATGGCGGCGCCGGTGAGGCCGAGCGCCACCGGGACGGGGCCGTTGCGGGTCGTCCGATCGGGCACGAGTGACGTGCCGCGGCGGCCACGGTCGGCGGCGTTGTCATCGGGCGGCATGAGGTAGTCTCCTGGTCGCGGTTTCGCGACGCCCGCCTTCCGGCAGCGGCGCCATGACCGTCACCAACGCGCGCGCGTCCGGCTCCCGTCGCCCAAACGCGCAACGCAACCAATCTTAACGGAGGTGCCGCCATGTCCGACCCCGTCCCCGCCGTCCTGGAGGCCGAGGCCACAGGCGAGACCGCGCGAGTCTTCGCCGACATCCGCGCGACCATGGGCAGCCCGGTCGTCAACCTGATCTGGCGGCATTTCGCGACCATTCCCGGCGGATTGGACTGGGCCTGGACCGCCGCCCGTCCGATCTACGCCGGCGGCCAGGCCCAGGCGGCGGCCGGCCGGCTCTACGCGCGACTCGAGCCACCGCTGCCCTGCCCGCTACCGCCCGGCGCCCTGGAAGCGGTCGGCATATCGGCCGGAGCCCTGTCGCGGGTGCGGGCAGTGCCGGAGGGCTACAACCGGGGCAACGGGCCGAATCTGGTTACCTTGTTGGCACTTCTCGTCGAGCCGGCGGGACCGGCCCCGGCCGGTCCGGTACCCGCCGCCCCGCCTCCCGCACCGCTGCCGCCGCTGCTGTCGCAGGGCGACGTGACGCCGCAGACCTGGGCCCTGGTGCGGGCCATCAACCTGCTCGGGGCGCGCCCGGACGAGCCGATCCTGGCCACCATGTACCGCCATCTCGCCCACTGGCCGGGACTGCTCGCGCTGATGCACGCTGCATGGTCGCCGCTGGCCGCCGACGGCCGGCTGCAGGCATCGATCCAGCGGGCGCGAACGCTGGCCCGCCAGGAGGCGGCTGCGCTGGGCAACCTGCGCGCGGACGCCGGCCCGCCGCCACCGGCAGTGACGGCGGCGATCGAGGAGTTCACCGGCCATGTGATCAGCCGCATGGTGCCGATCGGCGTGGCGCTGGCGCGGTGGCTGCCCGAGGAGCAGGCGTAAGCTGTTGCGTAACGTCACGCCGCCTTGTGGCTCTTCGCAATCTTCCCCGCGATATGGCCGCCGGCGGTAATCGGCGCGTATTTCGGCGCCCCTCCCGGCACCAGGCAGGTCGGTATGCAGCTGATCTCGGCGTCGTAATCCGGGTGCACGAAATAACCGATCGACAGCCGCCGGCTGCCGCTGTCGCCGACGTCGGGCACCACCACCCGGTGCAGGGTCGACACCCAGCGGTCGTTGGTCCAGCGCTGCATCATGTCGCCGAGGTTGACCACCAGCTCGCCCGGCTGCGGCAGCACTGGCAGCCAGCGCCCGTCGGGGGTCTGCGCCTCCAGGCCGCCGCGGCCCTCGGTCATCGCCAGGATGGTCATGGCGCCGAAGTCGGTGTGGGCGCCGGCGCGCAGCTGCCCCGGCTCCGGCGGGGTCGCGAGGGCCGGGTAGTGGTGCACGCCGAGGATCGAGAAGTGCCGGCGCATCAGCGGTGCGAAATGCTCTTCCGGCATGTCGAGCGCGACGGCGAAGATCCGCAGCAGGTCGAGCGCCAGCCGCTCATAGGCGCGGTAGATGCCAGTGAAGGCCTCGGCGGTGCCGGCCGGCCGGTCCGGCAGGATGTTCGGGGCGTAGGCGGTCGCCGCCTCGGGTAGTGCCGCGTAGTGCTCGCGATGGTCGTCGACCGGGCCGAGGAAGGTCGACTCGCGCAGGTCGAGCGGGGTCTGCTGGCCGAGGGTGGCGGCGAGGCTGCGGGTGGCAACGCCGTGGTAGCCGCGCTGCCGCGCCGGGCCGGTCGGCGCGAAGCCGGCCTTGGTCTCGGCCGGCAGGTCGTAGAAGGCGAAGGCGCGCTCGAAGGTGTGCTCCAGGGTCGCGCGCGTGATGCCGTGGCCGGATATCACCAGGAAGCCGACTTCGCGGCAGGCGGCGGCGACGCGGTCGGCGACCGCGCGCTTGGCCGCGGCGTCGCCGGACAGGAAGGGCGCGATGTCGATTGTCGGGATGGCGTCCATGAAGGCCTCCTGTTGCGTCTCGGCGGCTGGTGGGTCCCGGAGCCGTCGGCTGTCGCCGACTCTCCGGGATGACGAAGAATAAGGCAGGTCCCCGCATTTTCGTCATCCCGGAGGGGCCGCGCGAGCGGCCGGCTCCGGGACCCACCAGCCGCTCCGGCCGTTACCTGTTGCTGCCCAACGCCTCCGCGGAAATGGCGTCGTCGACGGCGCGGTCATAGGGCACGTCCCAGCCGATCAGCCCGCCCGACAGCAGCGACGCCTTCAGCCGCACGAAGGTGGCGGCCGGCAGCGCCGGCGAGCGCGCCCAGACCCCGGAGGAGCGGTAGCCGCCGATCATCCGGGCGAGTGCCGCCGGCTCGATGTCGGGGAACCAGCCGGCGACCTGGGCCGCCACCGCCTCCGCGCTCTCGGCGAACAAAGCGGCCTGCGCGGCGGCGATGCCGCGGACCAGGGCCCGGCAGGTCTCCCGCTGCTCGTCGGCGAAGCGGCGGGTGGTGTAGAAGCTGGTGTAGCTCATGTCGCCACGGCGGGCGAAGCGGTGCCAGACATGGCCCCAGCCGCCGGCGACCGCCTGGTCGACATAGGGCTCGAACACCTGGATCACGTCGACCTCGCCGCGGCGCAGCCGCCCGGCGTTCTCCGCCATCGGAACATCGGCGGCGCGGTTGATTGCGGCCGGATCGATCCCGGCGCGGCGCAGGTCGTCCTGCAAGGTCATCCAGGGGGTCGGCACGTCGACCGCGATGCCGATCCGCGGTCCCGGCCGGACGGTCGAATGCGCCAGATCCTCGAAGTGAAACCCGGGGTTCGGCTCGCGCCCGACCAGCACGAAGGGCTCGCCGGACACCACCTGGCCGAAGCACACCAGCGGGCAGTCGCGGTCGGCGTCGTGGTGCAGCATCACCCGCATCGGGCCGCCCCAGGACACATCGGCGCGGCCGTCGAGCAGGGCGGCGGCGGTCTGCGCCGTCGCCGGCGAGGTGACGATCCGCACCTCGGCGCCTTCCCGCGCCCAGTCGCCGCGTTCGGCGGCCAAGTAGAACGGCACGTAGGGCACCGCCCGCATGTTCTCGTACAGGGTGATCGGGCTGCTCATCTTGCCCTCCAGGTCAGGACCCGACGACGCGCGGCAGCCACAGCGCGAGGTCGGGATACAGCATCAACACCACCACCATCGCCAGCATCGCCAGCACGAAGGGCAGCGAGCCGATCATCACGTCGCGGATCTGCCCGCGCGAGCGCACCCCCTGCACGACGAACAGGTTGAGGCCGACCGGCGGGGTGATCAGGGCGGTCTCCAGCAGCACCATCATCAGGATGCCGAACCACACCGGATCGAAGCCCATCGCCAGCACCACCGGGGCGATGATCGGCACGGTGGCGATCATCATCGACAGCGATTCCATGAACATGCCGAGCACCAGGTAGAGGGCGACGATCAGCCACATGGTCTGCATCGGCGTCAGGCCGCTGTCGGTGATCAGCTCCGTCACCTGCCGGCCGATACCGACCGAGGTCACCACGAAGCTGAGGAAGGTGGCGGCGATCAGGATCAGCATGATCATGCCGGTGGTGCGCATGGTGCCTTCCAGCGCCTCGCGCAGCACGCCCAGGGTCAGCCGCCGCCGCCACGCCGCCAGCGCCAGCGCCATCAGCACGCCCAGTGCGGCCGACTCGGTCGGGGTGGCGATGCCGGCATAGATCGATCCGATCACCACCACGAAGATCAGCAATGGCGGCCCGAGGTCCGGCATGGTCGCCCAGCGCTGGCCCCAGCTGATCACGATCCGGTTGCCGCCCCATTGCGGCCTGGCCACGCAGGCGATGATCACCGTTCCCATGAAGAACAGCGCCAGCACCATGCCGGGAATGATGCCGGCCAGATAGAGCTGCGGGATCGAGGTGTCGGTCAGGGCGGCGTAGACGATCATCACGATCGACGGCGGGATCAGGATGCCGAGCGTCCCGCCCGCCGCGATGGTGCCGAGAAACAATCGCTCATTGTAGCCGTTGCGCTCGATCTCGCCGACCGCCACCGTGCCGATGGTCGCCGCGGTGGCCACGCTGGAGCCCGAGACCGCGGCGAACAGGGTGCAGGCACCGATGTTGGAGTGCATCAGCCCGCCCGGCAGCCAGGACAGCCACTGGCTCATGGCACCATACATGCGCTCGGCGATGCCTGACCGCAGCAGCAGTTCGCCGAGCAGCACGTAGAGCGGGATCGAGAACAGGATGAAGTCGGTCGACACTCCCCAGCTCATCTCGCCCAGCGCCAGGCGCAGCGGCAGGAACGAATAGAAATAGTCGAGCGACAGGCCGAGGGCCGCCAGCGCGGCCGCGATCGGGATGCTGAGCGCCAGCAGGACGACCAGCAGCAGGATGGTGAGCCAGATCATGCGCCGAGCTCCTCGCGCCGCCGGCGCAGGCTGTCCAGTTCCTCCTCCAGCTCCTGCTCGCCGCTGCGCGAGCCGGCGATCCGGCGGATGGTGGCGAGGTCGCCGGTGACGAAGGCGTGGCTCGCCCGGAGCAGCAGCAGCACCGTCACCATCAGGAAGTAGATCAGCCCGACGACCCAGAGGAACTGCGGGTACTGCAGCGGAGTCGCGATCGGGGTCAGCGCCCGCGAGCCGTACTGAACCGACTGCTCGAACACATGCCAGCCCTGCCAGGTCAGCAACCCGACGAAGGCGAGCATCACCACCAGGGCGAGCATGTCGAGCGCGGCAGTGACCCGCACCGGCAGCAGCACGTAAAGCGAGTCGATGCGGATGTGGCCGCGGTCGAGCATGGTCAGCGCGAATGCCCAGGACGAGCCGATCGCCAGCACGTAGCCCGACAGCTCGCTGGCGCCGCCGATCGAGAAGGCGAACAGCTCGCGCAGCACGATGTCCACGCCGATGACGACGGCGGCGAGCACCACCAGGGCGCCGCCGGCCCAGGCCCCGAAGCGGGCCAGGCGATGGGCGAGGTCGAGAAGACGATCCATGAAGGTCCGGTCGGCTGTACTGCGGGCGAGTGATGCGGACGATACCGCCCCCGCGGCGGAGGGCGGTATCGCCAAATGTCGGTCAGGTCAGCCGGATCACAGCTTGTCGAGCGGGATGGTCAGCCCGACCACCTTGCCGACCGTGTCGTTCCACTTCGCCGCGCACTCCTTGCCGCAGCGCTTGCCCCACTTGACCAGCACGACGTCCTGGACGACCTCGGCGCGACGCTTCTTGTCGGCATCGGTCAGCTCGACGAGGGTCATCTTGCCCTTCTTGCCCAGCGTGCACGGATCCTTGCCGATGTTGCAGTTCACGCCCTGGTCGGTGGCCTGGCTGCCGATGTCCCAGTTCATGTCCTCGAGCTTGGCAAATTCCTTGTCGAGGAACGCCTGCGCGTCGGGGCCCCACTTGTTCCACGAGGCGATGTTCACGGCGGTGTAGTAGATCGACCAGCCGACCGGCAGCGGATACAGGTGCGTCGACACCTCCGGCCAGCCGGCGGCGTTGCCCGACAGGGTGCCGGTCAGCGCGCAGTCGACGACGCCGCGCTGCAGCGCCGGCACGACCTCGCCGAAGGCCATGGTGACGGTGGTGGCGCCAACGGCGGACACGAAGTCGGACTGGGTGGTGTTGAACACCCGCACCTTCAGCCCCTTCATGTCGGCGAGGCTGGTCACCGGCTTGTTGCACCAGAACACGATCGGCGGATTGTTGCCGAGTGCCACCAGCTTGGCGCCGAACTTCTTCTCCATCGCCGCCGCCATGACCGGCTTCCAGACGTCGCAGGCCTTGCGGGCGGTGTCGTCGTCGGTGGTGATGCCGGCAAGGTCGCAGCCCTCGAACACCGGATCGTCGCCGGCCATCTTCGAGATGTCGCCGACCCCGACGTCGGCGACGCCGGCCTGGGTGAGCCGCAGCAGCGAGAAGTCCTTGATGCCGAGGATGTCCTGGTTGTTGTAGTCGGCGGTGATCTGGCCGTTCGAGTCCTTGGCCAGGATCTCGGTCCAGAACGGCTTCTCGACCTCCTTGGTCTGCAGCAGGTTGCTGTAGTTGCCGACCACCTTGATGTTGATCTTCGGCAGCTCGGCGGCCTGTGCCGCCAGCGGCGCGGCCGCGGCGAGCGCCGCCGCGGCGGCAAGGGTCGTCCAACGCGATGTCATGGGCGTTTCCTCCGGTCGGGTCCTGGGTGCTTGCCGGCGGGGCTGCCGGACCTCGGCTTGTCGAGGCCCCGCCGTGCGGAAGGCGAGATCGGGCACTGCTTGCGCCGGCCGGCGCGGAGCACCGGTCGGACTGCATGATTGTATGCCGAGCCTACTCCGGCGCGCATCACCGCAGCAACCGCGCTGGCGGGACGAGTGCAATCGTGCGCGCGGCGGACTGCATGCCGCGCCTACCGCGCCCCGGCCCGCGCCAGCACCCGGTGCATACTGCGCAGCACCGGCTTCTCCAGCAGCTTGCCGTCGAGCACCACGAGGCCGCTGTCGGCCTGTCCGAACGCCGCCACGACGCGCTCGGCGTAAGCGACTTCGGCCGCGCTCGGCGTGAACACCGCGTTCAGCACCGGCACCTGGCGCGGGTGGATCGAGCCCTTGCCGGAGAAACCGAGTTCGGCCGCCGCCTGCGCCTCGGCACGCATGCCGTCCATGTCGTCGAGGTCGAGCCAGGGCACGTCGATGACGTCGACCCCGGCGCCGGCCGCCGCATGCACCACCCGCGAGCGGGCGTACAGCAGGGCGTTCCAGGAGTTGCGGCAGCGCAGGTCGGCGGCCATGTCGACGCCGCCGAAGAACAGCGCCTCGATGCGGTCGCTGGCGCGGGCGATCTCCCAGGCCGCCTCCAGGGCCTCGTTGGTCTCGACGATCACGTGCAGCCGGGCGGCGATCTTGAACTCGTCGAGCAGTTCGGCGAGTGCCGTGATCTCCGACGGGCTCTTGACCTTCGGCAGCATCAGCGCCGGCGGCGCCTTCGGCGAGGCGAGGATCGCATCGATGTCGCGCATCCCCTCCGGCGTGCGCGGCGCGTTGATCCGCACCATCGCCTCGACGGCCCCGTCGAGCTCCGCCGCGGCGAACCAGGCGAGGGTGGCCTTGCGCGCCTCGGCCTTGTGCTGCGGCGCGATCGCGTCCTCCAGGTCGACGCACATGATGTCGGCACCGACCGCCAGCGCCTTCGGGAACATGTCCGGCCGGTTGCCGGGTGTGAAGATGAAGCTGCGGCGGGGGCGGATCGGGCGGTCGGTCATGGTGCTGCTCCTATGCTCGATGCCATTGGGACCACCGCGGCCAACCCTGTCAAACCACGGCGGCGTCCGACCCGGCAGGCTGCGCTGGCGATTCCAAACGTAGACGTTTTGGATTCATAACTATAAATCTAGGCATCGTTGAGAGGTCGACAGGGTCGGAACAAAGGGGGCCGCGATACGGCCACCCATAAAGGGCATCAAGAAGCGCGGATGGAAGCATCGGGAATAAGCTGGGATACCGTCGCGCGATGGAAGAGGAGCCTGATCGACCGAGAGTACCAGGAGATCACGGCGACTTTCGTCGCTGCCGGTGTCACCGCGCCGCGCATCCTGTGGTCGCCCGGCGAGCAGGACCTGCCGCTGGCGATGATGCGGCACGTGTTCCGGGTGTGGACCGGGCTGCGCGGCACCGACACCGCCCCGCATCACCGTCGGGTCGACCCGCTCGACCTGGTGCCCGCCCTCGGCTACATCAACATCCTGGAGGCCGTCGAGGGCACCAGCGACCTCCGCTACCGGCTGTTCGGCAGCACCGCCGCCAAGGTCTCGCGATTCGACATGACCGGCCGTCTGCAGTCGCAGCATCCGGCGAGCCGCTACGTGGCGGAGTTCGCGCTGGCCTGCTCGAATGCCTGCCTCGAGCGCTGCGAACCGCTGTTCACCGAGCGTGAGCCGGCCCGGGCCGAGCGCACGGTGCGGTGGCCGCGCCTGGTGCTGCCGCTGCGCGGTGACTGCGGCGGCGCCGTCCGGTTGCTCACCGTCGTCGTGCCGCTCGACGCCGAGCGCAACGTCATCCGCTAGCCCTCTTCCGCTCGCCGGGCCGCTGCCATACGCTCTGCGCCATGCCGCTCGACACCCTCGCCCGCCCCACCGCCGCCCGCCCGACCGCCGCCGGTCCGACCATCGTCCATTCGGTGTGCCCGCACGACTGCCCGAGCGCCTGCGCGCTCGAGGTCGAGCGGATCGACAGCCACACCATCGGCCGGGTGCGGGGCGCCGCGTCCAACGACTACACGGCCGGGGTGGTCTGCGCGAAGGTGGCGCGCTACGCCGAGCGGGTGCACCACCCCGACCGGCTGACGAAGCCGCTGCTGCGGGTCGGCCCGAAGGGCTCGGACCAGTTCCGCGAGATCGGCTGGGACGAGGCGCTGGACCGGGTCGCCGGCGCCTTTGCCGAGGCTGCCGCCCGGCTCGGCCCGGAGACCGTGTGGCCGTATTATTTCGCCGGCACTATGGGGCTGGTGAACCGCGACGGCATAAACCGGCTGCGCAACGTCATGGGCTATTCCGGCCAGGACGCCAACATCTGCACCACGGTGGTGAAGTCCGGCTGGATCGCCGGTGCCGGCCGCGTCGGCGGCTCCGACCCCCGCGAGATGGCGGAGTCCGACCTGATCGTCATGTGGGGCGGCAACCCCGTTTCCACCCAGGTCAACGTGATGACCCACGTGACCCGCGCCCGCAAGGAGCGCGGCGCGCATTTCGTGGTGGTCGACCCGTACCGAACGCCGACGGCGGAGGCCGCCGACGAACACGTCATGGTGCGGCCCGGCACCGACGGCGCGGTTGCCTGCGCGATCATGCACGTGCTGTTCCGCGAGGGCTTGGCGGACCGCGATTATTTGGCCCGCTACACCGAAGGTGCCGCCGAGCTGGAGGCCCACCTCGCCAGTCGTTCGCCCGAATGGGCCGAAGCGATTTCCGGTGTGCCGGCAACGCAGATCGAGGCGCTGGCCCGCCGCTACGGCCGCACCGACCGCGCCTATATCCGGCTCGGCTACGGCTTCGCCCGCTCGCGCAACGGCCCGATGCAGGTGCACGCCGTCGCCGCCATCGCGGCGGTCGGCGGCAAGTGGAAGCATCGCGGCGGCGGCGCGCTGTGGAAGGTCGACGGCTTCTATCATGTCGACAAGACATTGATCGAGGCGACCGACCGGATCCGTCCCGGCACCCGCGTGCTCGACATGTCGCGGATCGGCCCGGTGCTGACCGGCGAGGACGCGGTGGTGCGCCAGGGCCCGCCGGTCACCGCCATGCTGGTGCAGAACACCAACCCTGCGGCAGTGGCCCCCGACACCCACCGGGTGCTCAAGGGCTTCAACCGCGACGACCTGTTCCTGTGCGTGCACGAGCAGTTCCTGACCGAGACGGCGCGCCACGCCGACGTGGTGCTGCCAGCCACCACCTTCCTGGAGCATGCCGACATCTACACCGCCGGCGGCCACCCGCATCTGGAGGTGCACGACGCGGTCATCGAGGCCCCCGGCGAGTGCCGCTCCAACCACCGCCTGCAGAACGATCTGCTGCGGCGGCTCGGCGGCGAGCATCCGGCGATGGACATGACCGACGCCGAACTGGTCGACGCCACGTTGCGGCTCTCCGGCTACCCCGGCTTCGCCGAGATGGTCGAGCGCAAGTGGCTGGACGTCTCGCCGTCCTTCGAGGAGCAGCATTTCCTGAACGGCTTCCCGACGAAGTCCGGCCGCTTCGAGTTCGCCGCCGACTGGGCGGCGGTCGGGCCGCTGGGCAAGGGCATTCCCGCCCTGCCCGACCATGTCGATATCATCGACCGGGCGACCGCCGAGCGTCCGTACCGCATGGTGACGGCACCGGCGCGCAACTATCTGAACACCTCCTTCACCGAGACGCCGACCAGCCGCCGTCGCGAGGCGCGGCCGACGGTGATGGTGCACCCCGACACCGCGGCCGCTCTCGGCTTCGGCGACGGCGACCGGGTGCGGCTCGGCAACCACCAGGGCTCGGTGGTGCTGCACGCCAAGCTGTTCGACGGCGTGCAGCCAACCACGGTGATCGTGGAGTCGGTGTGGCCGAACGCCGCCTTCGAGGAGGGCATCGGCATCAACGCACTCACCAGCGCCGATTCGCCACCGCCTTCGGGCGGGGCGGTGTTCCACGACACCGCGGTGTGGATGCGCCGGGCCTGACCGCCTAGAAGACGAGCAGGTCGGCGGCGGTCACGCTCGAAGGCGGCACGCCGGCCAGGACGACGGTGTGGCCGCCGCCGAGCCTGATCATGGCGTTGCCCAGGTTGTCGACGAACAGCAGCGCCAGCAGGTCGTCGGCGGTGGCGATCCCGGAACCGTTGACGTTGGCCGCGACCGCGATCACGTCGCCCTGCGCGGACGAGAAGCCCGTCACGGTGTCGGCGCCGCTGCCCGAACCGAGGACGTAACGGTCGGCCCCCTGGCCGCCCTCCAGGAGGTCGTTGCCCTCGCCGCCATACAGGGTGTCGGCCCCCTGGCCGCCGAACAGCCGGTCGTTCCCGCGGTTGCCGTGCAGGACGTCGTCGCCGGCGTTGCCATAGACGATGTCGGCGTCCTGGCCGCCATACAGGGTGTCGGCGCCGGCGGCACCGGAGGTGGTGTCGGCGCCCTGGTTGCCGTAGATCACGTCGCTGCCGGAGGTGTCGGAGTCGACGCCGGAGGAGCCGCCGACCACCAGGTCGTCTCCGGCATCGCCCCAGACCGTGTCGTTGCCCGTAGCACCATAAACCGTGTCGTTGCCGCCGCCGCCGCGCATCTCGTCCGCGGCCGCGGTGCCGAGCAGCAGCCCGGCGGCCTCGCTGCCCCAGATCGGCATCCCGTCGCCGACCATGGCGGGCAGAGTCACGCCGGAACCGCTCCACTCGATCTGCATCCAGGCGCTGTCGGCGCTGTCGCGGAACTCGTTGGCGTGGGCGAGATCGCCGCTGTAGACGGGCAGATAGCTGGTGTCCTGCGCGAGGTAGCCGGTCGACTTCACCCAGCCGTCGGGCAGAACCGCGGAGTCGACCGCCGCCGCGACCTCTTCAGGGGTGTCGTTCGCTGCATTGACCGACTTCAGGATGTAGACGTTGCCCCAGGGGTCGGTCACGTAATACTGCAGCTTCGGGTTCCCGTCGGCGTCACGCGCGTTGTAGATGTTCTCGTGATTCTTGTCGTTGCTGTTGTACTGGATGGTTCCCGGCAGCGGCGTCGTCAGCGCGTAGCCCGCCTGGGCGGAGGTCGTCAGCGGCGGATCGTAGGACGCGTAGTCGGCGGCGTCGAAGGGATAGGCCCGGTTCTGCACCGCCGCCACCGACTGCCAAGTATAGCCCTGGCTGTCGGTGTGGGAGGTGAACTGGCCGGCCGGCACATAGGGGCTGCCCAGCACGATCAACTGGTCGAACTGCGGCTGGCGCGGGGTGTTCTCGATCCAGCCCGCGTCGGGGACATAGGTGTTCCAGGCCTCCGCGGTGATCGGATTGGGGCCGGCTTCGAGATAGACCACCATCTCGCCGGAGAAATCGGCCCCAAGGCCGCGCATGTCGGCGATCTCGAATCCCATTGGCTTCTCCCCCCGTTTTCCGGCTTTTGCCAGCGTCTCCTTGCGGATACTTTACCGGCGGGGGCGATCCGGACCAATCCCTCTCCAGGGTTACCCGCGGCGGTATGGCGCGGCCATGACGGTTGACGCGGCGGGCCCCAAGGAACATCTGCAGTGCTCCTTAAAGGCTCGGACCGCTTGCAATGACAACCGAAGGCGATGCGCTCGTCACCGAGGCCGAGATCGACGGTACCGTCGCGCTGTTCTATGGCCGGGCGCGCGATGACGGGTTGCTCGGTCCGGTGTTCCGCGCCGCCATTCCGGATGCGCAATGGAATGCCCATCTCGCCCGGATCGCCGCGTTCTGGCGCAAGGTGCTGCGTCGGCAGCCGGGCTACGAGGGCAACCCGATGCGCGCGCATGTGGCGCTCGGCGTGCTCGAGCGCCGGCATTTCGACCGCTGGCTGGCGCTGTTCGAGGAGGCCGCGCGGGAGACCTGCCGGCCGGAGGCCGCCGAGGTGTTCATCGAGCGGGCCCGCCTGATCGCCGCGTCGCTGCTGCACGGCCTGGAGTTCTTCCGGGCGCGGGAGCGCGCCGCCGGGTAGTCCGGTTCCCCGCCCCGCTTGCAGCCTGCCCCCCTTACGCGCTTTGATCGCGCCGGGAGGATGCCATGCTCGAACGGGCCGACAGCTACGACGAGGTTTGCCGGCGGTTCCGCTGGCGGATCCCGGCGCGCTACAACATCGGGGTCGACGTCTGCGACCGCCACGCCGATGCCGGCGCCGGCACCGCGCTGATCCACATCGCCGCCGACGGGTCGGTCACCGAGCATTCCTTCGCCGACCTCCGGCGCGCCTCGAACCGGCTCGCCAACGTTCTCGCCGCCGCCGGGTTGGGGCGCGGCGACCGGGTCGGCATCCTGCTGCCGCAGCGCCCGGAGACCGCGGTCGCGCATATCGCCGCGCACAAGGCCGGCCTGGTGTCGGTGCCGCTTTTCACGCTGTTCGGCGAGGATGCGCTGGCCTACCGGCTCGGCGACTGCGGCGCCGCGGCTCTGGTCACCGACCGCGACAGCCTGCCCAAGATCGAGGCGATCCGCGACCGGCTGCCGGCGCTGCGGCTGGTGCTGGTCGCCGACGAGGCCCGCGACGGCGGCTGGTGGCGGGCGCTCGGCACGGCGCTGGAGGCCGCCTCGGACGGCTTCGCGGCGGTCGACACCGCCGCCGACGACCCGGCGGTCATCATCTACACCTCCGGCACCACCGGGCAGCCGAGGGGCGCGCTGCACGCCCACCGGGTGCTGCTCGGCCACCTGCCGGGCGTGGAGTTCCCGCAGGAATTCTTCCCGGCTCCCGGCGACCGCTTCTGGACCCCGGCGGACTGGGCCTGGATCGGCGGGCTGTTCGACGTGCTGTTGCCGTCGCTGCATCACGGCGTGCCGGTGGTGGCGCATCGCTTCGCCAAGTTCGATGCCGACCGGGCCTTCGACCTGATCGCCCGGCACGGCGTGCGCAACGCCTTCCTGCCGCCGACCGCGCTGAAGCTGATGCGCCAGGTGCCGGACCCGCGCGCGCGCCACGCGCTGGCCATGCGGTCGATCGGTTCCGGTGGCGAAACGTTGGGCGCGGAGCTGCTGGAGTGGGGCCGCTCGGTGTTCGGCCTCACCGTGAACGAGTTCTACGGCCAGACCGAGTGCAACCTTGTGGTTGGAAATTGCTCGTCTATTCTGCCCGTCATGCCAGGATCGATGGGCAAGCCGATCCCCGGCCACGAGATCGCGATCGTCGATCCCGACGGTACCATGCTGCCGTACGGCGAGACCGGCGCCATCGCGGTGCGCCGCGGCGACCCGGTGATGTTCCTGGGCTACTGGAACAATCCGCGGGCGACCGCCGCCAAGTTCGCCGGCCCTGCCGGGGAGTGGATGCTGACCGGCGACCTCGGCCGCCGCGACCCCGGGGGCTACCTGCACTATGTCGGGCGCGACGACGACGTCATCACCTCGTCCGGCTACCGCATCGGCCCCGGCGAGATCGAGGACTGCCTGGCCGCGCACCCGGCGGTCGCGATGGCGGCGGTGATCGGGGTGCCCGACCCGCTGCGCACCGAGGCGGTGAAGGCCTGCGTGGTGCTGGCCGAGGGTGCCGTGCCGGGCGACGCCCTGAGGTCCGAGCTCCAGGAGCATGTGAAGCGGCGGCTGGCCGCCCACGAATACCCGCGCATCGTCGAGTTCCTCGACGCCCTGCCGATGACCGCGACCGGAAAAATCATGCGGCGGGTGCTGCGCGAGCGGCACGCCGCCGACCAGACGAGAGAGATCCCGACAGGAGAGACGCCGTGAGCTTCAACATCGACTACTACTTCTCGACTTCCAGCCCGTGGTCGTATCTCGGCTCCGGGCGGTTCCTCGAGATCGCCAGGAAGACCGGCGCCACCGTCAGCGTCTACCCGGTCAACTACGGCATCATCTTCCCGCAATCGGGCGGCCTGCCGCTACCGAAACGATCGCCGCAGCGTCAAGCCTACCGGATGATGGAACTGAAGCGCTGGCGTGACTACCTCGGCATCCCGATCGTGCTGGAGCCGAACAACTTCCCGGCCAGCTCGCCGCTCGCGGCACAGACCATCATCGCCGCCCGCGCCGCCGGGCAGGACGCGCTGGCGCTGTCGGATGCGATCCTGACCGCCCTGTGGCGCGACGACCGCAACATCGACGATCCCGGGGAGCTGGCGGCAATCGCCGAGTCGCTGGGCCTCGACGGCCACGCCCTGGTCAACGCCGCCCCGGCCCATGCCGACACCTATGCCGGCGACAGCGAGGCCGGGCTGGCGAAGGGCGTGTTCGGGGCGCCGAGCTGGGTGCTGCCGGACGGCGAGGTGTTCTGGGGCCAGGACCGCATCGACCTGCTGCGCTGGCGGTTGGGGGCGTAAGCCGATCGCCGATCAAGCCGGTCGTCGCGGCGTGGATCCCGGCTCTGCGCTGCGCTCCGGCCGGGATGAGGGAAAAGTATAAACCTCATCCCGGCCGGAGCGCCGGGATCCACCCGCTGCTTCGTCCTTCCGTCACTCGCAACTGAACGTCGCCTCGTAGCCGTCATCCTCGACCTCGCGGTCGAGCAGTACGGCGTCCTTCTGGTAGCGGTCCTCGCAGTACCGGTCGGCGCGCTCGGCGATCTGGCGGTAGTCGTCGTCGTCGTCGTAAGAGTAGCTGACGGTCGGGCTGGTGGCGTCGGTCTGGCGGGGGCCGTCGAAGCCGGCGCAGGCCGGCAGCAGCGCCAGCGGTGACAGAACGGTGAGCATCCACAGAGTGCGCAAGAGCATCTCCTCCGGTTGGCCGTTCCCGATCCTGCAAACCCAGGGGTGCGACATTTTGTTCCGGCGGCGTCAGCCGCCGCACTCGGTCATGTCGCCTGACGTGCGCAGGTGGCCCCAGCGGTCGAAGCGCACGAGGTAGTACCCCTTGCAGCCCTCGACCCGGACCCAGGCGTTGTAGCCGACGATCTCGGTGTCGCCGAGGTCCGAGCCCATGGGCCGCCCGGCCCAGGCGGCGCCGAATTGGGCGCCGCCGCCGAACGGCCGCCCCCATTCGCGCACGATCGACACCGAGGTCGGCTTGAGATTCGGCGGCACCTGGGCGAGCGCACGCTGCTCCAGGATCCGCTCGCCGCTGCCGGTCTCGGGATAGAAGGCGTTGGGATCGGCAGCACAGCCCGCCAGGATCGCCCCGACGGCCAGCACCACCGTGATCGGTCGGCCACGCATGCGGCGTCCTCCATCAGCGACGTCGCTCCCCCTTTAATGATATGGGGCGGCCCGGCCGCGTGTTCACCGGCCGGTGAATGCCGGGACGCGGCGGCCGATCCAGGCGTCCAGTCCCTCGCGCAGGTCCGCGGTGGGCGCCATGCGGGCGAACTGCTCGCTCTCCGCCTGCAGGCCCTCGGCGATCGTCATGTTCAGGCCGCGCGTCGCCGCCGCCAGCACCGCCGTCACCGCCAGGGGCGAATGCCGCGCGATGCGGCCGGCCAGCGCGAGCGCCGCCGGCAGCACCTCGTCCTGCGGCACCACGGTGTTGACCAGTCCGATCTCCAGGGCGCGGGCCGCCGGGAACGGATTGCCGGTCAGCAGCAGCTCCAGCGCGCGCTTGCGCCCGGCCAGCCGCGGCAGGCGTTGGGTGCCGCCGAAGGTCGGCGGCATGGCGAGCGCGATCTCCGGCTTGGCGAAGACCGCGCGCTCGCTGGCGATCGCCAGGTGCACTGCCTCGGTGATCTCGCAGCCGCCGCCATAGGCGAGGCCGTTGACCGCCGCGATCACCGGCTTCGGGAAGGCCTCCAGCCGACCCGTCATGGCCTGGCCGCGGCGCACGAACTCGCGCACCGCCGCGGCCGGGCCGCGCCGCACGCTGCCGGAGAACTCCCTGATATCGGCTCCGGCCGAGAACGCCCGGTCGCCGGCGCCGGTGAGCACCACGGCACGGATGCCGTCGTCGGCCTCCACCCGGTCGAGGAGCGCCATCAGCCGGTCGATGAGCGCGTAGTCGAGGGCGTTCAGCACCTCCGGGCGGTTCAGGGTGAGCAGCGCCACGCCGTCACGGGCGTCATACAGCACGGTCTCGGTCATCGGGGGTCTCCGCAGGGTTCGAGCGCCGCGACCCTAGGACCACCGGATCCGTTGTGTATACTCACTGGTCGGTATACTTTCCCCTCATGCCCCGTGACGGCTCCCTCACCCGCGCCCGCATCATCGATGCCGCCAGCCGGCTGTTCTACGCCGGGGGCGTGCGCGAGGTCGGCGTCGACGCCGTGGCGGCGAAGGCCGGAATCACCAAGCGGACCCTGTATGCGCATTTCCGCAGCAAGGACGACCTGGTCGCCGCCTATCTGGAGGGCCGCGACCAGCCGAATCTCGAGCGGCTGGCGGCCTGGTACGCGGCCGCCGCGGGCGGGCCTTCCGACAAGGTGCGGGCGATCTTCGCGGGCCTCGCCCAAGCGGCGCGGCACCCGAAATGGCAGGGCTGCGGCTTCCTGCGCACCACCGCCGAACTCGCCTCGATGCCCGGCCACCCGGCCATCCGGATCGGCCGGGCGCACAAGAAGCGCTTCGAGGCCTGGCTCGGCGAGCGCCTGGCCGATGCCGGCATCGCCGACCCGCCGGCCCTCGCCCGCCAGGTGGTGCTGCTGCTGGACGGTGCCTTCGCGACCATGCTGCTGCACCGCGATCCTGCCTACGCCGAGGCCGCCGGCGAAGCCGCGGCGACGCTGGTGCGACAGGCCGAAAAGCCTTGCGGTGGCAGCTGAGTCAGCCGCCCAGGCGCGCCCGCAGCAGGTCGATCAGCGCTGCCCGGCACTCGAACCCGATGCCCGGCGCGTCCGGCGGCGGCACGGAGCCGTCGACGATCCGCTGGCGGTCGGCGAAGCCGCCGAAGGGCTGGAAGTTGTGCGGGTTGCACTCGCAGCCGCCGAGGCCGAGGCCGGCCGCGACCTGCAGGCCGAACAGGTGGCCGCCATGCGGCTGGAAGTCGCGCCGCGACCAGCCGGCGGCTTCGAACAACCCGATGATGCGCAGATACTCCGGGAGCCCATAGCAATGCGCCGGGTCGAAGGTCAGCACGTCGTGGCCCGGCCGCAGCCCGGCATAGCGCAGCAGGTTGCGGGCGTCCGCCGCCGAGAACAGCGCCTCGCCGGCCGACACCGGCGGCGCGTAGGCCGCCGCCACCCGCCGGTGCGTCTCGAAGTCGAGGGGATCGCAGATGTCCTCGAACCAGCGCAGCCGGTACGGCGCCAGCGCGCCGGCGGCCTGCAGCGCGGCGTCGGGCGCATAGCGGTTCATCGCGTCGACCGCCAGCCGGTCGCCGCCGCCGACCACCGCAAGCACCGTCTCGACCCGCCGCAGGTCCTCGGCCAGCGGCCGGCCGCCGATCTTGATCTTGAGCGAAGGGATGCCGAGGCCGGCGAAGTACCGGGCCTCGTCGGCGAGGTGTTGCAGGTCGTCACCCGGGAAGTAATAGCCGCCGCCGGCATAGACCGGCACCGGCGTGGGCTCGGCCGGCCCGTCGTAGACGGCCCGCAGCAGCCGGTGTAGCGGCTGGTCCGCCGCCTTGGCCGCCAGGTCCCACAGCGCCATGTCGAGGGCGCCGACCGCCACGCAGCGCTCGCCGTGACCCCCCGGCTTCTCGTCGCGCATCATCGCCGCCCACGCCTTGCGCGGGTCGATGACCGCTCGCGCGGCGCCCGGCAGTTCGCCGATCAGGGCGGCGGGATCGGCGGCGCGCAGCCGCGGTGCGAAGCGCTCGCGGATCAGTCCGGCCTGGGCGAACCGGCCGATCGACGCGAAGCCGTAGCCCACTGCCCCGGTGTCGGTGACCACCGCCACCACGCTGGTGTCGAGCGTCGCCGGGCAGAGGGCGGGGTCGGCATAACGGGAGATGGCGACCGTGCTCTCGCAGATGTCGACGATGCGCATGTGCGGCTCCGGCCGTCTGGACCCGCCAGCCTAATGCCGCGCCACCGGCCGCGTCATCCGCACTTGGTGAGATCGCCGGTGGTGCGGTGGCCGCCCCAGCGGTCGAACCGGACCAGCACGTGACCGGTGCAGCCCTGGACCCGCACCCACGCGTCGTAGCCGATGATGTCGGTGTCGGCGCCGAAGCCGGGGTTGCCCCACTGCTTGACCACCGACACCGAGACCGGCTCGTAGGGCGGCGGCACCCGGGCGAGCGCCCGCTGCTCCAGGATGCGGTCGGCCCCGGCGGTCTCCGGGTAGAAGGCATCCTCGTCGCCGGCGCAGGCGGCGAGTGCCAGGCCGGCGGCGGCCAGCGCGGCCAGCCGCGTGAAACTCCTGCGAAGGCGCATGACGGCTGCTTTCGTTCGTTCGGGTTGAATATGGGTCACCGACCTCGTCCTTAGGTCTTGATCCGCCTCCTCCACAAGTAGACGCTCCGAGCATCCGTTCCCGCTCCCCACCCTAGGAGCCGCCGCCATGCCGTTCACTCCCGCGATCGCCGTCATCACCGACGAGGTGTCCGAGGACATCGGCGCCGTTCTCGGCTTCGTGGCCGAGCACGGCCTCGACCGAGTCGACATCCGCTCGGTCGACGGCCGCAACGTCATCCTGTTCGACGACGAGGAGCTGGCGGATCTCGCCAACCGGTTGAAGGATGCCGGGCTGACGGTCGGCTGCTATTGCTCGCCGCTGCTGAAATGGCCCCGCTCGGGCGCCAAGATCCCCGAGGGCGCCAATTTCCACGGCTTCGACCCGGGGGTGCTGCCGGCCGAGGCGGCGGTGCCGCTGGCCTTCGAGGTCGCGAACCGCCTGGGTGCGTCGCAGCTGCGGATCTTCTCCTACTTCACCTATGAGGGGTTCAAGCCGGAGGATCTCGACGACGACCTCGACCGGTTGCTCGACCTCGCCGCGGTGCACGACGTCACCCTGGTGCTGGAGAACGAGCATGTCTGCAACGTCGCCACCCTCGACCAGCTGGCGGCGGTGGTCGCCCGCCGCGGCCACCCGCGCCTGCGCGGCCTGCTCGACCTCGCCAACCATCGCGTCGCCCGGCCGCCGGCACCGTCGGCCGAGGTGCTGGCCGCCGCGGCGCGGATCGCCGGTGCCGTCCATGTGAAGGATTTCGGCGGCGACCCGCGGCGCTTCACCGCCCTGGGTGAGGGCAGCGTCGACCACGGGCCGCTGTTCGCCGCGCTGCGCGAGCACGGGCCGATGGGCGTGCTGCCGGTGTCGATCGAGACGCACCGCCCCGACGACGGCCCGGCGGTGACGGCGCGCAGCCTTGCGGCACTGCGCAAGATGCTGCGGTAGCCGTTGTGACGCCCGTCATTCCGGAGGGGGCGCGTCAGCGCCCGCCTCCGGAATCCACCCGCCGCGCTGATGCCCGACGTCATGCCGCGCCCGCCACCGCCTTGACCGCTGCCACCGCCGCCTCGATGCCGGCATCGTCGATGTCCAAATGGGTGACGGCGCGCATCCGGGGGCCGAGGGCGCCGATCCGCACCCCGTGTCCGGCCAGCAGCTGCTTGGAGAAGGTGGCGGTGTCCATGCCGGTGCCGTCCACCGTGAAATACACCATGTTGGTGTCGATCTCGTTGGCCGCGACCCTGACTCCCCTGGCGCCGGCGATGCCCTCGGCAAAGCGCCGCGCACGGGCGTGGTCGTCGGCCATCCGCTCGACGTGGTGTTCCAGCGCATACACCCCGGCGGCGGCGACGATGCCGGACTGCCGCAGGGCGCCGCCGAACTGGTGCTTGAACCGCCAGGCCTCCTCGATGAACTCGGTCGAGCCGGCCAGCACCCCGCCGATCGGGCAGCCGAGCCCCTTCGACAGGTCGATCCACACCGAGTCGCAGTCGGCGGCGTAGTCGGCGGCGGAGATGCCGCTCGCCACCACCGCGTTCAGCAGCCGGGCACCGTCCATGTGCAGCTTCAGGCCATGCCGCTTCGCCGCTTCCGCCACGTCGCGCACGGCCTCCAGTGGCCACACGGCACCGCCGCCGAGATTGGCGGTGTTCTCGATCGAGACCAGCTTCTGGCGCGGCGCGTGCCGGGTCTTCGGGCGGATCGCGGCGTCGACCTCGGCACCGGTAAAGATGCCGCGCGTCCCCGGAACCGTGCGGGTCATGGCACCCGCCAGCGCCGCCGGCCCGCCGGCCTCGAAGTGCAGGGCGTGGCCGGTCTCGTGCAGGATGATCTCGTCGCCCTGGCCGCACCACACCCGGTAGGCGATCTCGTTGCACATGGTGCCGGACGGCAGGAACACCGCCGCCTCCTTGCCGAGCAGGTCGGCGACCATCGCCTGCAGCCGGTTGACCGTCGGGTCCTCATGCGCCTGCTCGTTGCCGACCTCGGCCTCGGCGATCGCCTTGCGCATGCCGGCCGTCGGCCGGGTGACGGTGTCGGAATACAGGTCCACCTTCGGGCGGACGGGGGCGTCGGATGCGGCGGGCGCGGCCATGGGGTGGAGTCCTCGGAGCTGTAGCGCGGTTAAATTGCGGTAGCGGTTGAGACACTATGGGATCGGAAGATCGGGAACGAAGCTCTACGTCATCAGACCGCCACTTCGGTCGAACAGTTTCTTCGACCGGGCGTTCAAATCTGTACGCACGGCGACATCGGCCCCGGTCACCGCCGACGAGTCTCTCCCAACACCCTTATCGTCGCAAGACGCGCTTGCATCAAATCAAGTTCTCCGGGTGGTACGGGCCACGACGTTCGGTCGCGCACTTCGAAACGCGCGCCTCGCCATTCCTGAGAGACACCGAGCACCCGCCCAAGAAAGCTGAATATCGAATACAGACCAATCACTCCATGATGCGCATCATACCCTGCTTGATCATCCGATCTGAGCCCCGCCTCACAGAAAATTATAAGATTTATTTCTCTCCCATTTTCTGACAGTACTTGAGAGTAGAATCTATCTTGAGCACACTGCTTGGTCATTTCAGCGACGTGGGCCGCAGCAACATTCAAGTGACTGACGGGCTTTCCGTTGATTCTTTGTCTTCGAAAATCAAACCCCAACAAGGAAAACGCACGATCCCAGTCGGGAAATGTTTGGCCAGGGGGCAGATAAAGGACAGTCTGTCGAATATCGACTTCTGCGGCGTTCGTGGGGTTTGAAAGGAACGGCGCCCCGTCCGAGATCCAGATCGGAGCAGGAAAATCGATGGCCACCCCTTTAAGTATTTTGCACTGTCGACCTGACTGCTTGTCGCATGGCTGAATTTCATTGGCAGAAGCGGTCCCTACGGTAAATATCGATAGCAACATGCCGGCAAACCGATGGATCAGCATTCGCATCGAGCCCGTGGATCCTGTTGGTGAGTTCTACAACCTGCCGGCGTCGCTTTTATCACGCGAAACCGCCCTCGATCGACCGCCGCTCCGTTCGATACCGTTGCACGACCCCCTATCGGCGACCATCTGATTCCAGCATCCAATGACCGCCGGGGCACCGATGTCCAACACCTCGCCCGCCGCCCGCCGCAACCTGCCGTTCCGCCTGGCGGTGCCGGAGAATGATGGTCTGGCGATCCATATCGTCTACGCGCTCTACGCCGCCGCGGTGGCGTTCGCCATCCCCGGGATGTTCGGGGTGTTGCTGGCTTACCTGAAGCTCGGCGACGTGCGGGGCAGCTATCTGGAATCGCACGTCACCTGGCAGATCCGGACGTTCTGGATCTGGCTGATCCTGTGGCTGGCCGGCTGGGCGACCGTGATCGTGCTGGTGGGATGGCTGTTGCTGGGCTTCGCGAGCCTCTGGCTGGTCTACCGCATCGTCAAGGGCTGGCTGCTCCTGGCGGATGGTCGACCGATCGATCGACCCGACAACTTCTTATAAGACAGGCGTTTAACTGCGTGTACGCCGGTAGTTCGGCATCCGGAACGATCCTGAGCCGTCGGCGCGGCTGGACAATGTGGCGGTGGCGATCTCCATCAGCATCTTGCGCAGCATGGCGCTGGTGAAGCTCTCCGGTGTCGGCGCCGACACGACGAAGGCGTAGGGGCCGCCGATCACCTGGGTCTCGAAGAAGCGCACCACGATCGGGATGGCGTGCCCCCTGGCATGCACCAGGCCGTTGATGGTGACGTCCTGCTCGAGCGCCAGGTCGCGGTCGATGAAGGTGTCGCCGCCGAAGTTGTCGATGCCGTCGCCGATCACGTTGATGATGCGCTTGGTCGCCTGGAACGGCGCCTCCTCCAGCATGCGCATGCCGACGCTGATCGCCAGCGAGATGTCGGTCTGCGGCTTGTGCTCGGCGTCGGCGCCCACCGCCTCGTAGTCGCGCATGGTGGCGACGATGCGGTCGGAATCCTCGCGGCTGCCGATCGCGGTCCACGGCACCACCACATGGGTGCGCTCGAAGCTCGACCACGTCATGACCGACAGCCCGAGCCGGCCGTGCCATCCGGCCTTGACCGCGGCGACGAAGCGCGGGTCGGTCAGCGCCGCCGCCAGGCTCTCGACCTGCCGGGTGCGATCCTCGAAGCCGACCGATTCCGAGCGGTCGAGGGCGACCACCATGTTGATGTCGGTGACCAGGACAGGCGGCACGACCACAGCCTGTGCCAACGCCGGCATCGGCGTGGCCGCCGCGGCGGCCAGTACTGCTGCGGCGGCGATACCGAGAAGTCCACCACGCATGGCCGGGGTCTCCGGCGGGCGGACACACCGCCGCCTCGCATCGGGAACCATACACCACACCGTCGCACGCCGTGAGTCCGCGCATGCCGTCGCCCCTGGTGCCAACACGCCGTTCACCCCATGTCGGATGCAGGGACGACCGATGCGGGAGGCGGCGATGCCGATCGAGATTCACCGGGATGCCTCGGCGCAACGTGGCGACTACACGATCGACCAGAACTGGGACGCCTACACGCCGCAGGAGCATGCCGTCTGGGCGACGCTGTTCGACCGCCAGGTGCGGCTGCTGAAGGACCGTGTGGTCCCGGTGTTCCTGGATCACGTCGACGGCCTGGCGATGGCCGGCGACGGCATCCCGGACTTCCGCCGCCTCAATGAGATCCTGGAGAAGGCGACCGGCTGGACCGTGGTGGCGGTCCCCGGACTGGTGCCGGACGCCACCTTCTTCGAACACCTCGCCAACCGCCGCTTCCCCTCGACCTGCTTCATCCGCACGCCCGAGCAGCTCGACTACCTGGAGGAGCCCGACACCTTCCATGACGTGTTCGGCCATGTGCCGCTGCTGCTCGACCCGGTGTTCGCCGACTACATGCAGGAATACGGCAAGGGCGGGCTGAAGGCCGACGGCCAGGGGGCGCTGCAGCGGCTGGCGCGGCTGTACTGGTACACGGTGGAATTCGGCCTGACCCGCACCGCCGACGGCCTGCGCATCTACGGCGCCGGCATCGCCTCTTCGGCCGGCGAATCGGTGTTCGCGCTGGAGGATCCGTCGCCGAACCGCATCGCCTTCGACCTGGAGCGGGTGATGCGCACCGACTACCGGATCGACGACTACCAGGAGACCTACTTCGTGATCCCGAGCTTCCAGGCACTGATGAAGGCGACCGAGCCGGACTTCACGCCGCTCTATGCCAAGCTCGACCAGCGGCCCGACATCGCCCCCGGGACCGTCACCGACGGCGACCACGTCCTGCACTTCGGCACCGGCCGCTACCACCGCGACCGCAACCGGGCCACGGGGTGAGGCTCCGGCGAAGGCGCCGGTCGTCAGATGATCTCGCGTCCGTGCGGGGTGTCACATCCGAACGCGTCACGCATCGCCTCGGGGGTGACGCCTTCCAGCAGTTCGGCGAGGCGATAGCGGGCGGCGGCAGGCGTCAGCAGCAGCCGGCCGTCCTCGACGCTGATCTCCACCATCGAGCCCTCGGTCAACCCGACGCGAGACGCTGCATCCTCCGGGATGTGCACGCCCAGGCTTTCGCCCCATCTCGACACTCGAACCTGCACGACGGACTCCGGAAGCCGCGAAGCGAACGTGTAAGAGTCTGAGGCGCGCCAGCGAGGCGTCAAGTGGCCGTCGAGATACGCCCGATCCAGTCCTCGAGCACCCGCAGCGTCGTCGGGCTGACATGGTGCTCGATGCCCTCGGCGTCGTGGAACGCCACCGCTTCCGGCACCCCGAGCGCCAGCAGGAAGCGCAGGACCACCGCGTGGCGGGCGCGCGACCGGTCGGCCAGGGCGCGGCCGGCCTCGGTGAGGAAGATCGCCCGGTAGGGCTCGCTGGTGGCGAGGCCGCGGGCCTGCAGGCGCCGCACCATCGACGTCACCGTGGCCTGCCGCACCCCCATGCGCTGGGCGATGTCGACGGCACGCGCCTCGCCGGTGGCGTCGATCAGGTCGGCGATCAGCTCGACATAGTCCTCGAGCAGCTCGGTCTCGTGCGCCTTGCGCACGCCGGTGTGCTGCCGGGCATGCTGCTCGGCGTCGATCAGCCGCCCCGGGTCGCAGGGCCGGCTGACATGCGCGAGCGCCCGATGCTTGGGATCCGCCGTCATCCCGCGGCCATAGACCAAAGGCCTCGGCCTGACAAGCCGGGCCGCCGGCGTCAGATATTCGAATCCGGGAACGACGCCTTCTTCCGCGCGATGAAGTCGAGCAGCGCCTCGTCGACCGCCGGGTCGATCGCCGGCGCCTCGTATTCGGCGAGCTGGCGCTTGACCAGCACTGCGGCGCGCACCGAGGCGTCGCGCTCGCCCTCGGCCAGCCACTGCTCGTAGGTGTTGTTGTCGGCGATCGCCGAGCGGAAGAAGGCGGTCTCGAAATTCGCCTGGGTGTGGGCGCAGCCCAGGAAATGCGCGCCCGGCCCGACCTCGCGGATGGCGTCCATGGCCTGGCCGTTCTCGCTCAGGTCGACGCCCTCCAGCATGGTCTTCATCATGCCGAGCTGGTCGGCGTCGAGGACAAACTTCTCGTAGGACGAGGTCAGCCCGCCCTCCAGCCAGCCGGCGGCGTGCAGCACGAAGTTGACGCCGCCGAGCACCGTCGGCAGCAGGGTGTTGGCGCTTTCGAACGCCGCCTGGGCGTCCGGCACCTTGGAGCCGCACAAGGCACCGCCGGAGCGGAACGGCACGCCGAGCCGGCGCGCCAGCTGGGCGCAGGCGTAGAGCACCAGCGCCGGCTCCGGCGTGCCGAAGGTCGGGGCACCCGACTGCATCGAGATCGACGACGCGAAGCTGCCGAAGATCACCGGGGCACCCGGCCGGCAGAGCTGCGCGAAGGCCATGCCGGCCATCGCCTCGGCCAGGGTCTGGGCCAGCGTTCCGGCGACCGTCACCGGCGACATGGCACCCGCCAGGATGAACGGCGTGACGATGGTCGCCTGGTTGGCGCGGGCGTAGTTCTTCAACGCGCCGAGCATGGTGGAGTCCCAGACCATCGGCGAGTTGGCGTTGATCAGCGAGGTGATCACGGTGTTGCGCTCGACGAACTCGGCGCCGAACGTCAGCTTCGCCATCTCGATGGTGTCGAGCGCCCTGAGCGGATGCGTCACCGACCCCATGAACGGTTTGTCCGAGTACCGGATATGGGCATAGACCATGTCGAGGTGGCGCTTGTTCACCGGCAGGTCGACCGGCTCGCACACCGTGCCGCCGGAGTGGTGCATCGCCGGCGCCAGATAGGCCAGCTTCACGAAATTCCGGAAGTCCTCGATGGTGGCGTAGCGCCGGCCGCCCTCCAGGTCGCGCACGAAGGGCGGGCCGTAGACCGGCGCGAACACCATCGCCTTGCCGCCGATCTCCACCGACCGCTCCGGATTGCGGGCGTGCTGGGTGAAGGTCGCCGGCGCCGTCGCGATCAGCCGGCGGGCCAGGCCGCGCGGGATGTGCACCCGCTCGCCCCTGACGTCGGCGCCGGCGCCGCGCCAGAGATCGAGCGCCTCGGCGTCGTCGCGGAAGTCGATGCCGACCTCTTCCATGATGGTGTCGGCGTTGGCCTCGATGATCTCCAGGCCCTCGTCCGACATCACGTCGAAGGTCGGGATCCGGCGCACGATATACGGGGCATAGGCGGTCTTCGGCCGCGCGCGTGCCGCCCGCCGGGCGTCGCGGCCACGCCGCTCCCGGCGTCCCTCGCCCGCGTCGGCCACGCCCACCGCACCGTCGGTTTCCTGCGTCATGGCTGCCTCCACACCGCGCATCACTCCCAATCCGGCGGCGAGTCTCGGCGCGCCGCCGGAGGGAGTCTTGCACCGGCCCGACGCCGCGGGGTCGCGCCTGGACCACCACCGTCGCCGAGGGAGCCCGGTTTGACCGCCTCGCCGCCCGGTGCGAGACTTCGTCTTGTCGGTTCGAGCGGCGCCGATGCGTCGGCGCGCGGACCGGAAGAAGGAGGACTCCGCTCATGCGTGCGCGCTTTTCCCTCGCCTTCGCCGCCGGCTTCCTGGCCATTCCGGCATTCGCCGACAGTCCCTCGGCCGACAGGACGCAAGACGCCCTGCCGCCCCAGGTGCTGGGCCTGATCGCCGCCGCGCAGCCGATTCCGCTCACCTGCGCCGACGGCATCTGCACCGCCCTGGTATCGTCGTTCTGCCTGCAGCAGGACCGCCCGGTCCCGGCCGCCGGGCAGCGCTACGATCCGGCCGGCGCCGGCGACGTCACCCTGGTGGTCCGCCGCGGCGACGGCAGCGTCACCGAGTTCTCCGCCGCCGGCCTGCTCGGATATGTCAGCGACGGCGACTTCACCCGCACCCGGATAGAATTGCCGCAGACGCGGCTGGCCTCGCTCGCCGCCGCCGAGGTGGCGGTGCGGATCGCGCCGATGGTATCGCTGCTGCCGCGCACCGAGACCGCCCCCTCGGCCGCCGTCGCGGCCCGCGACGCCGAGACGGCCGACGGCGCGCCGCGCTTCGCCGCCGAGGCGTTCTTCGCAGCCGGCAGCGCCCGCGCCGACGCCGCCGTCAGCCTGACCCGCCTGCTGAACCAGCTGCCCGCCGGCACGCCCGGACGCGCCGAGCCGGCGGCCGCGATCACCGCCGCCGGGGCGGCGGCCTGGGCCAGGGTGCAGGCGGCCGGCGGCTTCGCCGGCGTCTCCGCCCAGGGTCTCGACCGCGCCCGCTCCGAGCTCGACCGCTGCGGCGCCTATGCCGACATGGGCCTGAAGCTGACCCTGCGCGGCTGCCTCGCCACGAGCCACGACCGCACCATGCGCGGGCTCACCGAGGACTACTGGAAGTCGCAGCCGGGGTATTGACCTTTCGTGGCTCCTCCGGCCGGTAGCCGGAGGAGCACCTCAGGATGACGTCCATTTTCTTCTGTCGTCATCCCGGCCGGAGAGGATGTGAAGGAATCGGCGTTCGGGCCCGGCCGTTCGCGCCGCAGCTGATTTTTAGGCAGGGTGCCCCCCGGAGGGATCCTCATTCGGCCGGCAGTCAG
>Ga0209024_1000716_pt1 | contig 44687 bp, 39 predicted proteins | sample AutmiccommunBRH5_FD_187380 | JGI IMG/M metagenome (GOLD analysis project Ga0209024, IMG submission 187380) | Deep subsurface microbial communities from Mt. Terri, Switzerland - Autotrophic microbial communities BRH/5 (SPAdes) (version 2) | ecosystem: Environmental > Aquatic > Deep subsurface >... | reverse complement strand
CGGTCAGCCACACGCTGCGCGACCTGATCATGGAGCCGTGGTTCGCCGCGACCCGCCGCACCTATGGCGAGGACCGCAAGCGCGTCTATTACCTGTCGATGGAATTCCTGATCGGCCGGATGCTGGAAGATGCGGCGATCAACCTTGGCCTGCACGGGATGATCGAGGAGGCGCTGGCCGGGGTGGGGCCGGAGTTCCGCACGCTGATCGAGGATGAGCCGGATGCCGCGCTTGGCAATGGCGGGCTGGGGCGGCTGGCGGCGTGCTTCCTTGATTCCATGTCGACGCTGGGCTGCCCCGGCTATGGCTATGGCATCCGCTATGAGCATGGCATCTTCCGCCAGCGGTTCGAGGGCGGGCGGCAGGTGGAAACGCCGGAAGACTGGCTGATCCGCCGCGACCCCTGGGTGTTCGAGCGGCCCGAGGCGGTGGCGACGGTGGGCTTCCGCGGCCATGTGGAAACGCAGGGCGCCCGCGCCGTCTGGCACCCCGGCGAGACGGTGATCGCCGAGGCGCATGACATGCCGGTGGTCGGCTGGCAGGGCCGTTGGGCAAATACGCTGCGCCTCTGGGCGGCGCGGGCGACGACGCTGTTCGACCTCGCACGCTTCAATGCCGGCGACCACACCGCCGCGTCGGAGCCGGAGGCGCTGGCCCGCACGCTGAGCCGGGTGCTCTACCCGAACGACGGCACGCAGGCCGGCAAGGAGCTGCGGCTGAAGCAGGAGTATTTCCTGACCGCCGCCAGCATCGCCGACATCCTGCGCCGCTTCCGCGGCCAGCACAGCGACCTGCGCAAGCTGCCGGCGCATGTGGCGATCCAGATGAACGACACCCACCCCGCCATTGCCGGGCCCGAGCTGATCCGGGTGATGGTGGATGAGGAGGGCATCCCGTTCGACGAGGCCTGCGAGGTCGCCGTGCAGGTTCTGGGCTACACCAACCACACGCTGCTGCCCGAGGCGCTGGAGCGCTGGTCCACCTGGACGATGGGATCGGTGCTGCCGCGGCACATGCAGATCATCGAGCGCATCGACGACTGGCACCGCCGGATGAACCCCAAGCGGCCGCCAAGCGTGTCGATCCTGGCGCATGACGAGGTGCAGATGGGCACGCTGGCCTTTGTCACCGCGCACCGGGTGAACGGGGTGTCGGCGCTGCATACCGATCTGATGCGCAAGACGGTGTTCCACGACCTGAACGGGCTGCACCCCGACCGGATTGTCAACCAGACCAACGGCATCACGCCGCGGCGCTGGCTGGCGCTCGCGAACCCGCCGCTGGCCAGGCTGGTGACGGAAACCGTGGGCGACGGCTGGCAGGCCGATCTGGACAGGCTGAAGGGGCTAGAGCCGCATGTGACCGATGCCGGCTTCCTTGGCCAGTTCGCAGCGGCCAAGCGCGAGAACAAGGTGCGGCTGGCGGACTGGATCGCGGCGACGGGCGGCGGCAAGGTGAACCCCGATGCGCTGTTCGATGTGCAGGTGAAGCGCATCCACGAATACAAGCGGCAGCTGCTGAACATCCTCGAGGCCATCGCGCTGTGGCACCAGATCCGCGAGGACCCCTCCAGCGCCATCGTGCCGCGGGTGAAGATCTTCGGCGGCAAGTCGGCGCCGGGCTATGCCACGGCCAAGCTGATCATCCGGCTGATCAACGATGTGGCGGCCAAGGTGAATGCCGATCCGGTCACGCGCGACTGGCTGCAGATCGTCTATCCGGCGAACTACAACGTCAGCATGGCGGAACGGCTGGTGCCGGCGGCGGACCTGTCGGAGCAGATTTCCACCGCGGGGACCGAGGCTTCGGGCACCGGCAACATGAAGTTCAGCCTGAACGGCGCGCTGACCATCGGCACGCTGGACGGCGCCAACGTGGAGATCCGCGAGCAGGTGGGGGCCGAGAACTTCTTCCTGTTCGGGCTGACGGCGGGGGAAGTGGTCGCCCGGCGCGCGCGGATCGGGCATGAGAAGGCCGCGATCGGCGAAAGCCAACGGCTGCGCGATGTGCTGATGATGCTGGCGGAAGGCGTGTTCAGCCCCGGCGAGGAGGGGCGTTACCATGCGCTGACCGACATGCTGTGGCATCACGACCATTACCTCGTGACCGCCGATTTCGAGGCCTATTATCAGGCGCAGCGCGCGGTGGACCGGGCCTATACCGCCCCGGCCGACTGGCACCGCATGGCCGCCCTGAATACCGCCCGGATGGGTTTCTTCTCTTCCGATCGGACGATCAAGGGCTACATGTCTGATATCTGGTCCGTTTCGCCCGCCATTTAGCACGGGCCCCGGACGGCGAAGGGGTGCGCAATGGAACTGATCGGGCGGGCAGAGGCCGAGGCGATTGCCGCAGGCCGGCATGGCGAGCCCTTCGCGGTGCTGGGGCTGCACCCCTGGGGCAAGGGGCAGGTGCTGCGCGCCTTCCTGCCGGGGGCAGAGCGGGTGGTGGCGCTGACCGACGCGGGCGAGGTGGCTTTGCCGCCGGTCGCCGGCGTGCCGGGCCTGTTCGCCGGGCTGTTGCCGGCGCGCGTGGGCTACCGCCTGCGCGCCGAGGGGCATGGGGCCGCGTGGGAGGTCGAGGACCCCTACCGCTTTGGCCCGGTTCTGGGAGAGCTGGACGAGCACCTGATGGCCGAGGGCCGCCACATGCGGCTGTGGCAGCGGCTTGGGGCGCATCCGATGCTGCATGAGGGCGTGGAGGGCACGCAGTTCGCCGTCTGGGCGCCGAATGCGCAGCGGGTGTCTGTCGTCGGTGACTTCAACTTCTGGGATGCCCGCCGCGCGGTGATGCGCAAGCGCGGTGCGACGGGGGTATGGGAGATCTTCCTGCCCGGGATCGGCGAAGGCACCGTCTACAAGTATGACCTGCTGGGGCCCGATGGCGCGCCGGTCTCGCAAAAGGCGGACCCGGTGGGGTTTGGCTCCGAGCATCCGCCCGCGACCGGATCGGTGGTGCGCCGCCTGCCCGCGCGCTCCGAACCACCGCTGCCCCCCAGCCGCGCCGCCGCCAACAGCATCGACGCGCCGATTTCGATCTACGAGGTGCATCTGGGATCGTGGCGCCGCAGGGTCGAGGACGGCAATCGTCGCCTGTCCTATACCGAGCTGGCGGTGGAGCTGGTGGGCTATGCCAAGGACATGGGCTTTACCCATATCGAGCTGCTGCCGATCAGCGAGTTTCCGTTCGACGGATCATGGGGCTATCAGCCCGTCGGCATGTTCGCCCCCACCATCCGCCATGGTACGCCCGCCGAGTTCCGGGCGCTGGTGGAGGCCGCGCATGACGCGGGGCTGGGGGTGATCCTCGACTGGGTGCCGGGGCATTTCCCGTCCGACGCCCATGGCCTTGGCCGGTTCGACGGCACCCCGATCTATGAACATGCCGACCCGAGAGAGGGCTTCCACCGCGACTGGAACACCCTGATCTACAACTATGGCCGGCGCGAGGTGCGCAACTACCTGATTGCCAATGCCGTTTACTGGCTGGCGGAGTATGGTGCCGACGGGCTGCGCGTCGATGCCGTCGCCTCGATGCTCTACCGCGACTATTCGCGGCCGGAGGGGGAATGGGTGCCGAACGTGCATGGCGGGCGCGAGAACCTCGAGGCCATCGCCTTCCTGCGCGAGATGAACATCGCCACCTATGGCCGCGTGCCCGGCATCATGACCGTGGCCGAGGAGAGCACCAGCTTTCCGGGCGTGTCGCGCCCGGTGCATGAGGGCGGGCTTGGCTTCGGCTTCAAGTGGAACATGGGCTGGATGAACGACACGCTGGACTACATGCAGCGCGCGCCGCTGTTCCGCAAATGGCACCACAACCAGATGACATTCGGCATGTCCTATGCCTGGTCGGAAAACTTCATCCTGCCGATCAGCCATGACGAGGTGGTGCATGGCAAAGGCTCGATGCTGGGCAAGATGCCGGGCTCGGCTTGGGAGAAGTTCGCCAACCTGCGCGCCTATTACGCCTTCATGTGGGCGCATCCGGGCAAGAAGCTGCTGTTCATGGGGCAGGAATTTGCGCAGCGGCGCGAGTGGAACCATGACCTCAGCCTTGATTGGCATCTGCTGGACGATCCGGCCCATGCCGGGGTGCAAGCCTTGGTGCGCGATCTGAACCGGCTCTACCGCGAGCTGCCGGCGCTGCATGTGAACGACGCGCGGCCCGAGGGCTTTGGCTGGCTCGATGCCGACAATGCGGAACAGTCGATCTATGCCTTCAGCCGCCATGGGGCTGCGGGCGATGACCCGGTGGTGGTCGTGGCGAATTTCACCCCGATGGAACGAACCGGCTTCCGGGTGGGCTTCCCCGAAGCAGGCCCCTGGTCCGAGGTGCTGAACACCGACGCGGGCGTCTATGGCGGCGGCGAGCGGGGCAATCTGGGCGGGATTGGCACCGAGGAGGTGCCCTGGCACGGGCAGGGGCAATCCGCGCTCTTGACGCTGCCGCCGCTGTCGGTCGTCATGTTCCGCAGGGGATGAGGCGCGCTGCTTGGAGGAGGACCATATGAGGCCCGGACAGAACGACAGATTAAGCCGCCGCGCCATGGCCTTCGTGCTGGCCGGCGGGCGCGGCAGCCGGCTGAAGGAACTGACCGACCTGCGCGCCAAGCCCGCGGTCTATTTCGGGGGCAAGACCCGGATCATCGACTTCGCGCTGTCGAACGCCTTCAACTCCGGCATCCGCAAGATGGCGGTGGCGACGCAATACAAGGCGCACAGCCTGATCCGCCACCTGCAACGCGGCTGGACCTTCTTCCGCGCCGAGCGGAACGAGTATCTCGACATCCTGCCCGCCAGCCAGCGCGTGGCCGAGAACAAGTGGTACATGGGCACCGCCGATGCGGTGACGCAGAATATCGACATCGTGGACAGCTACGGGGTGGACTTCATTGTCGTGCTGGCGGGCGACCATGTCTACAAGATGGATTACGAGGTGATGCTGCGCGAGCATGTGGAAAGCGGCGCCGACGTGACCATCGGCTGCCTGACCGTGCCGCGGAGGGATGCGACCGCCTTTGGCGTCATGCATATCGATGACAAGAAGCGGGTTCTGGAGTTTCTGGAAAAGCCGAAAGATCCGCCCGGGATGCCCGGCGATCCCGATCATGCGCTGGCCTCGATGGGGATCTATGTCTTCAGCTGGCCCTTCCTGCGCGACCTGCTGATCCGGGATGCCGAGGATAGCAACTCCAGCCACGATTTCGGCACAGACCTGATCCCCGACATTGTGAAGAACGGCCGCGCCATGGCGCATTTCTTCAATGACAGCGCCGTCTGCACCGGATTGAGCCCCAAGCCCTATTGGCGCGATGTCGGGACCATCGACGCCTTCCATCAGGCGAATATCGACCTGACCGACTTCATCCCGGAACTCGACATCTACGACACCAGCTGGCCGATCTGGACCTATGGCGAGATCGTGCCGCCGGCGAAATTCATCCATGACGAGGATGGCCGTCGCGGATCTGCCATATCCTCCATGGTCTCGGGGGCCTGCATCATCTCGGGCACCGAGGTGCGGGAATCGCTGCTGTTCACCGGGGTGAAGACCCACAGCTATTCGGCGCTCGACCGGGTGGTGGCGCTGCCCTATGCGCAGGTCAACCGCCATGCGCGGCTGTCGAATGTGGTGCTGGACCGGGGGGTGGACGTGCCCGCCGGGCTGGTGGTGGGCGAGGATCCGCTGGAGGATGCGAAATGGTTCCGCGTCAGCGAAGGCGGCGTGGTGCTGATCACCCAGCCGATGCTGGCCGCCCGCGCGGCAGCCTTGGGAACCTGAGCGACACGGGAACGGTTTGACCAGGAAGGCAGGCGCGGCGCGCGCCAGGGCAAGACAGGCGAAAGGGTGTGACAGATGACAATTTCGGCGGTGCGGCGGGTGCTGTCTGTCGCTTCGGAATGCGTGCCGCTGATCAAGACCGGGGGGCTGGCCGATGTCGCGGGCGCGCTGCCGGCAGCCCTTGCCCCGCATGGCTGGCAGATGCGGGTGCTGATGCCGGCATATGCCGGGATCTCTGCCAAGGGCACGCGCACCCCTGTCTGGCAGAACGATAACGTCTTTGGCGGCCCGGCCCGCGTCGTGGCGCTGCGCCAAGCCGGGCTGGACATGCTGCTGCTGGAGGCGCCGCACCTTTATGACCGGCGCGGCGGCCCCTATGCCGGCACCGATGGGCACGACCATCCCGACAACCCCGAACGCTTTGCCGCCCTGTGCTGGGTCGCGGCGGAAATTGCCCGCGACGGCCTGTCCGACGGCTGGCGGCCGGAACTGGTGCATGCGCATGACTGGCAGGGCGCGCTGGTGCCTGCCTACCTCACCTATGGCAACGTCCCGGTGCCCTCGGTGCTGACCATCCACAATGTCGCGTTTCAGGGCGTGACCGGACGCGACCGCCTCGGCGCGCTGCGCCTGCCCGAGGGCGCGTTCAACGATGGGTCGCTGGAATATTACGGCCAGATCTCGGCGCTGAAGGCCGGGATCTTGCTCGCCGACCGGGTCACGACCGTGTCGCCCACCTATGCGCGCGAGCTGCTGCGGGCGGAGTTCGGCATGGGCCTGCAAGGCGTGATCGCCGCCCGCGGCGCGGCGATGCAGGGCATCCTGAACGGCATAGACGAGAGGGTGTGGAACCCCGAGACCGACCCCGGCATCCTGCCCTTCTCGGTCCGCACGCTGAAGGCCAAGGCGGCGAACCGTGAGCGGCTGAAGGGCGATTTCGGGCTGACCGATGTGCCGGGCCCGCTGGCCGTGGTGGTCAGCCGGATGAGCTGGCAAAAGGGCCTCGACCTGCTGCCAGAGGTGCTGGACGGGTTCGTGGCGCGCGGCGGCGGGCTGGCGCTGCTGGGGGCCGGGGATGCCGACATCGCCGCGGCGCTGTCCGGGGTCGCGGCGCGCTATCCGGGCCGGGTGGCGCTGCGCACGGGGTATGACGAGGCTTTGCCGCACCGCATGTTCGCGGGCGGCGATGCGGTGCTGGTGCCCTCGCGGTTCGAGCCTTGCGGGCTGACGCAGATGTACGGGCTGCGCTATGGCGCGGTGCCGGTAGTCTCGGCGGTAGGCGGGCTGGCCGACACGGTAATCCATGCCAACAAGGCCGCGCTCGATGCCGGTTGCGCCACCGGAATCGTGTTCACGCAGGTGGATGCCCTGGGGCTGGCGCAGGCGCTGGACCAGCTTTGCGATCTTCATGCGCAGCCGGGGGTCTATCGCGCGATGCAGCGGGCAGGTATGAAGCAGGATATGGGATGGCGCCGGTCCGCCGCCGCCTATGCCCGGCTTTATGAGGACATTGCCCGTTGAACATGCAAGCGCAGGCCGGTCGCCCGGCCGAGCCACGGACGATCCCCGCCAAGCTGCCCCATCACGGGCTGTCGGCAGGCAGGCCCGACCCGATGGGCGCGACTTGGGACGGCGAGGGCGTGAACTTCGCGGTGTTCTCGGCCGATGCGACGCTGGTGGAGCTGTGCCTGTTCTCGGAGGATGGCCGCAAGGAACTGGCGCGCATCCCGCTGCGCGAACGCGATGGCGATGTGTGGCACGTCTATGTCGCGGGGCTGACGCCGGGCACGCAATACGGCTTCCGCGCCCATGGCCGCTATGCTCCGGATGAGGGGTTTCGCTTCAATCCCAACAAGTTGCTGATCGACCCTTATGCCCGCCGCCTGTCGGGCAAGTTCCGCAGCTCGGACGCACTGCTCGGCTACATGGCGAAATCCACCCGGGCAGATCTGTCCTTCGACAGCCGCGACAGCGCCTTTGCGGTGCCCAAGAGCATCGTCACCGATCCCAGCTTTGCCTGGGGCGATGACCGCCCGCCCCGCCACCGCCGCTCCGTCTCTGTTCACTACGAGGCGCATGTGAAGGGCATGACAGCGCAGCATCCCGGCGTGGACCGCAAGCGTCGCGGCAGTTTCCTTGGCCTCTGCTCGGCGCCGATCCTCGACCATCTGAACACGCTTGGCGTGACCACCGTGCAGCTGATGCCGGTGATGGCGCATCTGGATGAGCGATTCCTGCAGGAAAAGGGGCTGGTCAACTACTGGGGCTATCAGTCCGTCGGCTTCTTCGCCCCCGATCCGCGCTTCCTGCGGCAGGGCGAGCTGTGGGAGTTTCAGACCATGGTCCGCCGCTTCCATTCGGCGGGCATCGAGGTGATCCTGGATGTGGTCTACAACCACACCGGCGAGGGCGACCATCTGGGCCCGACCGTCTGCTTCCGGGGCCTCGACAACCGCGCCTATTACCGGTTGGCCGACAATCCGCGCTTCTACGATGACGTCACCGGCACCGGCAACACGCTGAACCTCGAACATCCCGCCGTGCTGCGGCTGGTGATGGACAGCCTGCGCTATTGGGTCGAGGCGATGCATGTCGACGGCTTCCGCTTCGATCTGGCCGCCACGCTGGGGCGCGGGCCGGCGGGGTTCGATGCCTCGCGCGGCTTCATCTCGGCCGTGCGGCAGGACCCGGTTCTGAACCGCGTGAAGCTGATCGCAGAGCCCTGGGATCTTGGCCCCGGCGGCTATCAGCTCGGCGCCTTCCCGCATCCGTTCATGGAGCTGAATGACCGCTACCGCGACGGCGTGCGCCGGTTCTGGAAGGGCGAGGCGCTGGCCAGCGCCGATCTCGCCAGCCGCCTGCTGGGCTCGGCAGAGCTCTTCGACCATGACGGGCGCGGGGCGACATCCTCAGTCAACTTCATCACCTCGCATGACGGCTTCACCCTGCACGATCTGGTCTCCTACAGCGCCAAGCACAACTGGGCGAACGGCGAGGAGAACCGCGACGGGCATGAGCCGAACCATTCCGACAACATGGGCGTGGAGGGGCCGACCGAGGACGCCGCGATCCGCGCCGCGCGCGAGCGGCGCAAGCGCAACCTGCTGGCGACGCTGTTTCTCAGCCAGGGCACGCCGATGCTGCTGGCGGGGGATGAGGCCGGCAACAGCCAGGGCGGCAACAACAATGCCTATGCGCAGGACAACAGCATCGGCTGGGTCAACTGGGACCGCCCCGACAAGGCGCTGACCGCCTTTGTCGCGCGGCTGGCAAGGCTGCGGCGCGAGCATCCGGTGCTGCGCCAGCGATTGTTCCTGCACGCCCTGCCGCGCGGCACCGATGGCATCCCCGACCTCTACTGGCGCAAGCCCTGCGGCGCCACGCCCTCGCCCGAGGATTGGCACGATCCGGCCTGGCGCACGCTCTGCGTGGAAATCCGCGCCTCGAGCTTCACCCCGGCCTATTCGATGACCGATGACGTGCTGTTCGCCGTGTTCAACGCGGGTGGCCCCGCCGAGGTGCATCTGCCCGACTGCCAGCCCGGCCGGCGCTGGACGCAGGTGCTCGACACCGCCGACCCCGCGCAGGGCGACGTGCCGGTGCCTGCCCAGACGGTGCAGGTCGCCCCGCAATCGGTCGCCGTCTTCGCCCAGTCCGCCGCCTGACCCTTTCCTGACCGGAGCATCCCCATGCAGACCGCCACCCACACCACCCCCGGCTTTGCCGACCAGAAACCCGGCACCTCGGGCCTGCGCAAGAAGACCCGGGTGTTCCTGACGCCCAAGTATCTGGAAACCTTCGTGCAGGCGATCTTCGACGCCACTGGCGGCGCCGCGGGGCGCACCTATGTCGTCGGCGGTGACGGGCGCTATTTCAACGACCGCGCCGTGCATGTGATCGTGCGGATGGCGGCGGCCAATGGCGCGGCGCGGGTGATCATCGGGCAGGGCGGGATCCTGTCGACCCCCGCCGCCTCGCACCTGATCCGGCTGCGCGGTACCGATGGCGGCATCATCCTGTCGGCCAGCCACAACCCGGGCGGCATCGACGAGGATTTCGGCATCAAGTTCAACATGCCCAATGGCGGCCCCGCGCCCGAGGCGGTGACCGAGGCGATCTTTGCACGCGCCAGGGCCCCGGGCGAGTACAAGGTGGTGGAAACCGGCGATGTCGACCTGAACACCCTCGGCACAAGCCAACTCGGGCAGATGGCGGTCGAGGTGGTGGACCCGGTCGCCGACTATGCCGCGCTGATGGAGAGCCTGTTCGACTTCCCCGCCATCCGCGCCATGTTCGCCGGCGGCTTCCGGATGCGCTTCGACGCCATGCACGCGGTCACCGGGCCCTACGCGACCGAGATCCTTGAACGCCGCCTCGGCGCCGCCCCCGGCACGGTGATCAACGAGGTGCCGCTGCCGGATTTCGGCGGCGGCCATCCCGACCCGAACCCGACCTGGGCCAAGGTATTGATGGACGAGATGATGGGCGAGGGCGCCCCCGATTTCGGCGCCGCCTCCGATGGCGACGGCGACCGCAACATGATCGTCGGCGCGGGCTGCTATGTCTCGCCGTCGGACAGCCTGGCGCTGCTGGCGGAACATGCGACCCTGGCGCCGGGCTATGCCGACGGGCTGAAGGGCATCGCCCGCTCGATGCCGACCTCGGGCGCGGCGGACCGGGTGGCGGCGGCGCTTGGCATTCCGGCCTTTGAAACGCCCACCGGCTGGAAGTTCTTCGGCAACCTGCTGGACGCCGGCCGCGCCACGCTCTGCGGCGAGGAAAGCTTCGGCACCGGCTCCGACCATGTGCGCGAAAAGGACGGGCTCTGGGCGGTACTCCTGTGGCTGAACATCCTCGCCGCGACCGGCAAATCGGTGTCGCAACTGCTGGCCGACCACTGGGCCCGCTTCGGGCGCACCTATTACAGCCGCCATGACTACGAGGCCGTAGACAAGGCCCTCGCCGACACGCTGGTCGCCGATCTGCGCGCCGCGCTGCCGGGCCTGCCGGGAACCAGCACCGCCGGCCTGACCGTCGCCAGCGCCGACGACTTCGCCTATACCGACCCCGTCGATGGCTCCACCTCGGCGCAGCAGGGCATCCGCATCGGTTTTGCCGACGGCTCGCGCCTCGTGCTGCGCCTCTCGGGCACCGGCACCCAGGGCGCCACCCTCCGCCTCTACCTCGAACGCTACGAGCCTGACCCGGCCAGGCAGGCCGATGACGTGCAGGACGCCCTCGCCCCGGTCATCGCCGCCGCCGAGGCCATCATCGGCATCACCGCCCGCACCGGCCGCCCCGCGCCCGACGTCATCACCTGACCTTGCCCTCGTTCTGGTAGAAATATCCGCAGAGGGGTGCAGGGGAGGGGCGCGCCCCTCCCCTGCCGGGGGGCGCGGGGGGCTGGCCCCCCGCCTCCCCGCCCTTGCAACGCCCGCCCGAAGGCGTAAGTGCTGGACAAAAGAGGGAGTGCCACCATGTCCGACCGTCTCGAAAGCCTGACCGCCGCCCTGCTGGACGCCGCCACCCGCGCCGGGGCCGAGGCGGCCGATGCCATGGCGGTCGATGGCACTGCCCTCTCCATCGACGTGCGCGAGGGCAAGCTGGAGCAGGCAGAGCGGTCCGAGGGCATCGAGATCGGGCTCCGGGTGCTGATCGGCGGGCGGCAGGCCTGCGTCTCGGCCTCCGACATCTCGCCCCGCACGATGGCGGAAATGGCCGAACGTGCCGTGGCGATGGCGCGCGAGGCGCCGAATGATCCCAATGCCGGCCTGGCGGGTCCCGCGCAGCTGGCCCACGGCTGGGACATCGCGGCGCTGGAGCTGACCGATCCCTCGGCAGAACCGAACGCCGCCGATCTGGAACAGGACGCGCTGCGGGCCGAGGCGGCAGCGCTCGCCGTGCCGGGCGTCAGCAAGGCGCAGGGCGCCTCCGCCGCCTATTCCCGCCGCGCCATCCACATCGCCGCCAGCAACGGCTTTTCCGGCGGCTATGCCCGCAGCTCGCGCCAGATCTCAGCCGTCGCCATCTCCGGCGAGGGGCTGGGGATGGAGCGGGACTGGGCCGCCGAGAGCCGGATCTGGCAGGCGGACCTGCCGGGCGCGGAAGAGATCGGCACCCTCGCCGGGCAGCGCGCCGCAGAGCGCAGCGGCTCACGCAAGCCGCCGACCGGGGCGTTCCCGGTGCTCTATGACGCGCGCATCGCCAATTCGCTGATCGGGCATCTGCTGGCGGCGGTGAACGGCTCCTCCATCGCCCGCGGCAGCTCCTGGCTGCGCGATGCGCTTGGCACGCAGGTGCTGCCCGCCGGGCTGACGCTGCGCGAAGATCCGCTGCGGGTGCGGATCGGCGGCAGCCGGCCCTTCGATGCCGAAGGCCTGCCGACCCAGGCCCGCGACATCGTCGCCAGCGGCCTGCTGACCGGCTGGACGCTGGACCTCGCCACCGCGCGCAAGCTGGGGATGGAGAGCACCGCCAATGCCAGCCGCGGCACCTCCTCCCCGCCCTCGCCCGGTCATTCCAACATCGCGCTGACCCAAGGCAGCGCCAGCCGCGAGGACCTGATCCGCGACATGGGCACCGGGCTGGTCGTGACGCAGCTGATCGGCGCCTCGATCAACCCGACCACCGGGGATTATTCCCGCGGCGCCTCGGGCTTCTGGGTGGAGGGCGGTCAGATTGCCTATCCGGTCAACGAATGCACCATCGCCGGCAACCTGCGCGACATGCTGATGCGGATCACACCCGCCAATGACGGGCGCGCGCATCTCAGCCATGTGATCCCATCCTTGCTGGTGGAGGGGCTCACCCTTGCCGGCGAGTGACTTGGCGAATGACCTGGCCCTGCTGACGGCGGCGGCGGACGAGGCCGGCGCCATCGCCATGCGCCATTGGCGGCAGGCGCCCGAGGCCTGGGAGAAGGCTGGCGGCGCAGGCCCGGTGACGGTCGCCGACATCGCCGTGGACCGGATGCTGCGCGCCGAACTGCTGGCGGCGCGGCCAGACTTTGGCTGGCTGTCCGAGGAGACCGAGGACAATGCAGCCGCGCGGCTGGCGGCGGAAACGGTGTTCATCGTCGATCCCATCGACGGCACCCGCGCCTTCATCGCCGGTGAGGACGGCTTCGCCATCGCGCTGGCCATTGCGCATCGGGGCGAGATCACCGCCGCCGTCATCCACCTGCCGGCGCGCGGCGAGACCTATGCCGCCACCCAGGACAGCCCCGCGACGCTGAACGGCGTGCCGATCGTCGCCTCGGAGGCGGCGCATCCCGAGGGGGCGCGGCTGCTCGCGCCGCACCAGGCGCTGGACCCGCAGCATTGGCGCACGGGGGTCGCGCCGGGCTTCCGCCGGTCGTTCCGCACGGCGCTGGCCTGGCGGCTGTGCCTGGTGGCGGCGGGGCGCTACGATACCGCGCTGTCGTTCCGGCCGATCTGGGAGTGGGACCTGGCGGCGGGCGACCTGATCGCGCGGCAGGCAGGGGCGGTGGTCACCGACCGCGCCGGGCTGCGCGTGCGCTACAACAGCCCCGCCGGTCAGGCGCAGGGGCTGGTCGCCGCCGCTCCGGCGCTGCATGGGCCGGTGATGGAGCGGCTGGCGGGCTGGCCGGAGTAAGGCGAATCCGACCCTGTGTTCGGGCGGGCGGGGGCGAGGCACTGCCTCGCCCCCGCCCGCTGCGGGACCTTTCCCCCGGAGCCGCCGGCAGCGCGAAACCGAATGAGGCCAGCGCCCGACCTGGCGGGCGAGAAGCGCCCGCCGAGGGCGGGGCGGGCGCTTGCCGGGCCTTTGAGGCCCGTCCGGTGCAAGTGGATATTGCGGCGCGTGGCGAAGGCGATGGCCTTCGCCAATGCAGGCGGCACGGGCCAAAGTACACCTGACTCCCGCTTGAGACGCCCGCCCCGCTCATGTAGGTTGCCCCCAGCCCGGCAGACCACAGGAGCCCGATATGGCACAGCGCCTTCACCTCGTTTTCGGCGGCGAACTGGTTTCGACCGGAGCGACGACCTTCAAGGACGTCAGCAAGATCCATGTCGTCGGGATCTTCCCGGACTATGCCAGCGCCTACCGCGCCTGGAAGGCCGAGGCGCAGCGCACCGTCGATGACGCGCAGACCCGCTATTTCATCGCCCACCTGCACCGGCTGCGCGATGAAGAGGCCGCGGCCAGCGCGACCGAGGAACTGGGCGCGTAAGGCACCCCCATGGCAAGATCGCTCGCGCTGTGGCTGGCCCTGTTCTCGGCGCGCGGCGGTGCCCCGGCACCGGATGGCCCGACTGCGCCCGCAGGCCCGGCGGCGCCCGAAGGCACCGGCCCGCTGGTCTGGCTGAACCCGGGGCAAGGCGCGCGGGTGGCGGGCCTGGTGCAACTCGCCCAACAGATGCGCCGCGCCCGGCGCGAGCTGCGCTTCGCGCTGACGCTGGCCCCGGGGGATGAGGCCCCGCAGGGCTTCCCCCCCGGCACCGCCGTTCTGCCCGCCCCGCCCGAGACCATCCCGGCGATGCGGACCTTCCTGGACCGGCTGAAGCCCGACGTCGCGGTGCTGACCGGCTCGGCCCTGCCCCCCGTGCTGATCCACGAAACCCATGCCCGCGGCATCCCCCTGATCCTCGCCGATGCGCAGATGACGCTGGAGGGTTGGAAGGTCCGGCGCTGGCGCTCGGGGCTGGCCTCGGCGCTGCTGTCGCGCTTTGCGGCCGTGCTGGCGCAGGACGGTGACAGCGCGCGCCGGCTGCGCAAGCTGGGCGGGCGGCGGCTGGCGGTCGAAGTCACCGGCCCCATCGAGGAAACCAGTGAGCCACTGCCCTGCAACGAGACCGAACGCGAGTCCCTCGCCAGCCTTCTGCGCACAAGGCCTGTCTGGTTCGCCTCCTCCTGCGCGCCCGAGGATGAGCAGGCGGTGCTGGCCGCCCATGCCCGCGCCAGCCAGCACGCGCACCGGATGCTGCTGATCCTGGCCCCCGCCGACGCCGCCCGCGGGCCGGCGCTGGCAGCCAAGCTGGCGGCAGAGGGATGGGAGGTCGCCCTGCGCTCGCGCGAGGAGGAACCCGAAGAGCAGGTGCAGGTGCTGATCGCCGATACCGAGGGCGAGATGGGCCTGTGGTATCGGCTGGCGCCCGTCACCTTCATGGGCGGCACCTTGCATCCTGGCACCTGCGGGCGCAGCCCGTTCGAGCCCGCGGCGCTTGGCTCCGCCATCCTCTATGGCCCGCAGGAGGTGCCGCAGGAGGCCGCCTATGCGCGGCTTGCGGCGGCGCAGGCGGCGCGGCAGGTCAGCGGCGAGGCCGAACTGGCCGATGCGCTGGTGGACCTGATCGCAGCCGACAAGGCGGCGACGCTGGCGCATCATGCGTGGCAAGTGTCATCCGTCGGCGCGGGGGCGAGCGAGCAGGTGATGCGGGCGATCTTTGCGGCGCTGGATGCCAAGGGGCGGGCGTGATGGGCGCGCCGGGGTTCTGGTTCAACCCAGCCAGCGCGCCGGGCTGGCAGGCGCGGGCGCTGGCGCCTCTGGGGGCGCTCTATGCGCGGGCCACGGCGCGGCGGCTGACCAAGGCGGGCCTGAAGCTGGACGTGCCGGTGATCTGCATCGGCAACATCAACGCCGGCGGCACCGGCAAGACGCCGACGGTGATCGCGCTGGCGATGCGGCTGCAGGCGCGGGGCGTCGCGGTGCATGTGGTCAGCCGGGGCCATGGCGGCAGCCTGCCCGGCCCGGTGCGGGTGGACGAACGCCGCCACAAGGCCGCCGAGGTGGGGGACGAGCCGCTGCTGCTGTCGGCCTTCGCGCCGGTCTGGGTGGCGAAGGACCGGGCAGCGGGGGCGCGCGCCGCCGTGGCCGCAGGCGCGCAGGCGGTGCTGCTGGATGACGGCTTCCAGAACCCGGCGCTGCTGCAGGATCTGGCGCTGGTGGTGGTCGATGCCGCCAAGGGCTTCGGCAATGGCCGCTGCCTGCCCGCCGGGCCCCTGCGAGAGCCGGTGCCGGTCGGCCTCGCCCGCGCCGATCTGCTGCTGTCCATCGGGCCCGCCCCGGCGCAGGAAGCCTTCCGCGCCGCCTGGGGCACCCACATCAACTTGCCGCACCTCACCGGCCATCTGGCCCCGCTGCAGACGGGGATGGACTGGCAGGGCCTGCGCGCGCTGGCCTTTGCCGGGATCGGCCACCCCGAGAAGTTCTTCGCCACCCTCCGCAGCCTTGGCGCCGACCTTGTGCGCGCCGAGGCGCTGGAGGATCACCAGCCCTATACGCTTGCGCTCCTGAACCGGCTGGAGGCCGAGGCGCGGCTGCGCGGCGCGCAGCTGGTCACCACCGAGAAGGATGCCGCAAGGATGCCGCACGCCTTCCGCCGCAAGGTGCTGACCCTGCCGGTGCGGCTGGAGCTGGACGACTGGGCGCCGCTGGATGCGGCGCTGGCCGGCCTGGGGCTCTAGCCCTTCAACCGCGCCCGCACCGCTGCGTCATGCTCGCCCAGCTTCGGCGAGGCGCGGTCCAGCGCCAGTTCGGCATCCGAGAACCGCATCGGGCTGCGCACGCCGCGCACGCCCTCCGGCGCGATCTGCATCCCGCGCGCCGTGATCTGCGGGTCGGCGAAGACCTCGGCCATCTCGTTGATCGGGCCGGCGGGGACGCCTGCCTCCTCACAGGCGGCCAGCAGGTCGGCCTTGGTCCAGCGGCCGGTCGCGGCGGAAAGCGCCTCGGTCAGCGCCGTGCGGTTCGCGATGCGGTCGGCGTTGGTCAGATACTCCGCCGCCTCGGCCAGTTCCGGCAGGCCCAGTAGGCCGCAGAGCCGCCGGTATTGCCCGTCATTGCCGGTGGCGATGATGATCCAACCGTCCGAACAGCCGAACACCGCATAGGGCACAAGGTTCGGATGCGCGTTGCCCAGCCGCTGCGGCGAGGTGCCGGTGGCCAGGTAGTTCATCGCCTGATTGGCCATCACCGCGGTGGCCACATCGAACAGTGCCATGTCAATATGCTGGCCGCGCCCGGTGGTCTGCCGCTGCACCACCGCCGCAAGGATCGCGGTCGAGGCATAGATGCCGGTGAACACATCGACCACCGCCACCCCCACCTTCTGCGGCTGACCCTCCGGCTCGCCGGTCACGCTCATCAGCCCCGACATGCCCTGGATGATGTAGTCATACCCGGCGCGGTGGGCATAGGGCCCGTCCTGCCCGAAGCCGGTGATCGAGCAATAGATCAGCCGCGGGTTGACCTTTTGCAGGCTGTCATAGTCCAGCCCATACTTGCGCAGGCCCCCGACCTTGAAGTTCTCGATCAGGATGTCGGCCTCGGCCACCAGCCGCCGCACCATCTCCACGTCGGCCGCATCCCGGAAATCGGCCAGCACCGATTGCTTGCCGCGGTTGGTGGAATGGAAATAGGCGGCGCTGCGCTCTTCCCCCCGCTCGATGAACGGGGGGCCCCAGCGGCGGGTATCGTCGCCCTCGGGCGCCTCGACCTTGATGACTTCTGCCCCCAGATCGGCCAGTACCTGCCCCGCCCAGGGGCCGGCCAGGATCCGCGCCAGCTCAACGACTTTCAGCCCCTGCAGCGGATGCATGGCTTACTGCGCAAGCTTGGCGTCAAGGATGGCCGCAAGCTCGTCATAGCTCATGTTGCTATGCTTCTCGCCGTCGATGATCAGCGTCGGGGTGGCCTGCACGTCATCGGCCTCGGCATTCTTCTGGTAGGTCGCCACCATCGACTGCGCCATCGCGCCGTCGTTCATGCAGGCGTCCAGCTCGGCCTTGCTGAGCCCCGCCTTGGCGCCGATCTTGCGCAGGTTGTCGGCGATGGCGCCGGCATCGCCGTTGCCGATCCACTCTTCCTGCGTGTCATAGATCATCCCCGACACGCCATAGTAACGCATCTCGCCGGCGCATTGCGCGACCATCCCGGCCCAGAGCCCGAACTTGTCGAAATACACCTCGCGGTGGATGAACTTCACCTTGCCGGTATCGATGTAATTGGCCTTCAGCTGCGGGAAGACCTGCGCGTGGAAGCTGGCGCAATGCGGGCAGGTGTAGGAGGCGTATTCGATCAGCTCGATGGGCGCATCCGCCTGCCCCAGCACGAAATCGGGGCGGATCACCGGCTCGGCGCCCGTGTCCTGCGCGAGGGCGGCGCCCGGCAGCGGGGCAGCGGTCTGGCCCGGCTTGCGGAAGGTCAGGAACGACCCGCCCGCCACAAGGATCGCCGACAGCGCGGCAAGGGTGAAGGTGCGACGTTTCATGGTGGGTCAGCCTTTTCTGTCAGTGGCCCCGGCTTGCGGCCGGGATAGGACATTCTGCCCCAGCGCTTCAAGTGCGGCGCGCAGGGAGGGGTCGGAAACGCCCATGGCCGTCTCGGCGGCGCGGGCGAGGATTTCGGGGGCGGGTTCACGCGGCGGCGCCGGGGCGTGGGCAAAGGCCGCCTGCCCCTCGGCAAAGCCGGTGGGCGCGGTCTGGGTGATCGCCACGCGGGAAATGGCGTTGTAGCCGTAGCAGGCATTCACCCGCTCGCGGATCTTCGGCAACTGCATCTGCAGGATCGGGGCGGCGGCGCCGGTGGTCAGCAGCGTCAGCGTTGCGCCAAGCCCGCCGCGGCCATAGCCGATCTTCACCGGGCGGGCGATGGCGGCAACCTCCTCGCCCACCACCTCGGCCCAATGGGTCAGCAGCCGGGCGACGGCAAAGCCCCGCGCCTCGCCGGCCACACGGATCTTGTCGCGCAGCAGGCCGGATGCGGATTCGAAGCCGCGCATCCGCCTTTGGCGGCGCGGCTGTTCGGGCCGTTCCCGGCCCTGTCCCTCCGCCTCTGGCTGATCTGTCGGCATTGCTGGCTTTCCCCCGCTTGCACCCTATTCTAGGCAGGCGAGCGCCCGATGCCAGCCAATTGCATCCGGGCCGGCGAAAGGGGCCATAAAGAATGCGTGACGGGATGGTTGACCATGGGGCGGCGGCGCTGCTGCTGGCCTGGTATGACCGCCATGCGCGGGTGATGCCGTGGCGCAGCTCGCCCGCGGACCGCGCGGCGGGAGAGCGGCCTGACCCCTACCGAGTCTGGCTGTCCGAGGTGATGCTGCAACAGACAACCGTCGCCGCCGTCCGCGCCTATTTCCGCCGCTTTACCGAGCGTTGGCCGACCGTGGCGGACCTCGCCGCGGCGACGGATGCCGATGTGATGGCCGAATGGGCGGGCCTTGGCTACTACGCCCGCGCCCGCAACCTGCTGAAATGCGCCCGCGCCGTGGTGGCGGATCATGGCGGGGAGTTTCCTTGCACCGAGGCGGGGCTCCGCACCCTGCCCGGCATCGGCCCCTACACCGCCGCCGCCGTGGCCGCGATTGCCTTTGATGAGCCTGCCGTGGTGGTCGATGGCAATGTGGAGCGGGTGGTAGCGCGGCTTCATGCCGTGCAAGCCCCGCTGCCCGCGTCCAAGCCCGCGCTTGTGACCCTCGCGGCGGCGCTGACCCCGGCAGAGCGCCCGGGAGACTTCGCCCAAGCCATGATGGACCTCGGCGCCACCATCTGCACCCCGCGCAAGCCCGCCTGCGGCATCTGCCCGCTGTCGCCGCTATGCGCCGCCCGCGCCGCCGGGATCGCCGCCGACCTGCCACGCAAGAGCCCGAAGCCCGCCAAGCCCACCCGCCGCGGCATCGCCTACGTGGCGGTGCGCGCCGATGGGGCGGTGCTGCTGGAGACACGGCCCGCCAAGGGCCTGCTGGGCGGAATGCTGGGCTTCCCCGGCAGCGACTGGTCGCAAGACCCCGTGCCCGCGCCGCCGCTGGACGCGGGCTGGACCCCCGCCCCCTCCGCCGTGCGCCACACCTTCACCCATTTTCATCTGGACCTGACGGTGCATCTGGCCACCCTCCCGCGAAGCGCCGCCCCCGCCCGCGGCAGCTTCATGCCCCGCGCGGAGTTCCGCCCCGGCGACCTGCCGACGCTGATGCTCAAGGTCTGGCAGGCCGCCGAACCGCACCTGCCCTGACCTCTTTGCCGCAGCGCGGAACATTTGCGGACCGCCCGGCGCCGCGCTATCCTCGGCCAGCCGCAGCCAGCCCCCGCCAGCCAAAGGCAAGTCCAGCCTCAGGAGGTTGCCATGACCGACGCATCCCCATCCGCCACCCCGATGCGATCCCTGCGCCACGCGCTGCCGTTCTGGCTGTCGCTGGGGATGATCCCGCTGGCGATCCTCGGTGCCACGGTCGGCGGCTGGACCACCGCCCTGCTGCCGGTCTATGGCTGGATGCTGGTCACGGTGCTGGACGCGATCCTCGGCCTCAACGAGGAGAACCCCGACCCCGCCACGCCGGAAGCCGACCTGCTGTGGTACCGGGTCATCACCATGATCTGGTTCCCGATCCAGTTCGTCACCATCTTCGGGCTGATCTGGTGGGTGACCCACACCACCCACCTCGGCACCCTTGAAACCCTTGTCCTGTTCTTCGGCGTCGGCGTCATCTCCGGCACCGTCGGCATCGTCTACAGCCACGAACTGCTGCACCAGAAGAACCGGGTGGAGCGTTGGCTGGGCGACCTGCTGCTGGCCTCGGTGCTCTACAGCCATTTCCGCACCGAACATCTGCTGGTGCATCACCGCCATGTCGGCACCCCCCGCGACGCGGTGACGGCGCGGTATAATGAGGGCTTCCACCGCTTCTTCTTCCGGGTGCTGCGCGAATGCCCCGCCTCTGCCTGGCGGGCCGAGGTGCAGATGCTGGCCCGCGCCGGCAAGGGGCCGCTGGACCGCCGCAACCCGTTCTGGCGCTACGCCGCGCTGCAACTGGCGATGCTGGCGCTGGCGGGCGCCTTGGGCGGCTGGACCGGGCTTGGCCTGTTCCTGTTCCAGGCCTTCATCGCCATCTGGCAGCTGGAGCTGACCAATTACGTCGAACATTACGGCCTGACGCGCAAATACCTTGGCGAGGGCCGCTATGAACACGTCCTGCCCCGGCACAGCTGGAACGCCGCGCAGACCGCGTCGAACTGGCTGCTGATCAACCTGCAGCGCCATTCCGACCACCATTACAAACCCGACCGCCGCTTCCCGCTGCTGCAAACCTATTCCGAGGATGAGGCGCCGCAGCTGCCCTTCGGCTATCCGGCGATGACGACGATGGCGATGATCCCGCCGCTGTGGCGCCGCCGGATGAACCCGCGGGTGCGGGCCTGGCGCAAGAAGTATTACCCCGAGATCACCGACTGGAAGCCCTATAACCGCGGCGACACCCCGGTGCCGCGCGGGGCCTGATCAGTCAGCCCACCGCGGCGGCGATCTGGTCCAGCACCAGCGCGCCATACGCGGCATTGGCATGGATGAAATCATCCTCGGGATGCTCGATGTGGCGGTTGGCCGTCAGCCGCACCGACCCCTTTGAATAGCGCGGCCGGGTGAACAGCCCGACATGCCGCGTCGCCTCGGGCTGTGCCAGCAGCGTGATGCCAGGCAGCGCCGCCCGCGCCTCCTGCTCGAACACCTCTGTCAGCACGGCACCATCGCCCAGCCGCCGGGCGCGCAGCAGGCCCGCAAATTTCTTGCGGCTGCGCCGGCAGTCGAACGAGGGCCGGGGCTGTTCGGCCAGCATCACCTGCGCAGCAAGTCCGTCTGCCTCGATCCCCGCCCGTATCCGCAGCGCCAGCGCCCCGCCCAACGACCGCACGACCTGCTCCTGCACCGCAAGTCCGAACATCGCGCGCGACACCGGCACCGCAGGCCCCGGCTGCGCCGCAGAGGGGAGGCCCAGAAACCGCCCCGCGCGATAAGGCATCAGCGCACGGTAGATCCCGACCTGACAGCCGACCACCACGAAGACATCGTAGCCGGCAAGGCCCCAGTCATCGCGGTCGTTCAACAGCCGCAGGTTCTCGGCCGCCGCCTCGGACCGCGCAACCAGTCGCCCGCCCTGAACCACGAGCGCTGCCAGCGCGTCGCCGTGGCCGCCCGCGAAGGTCACGGCGAGACCGGGCCAGCGATCCGGCGCGCCGGCATGTGCCGCCTTCACCGCAGCGATGTGCGAGTTGCCGAGGATCAGCACCCGGCGCGGCGGTCCGATCATCGGCTGCCCAATCCCGGCTGCCTGCTCATCGACTGAACGCCTCCAGCAGCAGATCCTCGCAGATCACGCCGCCCTCCTCTGCATCCTCGCCCGGCCCTGGCGGCGTGGCCTCGGGCGATGGGGCGGCGGCCTCGGCCAGCCCCTGCGCAGCCAGAAAGGCGCCCATCACCATCTGCACCGCCTCTGCCGTCACGCTGCGCTGGTTCGCCTCGAAGAACCGGCCGCGCGCGGCAGGGTTGGTCACCAGCTCATAGGACGGGAAGTAGTCGACGCCGCGATGCGCGCCCGCAAACTCCCCCGCCGCCACCCGCAGCACCGCCTTGCTGTGCATCGTCGCCGGCAGCACATGCGCGCCGCTGGCCGTCGCCGTCAGCGGCACGGGTGAGACGGTCAGGATCATCCGCATCCGCTTGCGGAAGCCGCGCAGCAGGTCGAAGGCCAGCTGCAGATCGGCGCGCAGCTCGGGCAGGGTGAAGTTGTGGAAGACGTGGCGCGCGGGGTCGAACTGCCCGGCGATCACCCCCGGGCAGGTCTGGAACACCCGGCCGGTGGGCCGGTCGATCCAGGCTTCCGTCAGGCCAAGCGTGAAGACGAACACCTCCGCCTCGGCAAGCATCCTGCCCAGCGCCGCCAGATGGGCGCGGCGCAGGAACAGCACCTCCTCGGGGCTGTCCATGCCCAAAGCCTCCACCCCCGGGCGCAGCGCATCGTAGAAGCGCCCGGCCTTCTCCCAGACGAAAGCCTCGGACACCTCGCCCGTCTGCACATCCTGCAGCAGCTGCACCAGTTGCCGCACGGTGTAGATATTGCCGTAGCGGCCCGAGAACAGGCCATAGCCGAACGCCCGCGCGGTCGCCTCGGGCAGCGCAACCGGCGCCGGCTCGGCATCCAGCACCGCCACCCCCGCCCCGCGCAACGCCCGGCCGATATGCTGGGCAAAACAGCTGCCGGCGGTGGCGATGCGGGTCTGGGGACCGATCTTCACCTTCGGGACATAAAACGAGGTCAGCGCGGCCGGGTCCACCTCGGCAACGCCGCTGCGCCAGAAGGCTTCTGGGGGGAGATCGGAATAGGGATGCGTCATCGGATCCATCACTTGCTGGGCCTGAGACTAGCGCGCGGCTGCTGCGGCTGCCAAGGGTTTGCGGGCATGAAAAAACCCCGCCGGCAAAGCGCGGCGGGGCAGTTGCGTGCCGCGGCCCAAGGGCCACGGCACCGGCGGATCGTGAAACTTTGGAAATCGTCAGTTCGGGCGGCCGAGGTCGGCGTCCATCTCGGCGCGGATCTGCTGGCGCAGCAGGTCGATCGGGATCAGCTTGCCGTCGCGCTTGAAGTGCCAGTAGGTCCAGCCGTTGCAGGACGGCGCCCCTTCCAGATGCGCGCCGACCTGGTGGATCGAGCCCTTCACGTCATTGCCGACGAGCGTGCCATCGGCCCGCACCTTGGCAATGCCGCCGCGGGGCGAGAACAGCTCTTCCCCCGGTCGCAGCATCCCGCGCTCCACCACCTGGCCGAACGGCACCCGCGGTTCGGCGCGCTTCGATCCCGTGGTCTCCAGCGCCGAGCGGTCGAACTTGCGCACCCGGTCGATGCGGTCCTGCGCCACGGCGCGGTAGCCTTCCTCGCGCTCGATCCCGATGAAGTCGCGGCCCAGCATCTTGGCGACCGCGCCCGTCGTGCCGGTGCCGAAGAACGGGTCCAGCACCACATCGCCCGGGTTGGTCGTGGCAACCAGCACCCGGTGCAGCAGCGCCTCGGGCTTTTGCGTCGGATGCGCCTTGTCGCCGGCGGCGTCCTTCAGCCGTTCATGCCCGGTACACAGCGGGATCACCCAGTCCGAGCGCATCTGCACGCCCTCGTTCAGGGCCTTCATCGCCTCGTAATTGAAGGTGTATTTCCCCGCCTCGGATTTCGAGGCCCAGATCAGCGTCTCATGCGCATTGGTCAGCCGCTTGCCGCGGAAGTTCGGCATCGGGTTCGACTTGCGCCAGACCACATCGTTCAGGATCCAGAACCCGGCATTCTGCATGGCCGAGCCGACGCGGAAGATGTTGTGATAGCTGCCGATCACCCAGATCGCGCCATTGGGCTTCAGCAGGCGCTGCGCCGCCGACAGCCAGTCGCGGGTGAAACGGTCATAGGCCTCGAAGCTGGCGAACTGGTCCCAGGCGTCATCGACTGCATCGACCTTGGAGTTGTCGGGCCGGTGCAGATCGCCCCGCAGCTGCAGGTTATAGGGCGGATCGGCGAAGATCAGGTCCACGCTCGCCTCAGGGAGGCTGCGCATCACCTCGATGCAATCGCCCGCAAGGATCTGGTTCAGGGGAAGCGCGGCCTGCGCCGCCCCCTGCGTCATCGTCTTTGTCATCACTGCCTCGCTGCTCGGCTTATGGTGCCGATTTGTTGGACACAGGATGAGTCACAGGCGATTCGCCGTCAAATCCTTTTTGAATCAAGCACTTACAGAAACTTCTTGATACAAGATGTTGTGGACCGGCTTGAACGAACGCCTATGGTGTGGGGTCACACCAAGATTTAGAAGCGCCTCCAGATGCTCCCGCGTCGGGTAGCCGCAGTTCCGCTCCCAGCCATATCCCGGATGCTGTTGCGCCAATCCCACCATGATGCGGTCGCGCGCCACCTTCGCCAGGATCGAGGCCGCGGCAATCGACAGGCACAGCGCATCGCCGCCGATCACCGCCTCGGCCGGCCAGCCGAACTCCCGCGGGATCATGTTGCCGTCGATCAGCGCATGGCAGGGCGGGGTCGGCAGCGCCGCCGCCGCCCGGCACATCGCCAGATGCGAGGCGCGCAGGATGTTCAGCTCGTCGATTTCCTCGACGCTGGCATGGGCGATGGCGCATTCGGCATTTGCCAGGATCTCATCGAACAGCCGCTCGCGTGCCGCGGCGGTCAACTTCTTGGAATCGTTGAGGCCGGCAGGGATGCGCCCCGGAAACAGCCGCACCGCCGCAGCCGTCACGGGGCCGCAGAGCGGGCCACGCCCGGCCTCGTCCAGCCCGACGATGCAGGTGGCGCCGCGCGCGCGGGCGGCGTCCTCGCGGGTGAAATCGGGGGCGATGAGGGCGATCACGGACATGCAACCTGCAAACCGCAAACCGCGCCGCGCTTCAACGCCAAACATGCGCGGCACATAAAAACGGGGGCGGATCTCTCCGCCCCCGTCCACATCCGGCTCAGCGCCAAGGGGATTGTCGCTGGCCGGCTGCCCGGGGCCGTTGTTCGGCCCTCTTGCCTGTTACTTCTCTCAGCCGCGCACGACGCGGAAGCCGCGGTCCTGCAGGCAGTTCATCCCGAACACCTCCTGCCGGCCGCGGTTGGTGCGGATCTCGAACTGGCAAGCGCCCGGCAGGTTCGCGCCCTGCACCCGGCGGAAGCACTGTTCCGACACCACGTTGGTGCTGCGGCCATTGACGCGCGCCTGCACCACGCATTGCGCGGGGATCAGCTTGCGACGATCGACGCGCTGGTTGCCGCGGTTGCCGTGGCGATTGTCGTGGCGGTCATCATGGCGCCAGTCATCCCGGCTGCCGGGGCGGCCATTGTTGTGGCTGTTGTGGCGCCCGTCATGGCGGTCGTCGTAATAATAGTTGCTGTTCTTCTTGCCCTTGTCCTTGTCTTTGTTCTTGTCGACCTGATGCGCGATCACCCCGATGGCGGCCAGACCCAGCACCAGCGCCATGGCATCGCGGTTGCGGTTGTCCTGCGCGGCGGCCGGGGCGGCGGTGAACGAGGTCAGCGCGATGGCAAGGGCACTGGCGGCGGTGACAATGCGTTTCATGGGGGCAGTCCTTCCATGGGGCAGCTTCTGGGAGGGGGCGGGCCGTGGCGTGTCGCCGGTGGGCCACCCTGCTTCGATGGACCCAGAAGCGCCGGAACCCCGCTGTCGGGCAATATCGCCCTCCGGTTATCCGATAACAGCCGGCACGGGAGCGCGCCGGGGCGCGTTGTGATTGAATATCAGCGCGCAGACCGGCAGAGTTCGCCCATGATCACCCGCATCGCCCTCGCCCTTGCCCTGTCGCTCGCCGTATCCCCGGCGGCGGCCGAATGCTTCGCCGATTACAAGGCCAAGCAGGACGGCGGCGCGCTGAAGCTGCATTACGGCGTCGCCGAGCTGCCGGACCGCGCCTGCGGCTCCAAGCAAGATGCCGCCGAAACGCTCGCCCCGCGCCTTGCCGCCGGGGGGTGGACCCTTCTAAACGTTCTGTCGATCTTCGGTCCCGACGGGCTGGCGCAAAGGAAAGACAGTGCCGGACAATTCTACCTCCGCTACTGAAACCCTGCGCCGGGGCAGCCGGGTGCTTGGCTTCGGCCTGGCCGCCATCGTGCTGCTGCTTCTGGTGGCGGCGGTGCTGCTGTTCCTGTCGCTGCCCGATGCCAATGCCTTCAACGCGCGGGTGGAGCGGATCTTCATCGAGAATGACGCGCTGATCGGGCCAGAGGTGATCCGCCTGCTGGAGATCCTCGCCCAGTCCGGCACCGCGTTTTCCGACGTTCTCACCTCCTACCGGATCATCATCTTCGTGCTGCTGGTCTTCGCCGCCGCCCTCTTGATCGCCGCGCTGGTGTTCCTGGTCGTCATCCTCGGCCTCAACCGCCGCATGTCGGAAATCCAGCGCCAGGGGATCGAGGTGTCGTCCCTCCTCATCAGCCGCGCCGAGAATGCCGTGGTGCTGAACGACATGACCTTCAAGCTGACCGAGGCCGCCATCGAGACGCTGGCGGTGCTGGCCGAGGCCCGGATGGATGACGAGGTGATGACCGGTGCCCAGATCGAGGCGGTGATCTCGGGCCGCGACGCCGCCGATTGCGACGAGGCGGCGGGCGCCACCCGCATCAAGCGGCTGCGCGACGCGCTTGGCAATCAGCTGGTGTCCGAACTGCTGGTCAAGAACATCGCCCGCAAGGGCTATGTCCTGTCGGTCGGCAAGGACACGATCCGCATGATCTGACGCGCCCTTCGGGGCACAGGCGGGATTAATCAGCTTGCACCCCTCCCGCCAATGCAACCAATCGCCGCGCAGCCGGTTGGCGATGCGCGGCGCTTTCGCTGCCAAGGGAGTGACCGATGTCGCAGGCACCAGGGCCTTACGATCCGAACGTACCGCTCGGCCCGGTCACCGCCCCGCCGGGTTGGGCGCCGGGATGGGCCGTCATCGGCATCTTCATCATCCTGCTCTTCGCCTCGCTGATGCTGGCGCGGGTGTTCCTGATGCCGCTGACGATGGCGATCTTGCTGTATTTCGTCTTCGCCCCGCTGCGCCGCCGCCTGGGCCGGCTCGGCGTGCCCCCGGCGCTGACCGCCTCGGGCGTCACCCTCGGCCTGATCGGGGTGATCTTCGCCATCGGCCTCATCCTGTCCGGCCCCGCCAGCGACCTTGTCCGCGGCGCGCCGCAGATCTCGGACCGGCTGGAAGAAAAGTTCGGCGGGTTGCGCGACCGCCTGCTCGACATGCGCGGCTTTCTCGACCGGCTGGGCGATGGCGACAGCGACGAGAACGAAGAGGCCCAGGAGTTCCGCCAACGCTCGGTCGCAAGCTCGCTCGGCCTCGAGGAGCCGCCCCCCGCCGAGGATGCGCCCGAGGAAGAGGAAGACCTTGTCCCGGTCGATGGCACCAACCTGATCATGTCCATCGCCAGCTCCACCCCGGCGCTGCTGGGGCAGATCGGCTTCGTGCTGCTGCTGCTGTTCTTCATGCTGGCCTCGGGCGACCTGCTTTACCTCAAGATCGTGCAGAGCTTCGCCACCATGTCGCAAAAGCGCCGCGCCTATGCGGCCCTGCGCCAGATCGAGGACAGCCTTGGCAGCTACCTCGGCACCATCACCATGATCAATGCCGGGCTCGGGTTCGCCATTGGCCTGGCGATGTGGGGATGGGGGATGCCCGCCCCGGCGATGTTCGGCGTCGGCGCGTTCCTTCTGAACTTCATCCCCTATATCGGCCTGATCCTCGGCATGGTCATGGCCACCGCCATTGCCCTGGTCACCATGGACGGGTTCCTGACGCCGATGCTGGTCGGCGCCACCTATGCGGGCCTGTCGTCGATCGAGGGCCAGCTCGTCACCCCCTACAGCGTCTCGCGCCGGCTGGAGATGAACACGGTGGTGGTGTTCATCACTGTCGCGCTCTGGGCCTGGCTGTGGTCGGTCGCGGGCATGATCGTCGCCGTGCCGATGCTGGTGGTGTTCCGCGTGCTGTGCGACCACATCCCGGGGCTGGAGCGGCTCGGCAACTTCCTCGGCGGCGACAACCCGCCCCCGCTCGGCCCCGAGGGTGACGAGATCCGCGGCGAGGACGGCATCCCGCACACCGGCGACGAGGCCGCGCCGGGGATGGGGAGGGATGTGCATCCGGTGTGAGGGGGGCTTTGGCTGGAACAGAGGGCAGCGCCCGTCCGCCGGGTGGGGGAGCAAGGGCGGTTCTCGGTCGGGTCGGTCGAGAGCGCCCAACCGGAAGGAGCGATGAGCGCGCCCCCCGCGCCGGCCTAGAACAACGCCTTGCGCAATGCGGGTTCGATCCTGTCGATCAGATACCGCGAACCGGCCAGCGTTACATGGCCGTAGTCGAACTGCATCGGGCCTCCATCGGAGGTCACCAAGGTGCATTCGGTCTCGGCGCAGAGCTCGTTGTAGACAGGGATATAGGTCGCAAGGTCCGGAGGGATGATCTTGCTGACCTTCACGCTGAGCGCGCCCCCCGCGCCGGCCTAGAACAACGCCTTGCGCAATGCGGGTTCGATCCTGTCGATCAGATACCGCGAACCGGCCAGCGTTACATGGCCGTAGTCGAACTGCATCGGGCCTCCATCGGAGGTCACCAAGGTGCATTCGGTCTCGGCGCAGAGCTCGTTGTAGACAGGGATATAGGTCGCAAGGTCCGGAGGGATGATCTTGCTGACCTTCACGCTCATGTCTTCCCTGCTGGTATCGAGATATTCGTCCCAATCAAAGGGATTTCCGGCAAGGCGGCTCTGCGCCAGCAAGGTCGGCAGCTCTCCGAAATACTCCACCGCCGGCCCGACCACGACGAGCTTCTTGGTCTTCGACGCAATGCGCTCCAGCGTGGCCGGCAACAGCGAAAGATCCTCGTCCTGCCAGCGGCCGGCGACGACTACGGCATCGATCTTTCCGGAAGAGAGGAACTCGTCAAAGACATAGCCCATCAGATCGGTGCAGCGCTTTGCTCCGGGACCGTTCAGAAGCGGCCGGCAGCCACTGGCGGTTGCCTGAAGCACGTTCGCTTCCGGGAAGGCGTCCTGCAGCGCGCGCCAGTACTGTGCCGCGTGGCTGTCTCCGACCACAAGAATGTTCGGCTTGCTCTCATCGATGGACAGGCAGATCTCGCGCGAGAAGGCTTCGACAGAGCCCTCCCTCTGGCCGATCAGGCAGGTTCCGGTCCGGAACTGGGTCATATAGTCCGGCTTGCTGCGATAGTCGCTGTAGGCTGCAATGCTCAGGACATCCGAGGGATAGGTTCGCATCACCCCGGGTTTGACATCGAGCGCGATGCCCAGACCGACGAAACACGCCAGGATCGCACTGCCCGATGCCACCACCTGGCCCGCGCCAATGCGGCGATAGTCCGGCGAGCGGAACGGCCGTTCGACAAATTGCGTGGACAGTGCCGCAAGGACGATCGACGCAGCCCCCACCACCGCAATATCGACGGCATCAAGCTCCGCCCCGAAGCGGATCTTGTAGAACACGATCAAGGGCCAATGCCAAAGATAGAGGCTGTAGCTGATCTTGCCGATCCACACCATCGGCCCGCTGGACAGCACGCGGCCCACCGGCGTGCCCTCGGCGAAGGCGATCAAGAGCGCCGCCCCGACACAGGGAAGCAAGGCCAAGGCACCCGGAAAGCCCGGGCCTTCGGCGATGAGCAGCAACGACGCGCAGATCAGGGCTACGCCGAGCAGGCTGAGCAGCGCCTTGGGCGCGCGCGCGCTGGCCAGAGCGGGCGCCAAAGCCAGGCAGGCCCCGATCCCCAGCTCCCAGGCACGCGTCGGAATCAGGTAGAAGGCGAAGGTCGGCGCCTTGGCGGTCCCCACGATGCACAGCAGGAACGAAAGCACGGTGAGCGCCGCGACAGGGAGCAAGAAGCGCGCCCTGAAATATCGCCCGAAAAACACCATAAGCAGCGGGAAGAAGATGTAGAACTGTTCCTCGACCGACAGTGACCATGTGTGAAGCAGCGGCTTGCCCGCTGCCGGCCCCGCAAAATAGTCGGACGTCTGCCAGAAAAGGATGTTGGACACGAAGAGCGCAGAGGCGACAATGCTCTGCCCGACTTCGCTGATGTCCACCGGCAGCATCAGGGCATTCGCAGCCACAATCACGAACAGGAACACCGCCGACAGCGCCGGCAGAATCCGCAAGATCCGGCGCTTGTAGAACTCGAGGATAGAGAACCTGCGCTCTGACACCTCGGCGGCGACGATCCCCGTGATCAGGTAGCCGCTGATGACGAAGAAGATGTCGACGCCGGTGAAGCCGCCCGGAATGGCCGTCACCCCAAGGTGAAATGCCAGGACCGGCAGGACGGCTACAGACCGAAGACCGTCGATATGCGGTTTGTACTTCATGAAGATGCGTCTCGGTTGTGCCCGCCCAGGGGCATCTATCCATGCATGCAGGGGTCGCACAACGACTTTCTGCACCTGCACAATACCGCGCCTGAAGCGAGGTGGCGCGTGCGCGCCTCTACAGGTTCACTGCAAAAAGCCAATTGGAACTGGTGACCCCGGATGGATTCGAACCATCGACCTGCCGCTTAGGAGGCGGCCGCTCTATCCCCTGAGCTACGGGGCCCACGGAGCCTTACATGCTGGCAAACGGGCCGCGTTGCAAGTCGCAGGGCGGCATCCGGGCATGGGAAACGCCGGCAAGCTCCGGCAAAAGAAGGCGGGGGAGCAGATTTTTGGCCCACCGCTCCCCCTCCAGGTCCATCGCGCCCTTCGGATGGAAGGCTTGCCGGGCGCGCGGGGTCTTGTCAGCCGGGGCTGTTAGCGGTCACATAGCCAGTGCCGCCTCGCTTGCACAAGGAAATCCTTTGGCGATAAGCAAGGACAGTGACCTCGCTGCAACAAGGATGCGCCCGTGAGCCGATCGCCCGACCCCGATACCCGCCGGCCGCTTCCGCGCAACCCGGCCCTGCGGCCGCTGACCCTGCGCGATGTGTCCGAAGCCTCGGGCGTGTCGGAGATGACGGTCAGCCGGGTGCTGCGCAACCGCGGCGACGTGTCGGATGCCACGCGCGACAAGGTTCTGGTCGCCGCCAAGATGCTGGGCTACGTGCCCAACAAGATCGCGGGGGCGCTCGCCAGCCAGCGCGTGAACCTTGTGGCGGTGGTGGTGCCCTCGCTGGGAAACCTCGTCTTCCCCGAGGTGCTCAGCGGCATTTCCGAGACGCTGGAAGATACCGGCCTGCAACCCGTCTTCGGCGTCACCAACTACTCGCCCGAACGCGAGGAGTCGGTGCTGTATGAAATGCTGTCCTGGCGCCCCTCGGGGGTGATCGTCGCGGGGCTGGAGCATTCGGACGCCTCGCGCGCCATGCTGCGCAATGCCGGCATCCCGATTGTCGAGATCATGGATGTCGATGGCGACCCCATCGATTCGGTCGTCGGCATCTCGCATGTCCGGGCGGGGCGCGAGATGGCGCGGGCGATCATCTCGGCGGGCTATCGCCGCATCGGCTTCCTCGGCACCAAGATGCCCGAGGATTACCGCGCCCGCAAACGCATGCAGGGCTTCGAGGCGGAACTGGCCGAGGCTGGCGTGGGCATCGAGGACCGCGAGTTCTATTCCGGCGGCTCGGCGCTGGCCAAGGGCCGCGAGATGACGGCGGCAATGCTGGCGCGCAGCCCGAACCTCGATTTCCTCTATTACTCCAATGACATGATCGGCGCGGGCGGCCTGCTGTGGTGCCTGGAGAAGGGCATCGACGTGCCGGGCAAGCTCGGCCTCGCCGGCTTCAACGGGGTGGACCTGCTGGACGGCCTGCCGCGCAAGCTCGCCACGATGGATGCCTGCCGGCGTGAAATCGGCCAGCGCGCGGCGCAGATCATCGCCGGGCAAAGCGGCAGCGGCCTCGTGGGCGGCGAGCGGGTGGAACTGACCCCGCGCCTGCAACCGGGCGACACGATCCGCAAGGTCTAGGGCGCCTGGATGGACAAGCGCGGCGCCGTCGTGTTTAACGGCGCGGCAATGACAACTGGCCAGATCCGGGCGGACGCGATGACAGAAGTATCCATCGTGATCCCGATGAAGAACGAAGCCCAGAATGTCGCGGCCTTGGTCAGCGACATCGCCTCCGCCTGCGCGGCCGGTCCTGCGTTCGAGATCATCGTGGTCGATGACGGGTCCACCGATGGCACGGGCGAGGCTGTGGCCCGCCTTGCCGCAACGATGCCGAACCTGCGCCTGCTGCGGCATCCGGTGTCGGGCGGCCAGTCCGCCGCGGTGCATTCCGGCGTGCTGGCGGCCCGCGGCGCGATCTGCTGCACGCTGGACGGTGACGGGCAGAACCCGCCCTCGGAACTGCCGGGCCTGATGGCGCCGCTGCTGGCCGATGGCACCGGGCGGCTGGGGCTGGTCGCCGGGCAGCGGGTGGCGCGGCAGGACACCTGGTCGAAGAAGCTCGCCTCGCGCGCCGCCAACCGCCTGCGCGCCGCGATGCTGAAGGACGGCACCCGCGACACCGGCTGCGGGCTCAAGGCCTTCCGGCGCGAGGCGTTTCTGGCGCTGCCCTATTTCAACCACATGCACCGCTATCTGCCCGCCCTGTTCCGGCGTGACGGCTGGGACATCGCCCATGTCGATGTCAGCCACCGCAACCGGCAGGCGGGCAGCTCCAACTATTCCAACCTGCAGCGCGCGCTGGTCGGCGCCTATGACCTGATCGGCGTCGCCTGGCTGATCCGCCGCCGCAAGACCGCGCGGCCGGCCGAGGTGACGCTGCCCGCCCAAGTCAATTCGGACCCCACCGCATGACCGACGCCGTCTTCACCTTCCTCCACGTCCACAGCTGGACCGAGTTCTGGTGGGTCGTCATCGGCCTGTTCGGGCAGCTGCTGTTCACCGGCCGTTTCCTGGTGCAGTGGCTCGCCTCCGAACGCGCCCGCCGCTCGGTGATCCCGGTGGCCTTCTGGTGGTTCTCGATCGGTGGCGGGCTGATCCTGCTGGCCTATGCCATCTACCGCAAGGATCCGGTCTTCATCCTCGGCCAGTCGATGGGTGTGTTCATCTACATCCGCAACCTGTGGCTGATCCGGGCAGAGCGCCGTGCGGCCTGATCACGGCGCCTGGCTCGGCCCGGCGCTGGTTGCCCTGAGCGCGATCACCGCCCTGCGCATCGTCGCCCTCGCCCTCACCCCGATGGACCTGTTCGTGGACGAGGCGCAATACTGGCTCTGGGGGCAGGAGCTTGCCTTCGGCTACTATTCCAAGCCCCCCCTCATCGCCTGGCTGATCCGCGCCGTCACCGACCTCGCCGGCTCCGACGCGCCGTTCTGGGTGCGCCTGCCCGGCCCGCTGCTGCACATGGCAACGGCCCTCCTCCTCGGCGCCATTGCCGCGCGCCTCTGGTCCCCCCGCGCCGCCCTCTTCACCGCGCTGGCCTATGCCACGCTGCCGATGGTCGCCGTCGCCTCGCTGCTGATCTCCACCGACAGCGTGATGTTCCCCTTCCTCGCCGCCGCACTGCTGCTCTGGCTGCAAACGGCGGAGCGCAACAGCCCCGCCACGGCGATAGCCGCAGGCATCTGCCTCGGCCTCGCCCTCCTCGCCAAATACGCCGCCATCTACTTCCTCATCGGCGCCGCAATCGCCCCGCTGCTCTCCCCCGCGGCCCGCGTGAAACCATCCCTCGCCCTGCTGGCCCTCCTCGCCCTCGCCGCCACCATCGCGCCCAACATCCTGTGGAACATGGCCAACGGCTTCTCCACCCTCGAACACACGCTCGACAATGCCGACTGGGTCCGCGACCCCGCCGCAAGGATAGAGCTGTCACTCGCCGGTCCCGCCGCCTTCCTCGCCGCGCAATTCGCCGTCTTCGGCCCGGTGCTGTTCGGCGGCCTTTGCGCGCTCACCGTCTCCACCCTCCGCCGCCGCACCGGAGCGCCGGTCCCCTTGCTGCTGGCCTTCACCCTGCCCGCGCTCGCCGTCGTCACCGTGCAGGCCTTCCTGTCCGATGCCTATGCCAACTGGGCCGCCTCCGCCTACCTCGCCGGCACCGTCGCCGTGGTCCCCTGGCTGCTGGCCCGCGCCCGCGCTTGGCTCGGCATCTCCTTCGCGATCAACGGCGCTCTCTGCCTCGTCCTGCCGCTCGCCGCCATCTTCGCCGACCGGCTGAGCCTCGGCGACCCCGACGACCTGCTGCTGGCCCGCCAGATCGGCCAGTCAGAGCTCTCGCGCCAGATCATCGCCGAAGCGCAAGCCGAGAACCTGCAAACCATCGTCGCCCGCAACCGCGACGTCCTCGCCGACCTGTTTTACACCGGCCGCAACGCGCAACTCACCTACCGGGCCGAGCCGCAACCCGGCCGCCCCCCGCATCACTACGCACTGAAATTCCCGCTGGAGCCGGGCCTGCAAGGCGACGTGCTGCTGGTCAGCATGGACGGCGCACCCGCCTGCGCCGCCACCCAGCTGCAAACCATCACCCCCGCCCGCGGCACATGGGCCGGCAAGACCATCACCCTCTGGCGCGTGCCCGCCTCCTGCTGGGGTTAGGCCTCCACCCCGCCCAGCTCGCAGACCATCCGCCACTCGTCCTCGGTCACCGGCTGCACCGACAGCCGCATCGACGTCACCAGCGCCATGTCCTTCAGCCGCGGGTCCGCCTTCACCTCGGCCAGCGTCACCGGCCGGGCCAGAGGCCGCACCGCCCGGATATCCACGCAGTCCCAGCGCGGGTCATCCGTGGTGCTGTCGGGGTGGCTCTCGGCGCAGACCTCGACGATCCCGACAATCTCCTTGCCGATGTTGGAGTGGTAGAAGAACCCCAGATCGCCGATCTTCATGGCGCGCATGTGGTTGCGGGCCTGATAGTTCCGCACCCCGCCCCATTCCTCGCCCACATCGCCCTTGGCAACCTGCGCGTCCCAGCCCCAGACATCGGGCTCCGATTTGAACAGCCAGTAGGCCATCAGCCGATCACTCGCTTCCACTCGGTCACGCTCACGCTCTCGAACAGCCCGGCCGCCGCATAGGGATCGCCCGCCGCCCACTCCTGCGCCGCCTCAAGGTCCGGCTGCTCCACCACCACCAAGGATCCACACATCTCGCCATTCTCCAGGAATGGCCCGGCCAGCACCACCGGCGTGGATTTCAGATAGGCCACATGGCGCTCCCGCGTATCCAACCGGGTTGGCAGATGGCCGGGCTTGTCGCGGCAGATCACGGCATACAGCATCAGGTCATTCCTTCTTCAGGGGACGGGACAGCAGGGCCTCGGCAGCCTCTGCCACGGTAATCTTATGCTGGCAGAGCGCGGTGACCATATCGGCCAGCGGCATTTCCACCCCGCGCTGCGCCGCGAGCTTCGACACCGCGGCGGCGGTCGCCACGCCCTCGACGGTCACGGAAGGGTCGAACGCCTCGCCCCGCCCCAGCGCCTGCCCCAGCCGAAAGTTGCGCGACTGGGCCGAGGTGCAGGTCAGCACCAAATCGCCCAGCCCCGACAGCCCGGCCAACGTCTCCGCCCGCGCGCCCAGCGCCAGCGCCAGCCGGCTCATCTCGGCAAAGCCGCGCGTCACCAGCGCCGCCCGCGCCGATTCGCCCAGCCCCGCGCCGATCACCACCCCCGCGGCAATGGCGATCACATTCTTCAGCGCCCCGCCCAACTCCGCCCCCAGCGGATCGCCCGACAGATATAGCCGCAAAGTCGGCGCCGACAGCTCCCCCTGCAACCGCGCCCCCAGCGCTGCATCGGCACAAGCCAGCGTCAGCGCCGTCGGCAACCCCCGCGCAATATCCGCGGCAAAGCTCGGCCCGGTCAGAATCGCCGGCGCCAGCCCGGGACAGACCCGCGCGATCAGCCCGGTCGGCCCCTCCAGAGTGCCAAGGTCGATGCCCTTGGAGCAGGCGACCAGCGCCTTCCCCTGCAGGCTCGCACAATGCGCGCCCAGCGCCCCCGCCATCTGCTGCATCGGCATCGCCAGCAGCACCGTCTGCGCGCGCGCGAAATCCTCCAGCCGGGCCGAGACCGTCACCCCCTCCGGCAGCTCCACCCCCGGCAAACGCCGCTCGTTGCGCCGGCTCGCCGCCATCTCGGCCACATGCCCGGCATCCCGCGCCCAGAGGCCCACCGATTGCCCGCCCCGCGCCAGCGCCACCGCCAGCGCCGTGCCGAACGCCCCGGCGCCCATCACAGCGATCATGCCTTGGCCCCCCGTTTGCCCGTGCCCAGCATCGGCGCCGCGTGCTGGTCAAGCGGCCAGCGCGGCCGCGCCGCCAGGTCCATGCCATCGCGCTTGCCGATCCGGAACCGTTCGATCCCCGCCCAGGCGATCATCGCCGCGTTGTCGGTGCACAGCCGCAGCGGCGGCGCCAGGAACCGCGCGCCCGCTTCTGCGCACACCCGCTCCAACGCCGCGCGGATCACAGAATTAGCCGCGACACCGCCCGCGACGGCCAGAACCGGCGCAGATGCCTGACCAGTTCTGTCTACATACGGCGTCTGTATAGCTTCCATATCGTTTCCAGCATCGGCAATCAGCAGCCTCAGCGCCCGCCGCGACTTCTCGGCCAGCACATCCGAAACCGCCGCCTGGAACCCGGCGCAAAGGTCCGCCCGGTCCTGCCGCGTCAGCCCGCCCTTTTCCGCCATCGCCGCATCCCGAGCTCGCAAAAGCGCGGTTTTCAGCCCCGAAAAGCTCATGTCACAGCCCGGCCGATCCAGCAAAGGCCGCGGAAATGGGATGCGTTTGGCGTCGCCATTCCGCGCCTCCGCCTCCACCGAAGGCCCGCCCGGCTGCGGCAGCCCCAGCAATTTCGCTGTCTTGTCAAAGGCTTCACCCGGGGCATCGTCAATGGTGCCGCCCAGCCGCGTAAACTCCTCGGGCCCGCGCACGATCAGGAACTGGCAATGCCCCCCCGACACCAGCAGCATGAGGTAGGGAAACGCCAAGCCATCCGTCAGCCGCGGCGTCAGCGCATGTCCCGCCAGATGGTTCACCCCCACCAGCGGCAACCCCGCCCCCGCCGCCAGCCCCTTGGCACACATGACCCCGGCCATGACCCCGCCAATCAGCCCCGGCCCGGCCGTCACCGCAATTCCGTCGATGTTTTCAAGGGCTAACCCCGCCTGCGCCAAGGCCTCCTCGACGCAAATATCCAGCTTCTCCACATGCGCCCGCGCCGCCAGTTCCGGCACCACCCCGCCAAAATCCGCATGCAAGGCCACCTGCCCGGCCACCACCGAAGACAGGATCTCCGCCCGCCCATCCCGCAGCCGCACCACCGCCGCCGCGGTATCGTCGCAGCTGCTTTCCAGCCCCAGAAAGGTGATCGTCTCGCCCATCGCACCAACCGTTGCGGGAACCCCTTGCCGCAGGTAACACCCGTAGGGCATCCACACAATCCCGGGGGCACCGATGGCCCAGCCGACCCTGCTGCTGACCCGCCCCGCCCCGCAATCCCAGCGGTTCGCGGCAGAGTTTGCAGCGCGCTTTCCCGGCGTGCCGGTGCTGATCTCCCCGCTGATGGGCATAGATAGTCTCCAGCTTTTGAATGACATAGCGGGCATCGACGCCCTCATCCTCACCTCCGAAAACGCCGTCACAGCCCTCGCCCCGCAAACATCCCAGCGCCCGCCCGCCTGGTGCGTCGGCCCCCGCACCGCCGCCGCCGCCCGCGCCGCCGGCTTCCCCATCGCAGGCATCGCGGAGGATGCCGCCTCCCTCACTGACCTCCTGAAAGCCCAGGCCGCAGGGGCCCATCTCCTCCACGCCCGAGGCCGCCACGTCGTCGCCGACCTTCCCACCGCCCTCGCCCCCGCCGGAATTACCGTCACAGAAGCAATGGTTTACGACCAGCAGGCCTGCCCCCTGACCGACGAAGCCCGCGCCCTCCTCGCCCGCCCCGGCCCCGTCCTTGCCCCCCTCTTCTCCCCCCGCTCCGCCCGCCTGCTGGCCGAGGCCGCCCCCCCGCGCCGCCTCCACATCGCCGCCCTCAGCGCCGCCGTTGCGCAGGCTGCGGAACCTCTCGCCCCGCTCGGGCTTGAGCTTGCGGCCCGCCCTGAAGCCGGCGCCTTGCTGGAGGCCTTGGGGCGGCTGATTGCCACCCTGCCGCACTCCTCGCCGCACGGCGCTTGAAGGCGCCAAGGCTGCAGGGCTAAGGTGCCGGCAGGACCGCCCCCGAGACAAAGGAAGCTGCCCGGTGAAAACGCCCCGCAAGACCAGCCCAAAGACGGATGCCCCCACCGAAGCCACCGCGACCGAACCCGGCGCGGAAAATCCGGTCGAGCCGCAGGCGCCGTTGATCCTGGGCCCGGAAATGGGGACGAAGGAGCCGGAGCCAGAGGCCCCCGACCTGCGCAGCGACCCGCTGACAGAGCCGCAAGACACCCCCCCGCCCGGCCCGGCCGAGGCTGGGCCCGAGGTGCCTGACCTGCGCAGCGACCCACCGCTCAGCCCCTTCGCCGCCCCGGCGGAGCCCCAGCCAGATAAGACCCCGCCGCCGCCTCTTCCCAAGCCCGAGCCGGGTGCCGAACCCTTTGCCGCCGCAAAGGAGCTTGGTCCCACGCCCGAACCCCGCCGCCGCGGCGGGTTCTTCCCGGCCCTGCTGGGTGGGGTGATCGCCGCCGGCCTCGGCGCCGGGGCCGCGCTTTACCTGATGCCGCAGGGCTGGCAGCCCGCGGGCCCCTCGGCCGAGGAACTGGCGCAGACCGAGGCGATGCAGACCCAGCTCGCCGCCCTGACCTCCGAGATCGAGGCGCTGAAATCCGCCCCGCCCCCCGAGTCCGACACGTCACTGGTCGAGACGACCGAGGCGCTCTCCCGCGACCTTGCCGCCGCGAATGACGCGCAAGCAGAAGCACTTACCCGCCTGCAGGACATCGAAACCCGGCTCGAAAGCCTTGAATCCGGCACCGGCTTCGGCGGCACCTCTGGCGGCGTCGAACCCGGCACCGTCGATGCCGTCCGCGCCGAGATGGACGCGATGCGCCAGCTGATCGAGGAACAGCGCGGCGCGCAGGAGGAGGTGGCCGCCGCCGCCGCCTCTGCCGAGGAACGCCTTGCCGCCGCCGAGGCGGAGGCCGCGCGCCTCGCCTCCGAGGCCGAAGCCGCCGCCAGTGCCGCCCAGTCCCGCGCCGCGCTGTCGCATCTGCGGGCCGCGCTGGAAAGCGGCGCCCCTCTGGCCCCGGTGATCGAGACCCTGTCCGCCGCGGGCCTGACCGTGCCCGAGGCGCTGACCGCGCTGCCGGATGGTGTGCCGACACTGGACGCGCTGCAAGACAGCTTCCCCGAGGCCGCCCGCGCCGCGCTGGCCGCCTCGCTGCCCGTCACGGCCGGCACCGGAACCTGGGACCGGATCGGCGCCTTCCTGCAGGCGCAGACCGGCGCCCGCTCGCTGGACCCGCGCGAAGGCACCGACCCCGACGCCGTGCTGTCGCGCGCCGAAGCCGCGCTGACGGCGGGGGATCTGCCTGGCACCTTGGCCGAGCTGGAGGGCCTGCCCCCCGAGGGCCGCGCCGAAACTGCCGCATGGGAGGCGCAGGCCGCCGCCCGCATCGCCGCGACCGGGGCGGCCGACGCCCTCGCCGCTGAAATTCAGTGAGGGGGCGCGTATGATCTGGTCTTTCGTCAAGGTCGCGCTCTTCGTCGCGGCCATAGCCGCGCTGACGCTTGGCGCCACCTGGCTGTCCGACAGCGGCGAGGGCATCCGCGTCGCGGTCGCCGGGATGGAATTCACCCTTGGCGCGCTGCAGGCGGCGATTGCCGCGGTGCTGCTGATCCTGGCGGTCTGGCTGTTCCTGAAGGTGCTGGGGTTCATCGTCGCGCTGCTGAAGTTCCTCAGCGGCGATGAAACGGCCATCAGCCGCTATTTCGACCGCAACCGCGAGCGCAAGGGCTATGAGGCGCTGGCCGAGGGGATGATGGCTCTGGCCTCGGGCGAGGGGAAACTGGCGCAGACCCGCGCGCACCGGGCCGAACGGCTGCTGCACCGGCCCGAGCTGACCAACCTGATTTCCGCCCAGGCCGCCGAGATGCAGGGCGACCGCAAGCGCGCCATCGAGATCTACAAGCGGCTGCTGTCGGACGACCGCACCCGGTTTGCCGGGGTGCGCGGGCTGATGCACCAGAAGCTGGCCGAGGGCGATACCGAAACCGCGCTGCGGCTGGCCGAGAAGGCCTTCGAGATGAAGCCGCGGCATGAGGAGGTGCAGGATATCCTGCTGCGTCTGCAGACCGAATCGGGCAACTGGGCCGGGGCGCGGACGACCCTTGGCGCCGAGGCGCGCCAGGGCCGCCTGCCGCGCGACGTGCACAAGCGCCGCGACGCGCTGCTGGCGCTGCAAGAGGCGAAGGACGTCTTCGCCGATGGCCACAGCATCGAGGCGCGCGAGGCGGCGATTGCCGCCAACAAGGCCTCGCCCGACCTGATCCCGGCCGCGGTGATGGCTGCCCGAGGCTATGCGGCGAAGGGCGAGCCCAAAAGCGCCCTTCGCGTGCTGCGCAAGGCCTGGGAGGTGCAGCCGCATCCCGACCTCGCCGCCGCCTTCGCCGGGATGGTCCCCGAGGAGACGCCCATCGACCGGCTGGCCCGGTTCGAGACACTGTTCAAGGCCAATCCGGGCGCCGAGGAAACGGCGCTGACCCGCACCGAACTGCTGATCGCGGCCGAGGATTTCCCCGGCGCGCGGCGGGTGATGGGCGATCTGGCCGAACGCCACCCCACCGCCCGCACCCTGACGCTGATGGCCGCCATCGCCCGCGGCGAGGGCGCCGACGAGGCCGAGGTGCGCGGCTGGCTGACGCGGGCGGTTTCGGCGAGCCGCGGTCCGCAATGGATCTGCGACAAGTGCCAGACCGTCGCCGCCGACTGGTCGCCAGTCTGCAGTGCCTGCGGCGGGTTCGACACGCTCAGCTGGCGCGAGGCGCCCGACAGCCCGCCCTTGCCGCATGGCGCGGAAATGCTGCCGCTGATCGTCGGCCGCCCCGCCCCTGTGCAGGAGGAGGTGGAAGACCCCCCACCTCCGCCCCGCGCGCCGGTGGATGTGACGCCGCCAGAGCCAAAACCTGCGCCGGAGCCTGCCCCGCCCGCGGAGCCCGAGGAGCAGGACCCCTTCGCCGAACCGCCTTCGGTCGCGGCGGCGCGTGGCTACAAGACCTGACCGGGTCATCGGGGCGGGGGCGGCCAACCCCCGCCTCGCTGCTCACGCCGATGCGGAAACACTTGCATCCGCCCGATCTGGCGGACATGGCTATGCCATGACCCAGGACACCGACACGCCCCCCACCCTGCCCGCCCTTGGCTGGTCGGATTTCTTCACCGATCAGCTGGCGGAGGAGGAGGCCGCGCTGGAACCGCAGCGCATCGCCACCGTCCACCGCGCCCGGATGACAGCCATCGGCGCGGCCGGCGCGGTCAAGCTGCGCCTGCCGCACAAGCTCAACACCGGCGATTTCGCGGTGGGCGACTGGATCCTGGCCGAGCCCGAAACCCACCTGCTGATCCGCCGGCTGGACCGCAAGGCCCTGCTGCAGCGCCACACCGAGGGCGCCCGCGTCCCGCAGCTGATCGCCGCCAATGTCGATACGCTGTTCATCGTCACCTCCTGCAATGCCGATTTCAACCCGGCCCGGCTGGAGCGCTACCTGGCCCTGTGCAACGAGGCCGGCACCCGCCCGGTGATCGTGCTGACCAAGGCCGATCAGGTCGAGAACCCCGCGCCCTACCAGCAGCAGGCCGCCGCCCTGCAACGCGGGCTCGAGGTGGTGACGCTGAACGCCAAAAGCCCCGAGGCCGCGACGATCCTCGCCCCCTGGTGCGGGCCGGGTCAGACCGTCGCGCTGGTCGGCTCCTCGGGCGTCGGCAAGTCCACCTTGCTGAACATCCTCGCCGACAAGGCGCCGGAGGACGCGCAGGAAACCGGCGAGATCCGCGAGGATGACGCGAAGGGCCGCCACACCACCACCTCGCGGTCCCTGCACGGGATCAAGGGCGGCGGCTGGGTCATCGACACGCCCGGCATCCGCACCCTGCATGTCAGCGACGTCGCCGGAGGGCTGGAGACGCTGTTCGCCGAGATCACCGAACTGGCGCCGAACTGCCGCTTCCGCGACTGCACCCACGGGCATGAGCCGGGCTGCGCCGTGCAGGCTGCGGTGAAGGCCGGCACGCTGGATGCAGCGCGCCTCGACCGCTGGCGCAAGCTGGTGGAGGAGAACCGCGACAACACGCCGGTAGAGACCGGGCCGAGAGGGAACCGGACCGTAGTTCCGCGGGGGAAGAAGTGGTGAGCGGGGCGGCGTTTCCACCTTGCACGGCTGGCCGCAAGCAGATAGTGCCAACCCCGCAAGGCGCCGATTGGGCCGGGGCTTGAAATGAAGCCACGGCCATAGTAGGGGCTGTGCCGAGAAGGATGCCGCTGTAGCTCAGCTGGTAGAGCACGTCATTCGTAATGATGGGGTCGGGGGTTCGAGTCCCTTCAGCGGCACCATCCTTCTCATCGGACGATCATCCATCCCCTTCGAACGCAAATGCCGCCCAGAATCCCCGGGCGGCAGTCCGTTCATTCATGCTGCCCGCCCGTTGGAGCGAGCGGGACCGCACCTTACGCGGCGTGGTTCAGCCGGTTTTCCGCCAGCTTCGACAGTTTCAAATCGGTCGCCTTTTCCTCTTCCAGCGTCAGCGCGAAGAGGTCGGCGCATTCAGTGCGGCCGAGTTCCTTGGACCAGGCGATCAGCGTGCCGTAGCGGGTGATCTCGTAATGCTCCACCGCCTGCGCGGCGGCGGCGAGGGCGGCGTCCATGACGCCCTTGTCGTCAATGTCGCCGGCGATCTCGTTGGCTTCCTTGATGATGCCGTCGATGGCCGGGCAGGTCACGGCCTTGGGCTTTTCACCCAGCAGGCTGAACACCTGCTCCAGCCGGCCGATCTGGCCGCGGGTTTCCTCGAGGTGCATCTCGAAGCCGCTTTTCAGCGCCGGGGCCGTGGCCTTGTCGATCATCTTCGGCAGAGCTTTCTCGATCTGCTTTTCGGCATAGTAGATGTCCTGCAGGGTGTGCAGGTAGAGGTCGTCCATCGTGTGGATATCTGCGCCAAAGAGGGCCATGGGGAATCCTTCCATCGGTTGCGCGGGCTGCCTCGGGGGCGGCCCGCCTTGTCCCCTCAAAACGGTTGCCGGCGTGGAATGTTCCCCGTGACGCAGGGCGATCAGCCATATGGTATCTGTATGGGTTCTGTATGCTTTCCAGATGCGCGGATTGGCGCCGCAGTCCGGGCTGCCTGCGCCAAAGCGGGGCGCCCCCCGGAAAAACGGAGGGTCCCGGCACCCCTACCGAGACCCTCCCCACCCCACGTGCTCCCTACTCACCACACGTGACTGCAAAAGGTCTCGGCCTACTGGCCTATGGATCGACACTAGGGCGGCTGGTGATTCCAGGCAAGCCGCGACTGTGGATAAATGTATGTGAAATCAGCGCGATAGGGAGAACGCGGCGTTAAGCACGACGCCCGGAAGGGCGCCGTGCTTGCGCGATCACGCGTAGACGGCTTCCTTGCCGAACTGCTTGACCAGCAGGTAATAGATCGCCGGCCGATACTTGTTGCGGTCGGACTTGCCATAGGCCTCGATGGCAGCGTCGATCGCGACCATCAGTTCCGGCCCATCGCCAAGTCCCAGTTTCTTCATCAGAAAATTGTTCTTCACCCGCTCCAGCTCTGTCGGATCAGAAGCTGCAATCGTCTCGGCGTCGGCGTTGTAGATCGCCGGTCCGCAGCCGATGGTGACCTTGGTCAGCAGCGCCATATCGACTGCGATGCCGCATTTCGACTTCAGGGCCTCGGCATATTTTGCGACGAGGTCTTCACGTTTACCCATGTTCTTCCACCCTAATTCGGCCGAATTGCACCGGCCTTGAACCGTCCCGAACCCCTCGGGACCAATCAAAGCATAGGGCTCACGGATGCGTGATGGCAAAAGAAAACCGCCCGAAGCGCAGGCCCCGGGCGGTTTGTCACGGTCTTGCAGGGCGCTCAGTAGCGGTAATGTTCCGACTTGAACGGGCCGTCCACATTCACGCCGATATAGTCGGCCTGATCCTTGCGCAACTCTGTCAGTTTCACGCCGATCTTCTTCAGATGCAGGCGGGCGACCTTCTCATCCAGATGCTTGGGCAGGATATAGACGCCCGGCGCATATTCGCCTTCCTTGGTCCACAGTTCGATCTGCGCCAGAACCTGATTGGTGAAGCTGGCCGACATCACGAAGGACGGGTGGCCGGTGGCATTGCCGAGGTTCAAGAGCCGGCCTTCCGACAGCAGGATGATCCGCGCGCCCGAGGGCATCTCGATCATGTCCACCTGGTCCTTGATATTGGTCCATTTGTGGTTCTTCAGCGCGGCGACCTGAATCTCGTTGTCGAAATGGCCGATATTGCCGACGATGGCCATGTCCTTCATCTCGCGCACATGCTCGATGCGGATCACGTCCTTGTTGCCGGTGGTGGTGATGAAGATATCGGCGGAGGAGACGACATCCTCCAGCAGCACCACCTCGAACCCGTCCATCGCCGCCTGCAGCGCGCAGATCGGGTCGACCTCGGTCACCTTCACGCGGGCGCCGGCGCCTTGCAGCGAGGCGGCAGAGCCCTTGCCGACATCGCCAT